>OWIO01000121.1_pt1 | contig 65715 bp, 47 predicted proteins | sample 1733011 | NCBI WGS metagenome assembly OWIO01 (sample SAMN05065779, study PRJEB22554) | human gut metagenome | biome: ENVO:2100002; feature: ENVO:00000062; material: ENVO:00002003 | host: Homo sapiens | place: USA | reverse complement strand
TGATGCCACCCTCTAATTAAGTTCCTAGATTATGAAATCACTCTGGGAGTTTAGGTAGGGACGTCCGTTAGCCGGTGCGGTTTTACCAAATTGCGGCGTAAAGCTCCGTCCTTCAGGGGGAGATATAAGCCGCGCGGTTTTGTTTAGCTCGGCGTCTCCTGATTCTCGATGTATGTCTTGATAATCGAGAGCGGAGCTCCGCCGCAGCTAGCGGCGAAATACGAAGGCGACCACAGACAGGACCCGAAGCATCTTTCGAACCCGACCTGCGATTGCTTTCGAAGCATTCGGCTCGACACGCCCTTGAGACTATTGACGAGCTTCGAAACGGAAATATTGGGAGGATAGTTCACCAGCAGGTGAACATAATCGCGCTCACCGTTCATTTCAACCAGTTCTGCATTGAAGTCCTTGCAGACGCTCTCGAAGATGTCTTTGAGGAATCCAAGTTGATCTGCTGAAAAGCGTGCACGCCTGTATTTTGTCACAAAGACCAAATGCACGTGCATCATGAATACACAGTGTCTTCCCCTACGAACATCGGTGTTTTGCATCGTACCTCCTTTCGAAGGACCAAGTATAATATTGGCATGATTATTCGCCAAGGCTTTTCGTTCAAATTGAAACCCGACGGAGCTCAGGACAGAAAGATGTCCCGCTTCGCCGGTTGCACACGCTGGGTGTACAACCAAGGACTTGCATGGAACGAAGAGCGTCGTGCTGCGGATCCTGCCTTTGAACTCAGCTATTCGAAGCTTTGCTCCGAACTGCTGGTTTGGAAGGAACAGAATCCCTGGCTTAAGGAAACGCACTCTCAGGTTCTCCAGCAATCGCTGAAGGATCTGTCGGGCGCCTTCCAGAAGTTCTTCAAAGGTCTGTCGGCCTTCCCGAAAATGCACAAGAAGTTCGTGACCACGGACACCTTCCGTTTCCCGCAGGGCTTCAAGATTGACCAAGGACGACGGCAGATTTATCTGCCGAGCATCGGGTGGGTCAAATACAAGCGAAGCCGCTTCATCCAAGGCAAAGCCAAGAATGTGACGGTTTCCCGACAGGCCGATGGATGGCATGTTTCCATTCAAACCGAGTACGAAATGGAGCCTCCCGTGCATGTCGGCGACAGTGTCGGCATCGACATGGGATGCGTCCGTTTCTGTACGCTTTCCGACGGCACGTTCTTTGAGCCGTACGGCGCACTCAAGAAGGCGCTTAAGAAGCTTGCTTGGATGCAACGCAGGCTCGCAAGAATGCAGAAGTTCGGGAAGAATTGGCGCAAACAGAAAGCCGCGATTGCAAGGCTTCATCAGCATATCGCCAATTTCCGTCGTGATTTCATCGAAAAGGTCTCGTTGGAAATCTGCAAGAACCACGCAGAAATTTTCAGAGAGGACTTGAAGATCAAGAACATGACGGCATCGGCGAAGGGAACTGTTGAGGAGCCCGGCAGTCGCGTTGCACAAAAGAGCGGTCTCAACCGTTCTATTCTCGATCAAGGCTGGGGAATCTTCTTCACCAAGCTTGATTGGAAGGCGTTGAGACTGGGCGGACACGTTCATACGGTACCGCCGCAGAATACAAGTCGCACCTGCCCGATATGCGGCTGTGTTTCCAAGGACAATCGCAAGACGCAGGAGTTGTTCAAATGCATCTCCTGCGGACATCAGGGAAACGCGGACGTCGTGGCTGCGATCAACATAAAAGAGCGCGGACGAAGCTCGTTAGCCTGTGGGGTGCCTGAGAAGAATGCTCAGGCTCAAGTGAATCCGGGGCGGTCCAAAAGACCGACGCCGAATCAGCAGCAGGAATCCACCGAAGTGATCAGCGGCGCAAGCTGCTGACACAGTAGAGAATCTCCGTCGTTCACGGCGGAGAGAACGTCAAAGAACCACGCAGCCGGGAGCCCCTTCGGGACGTTTGACAATCGTGCCGATTCGGTAAACGGTTTCACCTTGCGCTCGGAAAGCCGCCTCAGCCTTGTCGGCATCTTCTCGGCTCACGATAACGGCCATGCCGATTCCGTTGTTAAAGACGCGGTGCATTTCATGATGATCGATGTTGCCGGTCTTTTCCAACCAGTCGAAAATCGCCGGACGCTTCCAAGAGTTCGCCTCAATGACGCACTGCGTGTCCTCGGGTAAAACACGCGGAATGTTTTCCAAAAGACCGCCACCCGTAATGTGGGCCATGCCCTTGATTTTGACTTGTTTCATAACGGCAAGTGTCTGCTTGACGTAAATACGTGTCGGTTCTAGGGCGCGGTCTGCCAGGGTCGCTCCGTCAAAAGGCATGTCCCAAGAGGTACCGGAAACTTCGACGACCTTGCGAATGAGAGAAAACCCGTTGGAGTGGGGGCCGGAACTTGCCAGTCCCAGGACAACGTCACCGGGCGTGATACTCTTACCGTCGATGATTTCATCTTTTTCGACAATGCCGACGGCAAAGCCAGCCAGGTCGTATTCGCCTTCGGGGTACATACCGGGCATCTCGGCCGTCTCGCCGCCGATTAAGGCGCATCCGGCCAACTCGCATCCTTTGGCAATGCCGGTTACAACGCGGGTTGCCGTCGGGACATCTAGTTTCCCACATCCGTAGTAGTCTAGGAAAAAGAGCGATTTGGCGCCCTGAACGAGAATGTCATTGACACTCATGGCCACGAGATCTTGTCCGACCGTATCGTGGCGATTTAAGGCAAAGGCGAGCATCAGTTTCGTGCCGACGCCGTCGGTTCCCGAGACTAAAACAGGATTTTTGTATTCTTTGCCGATTTCAAACAGGGCTCCGAATCCGCCGATGGACCCGAGCACGCCGGGAATCAGGGTTCGCTTGGCGGCCGGTTTGATTTTTTCAACGAGTTCATCACCGGCATCAATCGATACGCCGGCAACAGCATAAGACAGTTCCGTCATGGGGCTAATGAGTTAAAAATTAAGAAAAAAATCGAAGATTCGCGGTAAAATCCGCGCTTGTTCCCGAAGGTCGGCGTCATTGTAGCGTAAGCCAATCTTTCCGAGAAACGATTGTAAGACAAGAAAAAACCGATTCATTCTAGATGGATACACCGCAGCAGCTTTCCTTGGCGTTATCGCCGGCCCAGGAGCCGACTCTTGAGAATTTTGTCGTCGGGGACAATGCCGAGGCCGTGGCGTCCGTCCGCGCATTTTGTCAGGGAACGGGGCCGCAGTTTTTGTATCTGTGGGGCGAGCCGGGGTGCGGATGCTCGCACATCATGCGCGCCGTTGCGCCGCACCAGAAGCAAAGGATTCCCGCCTTTGACGAAGCCGTACTGCTTTATGCCGTCGATGATGCGCAGGCGCTCCTCGGTTTTGAGCAAGAAGAGCTGTTTAATCTGATGAACGAAGTGCGTTCCCATCCCGGATACCGCATCGTTGTTGCCGGGCACGCTCCGATTCACCAATTGCCGCTTCGGGAAGATATCAAGAGTCGCTTGAGTTGGGGCCTTGTGTTTGAGTTGCACTATTTGGATGCGCAAAGCGCTTTAGGCGAATTTAAGCGCCTTACTTCGGAACGGGGCATTGATTTGGATGAAGCGGTTTGTCACTGGATTGCAGTGCATTGCCCGCGGGATATGCGTAGCCTCAGGCAATTTCTCGACGACATTGATGCGTACGCTATGGAAAAAAAGCGGCGCGTAACCTTGCCGCTTGTGTTGCAGTGGGCATCGGAGAGAGGCGATGAATCTAGCCGTTTTTGATTTGGACCATACGCTTTTGCCGTTCGATTGTGAATGGGTCTGGATTAACTATGTGGCTTCGCACGAAGGCATTGATCCGAAAAAGGCTTTTGCTCCGTTAAAGCCCATGTATGAGGACTACTACACGCGGCATCACTTGGATGCGGAGGCGTTCAGCCGATTCCAACTGTCGTTTATCAGCCAGTTTCCTCGCACCCGGCTCGATTGTTTGCTTTCGGATTTTGTCCGAGAGATCGTGGAGCCTGCGATTTCCGAAGCGGCGCGCGACCTTGTGTCCTCGTACATTGAAAGAGGGGATGCGACGGCGATTTGTTCCGGCTCGTATTCGTACATTGTCGTGCCGATTGCGCGTATTTTCGGGATTCCGGAGATTTTGTGCGGAGAGCCGGAAACCGATGCGGCCGGAAATTTCACCGGACAGCTTGTCGGCATCAACAGTTTCGGGGCCAATAAGGTCGTGTTCGTTCAAAACTATTTAAAGAGCCATCCGCACATTCAGTCCGTCAGTTTCTTTTCCGACTCGCTCAACGACAAGCCGCTTTTTGACTATACGGAAAGTTTGGGCGGACAGTGCTATGCCGTCAATGCGGGAGAAGATTTAACGGCCACCGCCAAAAGCCGACACTGGAAAGAGCTCACGCTTTACACGCAAGAGGAAAGAGGTAAGACCGTTTCCATTGCGGATGTTTTGGGTATTTAAGGCATGTTTGATTATGTAAAAAATGTGGTTCGACGCCTGTGCGGTCAAACGAGCGTTACGTTTAATAAGACGCCTCGCATCATTGAAAAGTCCGAGCACGGCATCAATCCGAAACTTGTGAGTTGGCAGGCCAAGAAAACGTGTGAGGCCCTGCAAAAGCGCGGGTTTAAAGCGTTTATCGTCGGAGGGGCCGTTCGCGATCTTTTGCTCGGCGTGGCCCCAAAAGACTTTGATGTGGTGACGGATGCAACGCCCGAACAGGTCAAGCGCTCGCAGCGTCGTGCGATTATCATCGGACGCCGTTTCCAGATTGTTCACGTTTTGTTCGGGCCGGAGATTATCGAGTGCTCGACGTTTCGGGCCCTCGATGCCGTCGGAGTTCGAAAGGATGCCGAAGGGCGCGTTGTAAGCGATAATGTTTTCGGCCCGATGTGGCAGGATGCGGCACGACGCGACTTTACCATCAATGCGCTTTACTACGACCCGGTGACCGAGCAAGTTTACGATTACCACAACGGTCTGAAAGATCTTGCGCAACGGCGGCTACGGATTATCGGATCGGCATCGGAACGGTATCGGGAAGACCCCGTGCGCATGATGCGCGCCACTCGGATTGCCGGAAAGCTCGGGCTGAGTATTGAGCCGGCCACGAAAAAGCCCATTATCCAGATGGCCGAGTTGCTTCGCAATGTTCCGGCCGCGCGTCTTTTCGATGAGATGATGAAGCTATTTACCTGCGGGAAGGCTGAAATTTGTCTGAAAGAAATGCGCAAAAACCACTTACTCCATCCGCTCATGCCGGTTCTGGACGTGATTCTGAGCGAGCCGCAAGGCGAAGAGTTTTTGATGCTTGCCATGCACAGAACCGATGAGCGCATTGCCATCGGCAAGAAGATTTCGCCGTCCTTTTTGTTCGCAACGCTTCTGTGGCCGCAGGTCAAAAAACGCTGGGATGCCTATCAGAGTCGCCCGAGAACGACACGCGTCAGCGCGCTTTTTCAGGCTAGCGAAGACGTGGCTGCAACGCAATGCAACGGGCTACTGATCCAAAACCGTTTCATTGTCGATATGAAAATCATTTGGATGCTTCAAGTGCGTTTCGAGCGTCGGACGGGGAAAAACCCGTATACGTTGATTTCGCATCCGAAGTATCGGGCTGGATACGACTTTATGCTTTTGCGTAGTCAACTCGGCCACGTTCCCGAGGAACAGGTGCATTGGTGGGAAGCTTTTGTTGCCGCCGATGATGCGACACGCGAGGCGATGGTCCTTTCGGAGGAAAAAGCCGCCGGAAAGACGCCCGCCAAATCGCGTCGGCGCACCAAGGTCCCTAAGGGAGCGGTTTCGGAATCCGAGGTCGCCGAGGCACTGCAAACACTCGAGTCGGAAAGAAAAGTCAGAAGACCTCGGAAAAGACAGACTCCCCGCAAGAGAGCCGATAAGGGCGAGGTGATTGCCAAGGTGCCCGAGGCGACGGAAAAGACACCGCAATCGGGTTCGCGCAAATCAGTCCGGGAGAAGCGCGTTGTCTCCGAATCTTAAGGAAGCCCCCGACGACTTTGTCACGGCTTACGTGGGGCTCGGTGCGAATTTGGGCGATGCACAAGCGACGCTCCGTGCGGCCCTTTCGCAAATGGACCGCCTGGCGCACACGCGCCTTGTGTCGTGCTCCTCGTTTTATCGAACCGAACCGATTGATTCGTTCGGGGATGACTACATCAATGCCGTTGCCTGCCTTACGACGAAATTGAGCCCCGCAGACCTTCTTTCTTCCTTGCAGGAAATCGAGACGCGTTACGGTCGCGTACGTCCTGCCGGTGTCCACAATGCGCCTCGAACGCTCGATTTGGATTTACTGCTTTATGCCGATTTAAAAAGCGAAGACCCGGAGTTAACACTTCCGCATCCGCGGATGAAAAACCGGGCTTTCGTTCTCGTGCCGCTGTTTGAAATTGCTCCGGCCGGGTTTGCTTCTCTAGACCTGCTGCCCGATGTCTTGCTCCCCGGAGTTTCCGGGCAACGCATCACTTGCGTGACAAAGGCCTTGTTCTTGTCGCCTACAGAAGGAGGCGGATCTTAGGAGTTCCTATGCATTTTCTTTCATCAGTGCCGGTTGTTGTTCAAACGGCATTTCTTCTGGTGCTTTCCAATTGTTTTATGACGTTTGCCTGGTACGGGCACCTTAAAAACCTGGCCGGGTCACCTTGGTATGTTGCCGCCGTCGTCAGTTGGTCGATTGCGCTCTTTGAATATTTACTGCAGGTTCCGGCAAACCGAATCGGGTTTACGGAGTTATCTCTTGCACAACTGAAGATTTTGCAGGAAGTCATTACGCTTAGCGTCTTCGTGCCCTTTGCCGTGCTTTACATGAAGCAACCGCTTAAACTCGATTACTTGTGGGCGGCTTTGTGTCTTTTCGGTGCGGTCTATTTTATTTTTCGTTCTGCCTAAGATCCTTGCAGAAAAAATCAGTATAATTCCGCTCTCACGTGAAAGCCCGGGTGGCGGAATGGTAGACGCAGAGGACTCAAAATCCTCCGCCCTTAAAAGCGTGAGAGTTCGAGTCTCTCCCCGGGCACCATGATTTTCTCCTATGTGAAAGACGAAAAAGGGAACGCTCGCGTTCCCTTTTTTTACCGTCTGCGCACCTTTTATTCCTCGACACGCATACCCTTGACGGTCCATTGACCAGTGCTTTCCAAAACGGTCCGCCACAGTTCGCTCTTGGGATCCATCTTGCGGCGCTTTGCCGTGACAAGTTCCAACGGAACGTGCACGAACTCGTCCATGATGCGAGAGACGACAATACCGGTTCTTCCGGCCATGGCCGCATGAACGGCATGCTGACCGAGCTGTCCGCAGTAGGCGGCATCGGACGTGTTGGCGTGCACTGAGCGAATAATGTAGCTCGGATCGATGTACTTGATGGTCAAATCCTGATTGCGTTCGGCAAAGAATTTCTTTAAGCGTTCTTTGAGGAACGTTCCGATATCGCTCAAAACGATGTTGCCCGACGGGTCGTACTTGCCGGTTCCTTGCATCAGGTGCTGTCCGGCGCCTTCGGCTGCCACGATTACGGCGTGGCCGCGGGCACGGATGCGTTTAAAGACCGCTTCAAGCAGGCCCTGAGGACCGTCAATCTCAAAGGGTAGTTCCGGCACGAGCACGAAGTTCACGTCGCGCATGGAAAGAGTTGCCTGAGCGGCAATAAACCCGGACTCGCGTCCCATGAGCTTTACCAGACCGATTGTGTTATGGCACCCCATGGCCTCGGCATGTGCGCATTCGATGGCCTCGGTGGCTTTCTCGACGGCCGTGTCAAAGCCGAACGACTTGGGCACATAGTTAATGTCGTTATCAATCGTCTTCGGGATACCGATGACGGAAATGTGCAACCCGCGCTTGGCGATCTCGTTTTTAATCGCGATTGCCGCCTTCATCGATCCGTCGCCGCCGATGAAGTAAAGAATGTCAATCCGTTCTTTTAAAAGACGGTCGACAACACGTTCAATCGGTTGCGAGCCGCGCGATGTTCCGAGAATCGTGCCGCCGAAGTGATGAATGTTGCTGATATCGTATGAACGAAGGACAAGGGGTGTGAAACCTTTTTCTTCGATAAATCCGGCAAGTCCGTACCGGAAGCCGAGAATGTCATCGGCTCCGTATGCGTAATGGGACTCCAAAACAATGGAGCGAATCACATCGTTTAAACCCGGGCACAAGCCGCCGCAGGTTACGATAGCGCTACGTGTGCGCGTGGGGTCGAAAAACAGGCGCTCATGGGGACCGGCGGCCTCAAACAGACAGTCGGTATGCCCGCCGACGTCTCGCGCAAAATCCGACGGTAGGTGCAAAAGCACCGTATGGGAGGACGGGAAAACGCCGCTCGCTAAATTCGAGTCAAATCGCGCTTGTCCCAGGATTTCCGTATTGATTTTAAAAATTTTCTCGGCAGTCATAGGTAGGAGAAATATTCTTGAAAAACGAACGCACTCTATCAAATCCGAAGAGCCTTGGCGAAGCCTTTACAAAAAAATTTCACGTAAGAGGATCGCCTTGGGGTATTGCCGAGCGCGAAAGTTGCCCGGTGTTTCTTTTCTTGTTTGAGAAAGCGTTTCGGGAAAAAAAAGGAGGGTTTCCGCAGCCTATTCTTAGCGCACCTTCAAGCCGAATCGCCCGAGGTAAAAGGCGGCACCGATCAGAATCCAAACCACGAGGAGTAGGTACGATGGCGTGCCGAAATGTACGAAATCGAGTCCTGGAATCGGAATTAATTGCAAGGCGATAAAAAACGCGGAAAAAGCGGCGCCGAGTACGGAAACAATCGAAAGGAAACTATTGGATTCTCCGTTTTTCTTCATCGTGACGCGCGTGGCAAGGCAGGTGAAAAGAAAGCCGATGGAGGCGCCGATAGCGCACATATCGACAAACCAGCCGAGGGCTTCTCGACCGAGAATCGGACCGGAAAGCGAAATACCGATGCAAAACAAGAGCGCGTTTTTCGGAGTTCTGTGTTTGGGGTCGATGACGGCAAAGGATTCGGGAAGGTACCCGTCTCGGGCCATCGAATACATCAGGCGCGAGGAGGCCATGTAAAAGCCCATAATGCCCGTTAAGACAGCACTGAAGACGGCAATTCCGACGATGACTTTCCCGAAAACCCCTAAGAGGCGCTCGGAGGCCGCTAACAAAAGCCAAGGCGTATGCGAACTATTGATAATTAAGTCCGGCCAATTGGCAAGCGCTGCAGCCGTGATGGTGTTGTTGGCGATGTAGACAAAGCAGCCGAAGGAGATAGCCACAATCATGATGAAGCTCACCTTCGTCGGAGAGAATTTGTATTCTTCTGCTGCCTGCGGAATCGTGTCAAAGCCGACGTAGGCCCAGGGGGCAATTGCTAGTGTTGCGAGGACGGCGGCGCAGATTGAAACGGTGCCCGTATGGACAAAAGGCTCGATACCGTCATAACTTCCGGCTCGAAGGGCACTGGCGGCGGTCTCCTTATCAAATCCCCAAAGCGGTTCCATGTTGGCAAACGTTGCGGCATCGCTTGTCAGGGCGATTGCCGTGAGCGTTAAGACGGAAGAGCCGAGCAAGAACGCTAAAAGTGTTTGAATAGAGCCCGCGACCTTGACCCCTTGGATATTAAAAAGGCCGAACAGCACGAGAACGGCCATGGCAAAGAGCATTTCTCCGGCATAGATGTCAAAACCGGCAACCGTATAGTGAAAGCCGAATTTAAGGATCGGACCGAAGAGGCCGTCGATGATTAGGCCTATGGCCGTCGAATTCATCGGGACATTTGTCAAATAGGCGGCAACGAGAAACCACCCGCACAGGAACGCCGGAAGCCGACCGAAACAAATCTTGGCGAAGGTAAATTGACCGCCGGCTTTGGGATATTTGGGGACCATGTAGGCGTAGTTAAAGGCAATCACCACCATGATGGCGGCTCCGAGGAGCATGGCAATTGCCGTCCCGGCGACTCCCGAGTTAAAGAGAAACTTTTTACCCGGATTAATAAACGAACCCCATCCGATGATGCATCCGAAGGCCAAAGCCCAAACATGCATCGGATTGAGGGCGCGCTTTAAGTGCGCAGGGTGTTTTGTGTCCGGTTTTTCCATCTAGCCGCAATATGCCTTGTCGATTTGTTTGAGCTCTCGGAAGGTGTCGATTTCAACGATGTCTTCCTGTGTGCACGGAAGAATTCCGACCTGGTACTTGTCTTTGAAAACACAGAGAGGAACTTGTTCCCAGTAGCGCTCTTTGCCTCCCGGTTGTTCATAGGCTTCTTTTAAGTCGGCAGAAAGTTTGGCTCCGTCTTGCGCATTCCAGTAAGAAATGCCGACCATTTGGTAGCAATTCAGTCCCCCGAATTTTTCTTCGGCAATAAAGCCGTTTTTGAGCGTAAAACACCAATCGTCACTGCGCTCTTTGGCAATGCCCAAAAAGTCCGACTCATAGTGGTATTTACGAAGAATGTTCGGATTATTAATCAACAGGTCGGACTCTAAGACATAGGCATTTGCCAGACCGAACCGGGCGACAAGGGCCGAGGAAATATTGTTCGATTCGTTGTAAATCGGGTTTTCCAGAAAACGAATCATCGGATATTTATACAAAAGCTGATCGAATTGTTCGCCTAAATACCCCCGAACGATGGTGATATCGGTAATCCCGAGGGCCAGAACGGCATCGATAAGACCGTCGATTAAACGCTGTCCGTTCACGCGCACCAGCGGTTTGGGGGTGTTGAGTGTGACGGGCACGAGGCGACTGCCGAACCCGGCTGCAAGAAAAACAGCTTTTTTGACGCGAAAGGGCTCGAGTGTTGCCAAGCCGCTTTCGGTAATTTGGTTGTCGGCAACAAGACCGCTTTGCGTTAATGTCGCAAGAAGTTTATTGGCTGTGCCCAAAGAAAACCCCGAACGGCGCGCCAGTTCGCGTTGGGAGAGCGACGCGTCGCAGGGAGCGAGCGTCGTCAGAAGATTGAACTCTTTGCGAGTCAGCGGTTTTGTCATAAAAAAGCTCTGAGGTTGTAACGCAAGCTTTTGTTGCAAAGGAAAAAATTACTTTTCGCAAGTATACCGAGGGAAGGGCGGTTGTTTAATTTTAAGAGGCTTTGATGCCGGAATGAACGCTTGCGAGCCTGCTTGATTTTCCGAGGAGGGGTTTTGCTTTTCAAATCGGCAGGTTTCGCGCCTCGTTCCTCGGTAAAATGCCGTACGCTTTTTTCCTTTAAGGGGAATGTATGTCGGTTTTTCAGCCGTTTGACGTGCTTTTGCCAAGTCGCGGGGTTTCCGTTTCTTGGCCTGTCATTGCCTGCGATCAGTTCACAAGCGAGCCGGAGTACTGGGAAAAGGTCTGTCGCATTGTCGGGACCGATGCCAGTACGCTCGCTTTGATTTTTCCTGAGGTTTGGCTCGGGAAGGACAATGCGTCGCGTATCGGAGCTATTGAAGCCACCATGCGCTCATATCTGAAAAACGCCGTTTTGGCCTCGCATCCGGCAAGCTTCGTTTATGTGGAAAGAACGCTTTGCACGGGAGCGATTCGCCGCGGCGTAGTCGGGACGGTTGATTTAGAGGCTTACGACTTTTCCGAAAAAACCGATAAGCCGATTCGTGCGACCGAAAAAACCGTCCGTTCGCGTATTCCGCCGCGCGTGGCCATCCGTAAGGACGCCAGCTTGGAGCTTTCCCATGTGCTCCTTTTAGCCGATGACCCGACCGACCGACTCCTGTCCGGGCTCGAGCAAAAAAAAGCAACGCTTCCGAAACTTTATGATTTGGACTTGATGCTCGGAGGCGGGCACCTTGTCGGGTATCTTGTTTCAGGGAACGATGCGGCGGAGTTTTCCCAAGCCGTGGCCGACTACGAAAAAGAACGTGCCTCTGTCGGAACTCTTTTTTACTGTGTCGGAGACGGGAACCACTCTCTGGCAACGGCCAAGACCTGTTACGAGGATTTGAAGACAAGACTCCCGTCTGAAGAAGGCCAAGACCATCCGGCACGGTATGCGATGGTCGAACTCGGAAACATTCGGGACAAGTCGCTTGCCTTTGAGCCGATTCACCGTCTGGTTGTCGGAAAAAATCCCGAAACGGTTTTGTCGCAACTGGCAAAGACGGCAGGAGCCTTAGAGGGTCACCGTATCACGTGGGTTGCAGGCCAAAAGACGGGTGAAATTATTTTGGATCGCAAGTTCGGAGTCCTTCCCGTTGCGGCATTGCAAAGTGCCTTGGATGACTGCCTACCGGAAGTCGGAGCCGAGCTTGACTACATTCACGGAGAGGCCTCCCTGAGAAAATTGGCGCAGGAAGACAATCGCCTGGGATTTTTACTGACGGCCATTGCGAAGGAGGACTTTTTTACCGGAGTGGCCTTAGGCGGCGTCTTCCCGCGTAAAACCTTTTCCATGGGAGAGGCGACCGATAAGCGTTACTATACGGAAGCGCGTCGCATCGTCCGATAACGGGAAGGTGCTATTCTTTGCCTGACTGAAAAGCCATTTTGAGAAAAAGCCATGAAATTAGTCATTGCTGTCGTCAAACCTTTTAAACTCGATGAAGTGCGTGAAGCACTGGCCGAAATCGGCGTGAACGGACTGACGGTCACGGAAGTGAAGGGATTCGGCCGTCAAAAAGGTCACACGGAACTGTACCGCGGCGCCGAATACGTGGTGGACTTTCTTCCGAAGGTCAAAATTGAGGCTGTCGTGACCGATGACATCCTCGACCGCGTTTTGGAAGCGATTCAAAAAAGTGCTCGGACCGGGAAAATCGGGGATGGCAAAATTTTCGTTGTCGACTTAGAGCAGGTCATTCGCATTCGGACCGGCGAAGAAGGCGAAGCCGCAGTCTGAAAAGTCTGAAGGCAATAAAAAACCCGGCCTCGCGACCGGGTTTTTCGCTAGGTGCTCACGCGAAAATTACTTCGCAGCGCGCGAACCGAACACTTCGACTTCCGTACGACGGTTCGGGGCGAGGCACTTGATGAGCTCGTCCTTGCTCAGGTTCTTGGCGCATTCGACAACGGGGTTGTCAGAGCCCAAGCCGAGCGGCTGGATGCGATCTTCCGCAACGCCGTTGGCAGCCAAGTACGCCTTGACGGCTTCAGCACGTGCTTCGGAAAGCTTCTGGTTGGCGGCATCCGAACCGATCTTGTCGGTGTAGCCTGTGGCCAGGACGACGTCAATGTTGACACCGGCCAATTTGGAGATCAAACCGTTCAGAACTGCCTGTCCCTCATCGGAAAGCTTGGCGCTACCGAAAGCAAAGACCGCGTCGGCGTTAACCGTAACCTTGGCGGGCTTCTTCTTCTTGGCGGGAGCAGCCTTCTGGCACGGGGCGATGTCCTGATCGCACTGGCATCCGGTCGCATTGCCGGCCTTCTGAGCCAAAGCGGGTGTCCAGAAACCGGTGCGGATGCACAGACCCGAGCCACTCTTGACAACCTGGTTGGCGCTATCCATGAGGTAGGGGACAGCATCCGCAGCCATCGCAGAACCGGCGGTAGCAACCAGGGCGGCTACCGCGAGACTCAATTTGAGAGACTTCATATTATTTTCCTTTGTTAAAGCACCGCTGTTGTACTTCCTGACTCACACGAAAACTCGACGTGCAAATTAAAGAACAACGCTTCAATGCCTGCGGTGCAACTCAACACTGAAGCCGGTCTTGCTCCAAAGTGGTATGTCCGATAAAAGGCACAACACTTCACGTAGGCATGATAAACGATTTTCTCGGAAACAGGTCCTTACAGGGCAAAGGAAATTTCCTCACACGGTCAAAGAACGTGATTTGTGCGTTTTCTACGACAAAAGCCCGAAGTGAGTCTTTTCATGAGGCGCCCTCTCGCGCGCGTACGCGCTCGCGCCTGCACGTGCGCACGCAAAGAGGCGTACAATTAAACCTCTTTAATCCCCGAAAAATTCGGGGCTAGCGATTTTTGTTGAGTATTGAAAAAAGACAATTCCTGTTAAGCCATGAGTACCCAAGATAATACGACGACGGAAAATAACGGCGAAAAGAACGGCATGCCGATTTCTTATTCTTATGAGACGCTTCCGGTTGCCCTGGAAAGCGAGATGCGGCAGTGCTACCTCGATTATGCGATGAGTGTGATTGTCGGGCGAGCGTTGCCCGACGTGCGTGACGGATTTAAACCCGTGCATCGGCGCGTTCTTTTCTCCATGCATGAACTGGGAAACGACTTTTCCCGTCCGACGAAAAAATGCGCTCGTGTTGTCGGGGACGTCATCGGTAAGTACCACCCGCACGGTGATCAGGCGGCCTATCAGACCTTGGTGCGCCTGGCGCAGGACTTTTCTATGCGTTATCCACTTGTCTGGGGTCAAGGAAACTTCGGTTCGATCGACGGGGATGGCGCGGCGGCCATGCGTTACACGGAATGCCGCCTTGCGCAGATTGCCGATGCAATGCTCGATGATTTGGACGAAGATACGGTTGATTTCATTCCGAATTTTGATAACTCGGAAAAAGAGCCCGTGGTGTTGCCGGCCAAGTTACCGAATCTTCTTGTCAACGGTTCGGCCGGTATTGCCGTCGGCATGGCCACGAACATTCCGCCGCACAATTTGTGTGAGGTCGTCGAGGCCTGTCGCTTCCTTTTAAAGAACCCGGAAGCCACGATTGATGACGTGATGGCGCTCATCCCGGCACCGGACTTTCCGACCGGAGCGGTCATTTACGGTTTGGAAGGGGTTCGCGAAGGCTACAGAACCGGACGCGGTCGCGTCGTCATGCGCTCGCACACGCATTTTGAGGAACTTCGCAACGGGCGTCAGGCGCTTGTGGTCGACGATATTCCGTATCAAGTCAACAAGAAGGTCCTTGTCGAGTCCATTGCCCGGCTCATGCACGAGAAAAAAATCGAAGGGATTGCGGAGTTGCGCGATGAGTCCAGTAAGACCGTCCGCATCGTCATGGAACTCAAACAGGGAGCCTTCGGCGAAGTTATCCTCAATCAACTCTTTAAGATGACTGCCTTGCAGTCGTCCTTCGGCATCAACATGGTCGCCCTGGTGGACGGCCAGCCGCGCCTTTTGAATCTGCGTCAGATTATCGAGGCCTTCTTGCGGCATCGCCGTGAGGTCGTTAACCGTCGGACCATCTTCCGCTTAAATAAGAACCGGACACGCGGACACATTTTGGAAGGTCAGGCCGTTGCGCTTTCCAATATCGACGAATTCTTGAGAATCATTCGTGCAGCGCCGACCCCGCCTGTTGCCAAAGCCCAATTGATGGCGCGCGCCTGGAGGTCCGATTTTGTCGTCGGACTACTCAAAGGGGCGGCCTCGGCCGAAGATTACCGCCCGATTGAAATCGGCGCCGAATTCGGTTTGGATAAGGACGGTCTGTACCATTTAAGTTCCGTTCAGACCGACAAGATTTTGCAGATGGCGTTGCAAAAGCTCACAGGGCTGGAACAAGACAAGATTAACGACGAGTACCGTCAGGTTCACGACGCCATCACCGATTTACTTGATATCTTGGCGCGCCCGGAACGCGTGGTTCAGATTATGGATAGCGAACTCGAGGAATTAAGGACCAAGTACGGAGATGCCCGCCGCAGTGAAATCGATTACTCGGGCGATCCGAATTTCGACCCACTCGACTTCGTTGTCAACGAATCGGTCGTTGTCACGCTCTCGCGCGAAGGCTATATCAAGCGCTTGGCCCTAGATCAGTACCGAGAACAAAAGCGCGGCGGACAAGGTAAGAGAGCCTCTCAGACACGCGAAGGCGATGCCGTCGAGCGCCTTTTCGTGGCCAATTCCCACGACAAGATGCTGTGCTTTAGCGACAAGGGCCGCGTTTTCGAGTTGGCCGTGTACTTGGTGCCCGAGGCCGCAAGAACGAGTAAAGGAAAAGCCATCGTTAACCTCTTGCAGCTTCAAGACGATGAAAAGATTCGCATCGTTTTGCCGGTCCATAGCTTTGATGAAAATCGCTTTGTCTTTATGGCAACGCGAAACGGCTATGTGAAAAAGACACCGCTTTGCGAACTCAAGAATTCGCTCCGCAAGGGCAAAAAAGCCATTGAACTCATGCCGGGCGACGCCCTCATCGGCGTGGAAATCACCGACGGTCAGCACGACGTGATGCTCTTTTCCGATGCCGGTAAGGCCGTACGCTTTGATGAAGCGAGCGTTCGTCCGATGGGGCGCGCGGCGCGCGGCGTTATCGGCATGAGGCTTGAGGGCGGCTCCAAGGTCATCAGTATGCTGGTTGCCGGCGACGAGTCGCAGTACGTGCTCACGGCATGCGAAAACGGTTACGGCAAATGCACGCCGATTACCGAATACACGCGGCACGGCCGCGCCACGCAAGGCATGATTGCGATTGCCACCAGCGAGCGCAACGGTAAAGTGGTTGCCGCCGTTTTGGTTCGCCCTGAAGACAGCGTCATGCTGCTTACCGAGAACGGAAAACTGGTTCGCACTCCGGTGGCCGACATTCGCGTTTGCGGAAGAAGCACCCAAGGTGTGACGCTCATTGATATCAAAAACGATAAGCTCGTGCGCTTGTCTCGCGTTGCCGAGGACGATGCCGAATCCGAAGAGGGTTCGCAAGCGGCTTCGGAAGGCGAGAACAAGGGCCCGAAGGAGTAACGCATATGCATCGCGTTTATAACTTTGCCGCAGGTCCCGGTGTTTTGCCCGTTCCTGTTTTGCAAGAGGTTGCCGAGAACCTGGTTAACTACAAGGGTCAGGGCATGAGTGTCCTCGAGATGAGCCATCGAGGCGCAACAATCAGTGCTATTTGCGAGGAGACGAAGGCGTCTATTCGCACGCTACTTCAAGTTCCGGAAGATTTCGACATTCTCTTTTTGCAAGGCGGCGGTCACATGCAGTTTGCGATGGTGGCCCTTAATTTGCTCGGACAAAAGGGAAAAGCTGCCTACATCGTCGACGGTGTCTGGTCTAAAAAAGCTGCCGCCGAGGCCGCCCGCTTCGGCGCCGTGTCGGTTATCGGACAAACGACACCCTTTAGCGTACCCGATGAGGGGACGTTTATCGTCCCCGAGGACGTTTCGTATTTGTATTACTGCCAGAACGAGACCGTTCACGGATTGGAATTTAACTATGTGCCTAAGGCTCCGGCAGGTGCAGCTCTTGTCTCGGATATCAGCTCCAATTTCATGACACGTCCCGTGGACTTTACAAAGCACGATTTGGTGTTTGCCGGAGCCCAAAAGAACTTCGGTCCGGCCGGTCTTACGGTGGTCATCATTCGTAAGAGCCTACTCGGTAAAGCCTTGAGTATTTGCCCGACGATGCTCGATTACGCCGTTCACGCCAAGGCTGGCTCCATGTACAACACGCCGCCTGTGTTTCCCATCTATGTGGCAAGTTTAGTTTGTCGCTGGATTGCCTCCGAAGGGGGAATTGCTGAGATGAATCGACGTGCCCTCGAGCGGAGTTCTCTCGTGTACAGCGCCATTGACGCGAGTGACGGGTTTTACATCAATCAATACCGCGCATGCGAGAGAAGTCGCATGAACGTAGTTTTCACAATCAAAGACCCGAGTCTAAATGAGGCTTTCTTACAGCAAGCCGCTGAGCGTGGCTTAACGAACCTTAAGGGTCATCGCATTTTGGGCGGATTCCGTGCGTCGCTTTATAACGCGATGCCGGTTGCCGGCGCGAAGGCCTTGGCTGAATTTATGCGGGACTTTGCCCGCGAGCACGGATAAAGCGCTATGACGGAAAAAACCGAACAGATTGCTCGGCTGCGTGAAAGAATCGATGCCGTTGACGACCAACTCGTTGCGCTTCTTGTCGAGCGGGCCTCTCTTGCACACGACGTCGGTGTTGCCAAGGGAACGACGGCGGTTTATCGCCCCGAGCGCGAACGCGCGATTATCGAACGCGTGATTGAAAAGTCCCGCGCCCTCGGTGCAAGATTGGACGGCGCCTCCCTGGCTCGGATTTACCGAGAAATCATGTCGGCGTGCCGGTCGCTCGAAAAGCCGATGCGCGTGGCTTATCTCGGTCCGCAGGGAACCTTTTGCGAGATGGCGGCTATCTGTGCTTTCGGGCACGGCGTCCAAATGCTGGCCGGTCCGAGCATCGACGAAGTGTTCCGTGCCGCAGAGACAGGTCAAGTCGACTATGCGGTCGTGCCGATTGAAAATTCGGCGCAAGGGACCGTGACGCGCACATTAGATCTTTTGATTCGCACATCGCTTTGTATTGTCGGCGAAGTCAACGTTCCCGTGGTTCACAACTTGATGTCGCACGCAGCGTCTTTAAGTGACATCAAGCGCGCTTCCGCGCATCCGCAGGCCCTCGCGCAATGCCGTAACTGGCTTGCTGCGCACTTACCGGGAGTCGAACTCGTTCCGGCCGCTAGTAACGCCAAGGCGGCTCAAGCTGCACAAACGGACCGGTCGATGGCCGCGATTGCCGCAGCACGCGCTGCTGAGCTTTATGACCTGACGATTCTTGCCTCGGCCATTCAAGACGATGCGCGCAATCGCACACGGTTTTTCGTCTTGGGAAAAACGCCGGTTCAAGATGTGCCGACCCGCTTGGCAAAGACGTCCATTTGGTTTGTCTGCGCCAACGTCTCGGGCGGTCTTTGTCAGGTCTTGGAGCCCTTTAAGGAACACGGGGTTTCCATGGTCAAACTCGAAAGTCGTCCGGCACGTACGGGCGGTTGGGACTACACCTTTTATGTGGATATCGAGGGCTTTGAAAAAGATGCCAATGTGCGTGAAGCCCTGGACCAAATGAAGCAGTGCACGTCGGTCCTCAAAGTCCTCGGATCGTATCCGAAGGCCGTCGATGTGGTTTAAGTTAGCCGTGTGTTTTTGCGCTTTTACGGGCGTTAGCCCGCTTGTTGAAAGGAAATCACTATGCGTTTGGCACTGATCGGGTGCGGTTTAATCGGAACGTCGGCGACGTGGGCCATGAAAAAGGCCGGCGTCGTTGATACGGTTATTGCCTACAACCGACACATTGAGTCGGCCCGGCGGGCCGTTGAGATCGGTGCGGCCGATTCCGTGGCCGAAACGATGCGCGAGGCCGCTATCGGCGCCGATGCTGTTTTGATTGCCGTTCCGGTCTTGGCGATGCGTTCTGTCTTTGAGGACATCGCGCCGGTTCTCGCACAGACCACTGTCATAAGCGACGTCGGGTCCGTGCGCGCGACACTCGTGGTCGATGCGCGTCAGGCGTTCGGGAAAGCCTCTTGCAACTATTGCCCGGTGCACCCGATCGCCGGCGGCGAGAAAACAGGTGTCGATGCCGCCGTTCCCTCGCTTTTTGTCGGTGCCAATGCCATCGTGACGCCGCTCGAGGAGACAAGCGAGGTCTCACGAAGTATCTGGCGCAAACTGTGGGCTGCCACGGGAGCCAATCTTTTGGAAATGACCGTGGCCGAACACGATTCGATTTTTGCCAGTGTCAGTCACTTGCCGCACGTGGTGGCATTTGCTCTTGTCAATGCGGTTTTATCGATGGATAGTCCCGAGCGTCGCCTTCACCTAGCCGGTCTCGGCTTCCGAGACACGACGCGCATTGCCGCCTCCTCGCCGACGATGTGGCGGGATATTTGCCTTGCCAATCAAAAGGCCCTACTCGAAAGCCTTTTAGCCTACAAGGACAATTTGGAGGACATTTGTCGGGCAATTGAAAAGGGTGATGGCAAAGCAATCGAGGAGTTTTTCGAGCGCTCTGCCAAGGCAAGAAGAGGGCTGTAACGATGACGCAAACCCGATGTGATGACGATGTGCTGACCGTCCCGGCTGTAACGCACGCACATGGCACGGTCAAACTTCCCGGTTCCAAATCGATTTCCAATCGCGCGCTCCTTTTAGCGGCGCTTTGCCCGCAAGGAACGCGTCTTACCGGATTGCTGCAGGCCGAAGATACCGAGCGCATGCTCGATTCCTTGCGGCTACTCGGAGCAACTATCAAACAGAAGGCCGACGAATGCACGATTGCGCCCGGCAAAGATTTCCCGTCGCGTGAAGCCGAACTTTTCGTCGGTAATGCCGGAACGGTCTCTCGCATGCTCACGGCCTTTCTCGCCTTTGCCGGCGGTTCGTACCGCCTGGACGGTGTCAAACGGATGCGTGAAAGACCGATTGCCGATCTTGTGGATGCCCTGCGAGAAATCGGGGCTCGCATCGAATACACGGGACAGACCGGGTGTTTGCCGCTTCGCATTTTGCCGGCGCGTCTTACTTCGGATACGGCGCGTGTGCGCGGTAACGTCTCGAGTCAGTTTTTGACGGCGTTGCTTTTGGCATCGGCCGGTTGGGCACGAACGTTGAATCGTCCGTTTCATATTCAAATCCTCGGCAATCTAATTAGCCGCCCCTACGTCGAGATGACCGTATCGATGATGCGCTCTTTCGGGGCCGATGTCGTCAAGGTCTCGGACGGATACGTTGTCGGCACAAGGCAGATGACACCGCCTGAAACCTATGCCATCGAAGGGGACGCATCGGGCGCGAGTTACTTTCTCGCTCTCGGGGCGTTGACGGGCGGGCCCGTCCGCGTCGTCGGAATCGGACGCAATTCCCTTCAGGGGGATGTTCACTTTGCCGATGTGCTCGCTCAAATGGGCGCCGACGTGACCTATTTGGATAACGCCGTCGAGGTTTCCCGAAAGCCGGGTACAACGCTTCGCGGCATTTCCATCAATTGCCTGGCAATTCCCGATGCGGCGATGACGTTTGTGCCGATGGCGCTTTGTACTGAGGGGGCGGTGGAGTTGACGGGGATTGCCTCTTGGCGCGTCAAAGAAACCGACCGGCTTGATGCCATGGTCTGCGAGATGCGCAAATTCGGCGCCCGTGTTACGTCGGGTCCCGACTGGATTCGCGTCGAACGGGGAAGCGAAATTATTCCGGCTCGCGTCGCCACGTATAACGACCACCGAATGGCCATGAGTTTTGCCCTGGCGGCCTGTGCCGGCATCCCGGTACAAATCGAGAACCCGGCCTGTACGGCTAAGACGTTCCCGGATTTTTTCAAAACACTCTTCACGATGATCGGACGAAATCCGTCTTTGGCGTAAAGGTTAGGAGAAGGAAAATGGACGATAAGCCCGCGGTTCGCATTATTACGATTGACGGTCCGACGGCAAGCGGCAAGGGAACGATTGCCTCGGAAGTGGCCCGTAAGCTCGGATTTCACTATTTGGATTCGGGGGCGCTCTTTCGCCTGGCGGCTCTTTCGTGCCTGACGCAAAAAGTGGACCTTACCGATGAGGCGGCGTGCTCGGGGGTGACGCGTCAAATGCGCCCGTGCTTTAAAGACGGGAAGGTGTTTTTAGGCGACAAAGACGTTACCGATGCCATCCGCGAGGAAGCCGTCGGACTGGCCGCAAGTCGCGTGGCGACGATGGCCTCGGTTCGGACGGCGATTTTGGATTTGGAACGCGACTTTTGCCGAGCACCGGGTTTGGTGGCCGACGGACGCGATATGGGGACGGTTGTATTCCCGAATGCGTGTTTGAAGGTCTTTTTGACAGCCGGGGCTCAAGTTCGCGCTCAAAGACGCTATAAGCAGTTGATACAACGAGGAATTTCTGCTAACCTAGCAGACCTCGCGCGTGATTTACAGGAGCGGGACAAACGCGATCGGGAACGAGCCGTATCGCCGACACGTCCGGCTCCCGATGCTCGTCTTTTAGATAGCTCCGATCAGACAATCGAACAGACCGTTCGGTGTGTTCTCGATTGGTACTGCGCGCTGGAAAGCTGATTTTTTAACCCCGAATGTGACCGGAGACATTCGGGTTTTTACTCAAACTCCACCCGATCAATTCCGGAAGGGTGAGCAATTTTTTATTAACGAACATACATGTCCAACAACACTAATAACGAATCGTTTGCGCAACTCTTTGAAGAAAGCCTTGCTAAACAGGAGATGCGCCAAGGCGAAGTCATCACCGCTGAAATCGTGCGCGTCGACGGCAATTTTGTCGTGGTCAATGCCGGTTTAAAGAGTGAGTCCTATATCCCGGTGGAAGAATTCAAAGATGACCGCGGAGAAGTGACGGTCAAACCCGGGGATTTCGTCTCTGTTGCCATTGAATCCGTGGAAAACGGTTTCGGCGATACGATTCTCTCGCGCGATAAGGCCAAGCGCCTTGCCGCTTGGATGAACCTTGAGAAGGCTCTGGAAAGCGGCGAATTGGTTACGGGTACCATCACAGGCAAGGTCAAGGGCGGCCTGACTGTCATGACCAACGGAATCCGTGCCTTCCTGCCCGGTTCTCTCGTCGATACGCGTCCTGTGAAGGATACGACGCCTTACGAAGGTAAGACGATGGAATTTAAGGTCATCAAGCTTGACCGTAAGCGTAACAACGTTGTTGTTTCCCGCCGTGCCGTCGTCGAAGCGAGCATGGGCGAAGAACGCGCTAAGCTACTTGAAACTCTCAAGGAAGGCGCTGTTGTCAAGGGTGTCGTCAAGAACATCACCGATTACGGTGCGTTCGTCGATTTGGGCGGCATCGACGGCTTGCTCCACATCACCGATTTGGCTTGGAGACGCGTGCGTCATCCGAGCGAGGTTGTGAGCGTCGGTCAGGAAATCGAAGCCAAGGTTCTCAAGTTCGACCAGGAAAAGAACCGTGTTTCTTTGGGCTTGAAGCAACTGGGCGAAGATCCGTGGCTCGGAATTGCCCGTCGCTATCCGAAGGGAACGCGTCTTTTCGGCAAGGTCACGAACATCACCGACTACGGTGCGTTTGTCGAAATCGAACCGGGTATCGAAGGTCTGGTGCACGTCTCCGAAATGGATTGGACCAATAAGAACATCGACCCGAAGAAGGTTGTCACGCTCGGCCAGGAAGTCGAAGTGCAGGTTCTGGATATCGACGAAGAACGTCGTCGTATCTCTTTGGGTATGAAGCAGTGCAAGGCTAATCCCTGGGAAGAGTTCAGCCAGACTCACCACAAGGGTGATCATGTCAAGGGCCAGATTAAATCGATTACGGACTTCGGTGTCTTTATCGGTCTGCCCGGCGGAATCGACGGCTTGGTGCACTTGTCTGACCTTTCTTGGACGGAACCCGGTGAACAGGTTGTTCACAACTACAAGAAGGGCGAAGAGGTCGAAGCGGTTGTTTTGGCCATCGATACCGATCGCGAACGCGTCAGCCTCGGCGTCAAGCAGCTCTCGGGCGATCCGTTCGGCACCTTCACGAGCACCCATGAAAAGGGCTCGATTGTCAAGGGTACGGTCAAGTCCGTCGATAGCAAGGGCGCTGTGATTGATTTAGGTAACGAAGCCGAAGGCTACTTGCGTGCTTCCGAAATCAGCAGCGAACGCGTTGAAGATGCGACGACCAAGCTTAACGTCGGCGATCCGGTTGAAGCGGTGATTACAAGCATCGATCGCAAGAACCGTAACGTCCAGCTTTCGATTAAGGCTAAGGATGCCGCCGAAACGCGTGAAGCGCTCAACCGCGTCAACAGCGATGCGACAACCGGAACGACCAATCTCGGGGCCCTCCTGAAGGCTAAACTCGAGAAAAAGTAACCAAACCTAGGGAGCTTTTATATGCGAGCCCTGACTAAATCAGAACTGATTGATCGGATTTTTGCACGTCTGCCGAATCTGACGAGTCGCGAAGCGGAGTTTGCCGTAAACGAAGTTTTGCGTACGACCGTCAGCGCTTTAAGCCGCGGTGTGCGTGTGGAGATTCGAGGGTTCGGCAGTTTTTCCGTCAAGCATCGTGAAGCACGCAAGGGACGCAACCCGCGTACCGGTGAGGCCGTTCAGGTTCCTGCCAAGTACGTGCCGTATTTCCGCGCGGGCAAGGAAATTCGTGATGCCTTGAACGAAAGAATGAAGGTCGAGTCCGAGTCGTAAATCGTCTCTGCAATCGAACCGTCCTGCGGTGAGCGGGAAAAAACGGGGTTTTCGGGATTTCTCGAAAGCCCTGTTTTTTATCTGCGTGCGGATTCGGGGAAAGAGAGGCGGGTTTTAGCGTAAGCGCTGATAAAATCCGTTTGTTAAAAAAGTGACCCATGGGGTCGGGGAAGTTTGACGATGCGTTTGTCTCTTTTAGCCGCGACGCTAGCGGCGATTTCTTCAGTGGCCGGTGCGGCAGAACTCGGCTCTTTATCTCTGGTTTCTCGCTTAGGCGAGCCGTTTGATGCACGTTTGGACGTGCGCGATGTCAAGCCCGGGGAGATCATCGAAGTGACGCTCGGCGATCCGTCGCTTTACGAGAAAGTCGGACGGAAATTAGCTCCCGAAGTGACGACCTTTCGGATTGCTAACCACAAGGATGCCAAGGGGCGTTTTCGGATTCAGAGTCGCGAGGCCCTCAAAACGGACGCCTTTCCGCTAATCCTCGTGATGAAGGCCGACTCCAAAGTCAAGGCCAAGGTCTACAACATTAAGTTAGCGCCGCCGCGCTCAATCTCGCGTAATACACCGAGCAAGGCGCCTGTGGTCGTGGAGCACCGGGAAAACACGGCAGCATTACGTGCCCCGAAAGACGTGAAAAAGACAGTTGCAGCGCCTGTCGAACCCGTGGCTGCGAAAAAAGCGCCCCTTGCCTCCAAAGCGCCGATGACAGCGAAGGCAAATAAGCCCGTCCCGAGTCAAAAGGTAACTTGGGAGGAAAAAAAGCCCGCCCGAACGACCTTACCTGAAAAGCTCCATGCTCCGATTTATGTCACGCCGGGGATGACGCTTTGGTCGATTGCCGGAAAAGTGCAGGCCCTGTACCCCCGGGCCAGTATCGATCGCATTGAGGTCGCGCTGGTTCGAGCCAATCCGCAGGCCTTTAAAAACGGTCGGGTGACGGGACTGAAACTCGGAAGTCGCCTTCGCATTCCAAGTGCCGAACTCATCAATAGCATTACGGAGCAAGAGGCTTGGGCCATCGTTCGTGTTAAGCCGTCTGTCAATGCCCTGAAAAAACCCACTGAGAAGCGCATGCTTACGGCAAAAAAGAAAATGCCGGCTTCTCGCCTAAAGACGCACGAGGTTTTACCGCCTAAGGCGCAAACCCTTGTTGTAAGTCCGGTCAAAGCCGCCAGACCGAAGACCGAGCCTTCCGAAAGCGCTTCCCCGAGTCTAGAGACACGGCTGCAGGGTAGTGAATCCGCTAAGCCGCAGGGAGCCGAGCCGGCGCCTCAGGGCAATCTCCCTGAAGCCGGTGCGACAAGGCCTCTTACGGCATCGGATAGCCCGATGCCGCAAGCTTCCGGAGAAAATAAAGACCGGGCGGCCCCGGCCCCTCAACCAGAAGCGCCTCAGATGGAACCCGAGGCGGCAACACAAAAGCTAACTACGACAAAGCCCAAGAAGTCGGGAATGCCTTGGGGCACGATTTTCGGTGCTTTGGCGGTCTTGGCTGCCTTGTTCGGAGGGGGTGTCTACTGGCGTCGCCGTCGCAAGACGCATGAGGACACGGAAATTGAAAAGCCGCAAGAAAGCCCTGTTCGCTTTTGCCGCGAGCAACCGGAAACTTCGCCCGAACAACTCCGTGAGATTGACGAAACCGTCAGTCGCCGTATCGAATCGGACGAACGCGCCGCTCAAGGCTTTGAGTTAAAAGGCGAGGATGCCACTCAAGCGCGTCCCATAAACGAGCCTGAGTCAGTGTGTCAAGAGGAGATCTCCGAGCCTCAGACAGAGCATTCAGAAGCCGTAGTACCTGAGACGGCGGCAGAGCACCTCGGGACTTCGGAAACCGGACCTTCCGAGGTTTCTTTGCCGGCGACGAATACGCCAAGTGAGCCGAGTGAGGCGGAAAACAACGGGCCGGAGCAAAACGAGCCGGAACCTGTGACCGGACGGATCGAACCGACGCTCGGAATCGATTTGGGGCACAACGCGACGCAGGACAATGCCCCGACCGATGCGGGGACCTCCGCGGAACCCTCTTTTAAGATCGCTTCCGATGAATCGCTTGACCGGAAATTGGTTCAGGCAAGGTCGCTCTTGCAGTCCTCGCTTTCCGATCACGCCATCGAACTACTCGAAGAAATTGCGCTCAAAGGCAATGACGAGCAACGCGCCGCGGCCTTAAAGCTTTTAACGGAAAAGCAACCGTAAAGGATGGGGCGGTGACAGGAGTTCCGACACACCGGATGGCTCTCGGGATTGAGTACACCGGAACTCGGTTTTACGGGTGGCAAAAGCAGCCCGATCAAAGAACCGTGCAAACGGAACTTGAAAAGGCGCTTTCGCGTTTTGTGATCGAACCGGTTGCGACGATTTGCGCCGGGCGGACGGACACCGGGGTTCACGCGGTCTCTCAGGTCGTGCATATTGATGTGGCCTGCCGCCGAGGTGAAGCGAATTGGATTCGCGGCGTCAATACGTTTTTACCGCCCGATGTAGCCGTGCGTTGGGCTCGCGAGGTCGATGCCGATTTTTCGGCGCGTTTTTCGGCCGTGCGTCGCACCTATGAGTATTGGATTTACAACAATCCGATTCGATCGCCGGTTTTCGATGCCCTTACCGGGTGGGTTTGGCGTCCGCTTGATGCCGACCGTATGCGTGAAGCCGGTTTGTCGCTTCTCGGCAAACACGACTTTACGAGTTTTCGCGCGGCCGATTGCCAGGCGGCAACGCCGGTTCGGACCGTGACGGATGTCTCGGTGGAGCGTTTCGGTCCTTTAGTTTGTATCCGCATCAGCGCCGATGCTTTTTTGCAGCACATGGTCCGCAATATCGTCGGATCCTTGGTTTATGTCGGAACGGGACGCGAATCCGTCGGTTGGATCGGCGACGTTCTCAAGGCCCGCAGTCGTGCCGTTGCCGCTCCGACGTTTTCGGCCTGCGGATTGTATCTGACGGGTGTACAGTATCCGGAAAAATACCGCCTGCCGTCTGTCGGCCAGTCGCCGTTGCGGGCGGCGGTGTCGGCGATTTAACACAATTTGTCGAATGATTCATTTTTTCAAGGAGACTCCTATGGCACAAACACAGCACGCTCCTGTTCTTATTATCGGTTCGGGACCTGCCGGCTATACGGCAGCCCTTTATGCAGCGCGCGCCAACTTGCACCCGGTTCTGATTACCGGCATGGAGCAGGGCGGACAGCTCATGACCACGACAACGATTGATAACTGGCCGGGCGATGTCGACGGAGTCGGCGGTCCGGAACTGATGAACCGTATGCTTTCCCATGCGGAAAAATTCGGAGCCAAGGTGGTTTTCGATGTCATTCAAGAGGCGGCTTTAAACGAAAAACCCATGCGTCTTGTCGGCGATTTGGGTCAGTACACATGCGATGCCCTCATTATTGCGACCGGGGCCAGTGCCCGTTATTTGGGATTGGAAAGTGAGACGACCTTTCGCGGTAAAGGCGTTTCGGCGTGTGCAACCTGTGACGGATTTTTTTATCGGAAAAAACCCGTTGCCGTTGTCGGCGGCGGCAATGCCGCTCTTGAAGAGGCGCTTTATTTGAGCCAGATTGCATCGATTGTGCACCTGGTGCATCGGAGAAATGCCTTCCGCGCCGAACCGATTATGGTCGACAAGCTCATGCAAGCTGTTAAGGACGGAAAGATTGTTCTTCATACGCCGCGCGTCGTTTCCGAAGTTCTCGGCGATGACCGGGGCGTGACAGGTCTTGCCATCGAAGGCGAGGGTGTTCGGGAAACGCTTAACGTGGACGGCGTTTTCATCGCCATCGGGCATTCGCCGAATACGGCCGTTTTCGAAGGTCAGGTCAATCTCGATCACGGCTATATCGTTACGCGGTATCCGGGTAATCGCGCCTTGACGGCAACGAATGTGCCCGGGGTGTTTGCTGCCGGAGACTGTGCCGATTCGGTTTATCGCCAGGCTATTACGAGTGCCGCAACGGGCTGCCAGGCCGCTCTCGATGCGCAGCGCTATCTGGAAGAGCAGGCCTCTTAAAACGGCTATGGGTAACAATTTCGATGCGCTCAAGGGCATGTCCGCAACCTTGAAAGAGCAAGCACGCAAGAAGCAGGAGCAAAGTGAAAAAACCGAGCAGGCGCAAAAGCGGATTGCGCACGAGACGCTCGAATTTTTGCAGGCCATGAAAAAGGGCGGTGTCAAAAGTGCTCCGGATATTCGCCTGAAGGCGACGTGTCGCGATGCTTCGATTAGTTTTACCGAGGCAATGCGCGAAGCCGGCGTTGTCCCGCTCGGGACGGCGCCGCGCGCCACGCACCCCAAGAACGTTTCGTCCGAACCCAAACAGACGATTGCCGACAACAAGGCGGTTCTTGACGAATCCTTAAGCGACGAGGTCGATTCCATTGAATTTCTCGAAAGCGAAGACGGATTGTCGTTTCGCCGCCCGAGCGTCGGACCGGACGTTCCCCGCGATTTACGCCGGGGGCGTTGGGTCGTGATGGCGCAACTGGATTTACACGGGATGTTTGTCGAGGAGGCCAGAGAGGCCGTCTCGTCGTTTCTCAAAAAGTGTTTGGCGCACGAGTTTTACTGTGTGCGCATCATTCACGGCAAAGGAAACGGCTCGCCGCAAGGGCTTTCGGTCTTGCGCGAGAAAGTGCGGCGCTGGCTCAAGCAGCGCGACGAGGTCGTCGCGTTTGCTCAGCCGCCGGAACGAGACGGCGGGGCCGGAGCGACGATTGTTCGCTTACGACCGACCGCTAAAAAGTAAGAAAGCAAAAGAAAACCGCTTCCGTTCCCGTCAAGAACCGAAGCGGTTTTAATTTTTGACGACGGGAATTACTCGGCCATCGCCAGACCCGACGCAATGCGCGCCAGGACTTCCTTTTTCCCGAAAAGCGCGAGCGTACGGTCAATTTGCGGCGTCTTGTCGGCGTTGCAAACTAAGACGCGAAGCGGTGTTGCAATCGGTCCCATCTTAATGTTCTTTTCTTGCATCACGGCTTTAAGAGCTCCGTAAATAGCTTCCGGAGTAAAGTCCTCAATGGGTTCGATGGCTTGAACAAAGGCCGTCAAGGCTTCGCGGTTGCCGTCGGCCAAGGCGAGTTTGACAGCCTGAGGGTCGCGCTCTAAGGGCTTGTAAAAGAGCATCGCCGCATCAGCCAGGACCTCGAGCGTCGCAGCTCGGCTCTTTAATAGGTTGCACACACCGGCAAGGTCGGCACCGGTTTCCGGGTGTCCGCCGCGTTTTTCGATACGCGGTTTCACTAACTTGGCTAGGCGTGCGTCATCGGCTTCTTTCATATACTGGGCATTGAGCCATTCGAATTTCTTAAAGTCGATGCGAGCGGCTGCGCGCGAGCAGTCTTTAAGTTCGAAAACCTTCGCGAGTTCTTCACGGGTAAATTTTTCCATGTTGCCGTGGCCCCAGCCCAAGCGAGCCAGGTAGTTCACGACGGCCTCGGGCAAGAATCCCTGATCGCGGTATTCGAGAATCGAGACGGTTCCGTGGCGCTTGGAGAGCTTTTGTCCGTCCGGTCCGTTAATGAGCGGCAGGTGGCCGAAAACCGGAACCTCGGCGCCGAGTGCGTGGTATAGGTTAATTTGGCGCGGGGTGTTATTGATGTGATCGGCACCGCGAATGACGTGACTGACTTTCATATCCCAATCATCGACCACAACGGCAAAGTTATAGGTCGGAATACCGTCGCGCATGATGATTAAGTCATCGAGTTCCTTGTTGGCTACGGTAATCGTGCCGTACACGGCATCGTCCCAGGTGACTTCGCCGTCATCGGGATTGCGGAAACGAATGACGGGTTGCACGCCCTCGGGAATGGGTTTCCCGACACAGTTTTCCGGACGCCAGCGACCGTCGTAACGGGGTTTGAGTCCGGCGGCTTTCTGTTCGGCACGCATCTGATCGAGTTCCTCGGGTGTGGCGTAGCACCGATAGGCACGCCCGTCGGCGAGCATCTGATCGACGATTTCACGATAGCGGTCCAAACGGTCCATCTGGTAAATCGGACCTTCGTCGTAGTCCAAATCGAGCCACTTCATCGAGTCGAGAATGACCTGGGTGGCCTGAGCCGTAGAGCGTTTCTGGTCGGTGTCTTCAATGCGAAGCAGGAACTTACCCCCGAAATGGCGGGCAACGGCCCAGCAGTAAATTGCCGTTCTGGCCGTCCCTAAATGCATCATTCCGGTCGGAGACGGTGCAATGCGAGTACGAATATCTTTCATGACAATCCTTAAAAAAGCGTTGTTGTCTTCAGGGGTTTTCAGGTTGCCCGACGAAGACACAGTGGACGAGATTTTAGCGCAAGGTGCCGACGCGTTTCTCGGAAAACTCGAGAGCAGTAGCCCTTGCTTTCCGATTGGTGTAGGTCAAAGGTGTTACGCAAAAATGCAACAAAATAGGGCTTTTTCGACCGCTGGGTGAGACTGATTCAGTTACAATCGGTTACGGAGGTGGGGGAAGAACAATTTCCTTAGGAAGGAGGAAAGTATGCGTTTTTCACGCACGCTTGCCGTTTTGGCAGGCTTGTCTCCCCTTGTGGCTTGCGCCTCGTCGTTAAACGGCGCTGAGTTATCCGGCTATTGGGCAATTCCCTTTGCCGGTATTTTGTTGAGTCTGGCACTTTGCCCGATGGTTGTTCCGAATTTTTGGCACCATCACTACGGCAAGGTCGCTGTCTGCTGGGCGCTCGTTTGTGCCGTTCCGCTCTTTTGCGTCTTCGGTTCTGATATTGCCGTTACGGAAATTGCGCACACGCTTTTAGCCGATTACATCCCGTTCCTTTTATTTGTCGGTGCTTTGTACATTATTGCCGGCGGCATTCATATTCGGAGCACGTTTGCCGGTCGACCGGTGTTTAACACCTGTTTTCTTGCCGTCGGTGCCGTTTTAGCTAACCTGATGGGGACAACGGGTGCGGCGATGCTTTTAATTCGCCCGCTGATTCATGCCAACTTGGGTCGGCGACATGCAACACACACGTTTATCTTTTTTATTTTCATTGTGGCCAATATCGGCGGCTCCCTCACGCCGCTCGGCGATCCCCCGCTTTTCCTCGGATTTTTGCGCGGTGTGAGTTTCTTTTGGACGGCCGAGCACTTGTTTTTACCGTGGATAACGACGGTCGGGATTCTTTTGGCGATTTATTTTGTCATCGATGAGTGTTGTTATCGTCGAGAAAAGGCCGAACATACGTTTGTGGCGCATCCGGAAAAGCAGATACCCTTCCAAATCGAAGGGAGTATCAATTTTCTGTACCTTGCCGGCATGGTCGGCGCTACGCTCATGAGCGGCGTTTGGCAGCCGGGTATTGAATTTACCGTCCTCGGTGTGCATTTGCCGTTACAAGGTCTTGTCCGTGACGCGTGCTTTGTGACGCTGGCTCTTTTAAGTTATTTCACAACGCAGGAACAGGTTCACGCGGTCAATCACTTTAACTTTGAGCCGATTAAAGAAATTGCCAAACTCTTTTTCGGTATCTTCGTGTGCATCGTGCCGGTGCTCGAAATGCTCAAAGCCGGTCCGGACGGCGTTTTCGCTCCGCTCGTTTCTTTGGTGACGACGGCCGAAGGAGCGCACAACAACGGTATGTATTTCTGGATGACCGGTTCGCTTTCGGCGTTCTTAGATAACGCTCCGACGTATCTAGCGTTCTTTAACCTTGCAGGCGGCGATCCGGTAACTCTGATGACCACCCATGCCAAGACCTTAATGGCGATTTCGATGGGTGCGGTCTTTATGGGGGCTCTTTCTTACATCGGAAACGCCCCCAACCTGATGACGGTTTCGATTGTCCGTCAGCGCGGCATCAAGATGCCGAGTTTCTTCGGTTATATGGTTTGGTCCGTGGGCATTCTCTGCCCGACGTTCGCATTGGTGGTTTGGTTTTTCGTATAGGTAGTTAGTTTTTTCAAATGCCGACCGTCGGGCGCGCGGGCGCTCGTCGGTCTTTTTGTCTGCGTTCTGTACTCGAAAAAGGGGGAAATTATGAATGACGCAGCAGCAAATCGGGGAGAGCCGCCTCCCCGAAAATGTTTTCCGGTGAAGATGTTCGGTTTAACGTGTGTCGTCGGTGCGTTTATCAGCGCTTCGGGGGGAGTGAGTGCCGAATCGGTCTTTCCCATTGAACTGAGTGTCGAAAAAGATTCCGCGACCTATGAGACGATTGATGCGGCTATCCAAAAAGCGATAGACGAAGAAGACGAGGACTATGACTTCTATGGCATTCGTATCCTGGACAAGCGAAAGGAAGGCATCGCTTACAGCGTTGACAGTGGGAAGCAGACGGACTCAATTTTTAACTCGTATGACTTGTCCGATTTTTCAATCGAAGCAGAAGATACCCACAGCGTCGGGTTGCTTTTTACCGGCGAAATGCCGAAGGAATCTTCCAATTGTGACGTTTCGATCAAGGCAGGAACAGTCGTGCGAGATCGGTCGGCGTTGGGGGCTCGATGGGAGTTTGCTGCAAGGGAAGGCGCAGACAGAACGACGGTTAACCTTGCGGGCGACTTTGATTTCGGGAAGGGCTTTTTGGATTTTTCCGGCGTTAATGCAACACTAATCGGGCAGGGTACAATCGGAACATTGACCTTATGGGAGCCTCCGTCAGGAGCGTCGGAGGGAACCTCAACGAAGGTGGTCTTTCAGGACGACCCGTCTTTCCCACGTCGGTCATTTCTTAAAATCGGTACGCTTGATGTCACAAGCGGAACATTAGAGATTATCGGTCGGCATGCCGGAACTATTGTGCACGCAGGCTCTCTTAGGCCGAATGATTTTTCGGAGACCGAGGGCTATGACGGCACAAACGCGCGAGGCACCGGCGGGACAATTCATGTGACGGGAAATGCCGCTTTGTCACTTATTTCGGCGGCGCCACAAGAGGATTTGCAGTCGCTTCAAACGACAATTGTCGGCCTTGTTAACGATGCCGCGGTGACCTGCGGGTCGGTGCGTCCGAGCATTGTTCTGGAAAGTCTGGACTCCGTTTCATTTCCGGAAGGGCAAGGACAGAGCCTCTTAATTCGCGTCGGGGAGAATTTTGAGGGCACGGTCGCCTCCTCAGGAATCGCTGTCGGACAGGACGGTCGCATCATTTGGAAGTATTCAAAGCCTGAGACCTCCGAAGAAACGCCGACTAACGTGCGTCGTATGCGACGCGCACCGGCACAAACACCGGAACCGACGATAACGGTATCCGAGGGTTCGGAACTTGTTATTCACGGCTGGGACGGGAGTCCTTCGGATATTACCTTGCCCGGCTTCTCGCGCGTGATTGCAAACGGTAATGTTCATTTAATCGGGACAACGGTCGGGCGCGGGAAGGTTGTTCCGACGCAAAACGGACTTCGCATTGAGCGGCACTTGATGCAAAACGCGGTAGGACTTAAGGCGTTCCATTGCGTTCAGGAAACGGAAGAAAGATGGTATTCGGGGGCCTTTTCTGCACCGGGCGAAGAATTTATTCGTACAGCCATTCGAGATACCCAAGTCGGTGAGAACGCTTTCGTGCAACTTGTGGATACGGCGGTTTTCCTCCCCTTCTCGTCTCGAACGCTGGTTTATGCCGAGCGTGCTTTTGACAGCACACACGATAGACTCCTTCAAAGACCCATTTTGCGTACGGCACAAGAAAATCACTGGTGGGTGACTTTGGAAAGTGAAAAACTGCGTCTCTCGGATGCGACAAATCGCTCAACACTCACAACCGTTCGCCTCGGGGTCGATACGGATCTGACGGACACGTGGAGTGCGAGTGCCGTGTTTTCCGGCACGAAGTTCGATGCAGACGACACAAGGGGAGACGCCATCAATACGGACGGGTCGGTTGCCTCATTAGGCGTGAGCCTAGAAAAACACCTTAACGAGAAAAGCGCTTTGCGTTTGGGGGCGACGGTCGCTAAGGCGCAACTGACGGCCAAGCAACTTGCGGCAGGGCACCGTTTTAAAACCGAGCCTGAACTCCTTTTGGCCGCCTTAGGGGCACGCGTGGATACGACATTCGGGGACTCGGTTCTTCTCAAGCCTTTTGTCGGAGCGAACCTTTATTACGGCAAGATGTCCGATGGGGATATTCGACACCACGATCAGAACGCAGGACATGACGGCATCGGGTTTAAAACCGAGGCTAAGAAACGCATGTGGGGTAGCGTTTCAACCGGAGCTCAGGTTTCCGGTCGGTGGGATATCGCCGATTACTCGATTCAGCCTTCGTTCGGCCTAATCGGCAAGGCGTATTTAGGCGAGCGTAAATGGAAGGCGCATGCCGCGCTTGCAACCGGACAGAGGAACTCAGATTACGCAGACTTTACCTCGACAAGCTCTTGGTCCGTTCGGGCCGAGGCAGCGATTAATCTGGCGTCCTCGCGCGAAGTTCCCGTGACGGAAGGCGGGTTTTTCGGATTCGGCGCCAAGCCTACGGGGAAGGTGACGACCGAAGACTGGCACGTGGATTTGACGGCCGGCATCGCTCGTTCGGAACGCTCGGAAAAGACCAGTTACGTGCGTATCGAATACAGGCAAAACTGGTAAAAGAAAACACCGAGCTCCTGCAAGAAGGGCTCGGTGTTTCGGACCGGCTATGAGCGGCGGTTACTTAGCCACAACGTTCACAAGTTTGCCTGTGACGTAAATGACTTTGCGAACCGTCAAAGTTCCGACAAAGCGTTGAACATCGGGATTGGCAAGCGCCGTTTTCTCGATGGTCTCACGGTCGGCATCGGCATCGACGAGAATCTGACCGCGCAGTTTGCCGTTTACCTGGACGACAATCTTGATTTCATCAGCGACAAGCGCGTTTTCATCAACGGTCGGCCACGGGGCATCCAGTAGGTCGCAACCGAAGGCAGCGGCAAATCCGAGCTCGTTCCAGATTGTCGTCGTAATGTGAGGCGCAATCGGATAAAGCGTGCGAATCAGAATACCGAACGCCTCGGAAAGCGCTTTTTTCGACATCTCATCATCGGCAGTAAATCCGTCGATCAGATTCATCATCTTCATCGTGGCGGATACAACGGTGTTGTACTGCATACGATCAAAGTCTGCCTCGGCCTGCTTTAAGTTCACATACATGTCGCGGCGGAATTCTTTGACCTTGTGAGAGGCGTGCGTAAAGTCAAACGCTTCTTTCGTCGGCTCAAGAACCTTTTGATGCGCATAGGCCCAAGCCCACAGACGGCGCAGGAACCGGTACGTACCTTCGGCACCCGAGTTGGACCACGCCGCGGACTGATCGGGGGGACCTGCGAACATCACAAACGTACGGGCCGTATCGGCACCGAACTTTTTGATGATGTCGCCCGGCTCGACGACGTTGTTCTTGCTCTTACTCATCTTTTCGATGCCGCCGGACATAACCGGCAGACCGTCGTCGTTGGCAATCACGCGCGAGGGGCGACCTTTTTCGTCGTACTCGACCGTGATTTCGTTCGGGTAGTACCAGCGCTTATGCCCGTCCGGAAGATCACGGTAAAAGCATTCGGCCGTGAGCATTCCTTGTGTAAAGAGCCGTGTGAACGGTTCGTCGAATTTCACAAGGCCTAAGTCGCGCATGACCTTGGTCCAAAAGCGCGCATAGAGCAGGTGCAACACGGCGTGTTCGATACCGCCGATGTACTGATCCATCGGGCTCCAGTAGTCGTTGCGCTCATCGACCATGGCCGTATGGCAATCGGGCGAGCAGTAGCGCATGTAGTACCAAGAACTATCGACGAAGGTATCCATCGTGTCGGTTTCACGCCGAGCCGGAGCTCCGCACTTCGGGCACGTGCAATTGAGGAATTCTTCGCACTTGGTCAGCGGATTGCCCGAGCCGTCCGGAACGAGGTTTTCCGGCAGGAGTACCGGGAGATCTTTTTCCGGAACCGGAACAGGACCGCACTTGGGGCAGTGAATAATCGGAATCGGAGTTCCCCAATAACGCTGACGGGAAATACCCCAGTCGCGCAGGCGGAACTGCGTTTGTTTGTGTCCGAGTCCCTTGGAAGAAAGCTCGGCGGCAATCGCATCGATGGCATCATGTAAATTCATGCCGTTGAACTTGCCGGAATTCACGAGTGTTAAGGGCAAGGTCTTATCGCCGTACCACTCCTGCCAAGCTTCATCGCTAAAGGTTTCTCCCGGAACCTGGCATGTTTGAACAATCTTGATGCCGAACTTCTTGGCAAAGGCAAAGTCGCGTTCGTCGTGCGCAGGCACGCCCATGACGGCGCCTTCGCCGTAACTCATTAACACGTAGTTACCGACCCAGACTTCGATGGGCTCACCCGTTAAGGGGTGAGTCACGTAAAAGCCCGTGCGAATACCTTTCTTTTCCATGGTTGCCATGTCGGCTTCGGACACGGAACCCTTGGCGCATTCGTCACAGAAGGCACGGATTTGCTCGTTGTCACGGGCAATGCGTTTGGCAATCGGATGCTCGGATGCGACGGCAACGAACGTGACGCCCATGAGCGTATCGGCACGTGTCGTGTACACATTCAATAGCTTCTTTTCCCCGTCAAGTTCATAGGGGAAGGAAATGTTCACACCCGTGCTCTTTCCGATCCAGTGGTGCTGCATGCGACGCACCTGTTCGGGCCAGCCCGTCAGCTTGTCTAAGTCCGCCAGCAGTTCGTCGGCATACTGCGTAATTCCGAGGTAGTAACCCGGAATCTCACGCTTTTCGACCTTGGCACCGGAGCGCCAGCCCTTGCCGTCGATCACTTGTTCGTTCGCAAGAACGGTCTTATCGACCGGGTCCCAGTTGACAATCTGCGTCTTACGGTACGCAATGCCGCGCTCGAGCATCTTTAAGAAAATCCACTGATTCCAGCGGTAATACTCGGGCTTGCACGTCGTCACTTCGCGCGACCAGTCAAAAGCCAGGCCCAGCGGGCGCATCTGCTCTTTCATGTCAGCGATATTCTTGTAGGTCCACTCCGAAGGAAGAACCTTCTTACTTAAGGCAGCGTTTTCGGCCGGGAGCCCGAACGAGTCCCACCCCATCGGGGTCATGACGTTGTATCCGGTCATGCGACGGTACCGGTACAAGACATCGTTCAAGGTGTAGTTACGTACGTGTCCCATGTGGAGCTTACCCGACGGGTAAGGCAACATCGAACAGACGTAGTATTTGGGCTTTTCTTTGCCCTGTCCGTCCAGCGCATGCTCGACGGCGCGGTAAACGTCCCTTTTGAGCCAGTCCGATTGAACGGCGGCTTCGATTTCTTGAGGTGAATATGTTTCGCGCATGATGCGTATTGATTTAGTTAGAAACGAAAAAGCAAAAGTTAAGTATATTCCGCTCCCTATGTTTCTTCCTAGGGTGTATGTCGTAGTTTCCCCGACAACGGTGAAACTATCCGACCGAAATTTTCCGTGTGGCTCTCTGTAGAATCTGCCCGACTTTTTTATTTTGTTGTTATGAATCTTCTTGAATCTCTCAATCACAAGCAGCGCGAAGCCGTGGAGCTTCCTGCCGAACACGCCCTGATTCTTGCCGGCGCCGGCTCCGGTAAAACCCGTGTTTTAACAACGCGAATTGCCTGGCTTTTATCCAACTCAAAAGCCTATCCGAGTCAGATTCTCGCTGTCACCTTTACCAACAAGGCGGCTCGAGAAATGAAAACGCGTCTTGAGGCGATGCTCGGAACCGATATCAGCAGCATGTGGGTCGGGACGTTTCACGCCATTGCGCATCGCCTCTTACGAGCGCATGCCACGGAGGCGGGGTTGCCTAAGACTTTTCAAATCATCGATCAGTCCGATCAGCTTTCTCTTATTAAACGCGTGATGAAAGAGGCCGGCATCAATCCCGATGAAAACGATCCTAAGAGTGTTCAGACGGCAATCAATCACGCCAAGGAGCGGGGATTACGGGCCTCGGACATTTCCGCCGGTTTCGGAAAAAACGAAGTGCTCAGAGGGATTTATGCGGCCTATGAGGGCCGGTGTCGGCGCGAAGGTTTGGTGGACTTTGCCGAACTCCTTTTGGCGTGCGTGGAACTCTTAGAGAAAAATCCGCTGCTTCGCGAGCACTATGCCAAGCGCTTTAAGTTCATCCTCGTCGATGAGTTTCAGGACACCAATGCTTTGCAGTACCGCTGGATTAAGGTCTTGTCGCACCCGGCCGAACACACGAGTGCCGTCTTTTGCGTCGGCGATGATGACCAGTCCATTTACGCCTTCCGCGGAGCACGGGTCGGAAATATGGCCGATTTCGTGCGCGAGTATCAGGTCAAGCACATTGTCAAGCTCGAACAAAACTACCGCTCGACTTCGCACATCCTCAATGCCGCCAATGCCGTGATTTCCCACAATAAAGACCGCATGGGTAAGAACCTTTGGACCAGTGCGGGACAGGGAGACCCTGTGGCTTTGTACCACGCCGGCGATGACCGCGAGGAAGCGCTCAGTGTGGTTCAGGAAATCATGAGTCGCCACAGGTCGGGGGCTCGGTATTCGGATTGCGCCGTTTTGTACCGCAACAATGCCCAGTCGCGAATCATCGAACAATATCTGACTGTCAATGCCGTTCCGTATCGCATCTACGGCGGATTGCGCTTTTTCGATCGTCAGGAAGTCAAGGACGTGATGGCGTATTTGCGCCTTTTAGTCAATCCCGATGATGTGAGTTTCCAGCGCGTCATCAACCAGCCGCCGCGCGGCATCGGGCAAACGACGTTGGCTCGAATCGTCAACCGTGCAAAAGCGAACGATACCGGGTTGTGGCAGGCCTTGGTTTCCGGTCTAGCCGAATCGACCGATGCCGGGTTGACGCGTGCCGCGGGCTTCGTGCACTTAATCGAAGACATGAAACGTAAGTGCGAGACACTCCCGTTGGACAAGGTTGTTGCCACAGTCATCCAGGAGTCCGGGTTGAAGGATTATTACAGTCGGGCGCAAGATAAAGACATCCGTCTGGAAAACCTTTCGGAACTTGTCAGTGCGGCCTCTTCTTTTTGCCAGGAAAACGATATTGATCCGGAGGAAAGCGCCCTGCGCGTGATGCCCGGCTCGGAAATGTCTCCCTTGGACGGATTTATCGCGCAGGCGGTTTTGGAAAGCGATGCACAGGGCGATGCCAAAGTCGGCGATGCCGTGCAATTGATGACGGTGCATTCGAGCAAAGGTCTTGAATTTAACACGGTGTTTTTAACGGGTTTGGAAGACGGTCTTTTCCCGCATCCGGCCAAAGATCATGAGGACGCCGAGCGAGCCAATGACGAAGAGCGGCGGCTGCTTTACGTCGCCATGACGCGAGCGCGTAAATACCTTCGCATCAGTTGGTGCGAACAACGTCGTCTTTACGGAGATTTGCGGTTGACGGGAGAATCGTCCTTTTTAAAGGAAATTCCCGAGACTGAGACTCAGCGTATTCAAAGTCGATACGATGCCTTGTGTTCCGTGGTAAATAGGGGCTCTTCTCGGTATGGCTCGGACACCTCGTGGCGCAGTGCGCCGCGCGAGACCGTACGCGATAGCGCATTTACCTCAGTTAGCCGCACACCCGAGGCCAATCCGTGGAATTTTTTCCCGGGCGACAAGGTCCTGCACCGCAAATTCGGCGTCGGAACCGTCCTAAAGTTAGTCAACGCACAAAGCAAAACCGCCGCCAGTGCTTGGGTACAGTTCTCGTGCGGACGCAAGGAATTGCTTCTGATGGTCGCGAAACTCGAAAAAGTGAGCTAAGCGGAAACGACCGCTTTGTCCGACTTTATCATGGCGATAGCCCAAATCAATTGACTTCTTATTTACAATAGTAAAAACAAATAAGGAGCCACTATGAACGAGAAAAAAACGGATACGGTTGTCTTAGACAATTCCGAGCGTCAGCCCTGTGAGGTTTGGACGCGTGTGATGGGGTATCATCGCCCTGTTCAATCATTCAATGTCGGGAAGAAAGGCGAATTTGCCGAACGCAAGTATTTCCAAGAAAGCAAGTGCGGCCTGAATTCCTGCAAGTAAAAACTATTTCTGAGGAGTCCGAAATGAAATCATTGAAGGGAACACAAACTGAGAAGAATCTGCAAACGGCTTTTGCCGGAGAGTCTCAGGCGCGCAACAAGTACACGTACTTTGCCGGCGTTGCCCGAAAAGAAGGCTATCAGCAGATTGCGGCGATTTTTGAAGAAACCGCTGCCAATGAAAAAGAACACGCAGCGATTTGGTTTAAGGCCTTGGGCGGCATCGGGACAACCGAAGAAAACCTCAAGGCGGCTGCAAGCGGCGAGAACTACGAGTGGACCGACATGTACGACGGCTTTGCCAAGACGGCCGACGAGGAAGGTTTCCCGGAACTTGCCGCGCGTTTCCGTGCCGTGGCCGCTATTGAAAAGGCCCACGAAGAGCGGTATCTGAAGTTGCTCGACAATGTTCAGATGAAGCGCGTTTTCGAAAAGAGTGAAGAAGTCATGTGGCAGTGCCGCGAATGCGGTCACCTCGTGATGGGTAAGAAAGCCCCGCTCGTTTGCCCGGTTTGCAGTCATGCCCAGGCTTGGCAGCAGATTCGCGCGGAAAATTATTAATTGAGTTTTCGGAGTGCTTCTAGCAACTCCGACGCGACGCACCCGGTGCTGTTTTGCCGGGAACGCGTCGCGTTTTTTTATTGGTAAAAAAAGAGGTCGGAGATTTCCGACCTCTCACGCACGTTAGTTTTCTTTTTTCTCGTGCGTTAAGTGCAAGGCTTGCAGTAAGTTCTCGACCGTATGCTCGAGGGCCGCAAACTCATGCCCTTGCTTTTCAGCGGGTTTCTTAATCTTGTCGTCCTGAACTTCGGACTCCTCGACCAAACTCATAATGACACACATGGTTCACTCCCCTTGCTTCTCTTTTTATAGTCAAAACGAACGGTCGCGCGTCATACACGCTTTCGGTCTGTAAAACCAGAGCATTTTCGTCCAGTCGACACTTCTTCGTTGCTATCATTCGTTTCCGAGTCGGTGCACCGTTTCGGTCGGGGATTTTCTCCCGCTGTGCGTGCCCTTTTTTAACGCTTTAAGGACAGTTGCCGTGAAGGGAATAATTTTGGCCGGCGGGGCGGGAACACGCCTTTATCCGCTAACGCTCGTGACGAGTAAACAGCTGTTGCCCGTGTACGATAAGCCGATGATTTTTTATCCGCTCAGTACATTGATGCTTTCCGGAATTCGGGAAATTCTGGTGATTTCCACGCCTTCGGATTTGCCGAACTTCGAGCGACTTCTCGGAGACGGTTCTCAGTTCGGGTTAAAACTGTCGTATAAGGTTCAGCCGCATCCGGACGGCCTGGCCCAGGCCTTTATCCTCGGACGGGAATTTATCGGGGACGATGCGTGCGCCATGGTTTTGGGTGACAACATCTTTTACGGACACGGGTTTGTTAAGGCGCTGCGCCATGCAGCCGAGAATGCAACAACGGAAAATCGCGCTACGGTTTTCGGTTATTACGTCAAAGATCCGGAACGCTTTGGTGTCGTGGAGTTCGATCAGAATTGGAAGGCGCTTTCTATTGAGGAGAAACCTGCCAAGCCCCGGAGCAACTATGCCGTAACGGGGCTTTATTTTTATCCTAAGGGTGTCTCGCAGATGGCCGATGCCGTCACGCCTTCGGAGCGCGGCGAGTTGGAGATTACGACGTTAAATGCGTTTTATCTGAAGCAGGATCGCCTCGATGTTCAGCTTCTCGGACGCGGATTTGCCTGGCTTGATACGGGAACGATGGAAAGCTTAGCCGCCGCCTCCGAATACATCCGCATTGTCCAGGATTGTCAGGGCGTGGAAATCTCCGCTCCCGAGGAGATTGCGTTTAAAAACGGCTGGATTAATAAGGACGAGCTCTTGGCGGCGGCCGATCGGTACGGAAAGTCTCCCTACGGAGCGCATTTAAGAAACGTTGCACAGGGAAAGCTAAGTTATTAATTCAGAGGACATCGGTCAGTACTATGGGTCAGTTTCATGTTACGAAAACGCCGATTGAAGGCGTTCTTATCCTGGAAGCGAAAAAGTTCGGCGACGCGCGCGGTTACTTTATGGAAACGTATAACGAAGCCGATTTCAAACAACTCGGCATCACCAACACCTTCGTGCAGGACAATCAATCTTCGTCCGTTCGGGGTGTTTTGCGCGGACTACATTTTCAAAAAGAGCACCCGCAGGCCAAACTCGTCCGTGTTTTATCGGGCGAAGTGTTCGACGTGGCCGTGGACTTAAGAAAAGGATCGGCGACGTACGGTCGTTATGTTGCCGTGACACTGTCGGCGGACAATAATCGGCAACTTTATATTCCCCGTGGATTTGCACACGGGTTTTTGGTCTTAAGCGAGACGGCGGAATTTGCTTACAAATGCGATGACTTTTATCACCCGGAAGACGAGGGCGGAATTTGCTGGAACGATCCGACGATTGCCGTTCAGTGGCCCGAGGTTCCGAGTCTCGTTTTAAGCGAGAAAGACAAAAAGCATCCGACACTCAAAGAATGCCGTATGGAGTTTGCTCTATGAACGTATTTGTGACGGGAGGAGCCGGTTTTATCGGCTCGAACTTTATTTATCACTGGCTTAAAAAGTATCCCGAGGACCGCGTCGTCTGTTTGGATAAGCTCACGTATGCGGGCAATCTATCGACGCTCGAGCAGGCCCTCAAGAATCCGAATTTTCGCTTTTGTAAGATTGATATTTGCGATCGCCAAGCCGTTTACGACCTTTTTGAGCAAGAGCACCCCGATGCGGTCGTGAACTTTGCCGCCGAAAGTCACGTCGATCGCTCTATTGAAAATCCGGAAGTGTTTTTGCAAACCAACATTCTCGGTACAGCTTGCCTGATGGATGCGTGCCGCAAATACGGAATCGGACGCTATCATCAGGTTTCGACCGATGAGGTCTACGGAGATCTTCCGCTTGACCGTCCGGATTTGCTTTTTACGGAAAACACACCGCTACATACGAGTTCGCCATACAGCAGTTCGAAGGCAGGCGCCGATTTACTCGTTCTTGCGTATCACCGCACCTATGATTTGCCGGTCACGATTACGCGGTGTTCGAATAACTACGGTCCGTATCACTTCCCGGAAAAACTCATTCCGCTCATGATTATCAACGCGTTGGCCGATAAGCCCCTTCCGGTGTACGGCGAGGGTCTGAATGTGCGCGATTGGTTGTATGTTGAAGATCACTGCGAAGCGATTGATGCCGTCGTCCATAACGGACGGGTTGGGGCAATCTACAACGTCGGCGGGCACAACGAAATGCGCAATATCGACATCGTTCGTCTGATTTGCCGGGAACTCGGAAAGCCCGAGTCGCTGATTCGCCATGTTCAGGACCGTAAAGGACACGATAGGCGCTATGCCATCGATCCGACGAAGATTCACGACGAACTCGGTTGGATGCCGAAAACACGGTTTGCCGACGGCATCAAGAAAACCATTGACTGGTACCTAGCTAATCGTCCGTGGTGGGAGAAAATCGTCTCGGGTGAATACCGTTCGTACTACGAAAAAATGTACGGGCATCGCGCCGTTTTGTAAGGAGCAAGTCATGAAAGTGTTTGTCACGGGTGTGAATGGTCAGCTCGGGCATGACGTTGTCAATGAACTTAGTGCGCGCGGCCATACGGCAATCGGCTCGGATTTAAAGCCGGTTTATTCGGGCATTGCCGACGGCACGTTTGTGACGCGAGCTCCGTATATCTCGCTTGACATTACGCGAGAGGACGCTGTCTTTAAGGCTATCGACCAAGTTAAACCCGATGCCCTCGTTCACTGCGCGGCCTGGACGGCCGTCGATGCGGCCGAAGAGCCGGACAATCGAAAGACTGTTTTTGCCGTAAACGAAGAGGGTACACGCCACATCGCTCGGGCTTCTCGCGCCGTTCATGCCAAGATGGTGTACATCAGTACCGATTACGTGTTTGACGGTACGGGGACCGAGCCCTGGCAGGCCGATTGCACCGAGTTTGCGCCGCAAAACGTGTACGGTGAGTCCAAGCTTTCCGGTGAAAAGGCGGTTCGTGAAACGCTCGAAAGCTACTTTATCGTGCGCACGGCTTGGGTCTTCGGTCTTAACGGCAAGAATTTTGTTCGAACGATGGTCACGTTAGGTAAAACCCATCGGCAACTGCGGGTTGTCAGCGACCAAATCGGGACGCCGACGTATACGCCCGATTTGGCACGCCTTCTGGTGGACATGGTGCAGACCGAGCGGTTCGGCACCTATCATGCGACCAATGAAGGGGGCTTTATCAGTTGGGCGGATTTTGCAACCGAAATCTTCCGTCAGACCGGGCAGGACGTAGAAGTTTTTCCGGTGACAACGGCCGAGTACGGGCTATCTAAGGCCAAGCGTCCCTTTAACAGCCGCTTGTCCAAGGAAAAACTGGCGCAAGCCGGATTTGAAAGACTTCCGACGTGGCAAGATGCCTTGACGCGATACCTGAAGGAAGCAACGCTTTAATCGGAAAAGAGCCCCGGCGCATCGGGGCTCGGTTGGTTCTAGAAGGTGTACTTCAACCCGATTCCGGCTTCGATTTCCTTCGTGTACCCGTGACCTTGCTCACGCTCCACGTACCCATAGCAGCGCAGGTTGTCCGTCAGATTCGCGTTGTAGTTAAGACCGTAATAAAGGCGGTGCTTCTCAGGAGGTATGTTGCTCGGCTTTTCTTTTTTTTGCATGGAGCAAAAAAGGAGAAAAACGCCGATAGCGCGGTAAAATCTAACGAAACGCTGTGGTTTTGCAAAAAGGGATGTTTGACGAGATCGCCGAAAAAAGAAAATCCCCGGAAAACACATCCCGAGGATTCAAATCGGTGGTGCCCAAGACTGGACTCGAACCAGCATGCCTTACGGCGCTGCGACCTGAACACAGTGCGTCTACCAATTTCGCCACTTGGGCAGCGAGGTTGCGCAGTATAACACGGGATTATTAATTTGGACGGAATGCGCATGGCATCGAGAAAGAAAAAACTACAGGATATCGCGTCTGTTTTTCCTAAGCCGGATGTTCCCGTAAAACAAGGACAAGTCAAGAAACTGTGCCGTCGGGTTTTGGCTCTGCTCAATGAAAGCCATAAGACCGGGACACCGGTGCAACTGGTGGAATTTCTCAAACAATCGGCGTGTATGTCGCAGGCCGAAGCGGCGGCTGCCCTTCGTTCGATGGTTTCCGACGCCATGCTCGAAGAGACGGCACCGGGCTCCGGAATTTGGGGCGTTTCGACGCGCTGTGCGTGGTTTGAAGGGACGGTGCAGGGGCGGCGCTCCGGGGAGTACGTGGTGGAAAATCCGGCAACCGGCGAGCTCTATGAGCTATACGGAACACGCAGTTGCCCTGTTTTACCCGGCGATTGCATTGCAGTTTCTCCCATGCCGACTTCCTACGAGTATCCCAATGACACGGCTCAGGTCGAGAAGGTGTTGGAACGAGGCCGCAAAGAGTGGGTGTGCCGGGCCGTTTCTCGGATGTCCTCCTCTCGGATTGAGGGAGAACACTTTTGGGCCCAGCCTGTCGATCCTTTTGCTCCGACCAAGATTCTTGTTTCAGGACAGGTCAAGACCTATCGGGATAAGGCCTTTGTCGTGGAGTTGTCCGACGCCCCGGCACGCGTTTCCGATGGGGTTTATGCCCTCACTGGCGAGATTCACGAAGTTTTAGGGGACATGGACGATCCGTCGGTCGAAATTACGATGGCGGCTCGCCGGTTCGATTTGCCGTATACGTTTGCTTCCGATGTTTTGGCTCAGGCCGAGGCACTTCCCGATGTGGTCGATAAGAAAGACTACAAGGGAAGAGTCGATTTAACCGATATCGGTTTCGTGACCATCGACGGCGAGGACGCGCGAGACTTTGACGATGCCGTTTGGGCGATGCCCGTCAAGGACGGTTGGCGCCTTTTGGTCGCCATTGCCGATGTCAGTCACTACGTGACACCGGAAAGCCCCTTAGATCGCTCAGCTCAGGAAAGGGCGACGAGCGTGTATTTCCCGCGGCGCGTTATTCCGATGTTGCCGGAAAAACTTTCTAACGGACTATGTTCCTTAAATCCGGGCGTCGATCGCCTGACGGTTGTCTGCGACATGGTCATCAGTGCGCAAGGGACCGTGTCGGCGTACCAGTTTTACCGGGCCGTGATTCATTCCCATGCGCGGTTAACCTATACGGCTGTCTATGCTGCCTTGTGCGGCGATTCATCCGATGCGCTCAAGCGCGGTGCGAATTTACAAGATATTCAAGCGCTTTATGAGCTTTTTAAAGCTTTCCGCACGGCGCGCGAAAAACGCGGAGCGATTGATTTTGAAACGGCCGAAACGCAGATTGTGTGCGATGAGGACGGCAAAATACAGGCCATCCAAAAGCGAGACCACAACGACGCCCACCGAATCATCGAAGAATGCATGCTGGCGGCCAATACGTGCGCTGCGGACTTTATCTCTCGAAAGTCGCTCTCGGGGCTGTTTCGTGTCCACGGAGCTCCGAGTCCGGATCGGCTCGAGACACTGCGTGCGGAACTGTCGTTTTTCGGGGTGACGCTCGAAGGCGGCGCCAAACCGAGTTCCAAGGATTTCGATCGGGCGCTTTCGGCCGTTCCCGAAGGACCGCGTCGCGAGGTCGTACAACTGGCGATGCTCCGCACGATGCAGCAGGCTGTCTATAGCCCGGTCAATATCGGGCACTACGGATTAAATTACACGGCTTACACGCACTTTACGTCGCCGATTCGTCGTTACCCGGACCTGCTGGTTCACAGAACCATCTGTGCGGGATCGGCGAAACAAAAGTACACCCCGAAGCTTGTGGCCGAGACCGGGTGGCTGCGCTTGTCGCGTTCGGCTCGGAATGTGGAAAAAACACTCGAAGAGATTCGGGCTCATTCCCTGACGCCGGAAAAGGGCGATTTCCCTGTCTGGTACAAACTCGGCATGGTGTGCTCGTCTGCCGAGCGACGGGCAGACGATGCCAGTCGCGATGTCACATCCTGGCTCAAGTGCGTGTACGTGAAGTCGTTGCCGGCTAAAACGTATCAGGGTATTGTCACGGGAGTTAACCGTGCCGGTCTGTACGTGACGCTCACGGAGATGTTTGTCGAAGGATTCGTGCACGTCTCCAATATCGGATACGACTACTACTACTTTAACGAGCAAACGCAGTCGTTCGAGGGCGAGGATTCCGGCGTGGTCTACGGCCTTGGGGATTCGGTTTCCGTTCGCATCGATGCGGTCGATGTCGATACGCGCAGCATTGACTTTGTCCTTGTGCATGAAACAGAGCGCCGTCGAAAAAAATCCGGAAAGAAATCATCATTTTGAGAAGACGTATGGAAAAAGAAGTGTTGCTTGCAGGCTTTCATGCCGTCAATGCGCGAGTCAAACTTGCGCCCGAGACCGTTCGCATCGTTTACGTGGATTCGCATCGTCACGATAAACGCATGACCGAGTGCCGCGCCCGATTGCAAGAAAAGGGAGTTCGAGTTGCCGCTGTGGCAACAGATCGGCTCGATGCCATGGCCCGGGGCGTGATGCACCAGGGAATCGTGGCTTTTGCAGAGCCCCAGAAGTCGACTCTGACATTCGATGACCTACTTGATCAAATTTCCCCCAAGACGCTTTTATTGATTTTGGACGGTGTGACTGACCCGCGCAATTTCGGCGCCTGCCTTCGTGTGGCCGATGCGGCCGGCGTTCAGGCCGTGATTGTCCCTAAGGATCGGTCTGCAGCTTTTAGCCCTGTGGCGGCCAAGGCGGCTGCCGGAGCTTGGGAGACCGTTCCCGTGATTGCCGTGACCAATTTAGCCGGTGCCATTACCGACTTGCGCGATGCCGGAGTGACGGTCATCGGGGCTGCAGGCCAAAGCGATGTGACGCTCTATGAGGTCAATCAGAACAAGCCCTTTGCCTGGGTTCTCGGGGCCGAGGGCGAAGGATTGCGCCAGCTCACGCGGCGCCGTTGTGACGGCCTGGCAAAAATTCCCATGGCAGGTGCCGTCGACAGCCTGAATGTTTCCGTAGCAACAGGTATTTGCCTATTTGAAGCGGTTCGTCAGCGCAAAATGGCGTAAAGCCTTCTTCCTGTGCTAAAAGAAGCGTTTCGGCAGCGATGCTGCCGCATTTTTTGAAAGATTCTTTTATGGAAAAACGACTTAACTGGAAAAGCAGAATCGGGTTTATCTTGGCCGGAGCAGGGGCTGCCATCGGATTGGGAGCGATTTGGAAGTTTCCCTTTATGGCCGGCAGCAACGGGGGCGCCGTGTTTTTGTTCCCGTATGTGGTGATGAGTCTGACGGTCGGTCTGGCGCTTCTTTTGGCTGAGGTAACGCTCGGTCGTATGGGACGCGGGTCGGTTGTGACGACGTTCCGTCGCATCGGCGGCAAAGGGTGGGCCGTCTGGGGGTATCTGGGCGTTCTCACCGGTTTTTGCGTGCTTTCGTTTTATTCGGCTATCGGCGGCTGGACGATTGCCTACCTGGTCGATGCGCTCTTTTCCCCGGAGTTTTTGTCCGATAAAACACAACTGGCGCAACACTTCGGCGCTTTTGTCTCTTCGCCCGTTGCGTGCATTGTTTCTCAGACTTCTTTTATCGTGCTCACGGCCGTGGCCGTTGCCTTCGGGATTAACAAGGGTATCGAGCGCATGGGAAAGATTCTGATGCCGCTTCTGCTGGTGATGGTTCTTGCCATCATCATTTGGTCGCTGACACTGCCGAATTCTGGGGGCGGACTCAAATACCTATTTAGTTGGAATCCGTCGGTGTTTAATTTCCAGAGCCTTTTGATGGCGATGGGCTTTACGTTCTTTAGCCTGTGCGTCGGTTGCGGTTGCATGATGACCTACGGCAGTTACCTCGGAAAGACCGAAGACTTGTCGGTCTCTTGCGCCAGCATCGTCTTTTTAACGACGTTAAGTTCGATTTTGGGCGGACTGCTTGTCATGCCGGCTGTGTTTGCTTTCGGGCTTGACCCGGCAAGCGGTCCGAATCTGACATTTATTACGATGCCCTACGTGTTTGCCCAGTTTTCGTTCGGGCAAGTACTGGCCGTGGCCTTTTTCTTGTGTTTGCTGTTTGCCGCCATCACCAGTGCCGTCTCCATGCTCGAATTGGTCGTGGCCTTCCTTGTCGATGAGCTCAGGTTCGGTCGTCGGAGTGCGTGCCTTGTCAGTACGGTGGCTCTCATTGCGGTCGGAAGCCTTTGCGGCCTTTCGTTCGGTCCTCTGGCGGACTTTAAGATTTTTAATCGTACGATTTTCGATACGTTCGATTACTTTACGAGCAATCTGAGTCTGCCGATTGGCGGCTTAGTTGTTTGCGTCCTCGCGGGCTACAAGGTTTGGCCGGCCTTTACGGAAGAATTGGCAAGCGGTGCTACCTTAAAGCCCTTGACGCTGAAACTTCTGCGCTTTTTCATCCTGATTGTGTCGCCCGCTTTGGTGCTGACCGTTCTGATTACAGGACTCTGAAAAAACATCGCGTGCCTGACGGTAACCCGTCAGGCCGCTTCGGAGTCTTTTTCAAATGCCTCAATCAGGCGCTTCTTAAATCCTGTCTTGCGCTGGCTCAGACTGACAAGCGCTGCCTTAAGACCCTCGCTGCTTGAAAAGACGGACAGTTTCCCGTACGCCGTAATTCGGTACTCGGAATCTTTGGTGTCTTTCACGCGCGTAATTCCGGTATAAAAAAGCTCATTGGTTACAAGAGATTCGGTCCCTGCGGTTTTAGGGGCTTGCATTGGCAAAACCAGAGCAACGTCTTCGTACTCCGAGCCCTGAGACTGGTGAATCGTGATGGCAAAAGCCGTCTCATATTCGGGCAAAAGACTTAAAGCCATGTGACGGACTCCGTCGACGCCTCCCGGGAAAACCACTTGCGTGACCGAGCCTTCTTTGGCGGGAAGAACAACGCCCATATCGCCGTTATATAGTCCCGAATCATCGGCGTTTTTCCGAATGATGATCATGCAACCGGCATCGGTTGCCTCGGAAAACCCTCGTCGGGCGAGTTCCTTGCGAAGAACCTTAACCGCATAGGTATTGACGGCATTGACGCCGACCGGTCCTTCGCGCATGGCGCAAAGAATGCGAAAACGCTGCGATTGATTTAAAAGAGCGGTTTCGTTACCCTCGGAGACAAGCGCGGCATAGGGGCGGATACGAGCATCAATCCACAGCTTTAACGACATCGGGAGTTCTTGATCGGCGTCAGTTGACTCGGATGAAAGAGCATAAAGGCGTTTATCGGGAACGCCGGGAAGACCGAGCATGGGAAAAAGCGCCGCATCAATCGGTCCCGTTAAATAAAAACGCACGGGCTCCGGGGCCGTACCCGGGAAAACACGTGCCGATTCGGAAGCAGTCGGCAACGCTTCTTCGCGAGCTTTTTGGCGAGCAAGACGATTGACGGCGTGCGCAATAATCCCGACGCCGCTTGTCGGGTCGAAACGGAAGCTGCGTTTAAGTTCCCCGGCAAAGCCTTGCATACGACCGAGGGCGCATAAGTCGGCAAAGACCGACCCCGGACCGACAGAGCGAAGTTGGAAGGGGTCTCCGAGAAAAATCACTCGGGTTCTTTTCGGATCGATGACGCGCAGGAGTTTTTCCGCAAGTCGTGCGTCAAGCATCGAGGCTTCGTCAAGGACGAATAGGTCGCAATTTAACGGCGATGTCGGACTCGGTTTTTCGCCGGAGTCTTGCTGGGCATAAAGCCAGCGATGAAGAGTCCTTGCCGGTAGCGCAAGCGCATCGTTCCGATTCAGACGCTCGGCAAGATGCGGGAAGGCGGCCGAGCCGCTTTTGGCAGAAGCCTCCAAGGCTTCGCGCATCCGTGCGGCGGCCTTTCCGGTCGGAGCCGCGAGGAACACCACGAGCTTTGCGTTTTCTTCAAAGAGCGTCTCGAGAATGCCTGCCAGGCACGTTGTTTTTCCGGTTCCCGGTCCTCCGAACACCACGCAAAACGGTCGAGTCAGTGCCAGGCCTCGGACGGCGGCAAGATCGGGCGACATGGGTTTCTTGTCGCAGGAATCCTCTGCTCTTATCCGAACGGCACCCTGTTCGGAAAGGAAGGCAATTTTTCGGGCTAGCGTGCTTTCGACGGCAAAATCACGCTCGAGATATAGGAGAGTCTTGTCGGCAACGACAAGGGCCGGAGCAGGACCTGAAAAGTTTGTTTGGAGCGGATGTTCGGCGGCAAGTTGTGCCTTGATAAGAGAGGCGGCATCTTCCGGCGAAATGTCCGCACACAGTCCCCCCTGCCGTAAGGTTTTTTCGAGCGAGGAAAATGCGCGATGCAGTGTCGAAAGGAGCGGTTCTTCTTCAGGCACTCCCTTGGAGGTCAAGAGAAACTCGGTCATCGTACGGGCAAAGTCGGACAATTCTTCGCATTGGGGCATGATTACTTCTCCTTGACCGTCAAAAGAGCGTCTAAGGTGTTGACGGCATCCCTAAGAGTCTGATTCATCGGCATACGGTAGATTCCGGTTGTCCGGCCGTTCGCTTGACCGATGCCGCGTAAAAAGACATACAAAGCGCCTCCCATGTGGTCAAGAGCCGTCTTTTCATCGCGGTAGCAACGGCACAAAAAGCGCTTTAACGCCGTCATGTAACAAAGGGCCTGAAGCTTGTAATTGGCACCGCGCATCACCTTTTCCATTGCTTCGGTTGTGTAGTTTTCGAAGTAGTCGCGTGAGTGCTTTTGTTCGGGATCTTCAATCTTGTTGCTTTTCCAGTCCACAATCCAATAGCGCTCGTCTTTGTCCTTGAAAATCAAGTCGATTTGTCCGGTTAAAAAGCCGTATAGCGATTGCTTTATTGCGCGACTTCCTTCCGAGGCCTCATCACGGTTGACGGCAAAAGCAAAGTCGGGATTACCGGCAAAAGCCTTTTCAACGGCCTCGGGATTAAAGGCACGATTGCCGACAAGCCCGAGGAAGCTGATTTCAGGGGTAAGAGCATCATTGGCGATTAAATCGCAGAGCGTCTCGTCTGCGGCAAGCGGCGTGTGAAAAAGGCGAGTAAAGGTTTGACAAAGCCACGTACGGCAATACGTTTCGTAATCGCCGGCATCGGTAATGCCGACGGCCGGATCGGGCGCAAGGGCGCTGTCCGTGACCTGAAGCGTTCCTTTCAGGTTCCAATCGAAGGAGCGATTTAAATGCTCGATCAGCCACGCATCGTGATGAAGAACCTCTTTGGGGAAGGTTCCGGCTCGGACAATGGCCGTTTCCATGACCTTGTGTAGGAAGGTTCCGGCGCCGGTACCGGCCGGAAACGAGAGAAAAGCCGGAGTCGGTCCCGCATCATGGAAATTGACGAGGGATTTAGAAAGGGTTGTAAAGCTCGATTGCGTCCAGGTGCGCTCCAAGGACTGAGGCGGCTTGCCCGTCAGGGAAGCAAGAGAAGCGTTATTTTGCGGACGAAATGTTTTCTTAGTGCACGAGGTCAGTCGGCGAATCTTGTAGTGCTCTGAATCGCTTTGTAGGAACTCGATAATCTCGCCGACGGCCTCTTTCCCTTTATCTTTGCGACCGCGGTCAGCATCGGACTGAAACGCACAGAGGTAGGCGTTTGAGTCACAATCCCGGTAGTTTCCTTTAGAGGTCAAAGTGAAGACAAGCGGAAGAACGAGGCGCTCCGAGGCTCGTGTCATGGCCACATACGCCAAGCGTTGTGTTTCCTGTGTTTCTCGATTGACCGTGTCATTGTGCACAGCGATGGGTTGCTTTTCGGGATACACAATGAGCTGCCGTTGGGTGACGGTGTCATTTTTTCCTCGGAACACAAAGCGCTTTTGCTTGCCGTCGATTTTCGGCTTCAGACTCTTGGCGTCCGCAAGGTACACAACAGGAAATTCCAGCCCTTTGCTTGCGTGAATGGTTATGACGTTGACAAGGGATTTTCCGGTATCCGGGCGGAGCTTTTCGGTGTCCTCCCCACCGGAGGATTGCGCGATTTTCTGTGTCAGCCAAGCAATTAATCCGGATAGAGAGCGAGTGCGTCGCTGTTCAAGCTCAATAAGTTCAAGCAGGTGTTGATAGTTAATCAGGGCGCGAGAGTTCTTTTCTTTGAGTAAACGGGCAATCGTTCCGAAACCGCAATTCGGATCGGTTTCCCGCATCAGACGCAAAAGTACGGCGTAGGCACCGTACGTTTCCAGGTCGACTGCGGTTTGCTTGAGAATCTCCTGCAATTGGGCTGCTCGTGTTTCGTCCCGGCGCTCGTCAAGCGTGTAGCCGACAAACACGGTTGCGGCAGCACTGTTGAAATCCCGACGAACCTTCGGCGTGAGAGCGGCTTGCAAGAAAAGCAGTAACTCAAGGGCTTCCGTTTGGCTGAAGATACTCTCTTTGGAAAGAATGGCCGCTCGCAATCCGTGTTTTCGAAGCGTGTTAACAACGGTCTGAGCCTCAGCGTTGCTACGAACGAGAACAGCAATATCTTCCGGTTTGATGGGTCTTTCCTGGGCGCTTCCGGGGTAAACGTAAACAGTGCCTTTCTTGCCGTTAATCGTTCCGCTTAAAAGCGAGACGATGTCGTTGGCAATGGCATTAAGTTCTATGTCGTTGGACGAGACATTGAGGTCTTTAAGCGCCTGCACCATGTCGTCTCCGTTCGGAATTGTCCAGAACTCAAAGGCAGGCAAACTCACGGGTTCCTTGCTTCCGGTCTCCTTAAATGCCAGGGGTAACGTGCCGCCGTGCGAAGCCACTTGCGTCGGGAATGAGGCTTCAGGCATTTGAAAGGATGCCTCGGAAAGGAAAAAGCGATTAAAGATATCAATCAGAGCCGGAGTCGAGCGGTAATTGGTCGAAAGACTTTTCACCACTCGGATGTTCTCTTTGGCCTGTAGATAGGTTTCCAACTCGGCCGCGCGAAACGAATAGATGGCCTGCTTCGGGTCACCGACGAAAAAGACCTTGTCGGAAGGAGTCTCGCGGCACGAGTCGTGATCGAGAAAGAGAAGCCTAAAAATCTCGTACTGCACCGGATCGGTGTCTTGAAATTCGTCGATTAAAACGGCTTGGTATCGGGAGCGAATCGTATCGATAAAAGTGGTTTCACCGCTTTGTTTTTTTCCTGCTTCTTTCCGTAAGTAGCCGAGCAACTCCAAGAGCATTCCGTCATGCGTGGCATAGCCGAGACGCTCTAAGCGCTCGTTTAAAAGACCGGGAAACGTTTTAAAGAGTTGCGTAAACCAAGTCGTCGCTTCTTGACTTAAGGGGAGCGAGACTTCCGAGGACTTTTTTTTGCTTTTCGGATCCTTGACTTCAAGCTTTTGAACAAGCAGTTTTTCCAGATACTCAGGTCTTTCGCGTCCTAGTTCTTTAAAGGCATCGCCATAGTCTTTGTACTGAAGAATCTCCTTTAAGAGAGCGGGATTTTCTGTCGGAAGATTCTTTCTTAAATAGTCATCGAGTAGGGCAGTTTTGACGGTCTCAAGGTCAGTGTCTTGAATAATCTGCCGTTCGTTAAAGCCGTTACAGGAAAGAGAAAACTCTTTTAAGAGCTTTTGCGCGAAGGCGTGAATCGTATAAATCGCCGCAATGTCAATGGCGTGACAGGCTTTTTGAAGACGAGTTCGGACTCGCTCGTGCCAGGCACTGATCTTTTCTTTTCTTTGGACGGGATCTGTGTAGCTTTCTGCCATTTCCGAGGCTTCGAACCATTTTTTGATTAGCTCGTCGGTCTTGGAACCCGGTGTTTTCGTTTGCAGCAAGGTGTTCCAAGTTCGCAAGACATCAATGAGCGTTTTGCGAACACGCATGCGTAATTCCGAGGTCGCCGCGTTGGTGAAGGTAACGAGCAAAAGGTGATCGAGTCCGACGGCCGATTCTTTTTTGTCTTCTTCGACAATTAAGCGCAAAACGATTTTCTCAAGAGAAAACGTTTTCCCGGTTCCGGCGCTGGCTTCAATGAGCATCGGTCCGTGAAGCGGCGTTTTCGCATACTGAAAGGCATTGTCTCCGGAAGAATCGGATGTCATACGGACCCCTTATGGATGATGCGTGTGATGGTGTGGCAAAACTCATCGACCGCGTTGACCTCTTTTGCCTTCTTTGAAGCTTCTTCCTGCGGCTTGAAAATGCAGAGTCCGTCCAATCGGACTTTTTCTTTCATGACGTTGTCTTGCCAGGTCTCGAAACCGCGCCAAACCGGGTTAAACGGAGGCAAAGAATCTCCCCAACTTTGATTGGATGTCTTCGTTTGAAGCACGCGGATGTTTGTGTTCATAGCCTCAGTCAGTCGAACAAGCGAGGTCATGACCGAGAACGCCTCAAAGGGCAAAAGGGTTCGCACGTCCGGATCTTTAATTGCATCAATCGGACCGGGAAGTTCTTGCGCACCGTTTGCCTCCTTGGCGATGCCGAGAAGACGCAGGCGGTAGTTTTTCTTGTTGTCTTTTCCGTTGTCGAGGGCTTTGAGCGCAATTTGCAAAAGCGCGGCGCGCACGTAATCGCTGTTACTCAATGCCGTAAAGAGGAAATCGGTTGTCGGTTGGGACGAATCCTTCGGGATGACATCAAGAATCGGCAATCGAATCTGTGTCTTATCGATTATCAGGTACCCGGGATCTTCTCGCACCGGACCTGTCGGTGCAAGGGTTTGTTGTGCTCGCAGAATCGAAACCGCCTCGCGCGCAAGAGCCTCAAGGACCAGGGGGCGTAGCGTTGCAAACCCATAGGAAGGATTGAGGCGAAAACACTCCGCTTGACAAAGATAGGTCACCAACTGATTGTCGGTTACTCCCTCGCAGTCACCGGATTGAAGTGTTTCCAAAAAGCGCTTTGTCAGCATTTTCTTTTGTAGGGGATCGGCGGCAAGATTCGGATACAGTCCGACCGGTTCCGTGAGTTCCGGAATATCTCTAAAGAAGGTGAGTTTGAGTTTTCCGTGAATGTATCCGGTCGGATTTATCCAAGCTTGGAGAAGATCTTTCCAATAAAGAACGTCCGGTGTGCTTTCGGGCTCGGGTGAAAAGCCCCGCAGATAGTCTTCCGGGTGATCCGGGGGATCGACCGTGCCTGCGGAATCTTTCCAGGCGGCAAAATCATTCGGATTTCGATTCGTAAAGAAACGGATTCCGTCGATGTTTCCGCTCTTATCGCAACTTACGGTAAAGCTATCTTCCGACAGACGCGAGGCCGGCAGTGTTCCCGAAATCTTCATGAGAATTCCCGGAGCTTGCTCGTCGAGCCATTGAGCGAAGTCTTCTACAACGGCACAGGCGTTTTTGGATTTTTCTCCGGCAATCTTCCCGGCATCGTACGTAATGAGCAGATGCCGTTTGACCGAACAAATCAATTCGAGAAACAGGCTTCGGTTGTCAATACGCGAATCTTGGTCGCCGCGCCTGGGGGGAAGTGCTTTACTGTCATTACGGTAAGCACAGGTCAAATCGAACTCTTCGCTCGTTGTGTTTCCCGGAAAGTCGGAATCTTCTCCGAGCCCGATCATGGCAACGGCCTTAAAGGGGATGTTGCGCAGGGCATCCATGTTGGCAAAGGTGACGGCGCCTTCCTGACGGCTTTGCAGGACAGAAACGCCGACGGCACGCTTTAATGAGGCCCAATAGACGGCCGGAGCAATTCGCTCATCGGGTTCTTGTGTGGTCCTCAGAATCGTTTCGTGAAGCGTTTCGACAGCCTGCGTAAAGCTTTCACGTGCGTCCGTTACGAAGGACTCGGGTTTGTTCGGATAAAGACCGTCGAGAAGCGCCTCGGAAAAGGTTTTCCATTCGGCTGCCGTCAGTCCCGTATACGGATCTAGTTCAAAGTGCGCAAGTTGCGCCAAGGACTTCAAGGTTTGCCACAGGCTCAATAGGCGGCAAAACAGGTCTTGTTGCTCGGAAACGGTTTCGTTTTCGTGGCCTTGAACTTCATTGCCGAAGATGGCAAGCGAGCGTCCGTGAACGGCTTCGGTACCCTGAGGATAGGCAAATCCTAATGCAAGGCGCTCGATGGCTCGCTCCAGTGTCGTGTCATCGTCTTCGACGGCGCCATCCCCGAGTAGTGCCCGAAGATGCGCTTGGCAGATTCCGTTGCGAAAGCCGGCGGCGACAAGCCAGTTTCTGAGGGTCTGTAAGTCCGTGTAGTCGATATCCCAGCACCGCATAAAAAGCGGCGAAGAAATGAGTTCGAAGAAGGTATCGAAATCGGGAGTTGTAAAGAAGAACGTGCCCGACTGCAGCACGGCGCTTTCCTGACTACTGACTTCACCGAGAATTTTGTATGCGATGCGGTTTTCCGATGCTCGGGCATTGATGACGCCCCGAACAAGACCGGCAATATTCGACACGTTCGGCGTGACGACTAAAAAGTCATCGGCACTGTAGCCGTGTGCTTGCTTTAAGGCTTCAATCCAATCGATAACCGCTTCAATCTCGCCGATTTGCCCCTGGGATTTAAAAATGCGCAAACTCGTGTCCCGTGTTGCCGAAAAAGCCTTTGCGTCAAACGAAAAGTCCGATTCATCGCCCGATAAGGGACAGTCAAAAAGAATGCTGTTGACGACGGCATCTAAAAGAGTGAGGGGTTTTCCGTCTTGCGGTTGACGTTTTTGCCAAATAAACGATTGGTCGGTGTCCGCAACTTTCGCATAGATGCTTGCCGAGGCTTGTTCCCAAAGCCGCCGCATGCCTTTTAGGTCTCGTTTGCCGCGCGAGAAGTTGTCTTCAATGAGTTTGCTCGCGGACATGCCTTCGTCCGGAGCGTATTGCCAGAGCCTGTCGATAAAGGCGCGGATACTCCGGGCGTTTTCTCTGAGGAGTCGGTTTTGCTCGGCCATGTGGGTATTTTCCGTCCAGTGAAACAGGTCCTTGGGAACGGCGTCACCCGGGTCGAACCAGTAGCGACAGCAGGGATTGAAGACATAGAGCCACACGTCGCGTTCCTGAGCCTGTTTGGCAAGAACCGGCATGGCAAGGGGCGGCAATGTATGCGGTAAGAAAATATGAACGGGGGGAGTGGTTTTGGTCTCTAAAGGCTTTTCTTCGGCGCTATCTCCGAGGAGTTGCTCTTGCAGTGCCAAAATTTTTCCCGTGTACGAAGATGTTGCGTAGATGCTGCTCGGCTCTTCTTTAGCCTTGTCACGGCTTCGAAGTTCTTGCCATAGCCTTTTTTGCCAAGGCAAATCCGGTAGTGTGTCAAGCTTATCTGTGTCGATCGTCGCATTCGGATCGCCGATCCAAGAGCATACCCAGTCGTAACGGTAATTGACGTACTTGGTGAAAACGCGGGCGATGTGTTCGGCAAGAGAAAAAAGCTCGCCCGGCGTCATGCCTTTTAGGTGTTCAACCAAACGACCGTAATCGGAATGAACGTTGTTTTCTTTTTGAATGCGTGTGAGTATCGGATACAGACTCCACGGGAGTGTGAAGTTATCGATGCTCGAGGTGTGCCAGAACGAGCCGTACGGTTTTAACCAACCGGCAAGGTTGGAAAACGAAAACCCGATGCAGATGCCGTCAGTCTGACACAGGCTTCTGGCGATGTCATTTTCGATTTCTCGCGACGGAACAACGATTTGAATCGGAGAAAAAAGAAGATCGGTCCCGGATTGGCTGTCCGTTGTCAGGTTAACGGTCAATTGGGCTTTCAGAACGTCATAACTGTTGGAATAGGCGATGTGTAGTGCCATGGTTTCCGTGTGTCGTTAAGAGAAAAAAGAGCCGCTTGCCGGTGCGTTTGCGCTTTGCCCAAAGCGGATTTTTTCGAGTTTAGCAGTTTTGAAAAAGACCTCGGAGGTTTGGTTGTGTGACGCGCGTCGTGGCGAGAAAAACAGTGGGTTTTCAGTCGGTTGCAAAGGATTTGTACAAAGGCGCCTGGCAAAAAAATCCCACCGGTTAGGGTGGGATGAACAGATAGCGGTATTGCCTGTGGCTCTACCGGAGAGAAACCATGTGAAAATAAGTTAACTTGCTTTCCATGCAACAAAAACGAGGACAACACAGGCCACTGCTGCAATGACTAAAGCCACAACGTCCATGGTGTTATTGATCGGGAACATAGAGCACTCCTTTGGACAAATAAAACTAGTTCAGATGCCGCAATCGTAGGGTGAAACCTGGGAGCGCGAAAGTGTGAAAAGCGACTAGTCAAAAAGCGACACGTCGAAAGTAACTAAGCAAAGTACGCAGGTTTCGGACCTCTCTCGGAGGCCTATAAAAACAGGGCTTCGCTTCGCAGCTCACATTGAGACGACGACTTTTAAAAGACTCGCAGACAACAAAAAAACCCGAGCACCGAAATCGGTCCTCGGGTTCTGAAAACCTGGTGGAGATGAGGAGGATCGAACTCCTGACCTCTGCATTGCGAACGCAGCGCTCTCCCAGCTGAGCTACACCCCCGAAAAATGACATCAAGCAGACGAATCTGCCTGAAGAATGCGAATTGTGCAGAATCTTGCTGAAAATTGCAAGGGAAAAACACGGCGCTCGACTTGCCTGAAATAGAAGTGAGATACGAGGGTGAGGGAAGGGCGTTTGCGCCTTTCTTTAAACCTCTTTCCGAATCGGACGAATTCGGAAACGAGCACGCAATCGCCAAAGGTCGGAGTCGCAATTTTGAGGCTTTATAATCCTTCGTTTATGAGCATACGCAAAGCAAAGAAACCGGCTATTACCAGTGAGTGGCGTGAAAACAAAATCGCGCAGGAGAAGGCACAGCAAGAGGCCGGTCTCGTGGCGCGTCAGTTTGCACGCGAAAAGGTCATGACGACGGTCGCGCGCGGAGCGCGCTCGGCCATGACGTTTGTCGGTGCGGCAGCCGGTGCTCTGATGGCGATTTTGCTCGCCATTTCCCTTTTTACGTATACCCCGACCGATCCGGGGTTTTCCGTCACAGGCGCTTCCGGCGTCGAAAACCTGTGCGGTATTTCCGGTGCCTGGACCGCCGATGTTCTCTATTGGCTTTTCGGATATTCGGCGTGGTGGATTGTCTTTGCCTTTTTTTCGATTTTCGTCTCCAGCGTCCTTGTGATTACGGCACGCCGTGAATCGAGAACGTGGCTTCGTATCGGCGGATCGGCTTTGTGTTTTCTTCTTGTCATGGCGAGCTCCGTTTGCATCGAAGCGTTGCAATTGGGGTATCTCGGGGGGAATTTGCCGAGCGGTGCCGGCGGGCTTTTCGGACACGAGGTCGCCTCATGTGTTGCCCCGTACTTGGGTGTCTGGGGGAGCACGGTTCTCGGGCTTTTTCTTTTAGCCTTAAGTAGTTCGTTTGCGTTCGGGTTTTCTTGGGGAACGCTGTTTGATGTGTTGGGAATCTGCTGCGAAGTCGTTGTTAAAGTGCTCTTGCGTTGTTTCTCGAAGTCAAAAACTCAAGAAAAACCGCATTCTCCGTTGGACGGAATGACGGTTCAAGATAGCCCCGTGTCCGTCAAACCCGTGGTAGCTCCCTCCCCTCCGAGCGCGCCCCGAATGCCGGTTAAGACGGTTCGGGAACGTCCGCCGCGTGTGAGTGCGACTAAGGGGCAACGCGAACTATTCGGAAAAGACGGACGCGCCGTTGCAAGCTTCGACCTTTTGCAGCGCGCACCCGAACATCCGGATGCCGTCAATCAGGACGCCATCGGTATTACAAGTCGCCTCATTGAAAGTAAGTTAAAGACCTACCATGTCGATGCACGCGTCGTCGATGCGCGGGTCGGTCCTGTGATTACACAGTACTGGCTTGAACTCTCTGAGGGCGTTAAGGGTAGCCAAGTCGAAAAGATTCGTAAGGACTTGGCCCGAGCGCTTTCAGCCGACAACTCTATTCGAATCGTTCCGGTGATTTCGGGCACTCCCTACATGGGTCTTGAGATTCCGAATAACAGCCAGCAGCGGTTGACCGTGTACTTAAGTGAAATCATCGGAAGTGCCGAATTTGAAAACTCACGCTCTCTATTAACACTGGCACTCGGCAAAGACATCGGCGGCAATCCGGTTGTGGCCGATTTGGCAAGGTTGCCGCATCTTCTAATCGGCGGAACGACGGGTTCGGGTAAATCCGTTGCCGTCAATTCGATGATTCTTTCCTTACTCTTTAAGTGCGACCCGTCGCAGTTGCGACTCGTGTTGATTGATCCGAAGTTAGTGGAGTTTTCCCTGTATCAGGGAATTCCGCACTTACTTTGCCCGGTTGTCACGGACATGAATAAGGCGGCCAATGCTCTTAATTGGCTTGTCCAAGAGATGGATCATCGCTACGCACTGATGAGCCACTTGGGGGTTCGAAGTTTTGATGCGTATAACGAAAAGGTCCGTGCTGCAACCGAAGCGGGAACGCCCTTAGCAGACCCCTTTGATGTCACCCCGGAAAGCCCGGAGCCGCACAAGGTGTTAACACCGTTCCCGTATATCGTGTGTTTTATCGACGAGTTTGCCGATTTAATCTTGGTTCAGCGTCGTCAAGTTGAAACCCTGATTATGCGGTTAGCGCAGAAAGCGCGTGCGGCCGGCATCCATATGGTGCTCGCGACGCAACGCCCGAGTGTGGATATCGTGACGCCGCTGATTAAAACCAACATTGTGGCGCGTATCTGTTTTCAGGTTTCCAGCCGCTTTGACAGCCAGGTTGTTTTGGACGAACCCGGTGCCCAGGATTTACTCGGCCACGGGGATATGCTCATGAAGGTCCCGGGCTCCAATTCGCCGCTTCGTGTGCAAAGTTGCATGGTCACGGACCGCGAAGTGGAAGATATCGCCAACCAATTAAAGAGTATGGCGGCTCCCGAATACGTCGAAGGGGTTACCGACAGCGCCGAATCGGCCGAAGGGGCAGATGGCTTTACACTGAACGGCGGTCACGCAGGACGCGAAGCCGATCCGCTTTACGATCGAGCCGTCCAGATTGTCTTGGAATCCAAACGCGCTACGACGAGTTTTGTGCAGCGGCGCTTACAGATCGGATACAACCGTGCGGCCAATTTACTCGAGGCGATGGAAGAGGCCGGCATCATCAGTAAGCCGAACCCGGCAGGCAAGCGCGAGATTCTCGTGCGAGACGGGGAGCTATTTCAGTGAAGAGACAGATTGCATCGGTATTGGCGCTCTTTGTCCTTGCAACGTCGGTCTGTGCGGCCGATGCCGTGCGAATGCTCGAAGATTTTTCCGTGAAGATACAAAGCGCTGCCGGACGCTTTACCCAGACGGAGCCCGAAGACGGAAAGGTCCTTGCCAGCGGGCGCTTTTCCTTTACGCGCCCGGGAAAGTTTCTCTGGGAAACGCAAAGCCCGTTTTCTCAAGCGATTCTTTGCAACGGAAAGACGATTTGGATTTATGACCCGGATTTGCATCAGGTCACGGTTCGCGAATTAAAGCAAGCGGCCGGATTGGGCCCTGCCGCACTGCTTTTCGGGCAAACGTCGCCCGGCGAAGTTTTCAACTTAAGCGACCGAGGGAAAATCGGCAATCTTTTTTGGGTTCAGGCAACCCCGAAGACCTCGGATGCGGCCTTTCCCGCAATGGAGGTCGGTTTGGATGAAAAGGGCTTTGTCCGAGAGCTCCGCCTGACCGATTCGTTCGGCGAGGTCACTTTGTACAAGTTATCGGACCTGCAGGTTCCTTCCGACCTCAAAACACAAGACTACGTGTTTCGGATTCCTCCGGGCACGGACGTTCTTCAAGATACGTCGCAGCAGTAGCCCCGTAAGAGGCAATCGACCCTTCCGAGCCGGGAAACGCCCTGTATAATCAAGCGCGTCAATGACCTTTTGATTCGATGGCAGGGCTATGCGTTCGAGTTTGGATTTCAAAATGCGGTTGTTCCGTATTGACCAAATGATTCACGACAACGGCTCTGTCTGTTTTGAAAAACTGCAGCAGGTGCTCGGGTGTTCTGCACCGACGCTCAAACGTGATTTGCGCTATCTGCGCGATGTTCTGCATGCGCCCATTGTGTATTCCAGGGCAACACACGGCTATTCTTATGAAAACGGGGCTTCCCCGAGACTGCCGAAAGCTTGGTACTCCCCGACGGAATTGTTCACTTTGCTGACGACCCTAGACTTATTCGAGCGTGTGGAAAGCGAAGAAAACGGACTGTTGTGCGGAGAGATGTCCGCCATGAAATCTCGTCTTCTCTCGCTTATCCAAGACGACAAATTGCCGGCAAGGGAATTAAGAAAGCGTTTTCGTGTCTTGCGTCCGATGTCCAGGGCGTATGAAAACCCGTTTTTTGAAGTTATCGGTCGGGCTGTCGCACAACGCAAACGATTGCAGATTGTTTACTTCAGCAAATCACGTGCAACCGAAAACCTGCGTGAAGTCAGCCCCATGCGACTTGTAAACTACAAGAATCGTTGGTACTTGGATGCGTGGTGTCACGCATCCGATGCGCTCAAAACATTTAACCTGGATAATGTTCGCGGCGCACAAATGCTTCAGAAACGGTGCAAAGCCGTGGCCATGCGCGATGTCGAAAAAACACTGGACAGCACGTACGGCCTTTTTTCTCGCGGGGTGGCTCAATTAGCAGTCATCGAAATCGATTCTGCTATGGGGGCCTATGTCAAGGATGAAATCTGGCATGTCAATCAAAAACTCGAGCGGCATGCGGACGGCTCTTTGACACTGCAGGTTCCGTATGCACAGGAAACCGAATTGATTGGTCAAATTCTTCGATTAGGCGCTCATGCCCGGGTCGTTTCGCCTCCGGGATTGCGCGGAGGCGTTCAGATGGCGTTGCGTGAGACGCTCGCCCTTTACGCCGCAGACCAGTCATAAGGATTCCTGCGCCATGACATCGCACATAGCCAATCCATCGCGCAAACATCGTTCGCATCGCCGGACACGACACGCACCGAAGGTCGCTCCGAAAATCTTTTTTTGCGGAGATCCGCACGGCAAGTTCGACCACATCAATTGGGCCGTGAAAAAGTACCGTCCCGATGCCGTTGTGATTCTCGGTGATTTGCAACCGCCCGGACCGATTGAAAAGATTTTGGCGCCGGCCCTGTCGCTTACGCAGGTCTGGTGGATTCCGGGCAATCACGACAGCGATTGCGAGGAGTTCTACGATAGACTTTGGAAGGGACCTTTGGCGTCCCACAATTTGCACGGAAAGGTCGCTGTTGTCGCAGGGATGCGGATTGCCGGATTGGGCGGTGTGTTTCGCGGTCAGATTTGGATGCCCGAGGTGGGTATGAACTACCGGTCGGCTTCGGACTTTGTCAAACGGGCACCCAAAAACAATCTGTGGCGCGGGGGATTGCCGCGTCGCCATCGAACATCGATCTTTCCGAGTGTGTACGAGGGTCTCATGCGGCAAAGAGCCGATATCCTCGTGACGCATGAGGCAACGGCAAGTCACACAAAGGGATTTGATGCCATTGATAAACTCGCTAAAGGCCTACACGTCAGATGGCATTTCCACGGTCATCAGCACGAAGACCATGATTACGGTTTACGAGACGGCATTTACGGACGGGCGGTCGGGTATCGCGGTATCATTGACCTAAACGGTAACGTGATTGTCCCGAGTGAAATCGATCCGCGCGATCAGATAGCCTTGCAACAGGCCGGAGAAGAGCCGGCACCGGAAGTTCTCGATAGTGTCGTATTTTCGTCCGATGACGAGTTTTTCCAGAGAAAACGGCGACGTGCTCGCCGTACGCCGGTCAAGTTCGGTGTAGCGCACAAAGCCTAGTTTGCTTTGTATTTCAACGAGAAGGAAATTGTGCTGTTGTCCGATAGCAACAGGAGGTCGGATTATCGGGAAAACGGGGTTTGACAATATCGAAAATGCTGATATGATTCGCCCCCTCGCCGCAAGAGAGCGAAACAAAAAGCGCACGAAAGAGGCGAGAGAGCAAGGGACGGAAAGAAAGTACCGAAACTTGCAAAACGGTTCGGACTAGTGTAATATGCCGAACCTTGTCGCCCCGAGAGGGAGACAAAAGAAGTTCTTTAAAAACTTGGCAACGAACCGATCAGTGTGGGAAGAGCGAAAGTAGAGCGTCAAGCTTGAAATAAAGCGTCTCGCACTGAAGAAGATGGAAGCAAGGAAGGAAACTTTCGATTCCATTTGAGAGCGAGCGAAGTCTAGGTGTTAGAGATAGCACTGAGGCGAAGAAACAGGAATTGAACTGAAGAGTTTGATCCTGGCTCAGATTGAACGCTGGCGGCATGCTTTACACATGCAAGTCGAACGGCAGCGGGGGTTTAAGCTTGCTTAGACCTGCCGGCGAGTGGCGAACGGGTGAGTACAACATCGGAACGTGTCCGTTTGTGGGGGACAACTGCTCGAAAGGGTAGCTAATACCGCATAAGACCTGAGGGTGAAAGTGGGGGATCGCAAGACCTCACGCGAACGGAGCGGCCGATGACTGATTAGGTAGTTGGTGAGGTAAAGGCCCACCAAGCCGACGATCAGTAGCTGGTCTGAGAGGACGACCAGCCACACTGGAACTGAGACACGGTCCAGACTCCTACGGGAGGCAGCAGTGGGGAATTTTGGACAATGGGGGAAACCCTGATCCAGCCATGCCGCGTGCGGGAAGAAGGCCTTCGGGTTGTAAACCGCTTTTGTCAGGGACGAAAAGTCGTATTTAAATAAAGTACGATGCTGACGGTACCTGAAGAATAAGCACCGGCTAACTACGTGCCAGCAGCCGCGGTAATACGTAGGGTGCAAGCGTTAATCGGAATTACTGGGCGTAAAGCGTGCGCAGGCGGTTGGATAAGACAGATGTGAAATCCCCGGGCTTAACCTGGGAACCGCATTTGTGACTGTCTGACTGGAGTATGTCAGAGGGGGGTGGAATTCCACGTGTAGCAGTGAAATGCGTAGATATGTGGAAGAACACCGATGGCGAAGGCAGCCCCCTGGGGCAAAACTGACGCTCATGCACGAAAGCGTGGGGAGCAAACAGGATTAGATACCCTGGTAGTCCACGCCCTAAACGATGTCTACTGGTTGTTGGGGAGTTAAATCCTCAGTAACGAAGCCAACGCGTGAAGTAGACCGCCTGGGGAGTACGGTCGCAAGATTAAAACTCAAAGGAATTGACGGGGACCCG
>OWIO01000119.1_pt1 | contig 65991 bp, 60 predicted proteins | sample 1733011 | NCBI WGS metagenome assembly OWIO01 (sample SAMN05065779, study PRJEB22554) | human gut metagenome | biome: ENVO:2100002; feature: ENVO:00000062; material: ENVO:00002003 | host: Homo sapiens | place: USA | reverse complement strand
CGCCGGATCCCTTTTAGAAGCGCTTCACTTGAAGCGCTTTTTTCGTTGTAGCCGCGGCATACAGACCAGCTCTCACCTCAGGCCGCGCTTGCAGGAAAGATAATGCGTATACACAAAAGGCCGCTCATGCTCCCCCAATAGGGCTGAGCGGCATTTTAGTTCGTGCTGCTTTAATTCAGGTGCTTTACTGCAGACTTCTCTGCCATTATCGGTTATTTTAATATAGCGAGGACAAAGGTTCAGAGGACGATTCTTTCGGCAGAGAGCATTTTTGATTCACCGTGATTTTTGTGTTTTTTAGATGCCATAATAATTGCGGCGATATGGCATTGAGTCGTTGACTTCCCGTAGTTCATAGCTTATTATTCGTACAAGCTGAAAAGTAAGGTTCTGCTTGATTTGTAATTGATTTTAAAAATATGACTATCCCAAGCATGCCATCGGAGTGCGAAATGTTTAAATAGGTATCCTCCCGTTTCAGTATTGTTCCAAGCGATACGTTGTTTGCTGCGGAATGTATTTCAAAGTAGCCGTTGTCTTTTAACGCTTTCACATATCTATCAGATTCTTCCGGTGAGATATCCTTGATAAAGATCGCATATCGGCCGGTTTCGGTATAATCAAGCACATACGCTATTGTGCCGCTTTCCGGCTGAGAAATTTTCTCCGTAAAGGCATTGTCAGGCCATTCTGTCAGGTACTCTGGCTCCACACTGGCTGCATCCCATTCGATATTGTCAAGGGCATCCCTGCGCTCTTCCGGAAGCGAGCATCCTGAAAAATGCAGACAGACCAGCAGAGCGGATAGAACTGCAGGGGCAAATATTTTTCTATAGTGCATACGGGTTTCCTTTTGAATTTCATTTATTCTTATGAACATAATGAGTAAAAAAGCGAATTGCCGTGATGCATCCGACACCTCCGATCAGGAGCAGCCAAAAGATCAGATCCATGCCGCTGCCGGCAATTTGAATGGTTGTGGCAGCATCCGCCTGTCCGATCATGTTCTTGGCCGGCTTTGATGCATGAATTCCCCATGCCCCTGCAAAGGCAATAATAGAAATAAAGGCCGCTATGGCAATGCCAGTCCGCCCTTTCCAGCTACTTTTTTCTGTGCAGGAAAGGCCCAGTTGTTCCTGTATGCTTTCTCCAAATTCTTCCGGTGTACCCAATCGGTCCATGACCTGCTGTTCTGTCTCTCCATGTTCGGCTGCAGATGCAAAGGCCTCTTCCAAATCGCGCAGGATTTCCGCTTTGGTTTTATGGGATATATTCAGGCTTTTTTTCACCTGCTTTATGTATGGATGCATCACTTTAACTCCTCCGTTTGCTGATAGTCTGTAATGAAACAATTGACGCAGTTCTCATAATTGGCCCAGAACCGGATCAGTTCATGTAATACTTCACGGCCTTTGTGCGTTAGGGAATAATATTTTTTAGAGCCGCCGTTTGCTATGGCAGGGGCTAACCGGCATTGAATCAGGTCTGCTTCCTGCAAACGGTACAGGATGGGATAGATCGTACCTTCTCTTGCATATCCCAAAACGGATGCAGCGCTGTTGTTTAACTCTGTTATGATTTCATACCCATAGGTTTCTTTGCACCCGATCAGGCAAAGGAGTATCATTTCCAAAGAACCTTTTTTGAATTGCTGCACATATCGGTTATCCATTTTTCCCTCAATCTTAGTTTTACTATTTAGCATTGCTATGCAGTAAGAGAATTATACACTTTGAACACGACACAGTCAACAGTATTTATTTGCTCTAACAGAAAAGGTATCAGAATATAATGCTTGCATATGCTGCACGGAGCGTTGATGCGGAAGCCTGTTAGCATAAAAGGAATTGCCTTTGTGCGGGGAAAAACCATATATCCGCACAATGTGCAAGGCCTACTTGCCCTTTTCTGCCGGGGATGATAAAATCAATCCGGAAGAAGAGCTTCGCCTTTATTCTAATGAGACATACAGGAGGGAACTATGCAGCAAAGGACCATTCGCCAGATCTTCAGGGAGACTGATTACATCCGTACCGGCGGTTCCCCGGAGGAACTGCGCTGCGCTGAATATCTGCTGGCCAGGTGCCGGGAGCTGGGCGCTCAGGGGCATATAGAATCTTTTCCCGTCCAGATGGCGGAGATGCAGGAAGCGCATCTGTTTGCGGGAGACAGGGAGATCCCCTGTAAAGGCTTTTTCAACTGCGGAAGCGGGGAGATCGAAGCCCCCTTTGTATATCTGCCCAACACGGATGCAGCTTCCCTTTCCCGCATTCGGGGAAAGATCGTCCTGCTGGATACGGGCGTGGGTTATTTCGGCTATCATGATCTGCTGGAAAACGGGGCCGCGGCCTTTATCACCTACAACGGCAATGTGAATTTCAAGGATCGGGACATAGACCAGAAGGAGCTCCGGGCGTATGTATCCGGCGGGGAAAAAATCCTCGGAGTCAACATTCATGTGAGCGATGCCGTAGAACTGGTAAAGAGTAAGCCCCAGAGCGTGCGCATTGTGATCCGGCAGCGGGAATATGAGGGGGAAAGTCATAACGTGGTGGCGGAACTTCCCGGGAAAAGCGATGAATGGATCGTTCTTTCTGCACATTATGATTCCACGCCCCTTTCCAGAGGCGCCTATGATAATATGACCGGCTGTGTGGGGCTGCTGGGGATTCTGGAGGCTTTGAAGAAAGAGGCACCGCACCGTTATGGCCTGCGGTTTGTGTTTTGCGGCAGCGAGGAACGCGGGCTGCTGGGCTCCAAGGCTTATGTGGCGGCCCACGAGCAGGAACTGAGCAAGATCGCTCTGAACATCAACCTGGATATGATCGGCACCCTTATGGGGAAGTTTATCGCCTGCTGTTCGGCGGAGCAGGGACTGGTAGACTATATTGCCTACTTCTCCCGGATGCGGGGCTGGGGCATGGAAGCTCGGCAGGGCGTATACTCCAGCGATTCCACACCCTTTGCGGATAAGGGCGTACCGGCGCTGTCTTTTGCCCGGCTGGCCGGAGGGAACATTGCACCGATCCACAACCGCTATGATACGGCGGCGGTGCTTTCCATGGAGAGAATGCAGGAGGATACCGCCTTTATCGCTGCCTTTACCGCAGCCATGGCCGATGCCGTCAAGTGCCCCGTGGGCCGGGATATTCCCGAAAAAGTGCGCACTGAACTGGACGAGTATATGAACCGTAAGCGCAAAAAGTAAATTCCGGTTCTGACGATCCCATATAAAAAGCATCCGGCCCGGAGTTTTCTCCGGAGCCGGATGTTTGCGTATAAATCTGTATGACGGAGCCTCCGGGTTGTTGCAAAGCTTTAGTCCAGCACCAGAGAGGTTTGTCCCAACGGCAGCACCTCGCCCACCAGGGCGCTCCAGGGGGCGCACAGAGCCAGCCGCTCCAGCAGTATGGCCGCTTCTTGGGGCGGCAGGGCAACAAGCAAACCGCCGCTGGTCTGGGGATCGGCACACAGATCCACCAGCTCCTGCGGCACGCCCGGCATAATGGAAAGGTGCGGCTTCACATAATCCATGTTCCGGTAGGCTCCCGAGGGAACGATGCCCATCTGGGCCAGCGCTTTGGCGCCCCGCATAAGGGGCAGGGAGCCGCTGTGCAGCCGGATAGTGACGCCGCTGCCCTCTGCCATTTCATATGCATGACCCAACAGCCCGAAGCCGGTGATATCCGTGCAGGCGTGAATATGCTCCAGTCCCGTCATGGCTTCCGCTGCCGCCTTGTTCAGGGTGGACATATGGGTATAGGCAGCCTCCATGTCTTTCTTTTCCACCAGATCCGCCTTGGCTCCCGTGCTCAGCACGCCGCTGCCCAGGGGCTTGGTCAGTACCAGCACATCTCCGGGCTGAGCGCCGATGTTCTTGAGAATCCTGTTCGGGTGAACAAAACCGGCTACGCACAGGCCGTACTTGGGTTCGTTATCCTGAATGGTATGTCCCCCGGCAATGAGACAGCCGGCTTCCACGGCTTTGTCGTGGCCCCCCTCCAGAATCTTGCGTACCGTTGCGAGAGAAAGGCAGCTGGGCACACACAGCAGGTTCATGGCCAGAGTGGGCCTGCCGCCCATGGCATATACGTCGCTGAGCGCGTTGGCTGCGGCGATCTGGCCGAAGGTATAGGGATCATCCACGATAGGAGTGAAAAAGTCGACCGTCTGAATAAGGGCAGTATCTTCATTGACTTTGTATACACAGGCGTCATCGCTGCTTTCATAGCCAACCAGCAGGTTTTTATCAAAGATATTGGGCAGACCCGTAAGTATTTCACTGAGGACTCCCGGTCCCAGCTTGGCCGCTCACCCGGCTGAAGCCGTCATCTGTGTCAAAGGCAGCTCCTTGGACATGGGGCACCTCCTTTTTTGTATTTCACACCTATGATACCATGGTTTTTCACCTGTGACAAGGAGGCGGATCCTGCGAAAGCGGCGTGCAAGCGGAGCAGAGAGATCAGTCCTGTATGCAGACGCAGCCGATTCTTTCCCAAGCTGTCGTAGAAAATTTTTTTCAGGCATCTGTACCCTATGCCGGGGAGGACTGCTTTGAAGCTTCCGTGCGGGCGCGCTTCCCTGCGATGTTCGGTGTGCCCTGTTTGGCAAATCCGCTTTCTTTGCTTGTGAGAGGCGGAGGCTCATGCTATAATCATTCAAAACGGAAAGAGGAGTCTCTTCATGAATAATAAAAACAGGCAGCACATAGCGGAAGCACAGGCAGAGGAGCTTTGCTATACCCCCCGTCATACGGACGAAGTTTACAATACATTTCGATATACCGCATACGCCGGGGCGATGCTGCTTCCGGCAGGATTGCTCCCGCCGCTTTTGCTGGGCGGGTTGGCGGTATATGTGTATGGAGGGGTATACAGTTTGATCCCCGTGGCGCTGGGGCTGATCCCCTGGTTCTATTGGCTGCTGGGGGCCGCTGCCCTTCCCCGCAAAAACCGCCCCATGACGAAGGACGTATACGGGCGTTCCGTCCGCCGCCTGTGGCGCTGTTCCCTGGGAATGCTGGCGCTGGGAGGTGCTGCTTTGATAACCGCAGTGATCTTCGCCTGCACGGCTCAGGAACTGAAACTGCGCTCCTGGGATCTGTTTCACGGACTGGCGCTGGTACTGATGCTTCTGGGCGGCGGAGGCTTGCTGCTGCTGGGGAAACGGCTGCAATACGTGATAGAAAAGGATGAGGACTGAGCTTCGCCGCCTGGGAAAGAGAGCCACCGCTGCGCCCTGCCCTGCATAGCTACTCTTTGGAATATAAAACAGCTGCCGAAAAGCTTCGGCAGCTGTTTCTGCATTGTGGATCCTGACAGATTTCAAATTACAGTGCGCACACTTACATGTGCGGGTGCAACATTTCAGAATGTTCAGCTCAAAACCGTGTTCGCATTCTTCGGCAGGGCCCCCGGCTGATTGCTTTTCGGGCAATGACGGATCCGCCTGGCAGCTTCAGTTTTTGATCCCGCTTGTGAGCTCAAAAGCGATAATTCGCCTGAAAGTACTGAAATATGGCTTCAGATACTGTTCCGGCGTTTTCTCATCGTGCTCTGCCCCGACTTTTGTAAAGGCAGTCACATCCGGGCGATTCCGGTGTGCACATTGCAGGCTTCTGCCTGCGGAATGAATCAAAAAGGCCGCTGTCAAACATCGGCAGGGGCGTCAGATCGTAAATCCGTTGAAGGGAGCATCCTGACGGGAAGCGGTTCGGAGCCGTCGCAGGCAAAGGAAGAATACGGCGGCCACGAAAAGGATGAACAGCAGCAGGCTATACCGGCTCTGGCGACTGAGACAGAAGTCGTAAAACCCGTGGATCAGAACCGGAAGGGGCAGGCAGTGCCCCCCGGCAGAAAGAAGTCCTGCAGGAGCGTGGAGCGTGCGGGCTTTAAGCCGTCCGAATGCAATGCCCATGTATACTCCGCATACGCCGTGGAGAGGTACGGAAAGTAAAGCCCGTACCAGCCCCACCTGCAGGCCGAACTGAGCTACATACAGCACGTTCTCCACAAGAGCAAACCCCAGAGAGACAAATACGGCATAAACCACCCCATCGAACCGGTAGTTGAAGGCCGGGTGCCGGTAGGCATTTTTATAGAGGAAAAAGAACTTGCAGCCCTCCTCCACCAGAGCTACGCCCAGCAGATTATCTACGGCCAGGTAGAGAAGCTCGCTTTTGCCGGCAAACAAAGGGTCTGTTAAGCGGGAGAACAGCACTTCCAGGATCACAGCGGGGATCACGGACAGGCAGCCCATTAAAAACAGCCGCCGCAGCAGAGCGGGGGGCTCCTTCTCAATGGTATCCAGATCATAGACCTTTTTCATCAGATACAGGGCAGGGGCAACGGCCACGATAAGCTGGATCAGACGCATACAGACTCCTCTATTCCCATTATTTGCTGAAGCCGAAGGGGTTTTCTATCCGCTCTCTGGACCAGAAACTCACTGCCCGGCGGTACATGGCGCGGGCATGGATCCTGTCATGCCACAGAAGGCGGCGCAGAACCTTTTTTACCGTCCACAGTTCCTTATCATCGGCCGTGTACACCCGGTTGGATAAAAAGGCAGGCAGCTCCTCCAGCTTTTGCAGGAGCTGCTGGCGGTTTTCCACAAAATCCGGGAGAGTATCCATTTCTATGCCCACTCCGGCGGCATAATAAGCCAGCGTATTGTTGGTATGCTCCAGCATCTCCCGGGCGGAAGCGGGTATTTTTCCGTAAAAGGTTTTTCGGGACTTTACCAGCGCCCGGTCCTTCTGGGGGATGGACTGGTATTCAAGCATAAAATCCCGGGCGGACTTAAGGCACAGCGCCTTGAGATTGATATACTCGGCCATGGTCATGGGCAGCCGCTCTTCGGGGAAAAGGGCATCGCTGTCGGCATCCTCCACGGCCAGAGCGGTTTTGAACTCGTGGAGCACTTCTACCTTTTCACCGCTCTGGGGGCAGCCTGCCCCCGCCCATAGCCGGTACTGGCGGCAGACAACGGGCATTTTGGCGGCAGCCTCTTCAAAATTCTTTCCCCGGGCAAAGGCCCCCGGGAAACGGGCGGCCCAGAGGAGCACGCCCTTATCGTTATGCTCATAGTTTACAAAGATCTCATCCATATGGTTTCACCTGGTCTGCAAAAAGCTTTTTTCTTATTGTAACTTAAAAGCACCCTCCGTGTACAGAGGCACTTTATATAAATCCGCCGGGAGGCCATGTCTGCGGACACAGGATTTTTTAAGAAAATGTTGGATTTTTCATTGACAAAGCCGCTTTCTCTGTGGTACTCTATGCAAGGTGCCCCCGTAGGGGGCTTGTTTTTGATGTAAAACCTTTAGGAGGATGAGACCATGCGCGTGAAGATCACCTTGGCCTGCACGGAGTGCAAACAGAGAAATTACAACACCTTCAAGAACAAGAAGAACGACCCCGATCGTTTGGAGTTCAACAAGTATTGCCGCTTCTGCCGCAAGCACACCCTGCACAGAGAAGCAAAGTAACTCTGACTGAAAGAGGACGAAAATGGCAAACGAACAGACTGAAAAGAAAGATACCGGCAAGCCCGCCAAGAAGAAGGAGCCCAAGTTCCAGCTTCGCCGCTATCTCAACGAGATGAAGGGCGAGGTCAAAAAGCTTACCTGGCTGAGCAGGAACGACCTGATCAAGAACACCGCCATGGTGCTTGTGTTCGTGCTGGCCATGTCCCTGGTCATCTGGGTGCTGGATCTGGCCTTCAGCGGCGCCACCAAGGGCCTTACCGCCCTGACGCATCCCACGGCTGCTCAGGAAGAGTCTGTGGATACGCCCAGCAGCACCGATGCTCCGGAAGCTACCGACGCTGCCGACACCGCCAAGTAACCGCCATGAGCCAGGAAGCCAGATGGTATGTGGTTCATACCTACTCCGGGTATGAAAACAAGGTAAAGGAAGACCTGGAAAAGTCTCTGGAGAATGCCGGCCTGCAGGACATCATCCTGGAGGTCAAGTATCCCACGGAGGAGACCATCGAGATCCTTCCCAACGGCAAGCGGAAAACCACGACCCGCAAGGTCTACCCCGGTTATGTCATGGTGAAGATGCTGGTGGACGTGGTGGAAAAGGAACGCCCGGCAGAACGGGGCGGCGGCGTGAGCAAGGACCTGGTCATGAATCCCAGGGCCTGGTACGTCATCCGCAACACCAGGGGCGTTACCGGCTTTGTGGGCCCCGGCAGCAAGCCCGTGCCCCTGAGCGATGAGGAAGTCACCGCCATGGGCGTGGAACGCATCCCCATCGTGCTCAACATCGAGGTGGGCGAAGAGGTTCGGGTGGTTTCCGGCCCTCTGGAAAACTTCATCGGCCGGGTGGAAAAGCTGGATCCCGAGCGGCAGAAGGTCAAGCTCACCGTATCCATGTTCGGCAGGGAGACCCCCGTGGAACTGGATTTTATCCAGGTGCAGAAGATTCAATAAGATATAGCGGGCAAACGCCCGTGGGCCCTTGGGGCTCGTATATATCCAACCTGTGGCAGGGGAGGCACCCCGTACCACAAACTATACCAAAATAGGAGAAAACAGCAATGGCAAAGAAGATTACCGGGTATGTAAAGCTGCAGATCAATGCCGGCAAAGCAACCCCCGCACCCCCCGTAGGCCCCGCTCTGGGCGCACACGGCGTCAACATCATGGGCTTCTGCAAAGAGTTCAATGAGCGCACCAAGAACCAGGTCGGTCTGGTCATCCCTGTGGTCATCACCGTGTATGCCGACCGTTCCTTCACCTTCATCACCAAGACCCCCCCTGCCGCCGTTCTCATCAAGAAGGCCTGCAATCTGGAGCACGCTTCCGGCGTCCCCAACAAGACCAAGGTCGCTTCCATGACCAAGGCACAGGTCCGCGAGATCGCTGAGCTCAAAATGCCCGACCTCAACGCTGCTTCCGTGGAATCCGCCATGCGCATGGTGGAAGGCACCGCCCGCAGCATGGGTGTCACCATCGCAGACTAAGGAGGATATGGTTCATGAAGCACGGTAAGAAATATAATGCAAGCAAGGCTCTTGTAGAGAACCTGAAGCAGTACGATCCCCGTGAGGGCGTGGAAACCGTCCTCAAGACCGCTACCGCCAAGTTCGATGAGACCGTAGAGATCTCCCTCCGTTTGGGCGTTGACTCCCGCCACGCTGACCAGCAGGTCCGCGGCGCCGTGGTTCTTCCCAACGGTACCGGCAAGACCGTCCGCGTTCTGGTATTCGCCAAGGGTGAAAAGGCCCGCGAAGCACAGGAAGCCGGCGCAGACTTCATCGGCGACGAGGAGACCGTCAACAAGATCAAGAACGAGAACTGGTTCGACTTTGACGTGTGCGTAGCCACTCCCGATATGATGGGCGTTGTGGGCCGCATCGGCCGTATCCTGGGCCCCAAGGGTCTCATGCCCAACCCCAAGTCCGGCACCGTTACCATGGATGTCACCAAGGCCATCCACGATATCAAAGCCGGTAAGGTGGAGTATCGTGTGGACAAAACCAACATCGTTCACTGCCCCATCGGCAAGGTTTCCTTCGGCGCAGACAAGCTGCTGGAGAACCTGGATACCCTCATGGATGCCGTTATCAAGGCCAAGCCCGCTTCCGCAAAGGGCACCTACATCAAGAGCATGGTAGTTTCCACCACCATGGGCCCTGGCGTCAAGTTCAACCCCCTGAAGTTCTGATCCATCCTAAAGGCAAAAGCGTCCGGTTCGCCGGGCGCATTTTTTCGGCTGCGGCCCGCTCATATATGTTAAAAAAATAATATACATTTTTTGGGACAACTAAAACCCATAACCGATTATCCGATAATTCTTGTATTTTGTGTGAAATACCGGAATATTTAGAAAATCCATTACAAAAAAGGATAAAAGTCTTGAAAATGCTTTGTATCAGTGATAGAAAACCAATAGCCATAAGGGCGGGTTTTTTCGTGCCTTCCCCGGCAAGAAGGAAGTGCGCATGAACAAAACCGTTAAGAAGATCTGGAACATCCTTACCACCGTGCTGGTGGGTCTGGTGGTGCTGCTGGCCTTGCTGCTGGTAGGCGCACGGGTGGTGGGTCTGCAGGTGTTTTCGGTGCTTTCCGGCTCCATGGAGCCTACTTACCACACCGGCTCCCTTATCTATGTAAAAAAGGTGGATCCTTACACCATCCAGCCCGGACAGGCCATCACCTTCATGCTGGATGAAAACACCGTGGCCACCCACCGGGTCGTTGGCATAGTGCAGGATGAAACGGATCCCTCCGTGATCCGCTTCCGCACCAAGGGGGACGCTAACGAAGCCGAAGACGGCGGCCTTGTCCATTACAAAAACGTGCTGGGCGAGCCCGTGTTCACCATCCCCTATCTGGGGTATGTGGCCAACTACATCCAGAATCCCCCGGGGCTGTATATTTCCCTGGCGGCCGGAGCCGTGATCTTGATGCTGGTGTTCATCCCCGACCTGTTTGACGACGGGAAGGGCAAGAAAAAGCGCAAAAAGAAGAAGAAAAAGAAGCGCAAGCCCCAGCTGGATGAAAACGGCAACCCCATCCCCCGGCAGCCCAAACCCCAAAATTCGTTTCCATCAGACGAAAGTCTGAAAAATAAGGAAAAGGAGAAACAAGAACTATGAAGAAGAGAATAGTCACCATCGCCCTGGTTGTGGCACTGGTAGCTATCGCCGCCGTCGGTACTCTGGCATACTTCACCGATACCGATAAAGCCACCAACACATTTGCAGTCGGAAACGTAGAAATCAAGTTGATCGAGCAGCAGCGCGGCGAGAACGGCCTTGTGCCTTTTGAGCAGAACAAGAAGCTGTACCCCATCGTAGGCTCTGCTCAGGGCGAAAAGGACGAGTATGGTATGCCCACCGCGAAGAACTATGTGGACAAGATGGTCACCATCGAGAACACCGGTTCTGAAAAGGCTTACATCCGCGCTTACTTTGCCATTCCCTCTGCTCTGGACGATGGCTACGAGACCTTCAATGCTGGCCTGAACGTCCTGCATTTCAACTTTGGCAACAAGGTTGAAAATGGCGTTGTTACCTCCACCGAGGGTGCTGAGTGGATCTGGACGCACGGCAGCAAGTGGAACTACTTCGAGACCACTATCGACGGCATCAAGTACAACGTGTACTTTGCTGATTACTATCAGGCCGTTGATGCCGGTATCACCACCGAGCAGCTCGTGCAGGGCGTGTACCTCGATAAGACCTTCGACATCAAGGACGGCAAGTGCTACGCCTTTGGCAAGGAAGTCACTCTGGACGACGGTTGGAATTGGAACAGCGTTTCCTGCCCGGTGTTCGCCATTGCTTGCCAGGCCGAGGGCTTTGACAATGCTGCCGCCGCTATGGATGCCGCTTTCGGCGCCAAATACAACCCCTGGGGCACCGCTGCCACCAACTGGCAGTAAGGGCTGACCCATATCAAGCAAACCTGCCTGCCCCTTCCACGGAGGGGGCAGGCCATAGGAGAGGGCTTGCGTGCGAGCTCTGCCCTATGGCCTGAAGTAAATGGTCATAACAAATAAGGGAAAGGAACTAAGGAGAACAATGAAGAAAACAATTGCAATCGTAGCGCTGGTGGTTCTGGTGGCAGTTGCATCCGTGCTGGGCACTCTGGCTTACCTGACGGATACCAAGAAGGTGGATAACACTTTCACCATGGGTGATGTACATATTAAATTGGATGAGACCGATGTAAAGAACCCTAAAGGTGATCGTGTAACCGAGAATGATTATGCCGTTTACCCCGGTGCGGTTGTAACCAAGGATCCTATCGTACACAATGTTGGTGCAAATGGCGCTTATATCCGTGCTACCGTTAATGTAAGCAACTGGATGAATCTGGTAGCTGCCTACTATCCTGACTTTAAGGCAACCTTCCCCAATGAGGGGTACAAGGCAGCTCTGAATCTGCTGGTAGGTGATCTTGGCGAAGGCTGGAGCGTTGTGGGCGTAGAGGCCGGTAATGTGTTTACCGTTGGCCAGTTCGATGCAAAGTTCATCCTGAAGTATGACGGTGTACTGGCGAGCGGCGAAGAAACGACTGCCATGTTCCAGACTGTTACCATTCCTGCCGGGATCGACAATGCAAATACAGAAAGCTTTAAATCTGTTGAGGTGGTAGCTCAGGCCATGCAGGCAAACGGCTTTGATACTTGGGAAGCGGCTTTTGCAGCTTTTGATGCCAAATAAATAAGTAGAAATACGGTGTCCTGCCCCTTTGCAAAGAGGGGCAGGGCCTGTAAATACCCGCCGGGGAGGGCCCGGCAAGAAAAAAGCGGAAAGGAAAAAGAACAATGAAGAAAACAATTGCAATTGTAATGCTGGTGGTTCTGGTAGCCGCCGTGTCCGTACTGGGCACTCTGGCCTATCTGACGGATACCAAGACTGCAAAGAACACCTTCACCGTAGGTAACGTGAAGATCGAGCTGCTGGAGTCCCAGTACCATCGCGTCAATGCTGGTAGGGGCAACGCCGTTGGTCAAACGGAACCTTTAACGGGCGGCTATCTGTGGGCAGCTAACGTGAATATGCAGGGTACTCGCGAGAACACCCCCAACTACGTTACCTCCGGTGAAGTTTGGAATGGGCAGTATTTCTCCGATGCTCAAATCGAAGCCGATGCCGCAACCTACAAAGACGGTTATTTTGCAGAACACAGCCAGAAAATGGTTCCCGGTGCTAACGTTCGCAAGAACCCCTATGTGAAGAACACCGGTATCAGCGATGCCTATATCCGTGTTCGCGTGCTGGTTCCTGTGTCTCTGTTTGAGATTATTGATGGCGGTCCTTCCTATTGGACTGACTCTGCTCTTGAAAATGAAGTGACCTCTGAGGCTGTTAAAGCCTATAACGCCGCTGGCTACAAGGCAACTAATGTGCCTCAGGTTGAGCGCGGTGGGATTAAGTATTATCAGTTTGACTTTACTTACACCGATCCCGTTAAGCCCGGCGAAGTGACCTTCTGGAACGTCTGGGGCAACATTGCTATCAATAAGGATGCAACGGCTGAGGATCTGGCAAATGTTGAATCCTTCGACGTTATCTTCGAGGCTGACGCCATTCAGGCTGACGGCTTTGCCGATGCTTCTGCTGCTTGGGTTGCTTTTGATGCCCAGAAGTAACTTCTAACAAACCACTCCCTGCGGCTCGTCCGCAGGGGGATTTGTGCTAAAAAGATACCATAAAGGAGAACGCATATGAAAAAGAGTATTGCACTGGTCATGATGGCTGTGCTGCTGGTAGCCGCTTCCGTCATGGGCACGCTGGCTTACCTGACCAGCACCGCTTCCGTGACGAATACCTTTACCGTTGGTAAGGTTGCAATCAAGCTGGACGAAGCCGCGGCAAATACTGATGGCACTCTGGTTCCGAATGCTGATCGTGTCAAGACTAACAGCTACAAGCTGCTGCCCGGTCACACCTACAACAAAGACCCCATGGTCACTGTACTTGCAGAAAGTGAACCCAGCTACATCAAGATGACTGTCACCTTCTCCAAGGCCAACGAGCTGGATGCCATCTTTGCCCCCACCGGCGCTGATCTGACTAGCATCTTCAATGGCTATGATGCTGCCAACTGGATCGCCAAGGGCAATACCAAGGATGCCAACGCAAATACCCGCACCTATGAATTCTGGTACAAGGAAACCGTCGGTGCTCCCGATGGTGATGTCGCTTTGGACGCTCTGTTTGATTCCATCACCGTTCCCGGTAACATCACTCAAGAGCAGCTTGCTACCATCGAAGGTATGACCATCACGGTCAATGCCTATGCTATTCAGGCCGACGGTTCTGACACTGCTGATGCAGCTTGGGCAAAGTTCAGCAACTAATTAACCAACCCTCGGGCGACGTCCGCCCATTTTCCAAAAGGGGAGTGCCCTCCAGTCGCTCCCCTTTTTTGCTGCCTGCAGGGCGCAAAAAGGGCTTGCGGTTTGCCCCCGGCTGCTGTATAATAATCGTACAGAATATTGCAAACCACATACTAGGAAGGATAAGGAGTAATCTGCTATGAAGAAGAAACTGGCCGTAGTGGCCCTGGTGGTGCTGGTGGCCGCCCTGTCTGTGCTGGGCACCGCCGCTTACTTCACCGGTAAGGACACCGTAGAGAATACCTTCACCAACGGCAAGGTCGCCATCACTCTGGACGAAGCCAAAGTGGATGAAAACGGCGTCCCCACTGAGCCCGAGGCGCGTGTAAAAGAGAACCAGTATAAGCTCATGCCCGGCATGACCTATACCAAAGACCCCACCGTCACCGTAAAAGCGGGCAGCGCCGAAAGCTATGTACGGCTGAAGGTTACCTTTAACAATGCCAAGGCGATCATTGCCATGTGCACCGATCCGGAGTTTGCCGATGACGGCCCCACCGGTGTGGAAAATGCATTCCCTCTCATCCGCATGGTCAACTTTGTGGAAGCCAATGCTGCCAAGTGGGATGGCATTATCCCCGACAATATGGTAGATACCGAGGAAATGCTGGCCGATGCCAAGTACTTTGAGTATGACGCCAAGGAAGATACCCTCACCTATTACTTCTACTACACCGAAACTGTGGCTGCTCCCACCGCCGATGTGAAGCTCCCTGTCCTGTTCGATTCCGTTAGGATCCCCACCTGGGTCACTCTGGAGCAGGCCGATGCCCTGAAGAACTTCAAGATCACCGTGGTCGCAGAAGCCATTCAGGCCGCTACTTTCGGCAATGCCGATGCAGCCTGGGCCGCCTTCAGCGCGCAGGGCAACTAACTTTATAGAACCACTCCGGGGAAGCGTGCAGGCGCTTCCCTTTTTTAGAACTTATCCCGAAGGAGGAGGGCCCATGGGCAAGTATGTGGTGAAGCGAAACGAAAAGGGGATCCGCTTTCAACTGCGGGCGGCGAACGGGGAGATCATCGGCCTGAGCGAGCAGTATAATGATCGCCTTGCCTGCCGGAAGGGGCTGGAAAGCGTGCGCAGAAACGCACCCGAAGCCGCGCTGGAGGATCAGACGGCGGCGGGATATGAAAGGCAGAAGCACCCCAAGTTTGAGCTGTATGTGGACAGAGCCGGGGAGTATCGCTATCGGCTCCGGGCCCGGAACGGCCAGATCATTCTGGTGGGGGAGGGATATAAGCAGCGGGCCGGGTGCCTGAACGGCATCGACAGCGTCCGCCGCAATGCCGACAGCCCCGTAGTGGAAGAACCCCTTCGTTGAGCGCATATAAAAAAGCTCCGTGTGTACGGAGCTTTTTGCGTATAGAGGGATCCGTTAAGCGCCGGGCTGTTCTTTCTTCCGGCGGAAGAACTCACGCTTCAGGAAGTAGCGGCTCATGGGCTTATACAGGAAGTAGATGAACACGGCGTTGGCGGTGCACTTGATCAGGTTGATAAGCAGGATAAATCCCATAAGAGATACCACCGTCTGCTGGGCCGCCCGATAGGGGAAATCAGGGCTGACCATATACAGGGGGGTCAGGAAGTAGTTGCAGATAAGCATGGTCAGGGTCACGGCGGGCACAAAGACCAGCAGGGAGATAACGGCTCCCTTTTTGCTTTTATGGCGGTTATAGACCAGTGTGGCGGCCAGCACGCCGCTGCCCGTAGACAGGATGTGCATAAGGATGCCGATGGGACCGCTGGCAGCACTGACGGTCACGCCCTGAATGATGGCGGTGACTACGGTCAAAGCCAGCCCCCACCAGGGACCATAGGCCAAAGCGCCGATGACGATGGGAACATCCCCCATGTCATATTCTATAAAGGAAATAGCGGGGAAAATGGGGAAGTGAACGGTAGCCGCCAGAACGATGGACACAGCGGCCAACACGCCCAGCTTGACTACTTTTGTAACATTGTTGTTTGCAGCCATACTATACTCTCTCTTCGTTGATCTGCTGCTATTGTATCACGAAAAAAAGATGGAAGCAAGCATATTTTTATTATATCAACATGTATGCAAGGAACGGTATATCTTGTCAGGCAGACGAGGAAAATCATGCCGGGACAGTATGCAAAAGCTTATGCCTCCGCCAGACGAACGGAAAGTGTGAATTGCACGCCGGGCTGAATGCGTTTTTCCAGAACCAGAGCTTCATCCAGAGAGAGGGTGAGGAGAGTGGAGCCATCCTCCTGCGGGGCAGAGACGGCATGGGACAGATCCTCCTCCGTCAGCGTATAGCCCAAAGCCTGCGCATAGGCCTGAATACCAAACAGGGGGGATTCCGTGGTATAAAATGCGGCGTTCAGGGTCAGCGGATCGCCCACACGGCTGTCCAGCTGTAAAGAAAGGCAGATGGTATTGTCTGGGGATTCATACCAGACCTGGGTGCACCACAGGGCCAGCCGGGCCCCGGTGGTCTCATTATAAAAGTCACGGAGGACAGCCGATACCTTGCTGGCGGAGAAAAAGGCGGTCAGATCTTCTTCGGAAGCATCGGGGGCGGTTTCCCGAATGAGCTGTTCCCACAGGGTGCGGGTTTTGAGCAGGATCTGCTTTTTGTTCAGTTCCTCCGGCAGGGGCAGGCGCTCCGGCCCTTCGATTTCACACTGGCGCAGCAGATCCAGCCGCGTGGGCAAAGACAGGGGAGCGCCCAATTCCCGGTTGTTCTCCACTATCAGGGGACGATAGCCGGGGTGGTTGAGAAAGGTGCTGCGACGGGTGTCCAGAATCAGTTTGCTTATGAGCACGCAGGTCAAAGCAAGGCCTGCAATGCCAAGGGCAATGCCCGCATATACCAGACGGACTTTTTCCTGACGGGTGCGCTGCTTCATGCTTCCGGTGCCTCCTTCTTTCGGCGGGTGCCGTCATACAGGGGAAGATCCAGCCAGACGGTGGTGCCCACACCCAGTTTGCTTTCGAAGTGCAGTTCACTGCCGTGAAGCTGGGCAATGCGGTTGCTGATGGCCAGCCCCAGACCGGCGCCGTGCTGAGCTCTGGCGCGGGATTTATCCACCATAAAGAAAGCCTCGGTAATGCGCTTAAGATCTTCTTCGGGAATGCCGATGCCCTGATCCCGCACGGTGATGCGGTAGCGGTTCTGCTGCTTTTTGCCGGAAAGGAAGATGATCTTGCCGGGTTCACTGGCTTTGCGGGCATTGTCAATAAGATTGGTAAGCATGGTCAGCAGAAGATCTTTTTCATAAAGGATCAGCTGCTGCTCGATACCCGTGGAAAGGGTCAGGCCGTTCTTTTCCAGCATAGGGGTGACCACCGCCACCACGTGCCCCATGATCCGGCGGGAATAACCCCGGACAAGGGTAAAGTCGTTCTTATCCAGCACCACCAGATCCATGAGCTTCAAAGACATGGCCTCCAGCCGCTTGCCTTCAGAGTAGATAAAGTTGGCGGCCATAAAAGCGTCCTCCGGATCCATTTCGTGGCTGCGAAGCATATCCGCATAGCCGATAATGGAGGTCATGGGGGTTTTGAGCTCATGGGAGAAGCTGGCCACAAAGTCTTTCTGCTGCTTGGCATAGCCTTCCAGATCCCCCACTTTCTGCTGAATGGCGCCGGCCATGGCATTGAAGCTCAGCGCCAGATCGCCTATCTCATCCAGAGATTCCACCTCTGCCCGCTGCTGGTACTGACCGGCGGCAATGCGGTGGGTGGCACGATTCAATGTGCGGATGGAGCGGGTATTAAAGTAGGAAAGGATCAGCATGGCGGCAATGCAGATGGCCACCGTAAGGGAATGAAGCAGCACAAAGGCCTGAACCTCCCGGTCATACAAGTCCGTCAGTGTTCGGGCGGAAAGGTGAGTATACAGGTAATAGACCGTGTTCTCTATGGTAAGCATCCCGGCGCTTTCCAGAATGACACCTTCATCCGTATCCAGCAGGCAGTACATAAACTCGCCCTTTTCCGGAGGGATACCCTGCAGGAGGGGATCAAAGCCTTCATCCATAGCGGCCCGAAGGGTGCGTTGACTGTCATACAGGGCGCAGATAGCCTCATCCCCTAAACTGCCCGCCGCCCGGGAAAGTACCTCCTGAAACATGCGGGGAGTAGCCGTTTCATAATACAGCTCCATGCCGTAGATCTCCGCATCCAGTGCAGAACACAGGGCGGCAAACTGAGACTGGGCTTTGTCTACCTGAAAATCCAGGTTGGCATTAAAGCTCTGGCCAATGAGTATCTGCCCGGCCACACCAAAAAGCACCGCGACAATAAGTACGGTGCAAAGGCAGATCTTCAAGGCAAAACGCATAAAGCCTCCCAGCCCTTAACGAGCCCAACCGGAAAAGATGATCCGCTCCGTTTATGCTATTTAGAGGGGACGTCCTCGCGGCCGTCCAGAAAGATCTCCGGCAGCTGATCTTTAGGCACATCCAGACGGTAGCCGATCTTATGGACGGTGCGGATCTTATCGGCCCAATTCAGTTTTCGGCGCAGCCGCTGGACATGGGAATCCAGTGTGCGGCTTTCTCCAATGTAATCTGTCTCCCAGATCTTTTCGAAAAGGGTCTCACGAAAGAGCGCCGTGTTGGGATTCTGGCAAAAAATCACCAGCAGGTCAAATTCCTTTCGGGTCAGATCCACCCGAACGCCGTTTTGCAGCACTTCACGGGCATCCAGATCCACATCGATATCCAGCAGATGGAGCACGCCCTGGCTTTTGTGGTAGCGCCGGAGCACTACTTCGATGCGGGCAATAACCTCCACCATCTCAAAGGGCTTTACAATGTAATCCTCCGCACCCAGCTTGAGCCCCTTGACCCGGTCATTCAGATCGCTTTTGGCTGTAAGGAAGATCACCGGAATATTCATGGGACGGATGTAGGCCAGCAGATCATAACCGTCAAAACCCGGCAGCATGATATCCAGCAGCACCAGGTCATACGCATTCTTTTCTAAAAGATCCGCCGCCTCCGGCCCGCTGTAAGCACAGGTACATACATAGCCCTGCCGGGTCAGGTTCATGCGCAGCAGGTTGGCAATGGGTAGTTCATCATCTACGATAAGGATGCGGATCATACAAACTCCTTTCGGCTTTTCTCAAGGAAAGAACCTGTCTATATTGTATCATCCGAATGTGGACGAATTGTAACATCCTGAGCGGCATTTTCAGACTTTTTAAATTTTTCCAGGATATTTTTTCTGCGGGGTTTTTCTTCGGGTTCTTCCGGCAGCTCCCGGGTGGGAAAGATATGAATGATCCCATCCTTTTCCAAACTCTGAAGCATGGCGCAGGTGATGGGCACGCCCCAAAGCCCCAGACCGCCAAAGAGCCGGTAGCCGATAAACATGGCCATCAGGGTCACCAGCGGGTGCAGCCCCACCTGCTCGCCTACAATGGCCGGCTCCTGGAACTGACGGGCAATGACCACTACCAGATAGACGGCCAGCAGGCCAATGCCTGTAGGCGTGTTTCCGCGAATCAGAGTAATGAGAGCCCAGGGCAGCATGATCATGCCGCTGCCTACTACAGGCAAAATATCAAACAGGGCGATAAGCAGGGCGATGAGCAGGCAGTGATTAATACCTACCAGAAAAAGACCTGCGGCCAGTTCCCCAAAGGTGATCAGAAAGATCAAAGAATAGGAACGCAGATATTTCCCGATGGTGCGGCAAAAATAGGAAAAGCCAGTGGAAAGGGTATCAAAGCGCTTCTGCTCCATGCGCCTTTGAATACCCCGGCGAAGGATCCCGAAATCCAGAGAGATGAAATAAGTGGCAATGACCATAAAAAGCACTTCCAACAGCATGGAAGGCAACCCGGTCATAGCCCCGGAAACCAGAGCAGTAGACCACTGTGCCACCTTTTCTCCCAGGGTATTCACCAGATTGGAGGAGAAATCCTGCAAAAGGGACACCAGCTGGGGATCCATCTGCTCAAAAAAGCGGGACAGAGCAGTGGTAATATCCTGTAAGGCCGGGACGATGCGCCCATTATACCGGGCTACGGCTGTGCGGGCAAAGCTTATAAGCTGACTGCCGCAAAACAGGCATAAAACAGCCAGAAGCACAAAAAACAGGGTCACCAGTACGGTGCGCACCAGCCGGTTGGGAAGCTTCAGCCGCTGGGCCAGCCAGTCGGCCGGGGCTTTAAGCAGCACCGCAAAAAGAAAGGCCAGTAAAAACGGCAGCAGCAGCGGTAAAGCATAGGCAAAGAAAAAATAGAACAGCAGGCCTATGCCCAAAAAGTATCCGATCCGAATGAGCTTGTCTCTATATGCATCTATCTTCATAGTATCAGTATATCAGCACAGGGAGCCTCCGTCAAAGGCAACAAAGGCGGAAGGAACGGGAAAAGTGTGAAATCACGGTGAAAATCTGTGACGGCGGGGCAATAAAGACCGAAAACGGCTTTTATCTGCCGGGGCAATCGTGTATAATACCAGCATGTTTGAACATGATTCGCTGGATATCGCCCTGCGCAGCCCCCAGGGGGCGGTACCCACCGGAGAAAAGATCACCATTGGGGGCAGGCTCGTTCAGGAAGAAGGGACGCAGGTTTTCCTGGTGCTGGTGTACCCCGGCAACCGGGAGGAGCAGCTGCCCATGACCACGGAGAAGGGACTTTGCTCCGTCTCTTTTACGGCGCCGGAGGACCCGGGACTGCTGTTTTACAGCTTTCTGCTGAAAAACGGAGAGAACATACGCTGGTACGGCGGCCGGACGGGGAAAGGAAGTTTCAGCCCGGAACGGCGGCAGAGCTGGCAGATCACCGTGTATGACCGGTATTTTTCTACTCCGGACTGGTTTAGAAACAGCGTGTGCTACCAGATTTTTCCCGACAGGTTTTGCAGAAGCAGCCAAAGCCCCTGGAAGGAAGGTGCGGCCTATCATCGTTCCATGGGCAGAACCGTTCGCCTGCATGAAAACTGGCAGGAGGAGCCGGAATATCAGCCGGCTTCCGGGGAGAAGGATTACAGCCCCAATGACTATTTCGGCGGGGATCTTCGGGGCATAGAGGAGAAACTGGACTATTTGCAGGAGATGGGGATATCCTGCTTGTATTTGAATCCCATCTTTGAGGCCGACAGCAATCACCGTTACAACACGGCAGACTACAGGCGCATAGACCCCATGCTGGGGACGGAGGAGGATTTTATCCGGCTGTGTGCTCAGGCCCGCCAACGGGGGATACGGATCCTGCTGGACGGGGTGTTTTCCCATACGGGATCCGACAGCCGGTATTTTGATAAAAAAGGAACGTATGGGAACGGCGCCTGTGATTCTCCTTCCTCGCCCTATTATCCTTGGTATCGCTTCAGCCGGTATCCGGAGGAATATGAGAGCTGGTGGGGCTTTGCTACTCTGCCAAACGTGGAGGAAACAGAACAAAGCTATGGCGCCTTTATCCACGGAGAGGGGGGAGTACTGCAGCATTGGCTGGAGGCGGGGGCTTCCGGCTGGCGGCTGGATGTGGCCGATGAGCTGCCGGATTGCTTTATCCGGGATGTGCGCCGCCGCATCAAAGCCCAAAGTCCGGACAATGTGCTTCTTGGAGAAGTATGGGAAGACTGTTCCGATAAGCAGGGCCCTCAGGGCCGCCGGGGATATGTAAACGGAGATGAGCTGGATTCCGCTATGGATTATCCTCTGCGCCGGGCCATTTTGGATTTTTGCGCTGGAAAACTGGATGCCTTTGATGCTGCGGAAGCCATGTGGACGCTTTTGAGCCATTATCCAAAGCCTTTTTACGAAGCCTGTTTGCACCTGCTTTCCTCCCATGATGAGGTACGGGCGCTGTCGTATCTGGCGGGATGCCCGGATCGGTTCCACTCTTCCCGGGAGGAGCAGGCAGCCTTCGTTCCTTCTGCCGCAGCTTTGGAACGGGCAAAAGAGCGGTTTCTGGCGGCTACGGCTTTGCAGATGCTTTTGCCCGGAGTGCCCTGCGTGTATTATGGGGATGAGGCGGGGCTTCAGGGCTGTGCCGATCCCTTCAACCGCCGGACATACCCTTGGGGACGGGAGGACGAAGCTCTTCGGGCACAGGTAAAAGCCTTGATCGCCTTGCGAAACGGGGAGCGGGTGCTCCATGGGGGGCATATGCGGCTGGGGGCTTTATCTCCCCAGGTGCTGTGTCTGGTGCGCTATGACGAGAGCAATGTGATGGTGCTGCTGGTGAACGGAAGCGACGCTCCGGCGGAGGCCCTGTTTTATCCGGCACTGTTGTATGCAGGTCCGGATGGGGACGTGCCGGTACCGCTTTCCGGTGTGTATCGGGAACTGGGGACGGAGGAAGTCCTGAAAGTGTACCATACACTGCAAACACAACTGGCTCCCGGTACATATAAAATCTTCAGAAAGGATATCCTGTAAATGCGCCTGTTTGAGAAACTGGATGAACTGAATAAGACTTTGCTGGGGCTGGCGGTGGTGCTTTTGCTGGCGGCTTTTGTAGCCGGCGGGAACCAGACGCTGACACTGGTGTTTCGATTGCTGTTTGCGCTGTGTGTGCTGCTGGCCGTATACCGTATCTTTGGCGGACGGCCGGATAAACGGAATCAGGAAAATATGGTTTTTCTGCGCATGGTCACGGAAATACGGGATTTCTTCCGGAATCTGGGTCAAAAGAGAGGCGCTGCCGGAGGAACCCTGAAGCAGAAGCTTCGGGAGCGGCGGGAATACCGCTACCTGACGTGCCCGCAGTGCGGGCAAAAGCTCCGGGTACCTCGGGGAAAGGGGCGCATCCGGGTGACCTGCACCAAATGCCGGAATCAATTCCTTGCCAAGAGCTGAAAAACAGGGTATACTCTGTACAAATAGAAATAAAAAGGAGATTTAACCATGATCACCAAGGACATGAACCTTCTGGATATCCTTCGCATTGATGAAGGGCTGGCAGATGTGCTGATGGAGTCCGGGATGCACTGCCTGGGCTGCATGCTCAGCCATTTTGAAACGTTGGAAGAGGCCTGCGCCGTTCACGGCATCGATCCGGATGCCATGTGCGATGCACTGAACGAGTATCTGGAAACACACTAAACCGGAGAAGAAGAAAAACGGGCCGGGGGAGCAGCACTTCCCCGGCTTTTGTTATGTCTGGGGGAAATAGACAGGCATCCATGGAAGAAGACTGTATTGCCGCAAGGGTCGTCGAAAGAGGCGCTGGGGGCACTTGGCAGGTAGACCGTGCCTTTGGATGCTGCGGTTGCTTTTTCGTTGGGAAAAGACAGGACTGTCTGCCGGATGGTATCCGGAGGAACGAACCTGCGGGGGATCGGGAGACGGGGGCGCACTGCGTGCCTGGCGGCACGCCTGCGGGGCATCCGCCCCGCAGGGTTCCGGCGGCTTCGACGCCGGAACGTGCGCCCCCGTGCTTTGGATACAAACCTGGCTTCGAATTGCCGCATCCCATGCCTGGCTGCGGAGGATTTCTTTTTTGCGCTGCTGCTCTGCTGTGCCTTGCGTATTCCCTTGTATAGGGGAGAAAAATCTGCTATACTGTCTGCATGCAAAGCCGCCCGCAAAGGGCGTCCTTCACAAAAGACTCCTGCGGGAGATAAGGAGGATATATGGTCAGATTCGGAACAGGCGGTTGGCGGGCAATCATTGCCGATGAATTCACCAAGGCAAACATCCGGCTGCTTACGGCGGGGCTGTGCAGCCAGATGCTGGAAGAGGGGCTGGAAGGCCGGGAGATCTGCGTAGGCTACGACAGGCGTTTCCTTTCCAAAGAATCAGCCCATTGGGCGGCAGAAGTATTCTGCGGCTACGGATTCCGGGTATATATGATCAACCGCTCTTCGCCTACGCCTCTTATCATGTTCACGATAAAGCAGCGGCAGATGCCTTATGGCATTGCCGTAACGGCCAGCCATAACCCGGCTATTTACAACGGTATCAAGGTATTCACCGCCGGGGGCCGGGATGCAGACAAGACCGTTACCAACCGCATCGAGAAGCAGATGGAAAGTATCTGCCCGGAAGATATCCTGAGCATAGACTATGACCGGGCACTGGAACAGGAGCTGGTGCAGGAAGCGAACCCCACCAACGCCTATATAGACAGCATCCTTTCCTCCATAGACGTAGAAGCCATCAAAAATGCCCAGCTGCGGGTGGCACTGGATCCTATGTACGGGGTCAGCGAAACCTGCCTGAGCATTATCCTCATGACCTGCAGGTGCGATGTTTCCATCATCCACAGCCGCCATGACACCCTTTTCGGCGGTAAACTGCCAGCGCCCAATGAGGATACCATGGGCCCCCTGAGCGCCGTGGTGTTGGATCGATATCGCTGCGATCTTGGTATCGCCACCGATGGAGATGCCGACCGGTTGGGAGTCATAGACGACCTGGGGCGGTTTGTCCATCCCAATAAGCTGCTGGTGCTTCTGTATTACTATCTGGTCAAATACCGAGGATGGCAGGGGCCTTGCGTGCGGAACAATTCCACCACCCATCTACTGGATAAAGTGGCGGAGGGCTTGGGACAGAAGTGTTACGAAGTGCCCGTGGGCTTCAAGTATGTATCCGCTAAGATGACGGAGACCGGCGCCATTATCGGCGGGGAATCCTCCGGCGGTCTGGCAGTGAAGGGACATATCTCCGGAAAGGATGGTATCTATGCCGCCGCATTGCTGGTGGAGATGCTGGCCAAAACGGGCAAAAAACTTTCTGAACTGTATCAGGAAATACTGGACACCTATGGGGAACTGAGTTATAAGGAAGCGGACTTTACCATGACACCCCAGCGAAAGGCGGAATTGCAGTCCCTTCTTTTTGAAAAACTGGCCTGCCCCGATTTTGACCGGGAGATCGATCATATCAGCCGGGAGGATGGAGTAAAGACCTACTTTAAGGATGGGAGCTGGGTCATCTGCCGCTTCTCCGGCACGGAACCTTTACTGCGTATGGCGGCCGAAGCATCGGATGCCTCCGTGGCGCAGGGATATATCGACCGAAGGAAAGCATTTTTGCAGCTGTAAACAAATGCGCCGCAGGCCATGAGCCTGCGGCGCTTTCGTATCGCATCGCACTTTTCCAGCCCCCGCAGCAAAGCCTCATGGAACGCCGCCAATACTTCCTCGCTGTTGTTTTGGATGTCAATGCTCATCGGTCAGGACTTTATCGATATCATCAATGGTGAGAGTGATCGTTTTCCAGTCCTTTTCACTGTTTCCCACATCAGCGATAAAATCCTTTCCGTCAAACTCCTCAACGATTGATGCTTTTCTTCCGTCTTTCAGTAAAACGGTATCGTATTGCTTTACCTTCATTTTTACACCTCCGTAATATACACTGTTGTCCAGCATGGCGTGTGCGGGTATGCCCGCTTTGACGGCGGTGGGAGATTTGGAATATACGGGAAAATAAAAACGGTACAGCCGAAGCTGTACCGTTTTACACGGATGAAAATCAAACCAGAAACACTTCAATCCCCTTTTGCCGGGCACGGGATACGGTATAGGCGGTGCCGCTGGGGGCACGGCGCAGATAGGCAATGCAGGCATCCGCTTCCTCCACCAGCCGCTGATTCCGGAACTGCATGCAGCCCTGATAATAATGGGAGGAGAGGATGAGCACTTCCTGTGCTTTTTCCAGCAGGGGCCGGTAACGGGGCCCCCGGGCAAAGCCGCCGTAAGGCAGGAGAATGTGCAGCTCCAGGGTGGGCAGCCGCTGCTGCATAAGCAGGATCATCTCCCCGCACAGCAGATCATAGCCCGGAGCACCGCCGGTATAAAAAACGGTGGCTCCCTGCCCGATGACCTGTGTGATGGCGTATTGGGTATCCCGGACGATCTGCCGGTATTCCGGTGAAGTGGCAGGGGGCATATCCCGATGGCCGGTAAAACATACGGTGCGGAGGCTCATAAAGCCTCCTTGTCCAAAGCCGCCTGGGGCGCCACCGGTCCGTATTCCATGCAGAAACGGGAGACCATGGCCAAAAATCCGGTCGTATCCCCCCGCTCCAAAGCCCGCAGGCAGCGCACGGCTTCCATAAGGCCCTGGTCAAACAGCTCCGTAAAGCTTTCCCGCCGCAGCAGCTCCGGCTGCCGGGGGGATCGCCAGGGGGTGTGGCTGCGGTTCATGGCATCCCGGGTATCTTCAATGCCGGGGGTCATCATAAAGCCGGAAAGATTCCCGCGCCGGGTAAAGGGGGCCTCCAGCAGAGAAACGATCCGCCGCTTGCTGCCGTGAGGGTCATAGCTCATGCGCTGCAGGGTCAGATATGTTCTGGCAGCAGAACGGTATTTGCCCAGGGTCTGCCGGCCGGTGAGCTTTTCTACCGTGCGGGCCATATACAGATCCAGCCGGTCCAGATCCGCTCCCTTCTGCCGAAGGGTGGGGGCCAGAGTGCAGCTGCCTGCGGTGGCGTAAAGCTGCATGTCTATCTCTACCTCCATGCGACTGTGATCCATGCCCCGGGTGCGGGAGGTGATGTAGGGGTGAGCCGCGGCATCCAGGCACAGATGGCACACCATGCCCCAAAGAAATTCCTGTTCCGTTTTATCTATGGCAGGCAGCATGGCGGCAAAAAGCTTATCCCCGGGAAGGCCGTGTATAAAGTGACCCAGATCCGGGCTGCCCTTGTGCAGCAGGTTGTGCAGGGGGTGATAGAAAAAGTAGGGATCCGGGCCGCAGCAGCCCAGATAAAAAGCGGGAGAGAAGGATTCCGGATCCTTTCCGAGCGCTTCCAGCGCTTCATAACCGAAAAAGGTGTGTGCCAGAATGTAAGGCATAAGCGGTTCTCCTTATCATCAAAGAAGCAAAACGTGGCTTCCTGTAATGGCTGTATATTTACTGTACCAGAGTTTGGCAAGGTTTTTTCGTCATTATTTTATATTTTTTGTTAACCTTTTTTGAAATTCTCCACAGGGGGAGACTCCCATGCTAAAATAAGCGTACTCAACAGAAAATACCCCTTTCGGGCTTTAGGAGATTGTATGAAACAGATCAAACACAGAAGAAGAAAACTCCGCATCGGGAATCCGGTGGGGTTCTCTCTGTTTTGCCTGGGCTGCCTGGCGGTGCTGGCTTTGCTGTATGTGGGCATTGCCTGGCTGGTGCACCATGGCTCTACCGTAGCGCAGGCCGTCAAGAACGCAGTGCAGAGCGATGCGGCCCCCACTGGCAGTGCGGAAGCCTCCTTCCTGCCGGCCATAGAAGAATACAGCCCCTCCGCCACACCGGCAGTGGATACCCCCCAGCCAGGCACCCCGGATACTGCTCCGGAAACGCCTTCCGCCGAACCTACCGCGCTGGTAACGGCAGCGGCGGAGCAGGATCCCGGCGCTCCTCTGTACGGGCGGGTCATCGGTCTGGATCCCGGCCGGGACGGTTCTTCCAAATATCTGGAGGAGGCGGCCTATAACCTGGAGTTTGCCTATAAGCTCAAGGACTATCTGGAGCAGCGGGGCGCTACCGTGGTGCTGACACGGACGGATTCCTCCGCCACCTATGAACTGGTGGACCGGGCCAGAACCTTGAATGAAGGGGGCAGTCAGGTAGTCATCCGCTTCATGGCCAACCATATCACGGCCAAAACTTCCGCCAGCTTCGTATACGGCACCCGAAAGAACGAAGATTTCTGCCGGACCATTCTGGAAGGATATCTCAATGCCACGGGCATGAGCCGCCAGACGGGGAACGACAAGAAGAACGGCTACGAAAACAAGTCGGACGACGTATGCAAAAAGAGCAACTGCCCCGTGGCCGTGCTGGTGTTGGGCAACTGGAACAACGAGACGGATCAGGCGAACTTCCAGGATCCGGCCTTCCAGCAGAAGATGATGGAGGGGATCTACAACGGTATTTTGACGTATTGGGACATTCCTGTACAGGGTTAAAATCCGGCGAATCCCGGCGAAAGGGAACAAATGCCCTGGAATCAGGAGGATACAGGGCGTTCCCCGGGCGCAAAGCGCAGCGGAAACAGAATTTACAGGGCTCTCCCTTCGCGGGGAGCCTTTTTGCATGCCGGAAAGGCATCTTCCCAAAAAACATTCCGGTATACGGACAGGGGCGCCGGCGGTCATGCATGAGCCGTGAGAAAGTAAATAAAACCATTTACAAAACGCATTTTTTCGGATATACTATGGCCAAACGTGGAGCGGGACAGGCGGTACGCTTATCTCCCTGGCAGAGAGCCTCCGGCCGGTGAAAGGAGGCAGGGAAGAGCGCCCCGTATCCCCCGTGAGCGGCGGGCCCAAAGGTATTTACCCGGGTAAGCCCGCCCGTTTGAGCCCCGTTACAGGTTCGCACAGGAGAGGCCGGGATACCCCGGCAATTCGGGTGGTACCGCGGAAGTCTGCCTTTCGTCCCGTAGAAGGGGCGGAAGGCTTTTTATTTTCATTTATGCATGCATACGGAGGAAAACAATGTACGACAAAGTTTCAACGGATCTGAAATTTGTGGAACGGGAACAGAAGGTGCTGGCCTTCTGGAAGGAGAACCGCATCTTTGAAAAGAGCGTGGAGCTGCGCAAAGGCGCCCCCGCCTATACTTTTTTTGACGGTCCCCCCACGGCTAACGGCAAGCCTCATATCGGCCATGTGCTCACCCGGAGCATCAAGGATATCATCCCCCGGTACCGCACCATGAAAGGATACGATGTGCTGCGTAAGGCCGGTTGGGATACCCACGGCCTGCCTGTGGAGCTGGAGGTGGAAAAATCTCTGGGTCTGGACGGCAAGGAACAGATCGAGCATTACGGCGTGGAGCCCTTTATCAAAGAGTGCAAAAAATCCGTCTGGAAGTATGAGAGCCAGTGGCGGGAAATGAGCGATGAGGTGGGCTACTGGGTAGACATGGAGCATCCCTACGTCACCTATCACGATGATTACATCGAATCCGAATGGTGGGCACTGAAGACCATTTACGATAAAGGCCTGCTGTATAAGGGCTACAAGATCGTTCCCTACTGCCCCCGCTGCGGCACCGCTCTTTCCAGCCATGAGGTGGCTCAGGGTTATAAGGACGTAAAGGAGACCTCTGCCATTGCGAAGTTCTTTTTGAAGGACGGCAGCGGGGAGTGCATCCTGGCCTGGACCACCACTCCCTGGACCTTGCCCAGCAACGTGGCTTTGTGTGTCAACGCCCATGAGACCTATGTGCGTGCCAGGAAGGAGGAGCAGGTCTATATCCTGGCGCAGGCACTGGTACAGAGCGTATTGGGCGAGGAAACGGAGATTTTGGAAAATTTCCCCGGAGAGAAGCTGGTGGGTATGGAATATGAGCCTCTGTTCGATATGTCCGCCCAGTTCGGCAAGAAGCAGGGATACCGGGTGGTAGCCGATGACTATGTTACTTTGGGCGAGGGCACTGGCGTGGTGCATATTGCCCCGGCTTTCGGCGAAGACGACAACCGGGTAGGCCGGGAATGGGAACTCCCCTTCCTGCAGCTGGTAAACACCAGCGGGCATCTGTGCGGCGGCACTCCCTTTGACGGTCTGTTCGTCAAGGAAGCCGATAAGCCCGTATTGAAATCCCTTCAGGAGCAGAACAAGCTCTTTTCCGCCCCGGCTTTTGAACACAGCTATCCTTTCTGCTGGCGCTGCGATACGCCTTTGATCTATTATGCCCGGGAGGAATGGTTCATCAAGATGACCGCTGTTAAAGACAAGCTTTTGGCCTTTAACCGCAGCGTCCGCTGGATCCCGGAGACCATCGGCACCGGCCGCATGGGCAACTTCCTGGAGAATGTTATCGACTGGGCTGTTACCCGGGAACGTTACTGGGGTACGCCCTTCCCCGTGTGGATCTGTCAGGACTGCGGTCATGTCCATGTAATGGGCAGCCGGGCAGAGCTGAAGTCCATGTCTCCGGATTGTCCGGAGGATCTGGAACTCCATAAGCCCTATATCGACAATATCCATGTTGTCTGCCCTCAGTGCGGCGGACAGATGAAGCGGGAGAGCGTGGTCATGGACTGCTGGTTCGATTCCGGCTCCATGCCTTTTGCCCAATGGCACTATCCCTTTGAAAACAAGGAGCTCTTTGAGCGCCGGTACCCCGCGGACTTCATCAGCGAGGCCGTGGATCAGACACGAGGCTGGTTCTACACCCTGCTGGCCATTTCCACCCTGCTCTTTGACCGGGCGCCCTTTAAGAACTGTCTGGTGCTGGGGCTGGTGTGCGATAAGAATGGCAAAAAGATGAGCAAGCATCTGGGCAATGTGGTCAGCCCTGCCGAAGTGCTTACTCATCAGGGGGCCGATGCCGTGCGCTGGTACTTCTATACAGCTTCCATGCCCTGGCTGCCCAGCCGTTTCTCCGGGGATGCGGTCTCCGAACTTCAGCGGAAGTTCATGGGCACTCTGTGGAATACATACGCCTTTTATGTACTGTATGCGGATATCGACGGGTTTGATCCTTCCGCACACAGCCTGAAGAAAGAGAATCTCTCCTTTATGGACCGTTGGGTGCTCTCCCGGCTCATGACACTGATCCATACGGTGGATGAGGATCTGGACGCTTTGAAGATCACCGAAGCCGGGCGGGAACTGCAGGCCTTTGTCGAGGAGCTTTCCAACTGGTATGTACGCCGGTGCAGGGATCGGTACTGGGGCAGTGAAATGACTGACGATAAGGAAGCGGCCTACATGACCCTGTATACGGTGCTGAAGAATCTGGCACTGCTGTCTGCTCCCTTTGTGCCCTTTATGAGCGAGGAGATCTACCAGAATATCGTCCGCCGGGTGGAAAAGGATGCGCCCGAAAGCGTCCATCTTTGCAGCTTCCCCGCAGCCGATGACTCCTTTGTGGATAAGGAACTGGAAGAGGATATGGAAAAGGCGTTGGCCATCGTTACTCTGGGCCGCAGTGCCAGGAACGAGGCGGCCATGAAGATCCGTCAGCCTCTGGCCGTCATGTATGTGCAGGGAGCTCCCCTGCCCGAGGGCTACAAAGCCATTATTGCCGAAGAGCTTAATGTGAAGGAGGTACGCTTTGTGGAGGACGCTTCCGGCTTTATCAGCTACAGTGTCAAGCCTCAGCTCCGGACTTTGGGCCCCAAGTATGGCAAGCTTCTGGGCGCTATCCGCAGCCATATGAACGAAGAGGGAGCCGGAGACCGGATTGTCAGCGCCCTGAAGGCGGAAGGGCGGTATGCCTTTGAAGCCCAGGGAAGCACCGTAGAGCTGACGGAGGAGGACGTGCTGGTTTCCTCCGTGCAGAAGGCCGGGCTGGTCTCTGCTGCAGACAACGGCCTTACCGTGGTGCTGGATACCAATCTGACTCCCGCGCTTATCGAAGAAGGGTTGGTAAGAGAGCTCACCAGCAAACTGCAGACCATGCGTAAGGAAGCAGGCTTTGAAGTGGCTGACCATATCCGCATAGGCTATGCCGGCGGCGGGAAGCTGGCAGCCATTCTGGCGGCCAACAGCGCGGCCATCGGGGCGGATACCCTGGCGGATGCGGTGGAAGAGGGCCTTTCCGGCTATGAGAAGGAATGGAACATCAACGGAGAGACGGTAACGCTTTCCGTGGAAAAGAGATGATATGCGGGGCCTTGGTACGCTGGTAAACGCCGGGGCCGTGCTGCTGGGAGGCGGGCTGGGGCTGCTGCTGAAAAAGGGCATCCCCCAGCGGGTCTCCGATGCGGTGATGAAGGCGCTGGGGCTGGCGGTGCTGTATCTTGGGCTTTCCGGAGCCTGGGACATGGAAAAGCCCCTGGTGACCATTGCCTCTCTGGCCATAGGCACTGCCGTGGGTACGGCGCTGAAACTGGATGACAGGGTGGGCGCTCTGGCTCAAAAGCTGACGGGCAGACTGGGCAAGGGGGAATGGAAGGACGGTATGGTAACGGCCACCCTGCTGTTCTGTGTGGGGGCCATGGGTATTACCGGCGCTCTGACAGACGGATTGACGGGAGATCACAGCATACTGTTCACCAAGGCGTTTCTGGATGGGATCTCCGCCTGCTTTCTGGCTTCTGCCATGGGAGCGGGGGTGCTTCTTTCGGCAGGGGCGCTGCTGGCGTATCAGGGGCTGTTCACCCTGCTGGGTGTATTCTTCTCCGCTTTCTTTGCGCAGGCGGCAGGAGCCATGGGGGCCGTGGGGTCCCTGCTGCTGGTGCCTATTGCCTTTAACATGATGGGACTGGGCAAATTCAGGGTCATGGAGTATGTACCGGCGGTTTTTATGCCCCTGATCCTGTATTGGATACTGTAAAACAAGGCAAAGTATTGCCAAGAGAAGAAAAAGTAGTATATACTGATTTATTCAGATGTAAATAAAGGAGCTGCTGTATATGGAAGAGGTACGCACCAGAAATTTTATTGAGGAAGCTATTGAAGAAGATCTGGCCCGCATGCGCCGGGAGGATCCGCAGACGGAGCCCGTGGTCAAGACCCGTTTTCCTCCGGAACCCAATGGCTATCTGCACATCGGCCACGCCAAGGCCCTGACCATTGACTTTACCATGGCGCAGGAGTACGGCGGCAGCTGCAACCTCCGGTATGACGATACAAACCCCACCAAGGAGGATACGGAGTTTGTAGATGCCATAGAAGAAGACATTCGCTGGCTTGGCTTCCAGTGGGATCAGCTGAATTTCGGTTCCAGCTATTTCGATCAGTGTTATGAACTGGCGGTCAAGCTCATTAAAAAGGGCGTGGCTTATGTGGATGACCTCTCAAAAGAAGAAATGAAAGCCTATCGGGGAACCCTGACACAGCCCGGAAAGAACAGCCCCTGGCGGGATCGCTCCGTAGAGGAGAATCTGGAGCTCTTTGCCCGGATGAAGAACGGAGAATTTCCCGATGGATCCCATACCCTTCGGGCCAAGATAGACATGGCTTCGCCCAACATCAATCTGCGGGATCCGGCGCTGTATCGTATTCTCCATGTGCGCCATCATCAGACCGGGGATAAGTGGTGCATCTACCCCATGTATGATTTTGCCCATCCCATTCAGGATGCGCTGGAGGGCGTGACCCACAGTCTGTGCAGCCTGGAGTACGAGATCCACCGGCCCCTGTACAATTGGGTAGTGGAGCAGTGCGAGTTTGCCCATAAACCCCGGCAGATCGAGTTTGCCCGGCTGAATTTGACCAATACCGTCATGAGCAAGCGCAAACTCCGGATGCTGGTGGAGGAAGGCATCGTCTCCGGGTGGGACGATCCCCGTATGCCTACTCTGTGCGCCATGCGCCGCCGGGGATATCCTGCCGAAGCCATACGGGATTTCCTTTCCCGCATCGGCGTAGCCAAGGCAGATTCCGTGGTGGAAACGGCGTTGCTGGAAGCCTGCGTTCGGGACAGCCTGAATACCTCCGCTCACCGGATGATGGCGGTGACGGAGCCTGTCCGTCTGGTCATCGATAACTGGCCGGAAGGAAAAACAGAGGAAGTGGAGCTGGAAAATCTTCCCGGCAGCGAGGAAGCCGGCAACCGCACCCTGCATTTCGGAAAGGAACTGTTCATCGAAAAGAGCGACTTCATGGCCGATCCTCCCAAAAAATTCTTCCGTCTCAAGCCTGAGGGAGAGGTGCGGCTCAAAGGGGCCTACATCGTCAAATGTGAGGGATATGAAACGGACGAAAACGGGGAAGTGACGTTGATCCACTGTACGTATGACCCGGAGACCCGTTCCGGAGAATGCCAGCGGAAGGTGAAGGGCACCATCCATTGGCTTTCCCGGGAGGATGCCGCAGAAGCGGAGTTCCGGCACTATGAGCCCCTGCTCTCCGCAGAAGCGGAGACCCCCGTTGAAGAACCCGAGGCCGAGGGGGAAGAAGAATATGTGGGCGGCGCCAAGGACCGGGAGTTCCTCAAGACCATCAACGCTGACAGCCTGCACATCCTTCACGGTTATGTGGAGAAGGCGGCAGCGCAGGCGCCGGCGGGCACCAAGTATCAGTTTTTGCGCATGGGTTATTACTGCGCAGATACGGATACAGCTCCCTGCAAGCCGGTGTTCAACCGCACCGTGGGGCTGAAAGATTCCTTCAAGGTCAAGTAAGTTTTAAAAACAGCCTTTACAGACAGATAAAAGGAGAAAGAAATGGAAACCGTCAGAACCAGATTTGCCCCCAGCCCCACCGGGTATCTGCATTTGGGGGGGCTGCGCACGGCCTTGTATGCCTATCTCATGGCAAAAAAGAACAACGGCGTATTCATTCTGCGCATTGAGGATACGGATCAGAACCGGTATGTAGAAGGTGCAGTGGATGTGATCTACCGCACCATGAAGGATATCGGGCTTGACTGGGATGAGGGCCCGGATATCGGCGGCGCTTACGGCCCCTATGTGCAGTCCGAGCGGAAGGACATGTACCTGCCTTATGCCCAGGAGCTGGTAAAGAAGGGGAGGGCCTATTACTGCTTCTGCACCAAAGAAGAGCTGGAAGAGCGCAAGGCTCAGGCGGAGGCCGAAGGCAAGGTGTGGAAATATGATAAGCATTGTGCAGACATCCCCTATGAGGAGGCCATTAAGCGTGTGGAGGCCGGAGAACCTTATGTGATCCGGCAGAACGTGCCCGAGACTGGCAGCGCTTCTTTTGACGATGTGCTGTACGGCCATATTGAAGTGGACTGTGCCGATCTGGAGGATATGATCCTCATCAAAGCGGACGGCATGCCCACCTACAATTTTGCCAACGTTATCGACGACCACAGCCAGCATATCACTCATGTCATGCGGGGAAACGAGTATCTTTCCAGCACACCCAAGTACAACCTGCTGTATGAGGCTTTCGGCTGGGAAAAGCCTGTGTATATCCATCTGTCCCCCATCATGAAGGACGCCCACCGGAAGCTGAGCAAACGGTATGGGGACGCTTTCTATGAGGACTTTATTGCCAAAGGATACTTGAAAGAGGCCATTCTCAACTATGTGGCTCTTCTGGGATGGAACCCCGGAGACGAGCGGGAGTTCTTTACCCTGCCGGAACTGGTAGAGGCATTTTCTTTGAAGGGATTGTCCAAATCCCCGGCCATCTTCGATAACGAAAAGCTTCAGTGGATGAACGGGGAGTATGTCCGCAAACTGTCTGAGGCGGAGTTTACCGCTCATGCCATGCCTTTCTATGAGGAAGCGGGCATCGGGCATATGGATACTTCCGTGCTTTTTGCCATCCTGCAGGCCAGAGTGCAGTATTTCGGGGAGATTCCCGGTATGGTAGACTTCTTGACCGCTTTGCCGGAGTATGACTGCGAGCTGTTTACCAACAAGAAATCCAAGACCAATCCGGAAGTAGCCAGAGAGGTGCTGGACATGGCCATCCCTGCGCTGGAAGCCTTGTCTGACTGGAACGTGCAGACCCTGCATGATACCCTGCTGGGACTGGCAGCGGAGAAGGGACTTAAAAACGGCACCATGCTCTGGCCCGTGCGTATCGCTTTGGCCGGCAAGCAGGTGACTCCCGGCGGCGCCATGGAGATCGCTGCGCTGCTGGGCAAAGAGGAAGCGCTCCGCCGCCTGAAGCTGGGAAGGGAGAAGCTGCAATGAAACTGGGCGTCATCGGTCTGCCCAACGTGGGCAAGAGCACTCTGTTCAACGCCATTACGCAGGCGGGTGCCCAGGCGGCAAACTATCCTTTCTGCACCATTGAGCCAAACGTAGGGGTGGTCAGCGTGCCGGATAAGCGGCTGGATGTACTGGCAGAAATGTACCATCCGGAGAAGTATACCCCCACCACCATTGAGTTTGTGGATATTGCGGGTCTTGTTCGGGGCGCCAGCAAGGGCGAAGGCCTGGGAAACAAGTTTCTCTCCCATATCCGGGAGGTGGACGCAGTGGTCCATGTGGTGCGCTGCTTTGAGGATGAAAATGTCATTCATGTAGACGGCAGTGTGGATCCCGTGCGGGATGCGGAGACCATCAATCTGGAGCTGATCTTTGCAGATATGGAAACTCTGGAAAAACGCATGGATAAAAGCGCTCGTCTGGCCAAAAGCGATAAAAAGCTGGCGGGAGAACTGGCGCTCATGAAGCGGGTATATGCCCATCTGGAAAGCGGAAAGCCGGTGCGTACCTTTGAAGCGGACGAAGAAGAAAAGGCGCAGATAAAAAGCTGGTTTCTGCTTACGGACAAGCCGGTGATCTATGTGGCCAATATTGCCGAGGATGATATAGGCAACGAAGAAAACCCTCTGGTCAAACGGCTGTATGCGCTGGCCGCCGGGGAGAATGCCGGATGCCTGACCATCTGCGCCCGCATTGAGGAAGAGATCAGCGAACTTTCCCCTCAGGAGAAGGCGGAGTATCTGACGGAGCTGGGCATTGAAGAAAGCGGTCTGGATAAGCTGGTGAAAACCTGCTATGATCTGCTGGGCCTGATGAGCTTTTTGACTGCCGGACCAAAAGAAGTCCGGGCCTGGACTATTGAAAAGGGCACCAAGGCGCCTCAGGCGGCGGGAAAGATCCACACGGACTTTGAACGGGGCTTTATCCGGGCGGAAGTGGTCAGCTTTCAGGATCTGGTGGAGCAGGGTTCCATGAATGCCTGCAAGGAAAAGGGCCTTATCCGCAGCGAAGGCAAGGACTATGTCATGCGGGACGGAGACGTGGTGGTCTTCCGTTTCAACGTGTAAGGCAACAGAATACGGATATAAAGCAGCTTCCTCCGGGAAGCTGCTTTTTTGCTGCAGAAGGAAGGCGAAATACGGGGCAGTACAGAACGTGAAGAATGCGCATATGCGCCTGAAAAGGGCGCACGGAGACATACCGCACAACACGGAGAAGTTTCATTGTCTGGCTGATTTATAAAAATACGCCTAAATGCATGAGTATCCGTATTTACTTTATACACATTTTATCTTATAACAGTTCACAAATGCACAAAGAACTGTTCAAAAATGGCTGTTATAATGTGGAAATGTAATCATGTTGGGGAAGTATATTCATTCGGCAGGAAGCTTTTCCATTCGCAACATATAGTTTTTCAACGTGGTTTTCCGTCAAAATGGGGAGGACGCATCCTCTTTTTCGAGGGAAAAGCGGCGGTTGCAGGAAGAAATTTTTGCAGCCAAACAAAGACCCTTCGGCGGGCCGGTCTGCCGCATGCGGAGCGTGCCGGGGAGCGGAAAATAGCTAAATATACCGCCGGAGATCCATACGGAGGAATCTATGTCTCAAGTAAAGAAGAAAAAGAAAAAGTCCAGGCGCAGAAAGCTGGTTTTCAAGCCCCGGTTTTATGCCGTTCTGGCCGTTTTTGTAGTGGCTTTGGGGCTGCTTTTTCTGCTGATCGCCACGCTGCTTATGGGCGGCAGCCGCAATGAGCAGCAGGTTCAGGGCGGGCAGCCGGAGCAGACGGAACAGGGCAGCTGGATCAAGCAGCTGTTCAGCACCGCTTCTCCCACCCCCACACCGGAGCCTACGCCTACCCCGGTGCCTACTCCCAGCCCTACGCCGGAACCCACTCCTTATTGTGTAGCGGAGAGCAATCCGGAGAAATACGGCTATGTGGGGCATATCGAGGTGGACGGCACGGAAGTGAGCACCTATGAGCGCACGGAAAAGATCCGCTTCGGCAGCGGGGATTCCTATTCCCGGGTCCCCGGTGTGTTGTGCTTCCGGGGGAATAATTACCGGGATCTTTCGGGCTATGGAGCGGTCAATCTTTCCGAGAACAAGATGACCGTGTATCAGGAAGTCAAGGTCGATAAGATCAAAAAAGGCCGGGGCTTTACCAAGGGCTACTGGTCCGGCTGCGGCTGGACGGGGCAGCCCCTCATCGTAAAGTGGGAAAGCGATGTGCGCCAGATGATGAACCTCTACGATTGGGCCAAGGCCAAAGAGGATCTGGTGGAGGTCATCTATCCCACCGAAGACGGGAATATTTACTTCTTTGATCTGGAATCCGGCAAGGAGACCAGAGACAAGCTGGTCATGAAAATGCCCTTTAAGGGCACCGGTACCGTGGATCCCCGGGGGTACCCTCTGTTGTATGTAGGCTCGGGAGACGAATATGACGAGCCGGAATCCAAGGCCAGGGCTATGGTCATTAACCTGCTCACCGGGCAGAAGATCTATGAACTGGGTCTTCAGGATTCCGATTCCTTTGCCAAGCGTCAGTGGTACGCTTATGACAGTGCGCCCCTGATTGATGAAAAGACCGATACCCTCATCTGGCCCGGCGAGAACGGCATTCTGTACACTGTTAAGCTGAACACCAACTTTGACCGGCAGAACGGTATTATCTCCGTGAATCCGGGTAATATGGTCAAGTTCCGCTATGACAGCAACATTTCCTATACGGCATTGGACAAAGCGGATTCCACCCATAAGTGGCTGGGGTATGAGGGCAGCGCCGCCGTGTGGAACGGGTTTATCTATCTTTCCTCCAACGACGGGCTTTTCCAGTGCATCGATCTGAACACCATGCAGATTAAGTGGGTAGCCGATACGCTGGACGACACCAACGCTTCCCCTGTGCTGGATGTGATCTCTGATACGGAGGCTTATCTGTATGTGGGCACTTCCCTGCACTTTACCCAGGACAGCAGAGCCACCGGTGTGACGCCCTTCTTTAAGATCAACGCCATGACGGGCGAGATCGTGGGGCAGTACGGGAAGACCGTAGAGACGGTTTCCGGTGTTTCCGGCGGTATTCAGGATACGGCGGTGGTCGGCAAGAATAACCTTTCCGATCTGGTGTTCGTAAACTTTGCCCGCTGCGGTGGCGGCAAGGACAAGGGCGTGCTGGTGGCGCTTCATAAGGATACCATGACCGAGGCATGGTCGATGCCTCTGGATCACTACAGCTGGAGCTCTCCGGCAGTGGTGTACAATACCAACGGAAACGGCTATATCATCCAGGCAGACAGCGGCGGCCATATCTATCTTATCGACGGCCGTACGGGCACAGTGCTGGATACCATCCAGCCCACGGAAAGTAACTTTGAGGCTTCTCCTGCTCTGTATGGAAACTACATGGTAGTGGGCTGCCGGGGGGATCAGAAGATCTTCTTCATCCGTCTGAGCTGAAGAACCGGGAACGGGCCTTAAGCCTGTGTTCGTAAGACAAGAAAAAACAGCGTGACTCTTGCGGTCACGCTGTTTTTGCAATCCGGGGCAAGGCAGTGTAACCCATTCTGGATATTTCTGTACCCGGGGAACTTTGGCTCACAGCCCATATAGAGGTGCGGCCTTATCTGTTAGGCAAACCGGAATTACGGCGATCAATCATTGGGCACCGGTTTCTGCCGTCCATATTTTTCTTCCATTTCTTTCGTATGCGCATGAAGCAGTTCCAGCGCCCGCGCCTGGATGCAGGAGAGCGACTGCTGATCCGTATCTGCAAACTCCAGCTTGATCTTTGCAGAAGCTGCCCCATGACTGTCCCCGGTTCTGCGTTCATCCGCTACCGATAAGAACTCTTGCAGCAACCCCAAATCGCTGGAGTAATGGAGCTCCACCAGTTTTGCCCGGTATTCCAGCTCCGCGGGGGTGATTCCCGGGAATTGATTCATATCCACAGTATGCTGTGCTTCGTGTTTCAGAAGAGAAACAAGAAACCGTTCGCTTTCAAAATCATATCCCTGCTCAATACAGTTGATCGTGCCATCGGGCGAAGCCCAGCCACCCGTACCGAATCTGCCGAAGGTCAGATAATCCATCCAGCTCCGAAACACGAAGCCTTTGAGAATATTGACCGTATACTCTGCCGTTCCGTCGGGCAGCTCGACACGGTAGACGGTCGGAACCGTATCCCGCCAGATATATGGGCCGTAATATCCCTGAGTTTTTCCGAAAAGCGCATGATAGCCATTCGCTTCAAACACCGATTGAAGCTGTTCAGCCAGAAGCGCTTCCGTTGCATCCGGCATATCCAGGAGTATCTTCAGTTGCGCCAGCAGCTTTTCTGCGGCTTCCGCCTCCGGTAATCCGCAATAAAAGGTATCGCGGAAATAGATCTGATACAAACGCAGGATATCGTTGAGCCGGTCCGGTATTTCATACGTGCGGTATTCGCAGTTTTCAAAAATTGCGACATATGCAGGGAGAATATCTTTGAATTCCTTGTGATCGCGCATGTATGCAATGGCGCCTTTTATGTCTCCGTTCAGAAAAAACTGACTGATTTGCATACCTGATCTCTCCTCTGTAAAAATCGATTTGCAAGTTTGTTTGATCTCATGTTACCACATGGCCGGGGAGAACACAAGAACAGCCGCAGCGGCTATGCCTGTCAACTGTTGTATGGCGCCCCCACTATTATGAGAGCCTCTTTTTGGGTGGGGCAAGTCCAGCACCTATATGATTTTATTATAAACTTATGGAAAACAGAGAGCCTTTGAACGCCGCATTTTCTGAAAAAACGAAAAAAGTGAAATTTCTTCACGATTCATTTACATTATCCTCTTGCATAGTGGGAAAAACCATGCTATTATTTTAACATATTAAAAAAGCATTCTTCCTGACCCGGAAGAAGAGCCCTCCTCTTATTCCGGGATTCTCCTTTTTCCTTTCCCTCGGCTTAAAGGCCGAGGGTTTTTTATTATGTACATATACCTGTCCGCCGCCAGGAGCAGACAAAAAGTGCAGATCCAAAGAGACGTATGATCCGGTTCCATGCAGGTATAAATCAGGGGCGGCATGGTATGACCTTCCGGCACATATGCTTTCATATATGTATATGGGGAGGCAATTTCATGCGCATATTACTGGCGGGTCAGCCTAACTGCGGTAAAACCACTTTATTCAATGCACTTACGGGACGCAGAGCCCCTACGGGAAACCGGCCCGGGGTAACGGTGGAGGCGGTTCAGGGGATCATCCGGGGAACAGAGGATATGCTTCTGGATCTCCCCGGCTTGTATGCTCTGTCCGGGGGAGGTCCGGACGAGGCGCTGGCCCGGCAGCAACTGGAAGCGTATGCTCCGGATTTGATCCTGAATGTGCTGGATATGACCGCGCTGGAAAGGAGCTTGCCCCTTACGCTGGCCTTGTGCCGGTATCAAAAGCCCATGGCGGTGCTGCTGAATATGGCCGATGAGGGGGAGCGGCTGGGACTGCAGCTGGATGTTCCGGAACTGGAGCGAATGCTGGGGGTTCCCTGCCTGCCTCTGTGTGCCAGAGATCCTGGATGCCTGGAGAAAGTGCGAGGGCTTTTGTGTGCAGCCCGGATCCCCCGGTGGGACCCGGCATGGAGCGGCACGGAAACCCGTCATAAAAGTGCCGGGCGCATAGCAGAAGCCTGCTTGCGGGTACCCGGCCGCCGCCGGCCAGTGGGCATAGACCGAATACTGTGTGGGCCTTTCTGGGGCGTGATCTGTTTTTTGTGCATTATGGCGGCAGTGTTTTTTGCGGCTTTTGTTTGGGTGGGGCCCATTGTTTCCCGGCCGCTGGAGGAGGGATTGCTGGCTCTGGGGACTCTGCTGCGCGGAATACTGCCCCGGACGCTGCCCCCTCTGCTTCGGGGCATGCTGGGAGAAGGGCTGTGGCAGAGCGTGGGCACAGTGCTGGCTTTTTTGCCGCAGGTGGCGGTGCTGTATTTCTTGCTGGGGGTGTTGGAGGATTGCGGCTACCTGCCACGGGCCGCCTTTTTGCTGGATCGGGCTATGGGGCGGTTGGGACTGGACGGCCGGGGCGCCATTATGCTGTTATTGGGCTTTGGATGCACGGTGCCGGCGGCCCTGGCTGCCCGTTCTCTGGAACGGAAAGAGGACAGGGAGCGGATTCTGCGCCTGCTGCCCTTTGTGCCCTGTACGGCCAAGCTTCCTTTGACGGGGGTGCTGGCATCCCGCCTGTTTCCGGGAAAGCCATGGGCGGGGGTAGGGCTGTTCTATGGGCTGAGCTTGCTGACGGGGGTGATATGGGGATGCCTGGGCCCCTCCCATTTCAGGGCTCCCGGTTCCATGACTCTGGAGCTGCCGCCCTACCGGCGGCCCCATATGCCCAGTGTTCTTCGGGAAACCGGGGCAAAGGCCCGGGGATTTGTGCTCCGGGCAGGGCCGATACTGCTGCTTTCTGCCGGGGGTCTGTGGCTGCTCATGCACTTGACATCGGCCTTTGGCTATACGGAGAGTCTGGAGGCAAGTCTGCTGGCGCCTTTGGGAAGGGCACTGGCGCCCCTGCTGTATCCTTTGGGACTGAAAGACTGGCGGGGGGCGGTGGTGCTTCTTTCCGGCATAGGGGCCAAGGAGACCATGGCCGCTGCGCTGGGGCTGCTGTATGGCCCCGGGACCAGGGGTCTTTTGCCGCTGGAAGCCTTTTCATTGGGGATGCTGGCATTGCTGCTGCCGCCCTGCATCAGTGCGCAGCTGGTCATTCGGGGCGAAACCGGCAAAAGGCTATTGGGGAGGTTCTTGTGGCAGACCCTCTTCGCCTATGGAATTACGGCGTTGCTGACACTGGGGATCCGGTGGATCCTGTAAGACTCATGGTATAGCTTTCCGGAGTAAGGGGGCGCACGTTCCGGCGGCAAAACCGCCGGAACTCTGCGGGGCAGATGCCCCGCAGGCGTGCTGCAGGCACGCAGTGCGCCCCCTGCCCTCATATATGCTCCACCTTCGAAAAGCCGGATCTCAAACTGCAGAAAACGCAGGATGAAATGAACAACATATGGAAGAATGCTTCTGCAAAAAAAGAAGATGCAGGGCAAAGGAACTGAAAAGAGCTTTCACTCGTTTATAACCGCTGCATCCGGAAACCTGCCGGTCCCTCTGCGGGCAGAGAAGACCTGCATTCTCGTGCAGTCCTTCTTGCATTTTTTTCTCCTGTAGGGTACTATAGTAGACAAACAGGAAGGAAAACGTATTGTATGCGTATCATGCTTACCAATGACGATGGCATCTGTGCCCCCGGTATGGAGGCGTTGGTGCAGGAGCTTCACAAGGATCATACCCTGCTGGTTTCTGCGCCGGACAGGCAGCGCAGCGCTACCAGCCGCTGCCTGACCTGCTACGGGACCCTGTATGCCCAACCCCATATCTATGACTTTGCTCCGGAGGTGGAAGCCTATGCCGTTTCCGGCACCCCGGCAGACAGCGCACGGCTGGGGGAATCCAATCTTTTTCGGGATATAGACATTCTCCTTTCCGGTATCAACGATGGGGGGAATCTGGGCACGGACGTGCTGTATTCCGGTACCTGCGGCGCCGCGCAGGAGGGAGCGCTGCAGGGGATGAACGCTTTGGCGCTGTCCCTGCAGTGGGATAAAAAAACGACCCGCCATTTTGAGACCGCTGCCCGGGTGGGTCGGTATGCACTGGCTTATGCCGCTGCGCATCCGCTGCCTTTCGGTTTGTTTTACAACGTCAACGTGCCTAATCTTCCTTTTGAAGAGATTCGGGGATTTAAGCACTGTCCCCTGGGGCTGGTGCTGTATCCCAAAGGATATGACGAGCTGTCGGAGGAAGAAGGCCGACGGGCGTTTACTATGGTGAAGGGCGGTCCTTTGCCCGGAGAGCAGGAACGGGATACGGATGACAGATGGATCAAGGAAGGGTATGTGACCCTGACGGTGCTGGGATATGACTGCGGGGTTTATTCTGGCGAACCCATCACTGAGAAAGAATTTTTTGCCGACAGAATATAAGCCCGGAGCAGCCGGGAGGAGAGGGAAGCCATGAACAGTCTGATGAAAGAGATCCAGGCTCGCCGGAGGCAGATGTCCAAAGGGCAGCTGCGCATTGCAGCCTTTATTACGGATCATTATGAGCAGGCGGCCTTTATGACCGCCGCCAAGCTGGGGGAAGCCGCCCATGTATCCGAAAGCACCGTGGTGCGTTTTGCCTATGCACTGGGGCTTACCGGGTATCCGGAGCTTCAGGACCGTATGCAGGAACTGGTGCTGGGGAAGCTTACCAGTGTACAGCGGGCTCAGCTGGCTTCGGGCATCCCTCAGGAGGATGTATTCAAGCGGGTACTGACCACGGATATCAACTCCATCCGGGCCACCATGGAGATGGTGGATGAGGGGCAGTTTGACCGGGCTGTTACCGCTTTGCTGGAGGCCAGACGCGTGTATGTACTGGGTCTTCGCTCGGCCATGCCTCTGGCGGAGTTTTTGTCCTATTATCTGGATTATATCTGTGGGAACGTGGTAAACCTTTCCGGCCGGCAGGAGGATCTGCAGGAGGCCATGGTACGCATGGATCAGCACGATGTGCTCTTTTGCATCAGCTTTCCCCGATACTCCACCCGTACGGCGGAAGCCATTCGCTTTGCCCGGGAAAAGGGTACTTTTATCATAGCTCTGACGGATAAGATGGATTCGCCCATCGGCCAGCTGGGGCATGTGGTGCTGCTGGCCAAATCCGATATGGCTTCCTTTGCCGATTCTCTTACGGCGCCCCTGTCGGTCATCAATGCGCTTATTGCCGCTGCAGGTGTCAGGGGCGGCACGGAAGTGCAGGCGCATCTGGAGGAACTGGAAGGCGTTTGGGGCCGGGACAAGGTCTACCTGACGGATCAGACCGAGGGACTGTAACCATGGCCGTGCGGGAAAAGATCGCTGTGGTAGGCGGCGGAGCAGCCGGGCAGATGGCGGCCATTATGGCGGCCCGCCGGGGGCTGGCAGTCACTTTGTTTGAGAAAAACGAAAAACTGGGGAAAAAGCTTTATATCACCGGCAAAGGCCGCTGCAATGTGACCAATGACTGCAGCCGGGAAGACTTTTTTGAAAACATCATAGAAAATCCCCGGTTTCTTTACAGCGCGTATACCGCCTTTGATCAGAGAGCCGTTATGGAACTGATAGAGCAGGCGGGGACCCCGCTGAAGGTGGAGCGGGGGCAGCGGGTGTTCCCTGTGTCCGATAAGTCCAGCGATGTGCTGGCCGCGCTGGAGCGGGCAGGCAGGGAAGCCGGCGTGCAGGTGCGCCTGTATACCCAGATCAAATCTGTTCTTACGGAAAACGGAGAGGCCGTGGGCCTTGTGACCCGGGAGGGGGAACAGCTCTTTTTTGATAAGGTCATTCTGGCTACGGGGGGCGTCAGCTATCCTTCCACCGGGTCTACCGGGGAGGGACTGCTTATGGCGCAGGAGACAGGGCATACCGTTACCAAACTATACCCTTCTCTGGTGCCCCTGGAAACGGTAGAAAGCTGGCCCTTTGCCCTGTCCGGTCTGACACTGAAAAACGTATCTCTTACCGTAGAAAAGGAAGGAAAAGTCCTTTGCCGGGAATTGGGCGAAATGCTGCTGACCCACTTTGGGGTCTCCGGCCCGCTGGTGCTCACGGCCTCCGCCTACCTGGCGGGGAGAGCCGAAGGTGCCAGACTGTATATCGACTTTAAGCCAGGGCTTACGGCGGAACAGCTGGATAAGCGTCTGGTGCGGGATCTGGGAGAGAACCCTCGTAAAACGCTGGAAGGCGCTCTTACAGGGCTGCTGCCCGGCCGGCTGCTGGAAGCGGTGCTTAAGGCGGCCGGACTGGAGGGGCAGATGACTGCCTCCAACCTGACCAGGGCTCAGCGGCAAAAGCTGGGAAGTCTGCTCAAAGCCATGCCCCTGACGGTGAAACGGGCCAGAGGGTTTAACGAAGCAGTGGTCACCCGGGGGGGGATCTCCGTCCGGGAGGTCAGTCCCTCCACCATGGAGTCCAAACGGATCCGCGGGCTGTTTTTTGCAGGGGAAATGCTGGATGTAGACGGATTTACCGGGGGATTCAACCTGCAGATCGCCTGGTCTACAGGGGCACTGGCGGGGCAAAGCGTGTAAGGCACAGCGTGGCGGGCGGAGGCTCTCTGCCCGGCAGAACTTTTATAAAGGAAGGAAACAGTATGAACAGGAACGGCATTGCGCTGGACGGTCCCGCAGGGGCAGGCAAAAGCACTTTGGCCAAAATGGTGGCGCAGCGGTTGAAAAGGCCCTATGTAGACACCGGGGCCATGTACCGGGCCATGGCCTATGCCTGCAAACAGACCCATACGGATATAGAGGACGAGCCTGCCGTAGCCGCCCTGCTGAAAGAGCTGGATATTCGGGTGAACTACCTTTCCGACGGTCAGCATGTGTGGGTGAACGGGAACGATGTGACAGGGAACCTGCGCACGGAAGAAATGGGCAAGGGCGCTTCTCTGGTCAGCAAACTGCCCTGCGTGCGGGACAGGCTGGCGGGGCTTCAGCGGGATATTGCCCATGAGACAGGAGCCGTGCTGGATGGGAGGGAGATCGGCACCTTTGTCATTCCGGAGACACCGCATAAATTTTTCATTACTGCCGATCCACGGGAACGGGCCCGCCGCCGGCTTTTGCAGCTGGAAGCAAAAGGAGAGACGGGTGATTTCGACACTATACTTCGAGATATAGAAGCCCGGGATTATCAGGATTCCCACCGGGCGTATGCGCCTCTGAAGCAGGCAGAAGACGCCGTGCTCATCGATACCACGCATCTGACGGCGGAGGAGGCTGCGGAACAAATAACATCTGCCGTGCTGGCAAAGGAGGCATAAATGCTTTACTGGTTCGGCAAGATATTTATTGCCCCGTTTTTTTATCTGCTTTTCCGGCCCCGGATGCTCCACTCACGGCGGTTCAGGAGCAAAGGGAAAGTCATCTATGTGTGCAATCACTTTTCTCTGGCAGATCCTGTGGCTCTGGCGGCCCTATGCCCCAGAACCATCCATTTCATGGCCCGGGAGGGGCTGTTTTCATCCCCGATCGCCCGTTTTTTCTTTTGGAGCATATTTGTTTTCCCCGCAGGGGAAGAGGGAGGCTCCCGGTTGGGACCGGTGAAACGGGCTCTGTCTCTGCTCAAGCGGGAAAAGGCTTTTGGCATCTTTCCGGAGGGACACCGCTCCGCCGGCATTCTGGAGATGGACGAAATGGAGCGGGGGGCCGCTTTTATCGCTCTGCGCAGCGGCGCTTCGGTGATCCCGGTGTATATCGACCCCATGAGCTGGCGGCGCTTCCGGGTGCGGGGGGCCGTAGGGGAACCCATTTGCCCGGATACCTTTCGGGAAGCAAAGGGCATTAAGCCGGTGGAGGCTATGACACGGGCTATCACCTCTTCTCTGCAGGCATTGCGGGAGGAGACGGAATCCATCATTTTCAAGTGGGAGCTGCAAAAATGAAGCTGCTGGTAGCCAAAAACAGCGGATTCTGCTTTGGTGTACGCCGGGCGGTGGATATATGCCACCGGGAAGCCGCCCTTAAAGACTGCGTTTATTCCTGGGGAAAGATCATTCACAATGAACTGGTGGTAGAGGAACTGGAAAGGGAGGGCGTGCATCCGGTAGAAAGTCTGGAGCAGGTGCCTGCCGGGGCTACGCTCATCATTCGGGCGCACGGAGCCGTGCCGGAGCTTTTCGGCCTTTGCCGGGAAAGGGGCATAGAGACGGTGGACGCCACCTGCCCCTTTGTAAAACGGATCCATCATCTGGTCAGCCGGGCCAGAGAGGCGGGGATCCCCGTATACATTGCGGGAAAAAAACACCATCCGGAGGTCATCGGTATAGCGGGCTGGGCCGGGCGGGGGGCCGTAATCCTGGGCACGGCGGAGGAAGCGGAAGCACTGCCCCCCGGGGAAAAAGGCTGTCTGGTGGCCCAGACCACCTTCAGCCGGGAGACCTACCGGCAAATCGGTGAGATCCTGAAAGAAAAAATACGGGATCTGACCATTTGCCCCACTATTTGCGACACTACCCGCCTGCGTCAACAGGAGGCGGAGGCTCTTTCCCGCCGGTGCAATAAGATGCTGGTGCTGGGCTCTGCAAACAGCGCCAACACCATGGAGCTGGCCAAATTGTGCCAAAAGAACTGCCCGAACACCAAAACAATAGAAAATATCGGCAAAATTTCTCTTGAATTATTTCATTCAAATGATATAATAGGGTTGGTCGCAGGCGCATCGACGCCAGACCCCATGATTAGGGAGGTTATACAAGGAATGAGCGAACTCGAACAGACGACGATTGAAACCATTGAAGCGGAAGCTCCCGCCGAGGTTGTCGCCGAAACCGCTGAGCAGCCCGTAGAGGCTGTCGTTGAGACCGCAGCTGTGGAAGTACCCGCAGAGGAAGCTGCACCCGCCGCAGAGCCCAAGGACATTGCCGAGGATTTTGAAACTGCCATCGACAATTCCATCCGGCGCATCCGTCCCGGCCAGGTAGTCAAGGGCACCGTCATCGGCATCACCGATAACGAAGTCCTGGTAAACGTTGGTTACAAGTCTGACGGATATATTCCCCGCGGGGAGTTTGAAACCAATGATGAAACCAAGATCGAGGATCTCGTAAAGGAAGGGGATACCATCGACGTGGAAGTAGTCAAGGTCAACGACGGCGAAGGAAACGTCCTGCTGTCCCGGAAGAATATCCAGAGCCGTAAGATCTGGGATTCTCTTCTTTCCGAGGAGAACGAGGGCAAGACCTTTGACGCAGTGGTCAAGGAAGTCGTCAAGGGCGGCCTCATTGCTGAGATCGAGGGTGGCGTACGCGCCTTTATCCCCGCTTCTCACGTTTCCGTCAAATATGTGGAGAACCTGGGTGAGTACGTTGGCAAGAACGTGCAGGTCAAGGTCCTCGAAGTAGACAAACAGCGCAAGCGTATCGTTGCTTCCATCAAGCAGGTGCTGGTGGAAGAAGCCGCCAAGCAAGAGCAGGCCAAGTGGGATGCTCTGGTAGTGGGCAGCAAGGTGCACGGCATCGTTCGCCGGATCACCGACTTCGGCGCTTTCGTAGACATCGGCGGTTTGGACGGCCTCGTCCATGTTACCGATGCAGCCTGGGGCCGGGTCAAGCACCCCTCCGACGTGTTCTCCATCAATCAGGAGATCGACGTTCTTATCCTGGGCGTAGATAAAGACAAGAAGCGCATCTCTCTGGGCTACAAGCAGCTGCAGCCCAAGCCCTGGACCATGGCGGGCGAGAAGTACCCCGTTGGCTCCATCGTAGAGGGCAAGGTTGTGCGCATTGTTCCCTTCGGTGCCTTTGTGGCTCTGGAGCCCACCATCGATGGCCTTATCCATATTTCTCAGGTGGCCGTGCGCCGCATTGAGAAGGTAGAGGATGAGCTGAAGGTCGGCGACATCGTCCGCTGCAAGGTTCTGGAAGTCAATCCCGAAGCCAAGCGTATCTCTCTGAGCCGCAAAGAGGCCATTCTCGAGGAGAATCCCGAGATCGCCGAGCAGCTGGCTGCCGAGAAGGCCGAGCGTGAGCGCGTCTATCAGGAGCGCAAAGCACAGCGTGAAGCCCGCAGCGAGCAGAGCAATAACGGTGAGCAGCGCCGCCAGCGCAGCGAACGCCCCGCTGGAGAGCGCCGTGCTTCCTCCAACGAGGAGCCCCGCCGCGAGTCCCGGCCTGACCGCCGCCGCCGCAACAGCGAGGATGGCGATTACGAACTGCCTCCTGTGAGCAGCACCACCACCTCTCTGGCCGACCTGTTTGCCGGCTTCAAGGTAGAGGAGTAACTGCCTGAACAGCAAAAGCACCGAGAGTCCCTCGGTGCTTTTTTCTCTCGTGGAGCGAATATGCCTGTAAAATTGAAAGTAATGGCCGCCATATTGGCCTGTCTGTTGTTAAGCGGCTGCGCTGCTGTGCCGGACAAAGGCGCACAGGAAGCACTCTCTGCAGCGGGAACGGCGATAGAGCCGGCTTCTGCTCCGGCGGTGGAAGAGGTGGCCTGGGCCGTTTCCACTCCGGCGCCGACGTTTACCCCCACCCCGGAACCTACGGACACGCCTGTTCCTACGCCTACCCCCACACCGGAGCCGACTCCTTCGCCGGAACCGAAACCTACGCCCTTCACACTGGCCTGGATATCGGATACCCAGGCCATGGCCCGGCATTATCCGGAGGAACTGCAGTAGATGGCGGAGTATCTCGTCGGCCAGCAGCAGGAGCAGAATATCGTGGCGGCAGTGCATACGGGAGACGTGGTAGACAGCTGCGGCACCCTTTGGCAATGGGAAAATGTTTCTCCGCCCCTGCTGACTATTATGGAGCATATCCCTTTGTCCATTCTGGCAGGAAACCATGATCTGGCTCGGGAAAGAAAAGGAAACAAACAGTATGATCTGTTCGCCAAACGGGAAGTGATTCAAAGATCCTGGGAAGGGGCGGAGGTATATCAGCGGGGTGAGGCAACCTGCCGGCTGTTTACCGCCGGAGGAACGGACTTTATTCTGGTGACCCTGGGATTCAACAACACGCCCGGTGCCCGTCGATGGGTAAAGGCGGCTCTGGATGAAAATGCGGATCGAGTGGCCATTATCGGTATCCACAGCGCATTGGAAAAAGACGGCACTTTCTCTGCCGACGGCAACCGGCTTATATGGGATGTGGTTTCCCAGTGCCCCAATGTGCGGCTGGTGGTCTGCGGCCACAACCGGGGCGCCATACACAGGGTGGACGGCTATGATGATGACGGGGACGGAGAACCGGATCGTACCGTCGCTACCATGATGTGCAACTTTCAGGACGATCAGGAGGCGGGGCTGGGATACATCCGGCTGCTGCGGTTTGAGCCGGAGGATCGCTCCCTGCATGTGCGCACGTATTCACCGGTATATGATCTGGACACCTATGAGAAGGTGTCTGACGATGAAATGACTTTTGTGCTGGAAAACGCCTATTGAGCTGTTCCCCGGGGAAAATCTCCGGGGATTTCTTTTGCACGGGTCTTGTGAAAACCCTGTGAATCCCGAGGGGCTGCCGGAAAAGAAAGCCCGGATTTCTTGACAAAAGGGGACAAAAACAATATAATCTAATTCGGTATAGCAGGGAGAGACACTATGCCTTGAATTATTTTTTGTAGGAGGATATGGTATGGCAAAGACCATGACGATTGACGGCAATACTGCGGCAAGCCATGTGGCATATGCTTTTTCAGATGTTGCTGCCATCTATCCCATCACCCCGTCATCTCCCATGGCGGAAGTGGCAGATGAATGGGCTGCAAACGGCAGAGTAAATCTGTTCGGACAGAAAGTGCGCATCGCTGAGATGCAGAGCGAGGGCGGCGCTGCCGGTGCAGTGCACGGTTCTCTGAAGGCGGGCGCTCTGACCACTACCTTTACGGCTTCTCAGGGACTTCTTCTGATGATCCCCAATATGTACAAGATCAGCGGCGAGCTGCTGCCCGGTGTGTTCCATGTATCCGCCCGTGCACTGGCGGCCCATGCACTGTCCATTTTCGGCGATCACAGCGACGTTATGGCCTGCCGTCAGACCGGTTTTGCCATGCTGGCCTCCGCTTCCGTACAGGAAGTCATGGATCTGGCCCTGGTGACCCATCTGTCCGCCATCAAGTCCTCCGTGCCCTTTGTGCACTTCTTTGACGGGTTCCGTACCTCCCATGAGGTACAGAAGATCGAAGCCATCGACTATGAAGATATGGGCAAGCTCCTGGACTACGAGGCCGTGAAGAAGTTCCGCGCCCGTGCCATGAACCCCGATCATCCTCATGTAGGCGGCACCAACCAGAACCCCGATATCTACTTCCAGAATCGTGAAGCGGCCAATAAGTATTATGACGCTGTTCCCGCCATTGTGGAAGAATATATGGAGAAGGTAGGCGAGCTTACCGGCCGTCACTACCATCTCTTTGACTATGTGGGCGCTCCCGATGCCGAAAAGGTCATCGTAGTCATGGGCAGCGGCGCAGACGTCACCGAAGAGACCATCAATTACCTCAATGCACACGGCGAAAAGCTGGGCCTTATCAAGGTTCGCCTCTATCGTCCTTTCGTAACCGACAAGTTTGTAGCCGCTATCCCCGCCTCCTGCAAGCGTCTGGCCGTTCTGGACCGCACCAAGGAGCCCGGCTGTCTGGGTGAGCCCCTGTATGAGGATGTTGTCACCGCTTTGAAGGAAGCCGGCCGCAGTGATATCGAGGTCGTGGGCGGACGTTATGGCCTGGGCAGCAAGGAATTTAATCCCACCATGGTCAAGTCCGTATACGACAATCTGGATCAGGCTCAGCCCAAGAACCACTTCACCGTGGGTATCGTAGACGATGTGACCTTCACCAGCCTGCCCATGGGTCCCCTGGTGAATGCCGCTCCCGCCGGCACAATCAGCTGCAAGTTCTATGGCCTCGGTTCCGACGGTACCGTTGGCGCCAACAAGAACAGCATCAAGATCATCGGCGACCATACCGATATGTATGCCCAGGGCTATTTCTCCTATGACTCCAAGAAGTCCGGCGGCCTGACCGTAAGCCATCTGCGCTTCGGTAAGACCCCCATTCAGAGCCCTTACCTCATCGACAGCGCCGACTTCGTGGCCTGCCATAACCCCGTATATGTCACCCGTTACCCCGTAGCCGAGGGTATCAAGGAGGGCGGCACCTTCCTGCTCAACAGCGAGTGGACTCTGGAGGATATGGAGAAAGAACTCCCCGCCTCCATGAAGAATGCCATCGCCAAGAACCATGTGAAGTTCTATAATATCGATGCAATCAAGCTGGCACACGATGTGGGCATGGGCGGCCGTATCAACACCATCATGCAGGCTGCTTTCTTCAAGCTGGCCAACGTGATCCCCGAAGCGGATGCCGTTGCCTTCATGAAGGCTGCTGCCAAGAAGTCCTATGCCAAGAAGGGTGACGCCGTGGTGCAGAAGAACTACGATGCCATCGATGCAGGCATTAATGCAGTTGTAGAGATCAAGTATCCCGAGAGTTGGGCCACCACCACCGAAGGCGCTGTGGTCGTTCCCGTGACCGATGATCCTTACTTCCATGAATATATCAAGCCCATTCAGGCGCAACAGGGCGACAGCCTTCCCGTATCCCGGATGACTCCCGACGGCACCGTGCCCACCGGAACCACCAAATACGAGAAGCGCGGTATCGCCGTGGAAGTGCCCGTATGGGATGCCGCAAAGTGCATCATGTGTAACCAGTGCGCACTGGTCTGCCCCCATGCCGCCATTCGTCCCTTCCTGCTCAATGCCGAAGAAGAGGCCAACAAGCCCGAGGGCTTTGTTACCAAACCCGCCGGCAAGGGCTTTGATGGCCTCACCTATCGTATGCAGGTCAGCCCCCTGGATTGCGCCGGCTGCGGCAACTGCGTAGACGTGTGCCTGGCTAAGGACAAGGCCCTGAAGATGGTACCCATGCACGAAGCAAAGGCCGATGAGGCCAACTGGGAGTATGCTGTTGCCCTCACCGAAAAGGATGTGAAGGTAAATCGCAAGACCGTCAAGGGTTCTCAGTATCTGCGGCCTCTGTTCGAGTTCTCCGGTGCATGCGCCGGCTGCGGCGAGACTCCTTACATCAAGCTCCTTACCCAGCTCTTTGGCGACCGTATGCTCATCGCCAACGCTACGGGTTGCTCTTCCATCTATGGCGCCGCCTGCCCCACCACGCCCTACTGCACCAACAGCAAGGGACAGGGTCCTGCCTGGGCCAACTCCCTGTTTGAGGACAATGCAGAGTTCGGCTTCGGCATCAACCTGGGCAGCAAGCATCGCCGTGAGATGCTCAAGGATACCGTTGAAAAGCTCATCGCTGTGGAGTGGTGCTCTGCAGATATCAAGGCCGCCGGTCAGGAATGGCTGGACAACATGAATGACGGCGAAGGCTCCCGCGTGGCAGGAGACAAGCTGGTCAAGGCCTGCGAAGAGGGTATCGATCTTACCGGCACGCCTTATGAGGCCGAGTGGATCAAGAACGGCAAGATCTGCAGCTGCGATGCCTGCAAGCTGGCCCGTGAGGTGCTGGAGCAGAAGGATCAGCTGGTGAAGCCTTCCGTGTGGGTATTCGGCGGCGACGGCTGGGCCTACGACATCGGTTATGGCGGGTTGGATCATGTGCTGGCAATGGACGAAGATGTCAACGTGCTGGTTGTGGATACCGAAGTTTACTCCAACACCGGCGGACAGGCCTCCAAGTCCACGCCTACCGGCCCCATCGCCAAGTTTGCTGCTGCCGGCAAGCGTACCAAGAAGAAGGATCTGGGCCTCATGGCCATGAGTTATGGCTATGTGTATGTGGCCAAGGTCTGCATGGGCGCCGATCCTGCTCAGCTGCTCAAGGCGGTTAACGAGGCCGAGGCATATCATGGCCCCTCCCTCATTATCGCTTACGCACCCTGCATCAACCATACCATCAACATGAACCATTCTCAGCTGGAGGCCAAGAAGGCCGTAGAAGCCGGGTATTGGCCCCTGTACAGGTATAACCCCGATTTGGCTGCCGAGGGCAAGAATCCCTTCTCTCTGGATTCCAAGGATCCCAAGTCTTCCTTCCAGGACTTCATTCTGGGCGAAGGCCGGTATTCCGCTCTCAAGAAGCAGTTCCCCGAAGTGGCTACTCAGCTCTTTGCCAGGGCCGAGAAGGAAGCCATGGAGAAGATCGATTACTACAAGAAGCTGGACAGCCTGGACTAAGGCCATCTGACTCTGTAAGCACAAAAGCCGCCCTTTGGGGCGGCTTTTTCTGCCTATGGAAGGAATAAGTGGGGGGTGAGAAACGAGGATTAACGCAAACTCCTGTAAATATCCGGAATTGCCTTGCATTTCAGCTTTCCCCAAAAGAGAAAATGCAAAGAGGGACTATATGTAGTCCCTCTTTGCGCAGCATATATACCAGAGGCTGTCGGGTTAGCTGTATATGATCAGGGCAATAAGCTCCAAAGGCTCTGTTCCGTTATTATAGACACCATGCCCGGTACCATCAGGAGTGAAGGTCACATCACCGGCAGAAATCTGCACAATGGTGCCATTGTCGTTGTACTCGGCGGTGCCGCTGTATACATAATAGATTTCCGTATCCCCGTGGTGAAGATGAAACCCAATGCCGCTGCCGGGCAAAACGGTGGTATGGGCAAACACCCGTCCTTTCCCGTTAAGCTCCTCATTGCCATTGATCAGATTCCGGACGGTAATGAAGCCATCCGCGCCGAATTTGTGCTCCGCCACCTCGATCTTTCGATCAGAACCTTTACGAATCATAGCACACCTCTTTTGTAATCGATATCAAAACTGCGCGTACATTATACTTCCTGCACAGAAAAATGTCAATAAAAACTTTTCCTTGCGGATCTAAAAGCCCCGCTTGGAAATGAGAAGAACAGAAAAGCAGAATTGGACAAACTCTATCGTATCTGCTGGAAAATGAGAAATGCGCCTGTTTATTGGAAAAACGAAGAAAACGAGATACGTCGAAGCGGGAAAGATGCGATCGACGTTGCACTGGAAAAAGATGGATTCTAAAATGAAAAAATAAAAATGCAAAATGTATCATGAAATCTTTCGATAAAAAGATATCGATGCCAAATCATATGAAAAATAAAAGCATAAGCAAAAAAGATAAAATGATGTGAAAAACAGATAAAATAAGGAGAATTTCCGAAGAAAATTAAGAATTGAAAACAAAATGAGCATTTTTTCGTAAAAAAGATATTGCGTTATGTAAAATGATATGCTAAGATAATTGCAAGCGATTGCAAAACGGCGCAAAAAGTAGGGCAGCAAAAGAAGACGCACTGCTTCTGCGGCATCGAAAAATGATGGCGCTATATGATAAAACCGGAAGAAGGAAAAGACGGAATGAAGATTGCAATACTCGGTGCTGGTGCCATGGGAATGTTATTCGGGAGCTATCTGTCCCAACATAATCAGGTGTGGCTGATCGATATCGATGAAAAAAGAATAGAAAAGATCAACGCTGATGGCGTGGTTGTCTGCGAGAAGAATGGCGAGGACCGGATCTATCGTCCCCTGGCTGCGGCGAGTGCTGCGGGTCTGGGCACTATGGATCTCGTCCTCGTTTTTGTTAAGTCCATGTTTACGGTGTCCGCATTGGAGAACAACCGCAGCCTTATCGGCCCGGATACCTATCTTATGACCTTGCAGAACGGCGCCGGCCACGAAGCAAAACTGCTGCAGTTTGCCGATGAGGGGCACGTGATCATTGGTTCTACCCAACACAACAGCTCAGTGATTGCCAACGGACATGTGAACCATGGAGGCAGTGGGCAAACCTCCATCGGCTTGCTGAACGGACATAGCAACGAGATACAGCCCATTGCAGAGAATTTTACTGCCTGTGGGTTGGATTGCTGCATAAGCATGGAGATAAAGCGGCAGATCTGGACAAAGCTTTTCACCAATACCGCAGCCAGCTCCCTAACGGCAGTGCTGCAGGTACCATTGGGGTTTATTCATGAGGATGCTAATGCCCATAAGCTTATGGAGCTGATGGCAAAGGAAGCGGTGGCTGTAGCCAATGCTGACTGCGGCGGCGAGTTTGACGAAAAAGAGGTCATTGATGGTGTGGATACTGTATGCCGGAATGCACCCAACGGATACACCTCCATCTATGCGGATGTAAAGCAGGGTGTTCGCAGCGAAGTGGATACCATCAGCGGCTCTGTAGTGGAAACAGGCAAGCGGTTGGGGATACCTACTCCCTGCCATGAGGTGGTGGTGACTTTGATCCACGCATTTGAAGACAGAAACCGAGCGTAAGGCAGCAAATATAAAGGAGATACGAATATGTCTGAGTACAACTGGACGGCGGGATATCCTTCCAGGATACCGGAGAAAATGCCTCCCAAGGAATTTGAAATGGGGAAGTTCCACATTGTGGATCTGACCAAGGTGCTGGATCCCAAGACGGAGTCCCGGCGCTGCCGTCTGTGGCGCTTCAATACCGGTGGGAGCATTCCGGATTTCCATACCATTATGGATCTGACCAGCCATTTGGGGACCCACTGCGAATGTCCTTATCATCATGATGATAATTGGGCCAGTGTGGCGGAACTGCCGTTGACCAACTTTATGGGGCGCGGGATCTATGCGGTGCTGGATCTTCCTGCCAACCATCAGATCACCGGAGCAGATCTGGAGGCGGCTATCGGCAGCCGCATACGGCCGGGAGATACAGTGATCCTGGATAGCCCGCATAAGATTCCACCCTTTACGCCTGCAACCAACAGCCCGGAAGATCATCGGCTGGTAGTAGGTGCTGACAGCGCACAGTGGTTTGCGGATCACGATGTTAAGTGCGTGGGCTTTGGAGATGGCGTATCTATCGAAGACTGCCTGGAAAACGTAAAGCCCTTCCACGATATTCTCATGGCGAAGAATGTCACCTTCCTGGAAGTGCTGGAAAACCTGGAACTGCTCAGAACGGATACCTTCTTCATCAGCTTTGCTCCCTTGCCCATCATTGGCTTGGATTCCTGCCCCGTCAGGGTTTATGCCATTGAAGGGGTAACTGAGTTCTAGAATTCAGATCGAATCTTATTTGGAAAAAGCGATAGAACAACTTAAGCGGTTGTCGTTATGAAAACCATAGAATAAGATAGGAATTGCCCGAAAAGTGCAAATTTAGGGCTTTCGGATATACATATTCAGCGAAGTTCGAATGATGTAGACAGAGAGCACGACGAAAAGGGGCAGATATTTATGTGTACTGACGGTACTGTTCGATAAAATTCCATATTCGCAACTGCAACGTTAACTCCGTTTATAGAAGCAAAAGAAAGTGCGGAGATAACTAAAAGAATTATTTGCGCCACAAGATCATGACATTACCTGCACCACAGAGAAATTGCGGGAGTATTGAATGTAAGCTTTTTATACAAACAAATAAATGGCACTTTGGCACATTGGAACCAGCAAATAAGCTGATGTCTGTATTTTTTCGAAATATGAACAAAGAAAAATTAAGGAGGCCTTTATGGAGAAGAGAACGACACTTCGCGAACTGGTGGCCCAAAAGCAAGTGTTCGCACCTTGCATCTGGGATTTGATGTCTGCGAGAGCGGCAGAACAAGCTGGCTATGAGGCGACCCTGCTTTCTGGTGGTGCTTTGGCTGAGTGGGTATGCGGTATGCCCGATATCGGACTAATTACAGCGGATGATTTAGTTCGCGCCATGGAGTATATTTCTCAAGGTTCCGAGCTTCCTTGCTGCGTGGATGCTGATGATGGATATGGGGAAACTCCTCTTCATGCCTATCGGTTGACACAACGTTTGGTGGATGCTGGCGCAATGTCTTTGACATTGGATGATACTACAGGATTCCGGGGATATAATCGTTGGGGAGCACAACTTCGGGGTGGCGCTGCAGATGGGACCATGGTGCATCCAACCGTTGCTCGCAAAAATTGGTTAGCCAAAGTCAAAGCCTCCCTGGAGGCATGTTCCGGATCTGACTGCATGCTTATTGCCCGGACGGAGAGTAAATTACAATACGGTTTGGACGAGGCTATCGAGCGCTGCATACTGGCTGAAGAATTGGGTGCCGAAATGACCCTTGTTATTGGTCTTATGAATCTGGAAGAGGGAAAAAAGGTTGCCGAGAATATAAAAGGTTGGAAGATGTGGCCGGATGTGGGTTCTACCAATGGTATCCCTGATGTAAAACTGGAAGACATTGAAAAACTTGGCTTTAATTTTGTTACCATGCACATCCTGGAGAAAGCCGCCATGTGGGGGATGATTGATTTCGGTAAACATGCCTGCCAAGAAAAGAGCCTTGCATATCACGATACACATCTTATGGGCATGAGGCCTGAAGATATGGAGAAAGGTGTTGTAGGTATGCAGCCCAGAAACATGAAATTCAAGCCGGATCCTTATATGTCCAAGGAACCTGGCTTTTGGGAGAATCTACCTGGAGAGAATTGAGCATTGATGCACAAGTGAATTTCAACAAAGGAGAAGAATATGGAAAGAAAATCTCTCAGAGAGCTGGTCGCACAAAAGCAGGTATTTGCTCCTATTGTATGGGATGTTATGTCTGCCAAGTGTGCTGAAATTGCTGGATTCGAAGCAACACTTCTTTCCGGTGGTGTAGTTGCAGGCAATTGCGCAACACCTGACATCGGATTGATTACTGCCGATGACTTGGTAAGAATTACAGGATATATTATCAGAAGGATCCTGATTTCCCTACTAGTCGTATTCCTCGTTTCCGTTTTCTCCTTTTCTTTGCTGCAGATTATGCCAGGGGATCCTGCTCGTTTGGCATTGGGGTATGAGGCATCCGAAGAAGATGTGCAAACATTGAGGGCGCAGATGAACTTGGATAAGCCGATACTTGTGCAATACGGTTTGTGGGTTAAGAATCTATTTAAGGGAGATCTGGGTGATTCCGTAATCTACAAGCGTCCGGTAGCTGATATGATTGCAGAGAGACTGCCGCGCACGGTGAATATCGGTATCTGTGCTCTTATTGTAGGCATACCTTTGGGGATTCTCTTTGGAATCTTATGCGCTGTAAAGCGAGGCAAGGTGGTAGATCAGATCATTACCTTCCTCATGACTGTCTTTATGGGGATGCCTGTTTTCTGGATGGGGATTCTTGGCATTTTGATATTTTCCAGTTGGCTGCGAGTATTACCGATTCAGGGATACACGCCACCCACAAAGGATTTCGGTGATTTTATTTACCATGCTATTCTTCCGGTTATGTGCATGTCGCTGGGAATGTCTGCCGGGCTTAGCAGACAGACTCGCACCAATATCTTGGATTCCATAACTCAGGACTATATTCGAACTGCCAGGGCAAATGGTTTGTCTGAGGGAAGCGTTGTTTATAAGCATGCGTTGAAAAATGCATTAATCCCGGTAATCACTATCGTAGGTATGCAGGTGCGCATTGTGGTAGGTGGTTCTATGCTGGTGGAGCAGTTGTTCAATATTCCGGGTCTTGGTACACTGCTGACCACGGCGTTGAATAACAGAGATTATCTTATTGTTCAAAACTGCACTTTGTTGATTTCACTGTTCACAGTAGCGGCAAACCTTTTGGTGGATATCGCTTATGGATTCGTGGATCCACGTATTCGCTTGACCCGGAGGTAAAATATGAACGATCAGATTAGAAATATGACTCTGGAAGAATTGATCGAAAAACAAGAAAGAGAACGGAAAATTGCTTCGCGTAAACAGTTTTGGCGTGTTTTCTTTGGAAGAGGTTTTTTGGCAAAAGCTTGTTTCATAATTTTTATCCTGTTTATCCTCGTTGCAGTGATCGGGCCAATAGTAACACCTTACTCTCCCTATGAACAGTCATTGGCAGATGCTCTGCAAGGACCTTCCGCCAAACATTGGCTTGGCACGGACAACTTAGGACGTGATTTGCTGACTAGAACAATGTATGGGGCAAGGATATCTTTGTGCACTGGTCTTTTATCCAGCATTATTGCGCTTGTTTTGGGAGCGGGACTAGGCCTTCTGGCTGGTTACTCGGGCGGATTTGTAAGTGGCCTTATCATGCGGATGGTGGATGCGCAGCTTTCCATTCCAGGATTGATTTTGACTATGTGCCTGGTTGCGATCTTTGGCGGATCTATTCTTTCCGTAAGTGTAATTATCGGTATATCCTCTTTGCCCGGTTATATTAGAATGATCTATGGACAGGTACTTTCTCTCAGAGAAAATGACTATGTGGCGGCTGCACTGTTGGTGGGACAGAACAAATGGGAGATAATGGTCAAGCATCTGTTCCCCAATGCCTTTCCTACGGTAATTGTAATGTTTACAGGTAGTGTGGGTTCAGCAGTAATGATTGAATCGGGTTTAGCTTATTTAGGCATAGGCATTACACCTCCGACACCAGCGTGGGGGACCATGATTTCTGAAGGATACAACTATTTTATGTTTAAACCAATTCTAGCATTGGTACCCGGCATTGCGCTAATGTTGCTGATTATCACCTTGAATATAATTGGAGATGGTTTGCGCGATGCGCTGGATCCCAGATTGAGAGGAAAACTGTAATGAGCGAAAAGTTACTTGAAGTAAAACACATAAAAACTTCCTTTTTTACAGTTGCCGGTGAGGTAAAAGCTGTTAACGATGTGTCTTTCCATGTAAATAAGCAGGAGATTATTGCAATTGTAGGAGAAAGTGGTTGTGGAAAGTCTGTCACGCAAATGTCTATGGTCAAATTGATTCAGTCGCCTCCGGGCAAAATTTTAGGAGGCGAGGTGATCTTTGATGGAAAGAACATACTGGAATATGGACCCAAGTCAAAAGAAATGCAAGCGATTCGGGGCGCAGGCATAGCATTTATCTTCCAGGAGCCCATGACAGCTTTAAACCCTGTATATACGGTTGGAAACCAGCTGATGGAGGTTATTCGCAAGCATAAAAAGTGTAGTAAAGCGGAGGCGTACGATTTGGCGGTTCAGGCATTGAAGGATGTCGCCATCCCGGATCCAGAAAGTCGAATGAAGAACTATCCATTTGAGCTTTCGGGCGGTATGCGTCAACGTGTGCTGATTGCCATTTCGGTAGCCTGTAATTCTAAACTGATCGTAGCGGATGAACCCACCACAGCTCTTGACGTAACCATTCAAGCTCAGGTTATGGAGCTTTTGCAGAATCTTGTAGAAGAAAAAAAGACATCGCTGATTATTGTTACTCACAATCTTGGGTTGGTGACCCGCCACACCAAGAGAATCTACGTTATGTATGCAGGTCGTATCATTGAATCTGGTACGACGGAGGAAATTATCACGAAGCCAAAGCATCCTTATACGATGGGACTTTTAAATTCGGTGCCTAAGTTGGAAGAAAATGATGATGCGGAACTTATCCCAATCGATGGTGCGCCTCCTTCTCTGGTAGATTTGCCGGACCAGTGTGCTTTTTTGCCACGATGCCCTTATGCCTGTGATAAATGTCGTCAGAATCCTTATCCTGCGTTACGCCAAACGGATGGGAATGAACATTATATTGCCTGCCACTTTGACCTAGGAGGAAATGTAAAATGAGTACCTTTCAAGAGAAAAAGGAGCCTCTCGTAAAGGTTGAAAATCTGAAAATGCATTTCCCCCTTACGAAAGGTCTGATATCTCGCGTATACGGCCACGTTAAGGCTGTGGATGACGTTAGCTTTGAGATATATGAAGGGGAAACCTTTGGGTTAGTAGGTGAATCTGGTTGTGGAAAAACCACAACAGGCAAGTGTGTACTGCGGGTATTGGATCCTACTGACGGGAAAATTTGGTATGCAGGCAAGGATATTGCAAAAATACCTCAAAATGAGATGAAGCAGTATCGCAGAGAGCTACAGATGATTTTTCAAGATCCTTATAGTTCATTGGATCCGCGTCAATCTGTATATACCATTTTGAAGGAAGCATTAGTAGCAGACAGAAAGCCTCACGAGGCAGCAGAAATTCGAGATCGAATAGTGCAGTTGCTGGAAATGGTAGGCTTAAGCCGGGAAATGATTGCACGTTATCCTCACGAACTTTCTGGTGGGCAGCGTCAAAGGTTGGGAATTGCACGAGCCTTGGCATGTAATCCAAAAGTGATTGTATGCGATGAGCCAGTATCTGCTCTGGACGTGTCCATTCAAGCTCAAATCATCAATCTGTTTGAACGGCTGCAAAAAGAACTAGGCCTTACCTATATTTTTGTAGCGCATGACTTGGCTGTTGTAAGACACATAGCAAAGCGCATTGGTGTCATGTATCTTGGACATTTGGTAGAAGTGTTGGACTCGAAAGACTTGTATTACAATTCCCGTCATCCATATACGAAAGCATTGCTTTCTGCTGTACCGACTACGGATTACTATGCAGAGCAAAAGCGACAGCGTATTCTGCTGGAGGGCGAGGTTCCCAGTCCTATCCATGCGCTCGGAGGCTGTCCCTTCCATCCACGTTGCCGGTATGCTACGGAAACGTGTAAAAACACAATGCCACCGCTGAAAAATGATGGAAGCGGTCATCTGTTGGCCTGCTATAATCCTCCAAGATAAGAAAAGCAATATCTGTTTTCCGGGCGGTTGATGTTTCGACCGCCCGGGATTGAAAAAGGAGAAAAATGAAACTGTTCCAGAAGAATAACGCAGATTCGGAAACACGTTATAAATTGATGACCACTGAGAAGGTTCCCAAACTGATTATCTCGATGGCCATTCCAGCTATCATCAGTCAGATCGTATCTTCTCTGTATAGTCTCGCCGATACCTATTTTGTCAGCAGCATTGGAACGGCGGCAACGGCTGCGCCCGGTGTAGCCTTCCCTATTCTACTGATCATTCAGGCAATATCCTTAATGTTTGCCGTAGGTGCTGGAAGTCTAGCTTCTCGGCAACTAGGAGCAATGGATAACGAGGAGGCTAACAAAACCGTTTCTACGGCTTTTTTCCTTTCTGTTTTTATTGGGACGTTTTTGGGAATAGTCTGTCTAATCCTGCTTAAACCCATCATGATCCTATGTGGTGCAACAAACACGATTCTCCCATACGCCTGCGATTATGCCTTTTGGATTATTCTTGCAACACCTTTTTATAGTGCATCCTTTGTGCTCAGTTATGTCATACGTCAAGAGGGTAATGTGCGGTTAGCGACCATCGGAACAATTACTGGAGCCGTAGTCAACTGTGTACTGGATCCATTGTTTATTTATGTTTTTCATTGGGGGATTGTAGGTGCTGCTGTTGCAACAAGTCTGAGTCAGATTGTCAGTTTCACCATTATGTTTACACATATTATTCGTGGAAAATGTGTACTGAAGCTTTCTTGGAAGTACTTTTCCGCTAAGTGGAAACGGCTCTGGGAGATTTGTAAAGTGGGTGCTCCCAATCTATTTCAAAGTGCCTTGCTGGTCATAGGACAGATTATGCTGAATAACGCAGCAAAAGTGTATGGCGATGGACCTTTAGCAGGTATGAATGTGGTCACCAAGGTATCGAATATAATTATACTTTCACTGAATGGGTTCGGTCAGGGATTCCAACCCATGTGCGGATATTGTTATGGGGCTAAACTGTATAACCGTATCAAAGAAGGCCTTTGGTTCACTTTAAAAGCGGGACTTACTATTATTGTTGCATTGTCTGCAATTAGCTATATACTTGCTCCTGAAATCATTGCTCTGTTTAGAGCTGGTGACGCAGAAGTGATCGATGTTGGTTCAAGAATTATGAGGGCACACATGGTGGTTATGCCGCTTTACACTGTTACCGTGGTGGCAAACATGATGTTTTTGTCCTGCGGGAAGGCATTGAAAGCGGCGATTGTAACATTGGCAAGAAACGGTATCGTATTTATTCCGCTGATTTTGGTTCTACCGAAGTTGTTCTATTTGGATGGCGTTATTTGGGCGCAACCTATTGCGGACGCCATTACTTTCGCCATTTCCGGAATTCTATTGGTTGTTGAACTAAAACAGCTTTCAAAAGGAAATGCAGAGTTGAAGTCTAGCGTGGCATAAACAGGAAACTAGGAGGCACTTATGGAGGAAAAGATTTTATACGGGATTGATGCTCGGCAGGCGCTTCTTAGAGGCGCGGCACAATTGGCCAATGTGGCAAAAATAACCTTGGGTCCTTGTGGGAGAAATGTGGTATTGAACCGTCACTTTGGTGTACCGTTGGTGACGAATGATGGCGCAACAATTGCAAAAGAAATTTTTCTGCCGGATGTTTTTGAGAATATGGGTGCGCAACTGGTAACATCAGCGTCTTTGAAAACTAACAACCTTGTGGGAGATGGAACCACATCCGCCATTGTATTAACGTATGCTATGATGGAAGAGAGCGTGCGTTTGGTGGAAGCGGGATATAATCCCATTAGATTAAGGGAAGGAATGCAGCACGCACTTAAAACGGCTGAAAAAGCAATCACGTCTATCTCAGCTCCCGTCAGAGGGAAAAAAGATATCGCTAAGGTGGCATCAATTTCTTCCGGAAGTGAAGAGATCGGGGCACTGATTGCGGACACCTTAGAGAAACTACCTCCAGAATGCGTAATAGAAGTGCAGGAGTCCAACGGCTTAGAAATCACATGCGAAGTTATGAAAGGGATGCAGTTTGATCGAGGGTATTTGACCAGCCATATGGTAACGGATACAAAACATATGGAAGCGGTGCTGGAGGATCCGCTTATTTTACTGACAGATCAAAAAATTATAAGTATAGATGATCTATTGCCAATTTTAGAGCAAGTTAAGCATGCGGGCAGATCACTGTTTATTGTTAGCGACTCTATAGAAACCGAGCCGTTGGCCGCTTTGATAGTAAATCGCATGCGTGGGAAATTTTCCTGTGTATGCGCCAAAGCACCAAGTTTTGGTGAAAGGAAAAAAGATCTGTTGGGGGACATGGCGGTGCTCACCGGGGCGACGGTGATTTCCGCTGAATTAGGAATGCTGCTCAAGGAGACGACGCTAAATCAGCTCGGTAGAGCGGATAAAGTAATTTGCACCGGGGAAAATTCCACGATTATTGGTGGAAAAGGTGATAAAACACGCATAGAAAATCGCATAGCTCATATAAGAAACTTACTTGGCACGGCAGAATTTGATTATGACAAAATGAAGCTCAGTGAACGGCTAAGCAAGCTTTTGGGCGGTATTGCTGTCATCAAAGTCGGTGCGCCTACTGAAGTGGAAATGCAGGAAAAGAAACTTCGCATAGAGGATGCGGTACATGCCATAGAAGCCGCAAAAAAAGAAGGTATTGTGCCGGGCGGCGCTATGGCATTCATACAGGCTGCAAAGAAAATATTTGCTGTTGAAAAAAGTAAAGATGAAAGTGAAAACATGGGACGTACGGTGGTAGCGCGGGCATTATATGCCCCGTTGAAGCAGATTGCAGAGAACAGCGGGGTGGAAGGTGGTGTGGTTTTAAAACGAGTATTGGGGAGTTCGAATCCCAATTACGGATTTGATGCGAGAAGCAAAAGAATGTGCGATTTGCTGGAATGCGGCATAATAGATCCGACAGGGGTAGTGCTAACAGCGCTGCGCAATGCTGTTTCTGTTGCTTCTGTAGTGCTTATGGCAGAAAGCTTAGTAGGGGAGATGAATCCGACGGCAGGAAATGCAACGTTGCACACAAAGTGAATAATAGAAAGAACGGTATTGAAAAGAAGAATATATGGAGTGCGGAAATATTATTGATTTGCGAAAGAAAGAACATTCAACGGAGAAATTAAAACGTGCTATTTCTTTTCTTTGTCGGTTAGACTTAGCCGAAATATCCGACGGCTGGTACGACTTGGGCGAGGGTGTGCGGGCCAGCGTGCAACGGTATGTGACCAGTCCGGCAGAAGAACTGTCCTTTGAGACCCATGAGCACTTTTATGACGTGCAATACGTGGTGGAAGGACAGGAGTATATGGGTGTGGCGAGCAGAGATGGTTTGAAGGTCAAAACACCTTATGATGCTGATAATGACGTGACTTTTTATGAAGATCCGGATCTGCCCGGCCAGGTGTTGCTTCGGAAGGGAGAGTATATCATCTTAGCACCGGAAGACGCCCACAAGCCCCGTTGTGCGGCCGGAGAGCCCGCACCGGTGGTGAAG
>OWIO01000117.1_pt1 | contig 66614 bp, 57 predicted proteins | sample 1733011 | NCBI WGS metagenome assembly OWIO01 (sample SAMN05065779, study PRJEB22554) | human gut metagenome | biome: ENVO:2100002; feature: ENVO:00000062; material: ENVO:00002003 | host: Homo sapiens | place: USA | reverse complement strand
TCAACGGTTTTTGCGTAAAACAAACCGTCTATGGTCTTAAGTTGATGACATTGCCTGCCGGGGAAGGCGTTTGGTGCATACCAACTGCATTCGGCTTTTGTTTGCTTTTTTAATGCACTTTCTGAAACAGGAGGATCAATTCATATGCTGATACGCCCCGTCACAAAAGAAGAGCGGCTGCAGTCCGCGCAGCTGCTGACGATCGAAAGCGGCGATCTGACCATTTCCGCCGCAGACGACGCGATCCACTGCGACTACACGCTCCAGATCGGCGCGGAGGGCACGGACGGGCCTGCGATCTCGATCACGGATCGCGATGAGGGGCTGGAGGCCGCGGCGCTGCACGTCGCTTCGGGCGACATCCGCATCCGTGCCTCGGACGACTGCCTGAACGCGGCCAATTCCGACCTGTCCAGCTTTGATTTCTCCATGGATATCTCCGGCGGCACGATCAGCGCCTATACGACGGACGGCGACGGCTTTGACTCCAACGGCTCCATGACCATCTCCGGCGGCACTCCGCCGGAAAAGCCGGATGGCGGTACGCCGCCTGAAAGGCCGGACAATGCATCGGAACCGCCGGAGCCCGGAAATCTGTAACCCCGGGCCGGTGGGCGCTGAGCACACAAAAAACCGCCGCTCTGCATCGCAGAGCGGCGGTAAGTTGTTTTGCATCAGAACAGGTTCAGAACCAGCGTCAGGACGATGAACACGCCGCCGACCCATTTGGTGGCGAGGGCGAGCTTCGCGTCGAGGCCCTTGTTCTTGTTCTTACCGAGGTAGGTATCACCGCTGCCGCCGGCGATGGCGCCGGACAGACCTGCGGACTTGCCGGACTGGATCGTCACGATGACGACGAGGCCGACGGCCAGAATGACCTGAATGATCGTTAAAATCGTATGCAGAGCGTTCATGAAAATTCCTCCAAACCATTTGCCGCCCTTCGTCGGCAGACGGCTCGCCGAGATCATATTTTATCAGGCTGTTTCAAACAGCTAGAAAATCATATCACAATTCAGATGTGAATGCAAGTGCATTTTTGCCGTTTTCCGCAGAAATCAGCTCTTTGTGACCCACGTATTTGTGGCAAGACAAGTCAGATAGGCGTTGATGAAGCCGTCGAGCGCACCGTCCATGACGGCGTTGACGTTGGATGTTTCGAAGCCTGTCCGCGTGTCCTTGACGAGCGTATAGGGCATGAAAACGTAGTTGCGGATCTGGCTGCCCCATTCGATCTTGAGCTGTGCGCCCTTGATATCGGAGATCTTGTCCAGATGCTCACGCTCCTTGATCTCGATGAGCTTCGAGCGCAGCATCCGCATACACGTCTCGCGGTTCTGGAACTGATCGCGCTGCGTCTGGCAGGAGACGACGATGCCGGTCGGCTTGTGAATGAGACGCACGGCGGAGCTTGTCTTGTTGATGTGCTGGCCGCCCGCGCCGGAGGAGCGGTAGACCTGCATTTCGATATCCTCAGGCCGGATCTCGACGTCCTTGGAATCGTCCGTGATCTCCGGAATGACCTCGACTGCGGCAAAGGACGTCTGACGGCGGGCGTTTGCGTCGAACGGGGACACGCGCACAAGGCGGTGGACGCCGTTTTCGCTCTTGAGCATACCGTAGGCGTTCTCACCCTCGATGAGAATGCTGGCGGATTTGATGCCCGCCTCGTCGCCGTCGAGATAGTCAAGGATCTTGTAGGTCAGGCCATGCTGCTCGGTCCAGTGCGTGTACATCCGGTAGAGCATCGAGGCCCAGTCCTGCGCCTCGGTGCCGCCTGCGCCCGCCTGGAACGAGACGATGGCGTTGTTATTGTCATATTCGCCGGAAAGAAGCGTCTCAAGCCGTGCGTTTTCCATCTCCTGCTCGAGCTGGGCATAGCCCTCGGTCAATTCGGGGAGCATGGAGTCGTCGTTGTCCTCCAGCGCCATTTCGCAGAGCGTATACAGATCGTCCCACTGGCTGCACATTTTTTCGTATCGCGCGACCTTGGCCTCCAGCGTCCGGCTCTGCTTCATGACCTTCTGCGAGATCTCCTGATTGTCCCAGAAGCCCTCAGAATCGATCTGCGCGTGCAGGCGGTCGATTTCCTCTTTCGCGGCCTCAATGCCGAGGGAGTCCGCCAGCGCGTCCAGCTTGGGGCGGATATTATTGAGCTTTACCTTATATTCATCGAATTCAATCATGCTTTTCCCACACTTTTCAAAATTGTCGGGGTATATTATACAGGAAAACCGGCGGGATGTAAAGGGGAAACGAGAATTCTGGACGCTTTATGCGCGCAGCCCCTGCTCCGTCTCACGGGCGACGATCCCGGCCTCCATGACCGCGTGGACGCGTTCGCCGACCTCAATGGCCGTTTTTCCGGCCAGCTCCTCCGCAGGAACGACGTCCAGCACGTCCAGCCAGACCTCCGTGTGCTTGCGGAACATATTGTGCAGAATTGCGCGGGAATTGACCAGCGAGCAGACCACGATGGGCACATTCGCCTTCTGCGCGATCTTGAACACGCCGCTGCGGTAGGGGAGAAGCGGAGCGTCTGTTTTGTTCGTCCCGCCCTCCGGGAATACGGCGATGGAGGCCTTGTCGTCCTTGATGAACTGGATGGCCTTGAGAATAGACTTGAGCGATTCGCGGTCGTTGTTCCGGTCGACCGGCAGGCAGAGTACCTCGCGCATGACCTGTGCGACAATAAAGATCGAAAAATTCTCCTTTTTGGACAGGAACGCCAGCTCCGCCCACGGCATGACGGCGTAAAACACGATGGGGTCGAACGCGAACCGATGGTTGCTGACCAGCAGGAAGCGGCCCTTGCGCGGGACCTTTTCCAGCCCCGTCACATTGACGTGGACGCCGCCCAGTGCCAGCGCAATGCGGCAGAACTCGTTGAGGAGGAACCGGAAATAGCCGCTCGGCTTTTCCAGCAGCTTTTTCGGGTCGACAAACAGACACGAGACGAGCACGACCAGCAGAAACAGCACCACGAGCGCCAGAAAGCTGCCGAGGAAAAACACGGGTACCTGCCACACAGCCGCAAGCGAGGCAAAGCCGGACGCGGCATACGTCAGCGCGCAGCCGGAGAGCAGCGCAAGCGCGAGGAACACATAGAGCATGACGAATGAACACCTGCCGAATATGAAGATTTTCTGAAAATCCTCTTAAGATTTCAAGTACCCATTATATACACGGTCCGCGGGAAAATCATCCCGAAAAAGAAGAATTCACAAATAATTTAATAATTTACGGCTGCTCCGCCGCGCGCTGCCGGCTGATCTCAGCCCAGCTCGGGAGCTTCGCGATGCGCTCCGCCAGCTCCTGCATACAGCCGGGGATGTCGATTTTCTGCGGACAGACCGCCGCGCACGCGCCGCAGCCGAGGCAGCTTTGCGGCTTCCGGCTCTTCGGCAGGGCTTCGACCGCCATGATCGCGTTCGTGGACGGCACGACGCGAAGCTCGTTCAAAACACGCAGCATCTGCGGAATGTCAATTTCCTGCGGGCAGCCGTCGCAGCAATAGCGGCAGGCCGTGCACGGGACGGCGGACTTGAAGCCCTCCGCGATCTCCAGCAGCAGCGCCTGCTCTTCGGTGCTGAGGGGTTCGGGATGGTCAAACGTGGCGAGATTGTCCTGCATCTGCGCCATGTTGGACATACCACTGAGGATCATCGTCACGCCGGGGATCTCCTGCACCCACCGAAGCGCCCAGGACGCGTCGGAGGCCTCCGGCCGCAGCGCGTGCAGCTTTTCCTGCGCGGCAGCGGGCAGATTCGCCAGCTTTCCGCCGCGCACCGGCTCCATGACCCAGATGGGAATGCTGTACCGGTTCAGCAGCTCACATTTTTCCTTCGCCTGCTGCAGCGTCCAGTCGAGATAGTTCAGCTCGATCTGACAGAATTCCATCTCGTTCGCGTGCTTTTCCAGAAACGCTTCCAGCGCGGGCACGCCCGCGTGGGTCGAGAAGCCCAGGTGGCGGATACGCCCGTTTTTCTTCTGCTCCAGCAGATACGGGAGGATGTTCCAGCGCTCGTCTTCGTAGACGGCGATGGAATTTTCATAGACGTTGTGCAGCAGATAGAAATCGAAATACTCCACGCCGCACTTTTTCAGCTGCCTTTCGAACACGCCCTTCACGTCATAGCTCGGCGCGATCTGGTGTCCGGGGAACTTGTCGGCCAGATAAAAGCTCTCGCGCGGGTACTGCTTCAGAATTTCGCCGATGACGAGTTCCGACTTGCCGCTGTGATACGGCCAGGCGGTATCAAAATAGTTGACGCCCTTCGCAATGGCCTCCGACGTCATGGCGGCAGCCTGCTCCGCGTCGATGGATTTGTCCTCCCGCAGCGGCAGCCGCATCGTGCCGAACCCGAGCTGCGAAAGCTTCAAGCCCTGAAAGTCCTTATAGATCATAGTTCGCATTCCTTTCTGTCGTTTTTTATGTGAGAAGTTCAAAGTGTTCATAGGGGCGGACGCCTCTGGCCGCCCGCCGAAAGCCGTGCTTTTTTCAAAAATCCACGGCGAATCCGTATGCACCTGCGCATTTGGCTGTAGGGGCCGATGCCTACATCGGCCCGTTGGGAAGTTACGAATTCGCCGAAGATTTCCGTAAAAACGGTGTAATCTGCCGGGCCGATGTGTACCGGCAAGCGGCAGACCCACATCCGTAACGCTCCTTCGTCGCGAACGGCTGTGACCGGCATCGGCCCCTACGGGATATGCATGAGTGCATACGGATTCGCCCGGAATTTTCGTAAGATCAATTGCATTTCTGCCAGGCGGACAGAGTCGTCCGCCCCTACCGGGATTTGCAATCCGGGCTAGGGTGTATCTGAAAACTCCCAACGCACCCGGACAGCGGGCCTTTTTGCGGTGCGCCGCGTCATTTTTCCTTGAAATACGTCAGTATTCCTGCGAAAAAATGTCTTGCGCAACGCAAAAATCCCTCGCTGCCGGTCACATCGTGAGTTTTCAGATACACCCTAATCGTCGTTTTCCTGCATCCAGTATAACAGAAAACCGCAAATTGCGCCATAAAAACATGGAAGCGCTCGGATTCTTTTTGACGCGCTTTTTTCGAACGTATAGTGGAAATATTTTTGAATCTGTGTTAATATAAATTGGTATGCCGACCGGTGCGGGCGGCGACTTTCCAGACGGAGGAACTGGTATGACCTATTGGACAGCCATTTTACTTGGGCTCATACAGGGGCTTGCGGAGTTTTTGCCGATCTCCAGCTCCGGACATCTTGCGATCCTGCAAAACTTCCTGCGCATCGGCGATCTGGAAAACCAGATGCTGTTCGACGTGCTGCTGCATCTGGGGACGCTTGGGGCGGTGATCTTCGCGTATCATACGGAGCTGCGCGGGCTTTGCCGTGAGGGCCTGATGCTGCTGCACCTGCAGAAGCCCAAGCGCGGCGCGCGGCAGGACCCGGCAAGACGGCGGCTGCTGCTGTTTCTCATCGCGGCGACGCTGCCGCTCATCCCGGCGGCGTTCCTGAGCGACTACCTTGACCCCTTGTTCTACGATACGTTCTTCATCGGCTTTGCCCTGATCGCGACGGGCTTTCTGCTGCTGGCCGCCGACCGCTACGGCCACGGAAACAAGACGGAAAAGGCCATGACGCTCTCGGATGCGCTGGTCATCGGCCTTGCGCAGATGATCGCGGTCGTGCCGGGCTTGTCGCGTTCCGGGACGACGATCTCCGCCGGGATGCTGCGCGGGTTTGACCGGACGTTTGCCGTCAAATTCTCGTTCTTCCTTTCCATTCCCGCCGTGCTCGGCGCGAATCTCCTTTCGCTCGTAAAGGCAATTTCCGCCGGGATCAACTGGGCGGAGGTCCCGATGTATCTGTGCGGCGTCGCCGCCGCGCTTGTCTCCGGATATCTTGCCATTTTCGCGCTCAACCGCATTGCGCAGCGCGGAAAATTCGGCGGCTTCTGTTATTACTGCTGGGGTGCGGGTCTGTTGACGCTGATCCTGTCCCTGATCTCGTGAGGTGTTTTGGTCACATGGCTTCTGCAAACAAAAGAAAGTCCACGGCCTCCCGCGGACGGAAAAAAACAACAAAAAAGCAGTCCGCGCCCATCCGGCGCGAGATCGGCGCGACGGTCTGCGGCCTGCTTGCGCTGCTGACGATCTTGTGCTGCTTCAAGGTGAACGCGGCGTTTCTGGATCTGATGACGTCGGTGTTCCGGGGTCTGATCGGCGCGGGCTTTTACATCCTGCCGTTCTCGTTCATCATGAGCTTTTTGATCCTGATCCTGCACGACGGCAGGCCCGTCGCGCTGCGCGTGACCTGTACGTTCCTGACGGCCATGCTGATCGGCAGTCTGGTGCAGCTGGTCGGCGGAAAATTTGACGCGGACTGGGATTGGAGCGTCATTTCCGCGCTCTGGGACGGCGGTATCGACGGCACGGCGGGCGGCGTTCTGGCAGGCGGTATTGCGAGCCTGCTTGAAGCGCTCATCAGCCGCATCGGCGCGGCTGCGGTCGTGATTGTGGGGATGCTGCTGAGCCTGATCACAAGTCTTAACATGACGGTGGAAAGCATCGTGACGGCTATCAGGAACCGGCCCCGCGCGGAATATGCCGAGCCGCAGCGCGAGCACAAGGACCCGGCGCAGGTGCTCGTCGATACCGTTGCGAACAAGCACATCGAGCACGTGCAGCGCACGGAGCAGCGCCGGGCCTCCCGCGCAAGCGACTTTGACCTTCCGGTCGACGATCCCCCCATGCCGGAGCAGCCGCAGAAGAAGCCCTCCGGCAGGAAAAACGCGCCGGTGCGCCCGGACGTTTTTGTGGAAAACAGCCGCCGTCAGGAGAAGGCCGCCGAAGCGGCCCGGCCCGAACCGCAGCAGGAGCTGCAGGCGCCCGCCGCGGAGGAGGCGGAGCAGCCGCCTGTCCATACGGATTATAAATCCCAGTTTGACGCGCTGATCGCGGACACGCAGGAGGCCCCGGCGGAGGAAGCGCCGCCCGTGCCGAACGTCATTCCCATGGAGCTGCCGCACCAGATGCCGCCGCTCGTAATCGACCATTTTGATGCGCCGAAGCCGGCTCCCGCCGCACAGCCGCTGCCGCCGGTCGAGATCCCGGAGCAGCCGGAAAAGCTCAAAAAGGCGGACGTGCAGCTCGAAGCGGCCCAGATCGCGCAGGAGATCGGCCAGCAGGAGCCGCAGAAGCCGGAATACGAATTCCCGCCCGTGTCGCTCCTGAAGGCCGGAAGCGGCCAGTCGCACGACGGCACGGAGGAAATGCGGCAGAACGCCGAGCGCCTGAGCGACACGCTCCAATCCTTCGGCATCGAGGCGCATATCATCAATGTTACGCGCGGCCCGTCGGTCACGCGGTACGAGCTGGAGCTGCAGCGCGGCGTGAAGCTCTCCAAGGTCACGAATCTGGCTGACGATATCGCGCTGGCCCTCGGCGCGTCCGGCGTCCGCATCGCGGCCATCCCGGACAAGATCTCCGTTGTCGGCATCGAGGTACCGAACCGGATCGTCTCGGTCGTCATGGCGCGCGAGGTCATCGATTCGCCGGAATTTGAAAAGTGCAAGTCCCGCGTGTCCTTCGCTGTCGGCAAGGACATCGGCGGCAACCGCATCATCGGCGATATCGGCAAGCTGCCGCATCTGCTGATCGCCGGTACGACCGGCTCCGGCAAATCGGTCTGCATGAACTCGCTGATTATCTCCCTTCTCTATAAGGCAAAGCCCGAGGAGGTCAAGCTCATCATGATCGACCCGAAGATGGTCGAGCTTGGCATTTACAACGGCATTCCGCACCTGCTCATCCCCGTCGTCACAGACCCGAAAAAGGCTGCGGGCAGCCTGCAGTGGGCCGTGACGGAGATGATGCGGCGCTACCGCATGATGGCGGATGCAGGCGTCCGCGATCTCGAATCCTACAACAAGCAGGCGCGGGCCTCAGCGGACGATGAGCTGGAACCCATGCCGCAGATCGTCGTTGTGATCGACGAGCTGGCTGACCTCATGCTGGTCGCGGCCAAGGAGGTCGAGGAATCGATCTGCCGCATCGCGCAGATGGGCCGTGCGTCGGGCATTCATCTGGTCATTGCCACGCAGCGTCCGTCCGCGGACGTGATCACCGGCCTGATGAAGGCCAACATCCCCTCACGCATCGCGTTCGCTGTCGCCTCCGCGATGGAGTCGCGCATCATTCTCGATACGGCGGGCGCGGAAAAGCTCGTCGGCAAGGGCGATATGCTCTATGCGCCGCTCGGACAGGGCAAACCCAAGCGCGTGCAGGGCTGCTTTATCACGGACGACGAGGTGCAGGAGGTCGTCTCCTTCGTCAAGGCATCCAGCGAAGCGGAATACTCCGATTCCGTCATGGCCGAGATCGACAAAAAGGCGGCCGAGAGCGGGAAAACCGGCTCCGGCAGCTCTGGCAGCACAGCCGCAGAGACAGACGGCTCTGAAGGCGACGAAATGCTCCCGGCGGCGGTCGACGTCATTCTGGAGACCGGACAGGCCTCCGTCTCCATGCTCCAGCGCCGTCTGAAGCTGGGCTATGCCCGCGCGGCGCGCATCATGGACGAGATGGAGGAGCGCGGCATCGTCGGCCCGTTCGAGGGCTCGAAGCCCCGTCAGCTGCTCATCACGCGCGAGCAGTGGCAGGCCATCAAGGACGGCGCGCCCATTTCCAGCGAACCCGTCGAGGAAGAAATTCCGTGATCCTTTATTTGGAAAAAGTATAAATAAAATGACTGCACGGAACAATTTCAGTGTACAGATTGCGCCAGCGGATTTTTTGCCAGGCAAACAAAAGCCGGAGGAAATCCTTTGTGGATTTCCGAGGATTTTTGTGAAGCATGGCGAAAAATATGCAAGCAAGCTGTGCGCTGTAATTGTGTAGTGCTGTCAAATAAATTTGCGTTGCATCCGGAATATCCGGAGTGACAGCAGGAGGTACTTATGAATCGCAAAAACCATGCATCCGTCGTCCGTCTGACCTCGCTGGCCTTGCTGGCCGCGCTGGTCGTCGTCCTGCAGACCGTCGCAAGCGGCATCCGCATCGGGCCGGTTCCGATCTCGCTGACGCTGGTTCCCATCGTCGTCGGCGCGATCCTCTTCGGGCCCGGCGCGGGAGCCGGGCTTGGCGCGGTGTTCGGGGTCGTCTGCCTGATTGCGGGCATCACGGGCGCGGATGAATTTACAAACGTCCTGTGGGTCGCAAGCCCGTTCTGGCTCGTCGTCGTGTGCGTCGGCAAGGCCGTTCTGTGCGGGCTTTGCGCGGGACTCGTCGCAAAGGCGCTGCGGCACAGGCAGACGATCAGCTGCATACTCGCCGCGCTGACGGCCCCGGTCGTGAACACCGGCGTGTTTGCCATCGGGATGCTCACGGTCTTCAAGCCAGTTCTGCAGGACTACGCGGGCGGCACGAACATTGTCTATTTTCTGTTCGTCGCGTTCATCGGCGTGAACTTCCTCGTGGAATTCGCTGTCAATGCGGCTCTGAGCGCCGCGATCGCACGCATCGTGCAGGTCGTGCAGAAGCAGCTGGAAAAATAAACAGCACCCCCTCCGAATGGCAGTCCGCCGCCCGGAGGGGGCTTTCCTTATATCCCCAAAACAGCAATCGCCGTTTCAAGCTTCCTGCGCTTGTAATAAAAAAGCCCCTTGTCATGCGCTGCATGACAAGGGGCGTCGGTATGGGAATTATCGCACCAGCTCTGCTTCCTCGTTTTTGCCGAGGCGGCGGAGCATGGTTTTTTTCACGGCGCGGAAGATGTTCTGGTAGCCCGTGCAGCGGCACAGGTGGCCGGAGAGGAGCTTGCGCAGTTCGTCGTCGGTGTATTCCTTGCCGGAGTTGACGATCTCGGTCGCCGTCAGGATAAAGCCGGGGATGCAGAAGCCGCACTGGATGGAGGTTTCGTCCATGAAGGCCTTCTGCACGTCGGAAAGCGTCCCATCAGGGTTCATCAGGCCTTCAAGCGTGATGATGTGCTTGCCCTCGGCCCAGACAGCCAGATACAGGCAGGTGTTGATTGCCTCGCCGTCAATGAGTGCGGTGCACGCGCCGCATTCGCCGACCTCACAGCCCTTTTTCACAGACGTAAGCCGGAAATCATTGCGGAGCATATCCGTCAGACTTGCGCGGACGTCGACGATCTTTTCCACGTCTTTGCCGTTGATATTGCATTTGACAAGAGCGTACTGTGCCATCAGATCTCACCTCCGCAGCGTTTGACAGATTCAATGAGCGCGCGCTTGGCCATTTCCACAGCGATGTGCTTGCGGAACGCCTTGCTGGCACGCCAGGAGTCACGGGGATTGATGTCTTCCAGAACGGCCCTGGAGAAGGCCTCAATGTTCTCCATCGTGACGGGCTGGCCGTTCACAACGGCCTCAGCGCTCGGTGCGCGCATGGGCACAGGACCCGCGACGCCGTAGGCGATGCGCACACGGTCGAACGTTTTCTTGTCCGCGGACAGCCGCACATTGACCGAGCAGCCGGTCGTGGCGATCTCCATGGCGTTGCGCATACCGTATTTGATGTAGAAGCCCTTCGTGTTTTCCCACGAGGCCTTCGGGATCAGGATCGCGGTCTGAATTTCGCCCTCGGCGACGTTGATGTCGACCGTACCGGCCTTGATGTAGAAGTCCTTGATGGGCAGGTACCGCTTGCCGTTCACGCCGGTCAGCTCAACGATGGCTTCCCATGCGTGCAGCGTCGAGGCGGAGTCCGCCGAGGTCACGCCGTTGCAGGTGTTGCCGCCGATGGTGCCGGCGTTGCGGATCTGCGGGCCACCGACCATGTCGACGGCTTCGCCCAGCACGTTGATCTTTTCGATGATGATGGGGTTGCGCGTAATATGGGAGAAGGTTGTAAGCGAGCCGATGCGGATGTTCTCGTCTTCATCCATGCTGATGCCGCGCATGGAGTCGATCTTCTGAATGGAGATCAGCTCCTTGCCCGCGCGGCGGCCTTCGCGCATCTGGACGAGCACGTCTGTGCCGCCTGCGATGATCTGCGCTTCGGGATGCTCCAGACGAAGCTTGACTGCTTCTTCTACGCTGTACGCTTCATAGAGCGCTTTCATATCATACATAGTCTGTTCCCTCCCTCAGTCCTGAATCAAGCCCGCTTCGGTGAATTTGGCGAAGAGGACGTGCGGTGTGATCGGCGCCTGATTGATGGCGACGCCGGTCGCATGATAAATGGCATTGCGGATGGCAGGGGCCGGGGAGCAGGCGGGCGGCTCGCCCAGCGCCTTGGTGCCGAACGCAGAGGTCGGCTCATAGTTTTCCACAAACTCGGCTTCGAGGTTCGGATGATCCATAAAGGTCGAGAGTTTGTAGTCAAGAAGGTTGTTGTTGAGGGGCCGGCCGGTCTTCTCATCGAACAGCAGCTGCTCGGACAGGCCGTAGCCGATGCCCATGGACATACCGCCGTGCACCTGCGCCTCAGCCAGCGCGGGGTTGATGAGCTTGCCGCAGTCGTGGACGTTCACGATGTTCAGCAGCTTGACCTTGCACATCGGGATATCAACCTCGACCTCGGCGAACGTGCAGCCGAAGGAATAGGCGTTGTTGCGGATGGTGTAGGTCGATTCCGCTGTGAGGTGCTCGGAATGGATGGGGTTATACTGCGCGGTCATGGACAGCTCGGACAGGCTCATCAGCACGCGGCCGTCGGTGATGCGGACGATGTTGGAGTCGATGATGTCCATGTTATAAGTAGCCTGCCGCGTGAGCTCGCAGGCGTATTCGAGGATCTTCCGCTTCAGCAGCTCGGATGTCTGCCGGATGGAGAAGCCCGCCGTAAAGGTCTGACGGGAGGCGTAGGCGCCGAGGCCCGTCGGGGTCACGTCGGTGTCCTGACAGGACAGAACGTGTACTTTTTTATAATCGGACAGGCCAAGGATCTCCGCGCACATCTGTGCGTAGGCTGTGTCTGCGCCCTGACCGATCTCGGTTTCGCCGACCTGCAGATTGACCGTGCCGTCGAGGTTCAGCTGCAGACGGCAGGAAGAGGTTTCCAGCGAAATGGGGAAGACGGCGGTGTTGTACCAGAAGGTCGCAAGGCCGATGCCGCGGCGGATGGGGCCGGTCTGGTTGGCATAGGCCTTCACCTTTTCCTCATAGCCGATGGCCTTCATACCCTTTTCCATACACTGCCGGTAGGAGTCCTCGTAAAGCTCGTTTTTCGAGAAGCCGTCTACGTAGCCGGGCTTCATCAGGTTCTGCCAGCGGTAGGCCAGCGGCGTCATGCCGACAGCCTCTGCACACTGCTCCGCGTGGGACTCGTCCGCGAACGACGCCTGCGGCATGCCGTAGCCGCGCATGGCGCCCGCCGCCGGGCGGTTGGTGAAGACGGTGTAAGCGTCGCCCTCAAAGTTGGGACAGGGATAATGCTGGTTGAATGAGCCGAGCGCCTTGGCCACGATCGAATGGCCGTGGGAGGCGTAGCCGCCCTGATTGGAGAAGCATTCGACCTTCTTGGCGGCGATGGTGCCGTCCGGATGCAGCCACGAGATGATGTGCGTGCGGATGGCGTGGCGGACGCGGTTGGAGACGAAGGTTTCCTCACGCGAGCAGTCGAGCTTGACAAGACGGCCGCCGACCTGCGTGCAGCACCAGGCGCACAGCGGCTCATACAGCGCGTCCTGCTTGTTGCCGAAGCCGCCGCCGATGTACGGCTTGATGATGCGGATATCGCCCCACGGACGGCCCAGAGCCTGTCCGACGATGCGGCGTACGATGTGCGGGATCTGCGTGGAGCTGGTCACGACGAGGCGGCCGTTTTCCTCATAGCAGAAGCAGCCGTGATTCTCGATGTGGCAGTGCTGCACGGTGGGCGTTTCGTACCAGCCCTCGACCTTGATGAGGCCCGGCTCCTTGATCGCCTCGGCGTAATTGCCCGCCGCTGCGGTCGTATGCTTGAGGATGTTGTTGGGGAACGCCTCGTGCAGCTGCGGCGCGCCGGGCTCCATGGCCTTCTGCACGTCGAGCACGAACGGCAGCTCCTCATACTCGACCTCGATGGCGCGCACGGCCTGCATGGCCGCGACCTCGTCCTCGGCGATGACAGCGCAGACATCGTCGCCGTAATAGCGCACGTGCCGGTTGAGCAGGTGCCGGTCGGCAATGTCCTGATGGGACGGGTCCATCGACCACGGGTGGCCAGCCGTGGGGAACGGGATATCCGGTACGTCGAAGCAGGTCAGGATCTTGACAACGCCGGGAATTTTCTCGGCCTTGCTGATGTCGACCGACTTGACGAAGCCGTGCGCAATGGTCGAATGCTTGACTCTGATGAGCAGCGCATCCTTCGGGGCCAGATCATCATAGTATTTTGTCCGGCCGGTCGCCTTGTCAAAGGCGTCGACACGAACCTCGCTTCTGCCTACGATGTTCATTCGGTTACCTCCATTTGCCGGATTACAGGCGGGTTTTGCGCGTCCGTGCATGAAATCCGCCATTTTTCCACTTTTATTTGTTCCTATTGTAGCATATTCGGATTTGAAGAGAAAGTGAAAGCATTATCCTACTTTCTGAATAACGGCTTTTTTCGCGAATGTCGAAAAAACTGTATGATTCTTGCGCAAATATGCAAAAATAGCTATACTGTTTTGTAGAAAATCACAAGGAGCACACAATATGGCTGCAATCTCTGCACTTCCCGCCGGCTGCCTGCTCATGGCTGCCGGAAATGCCTCCCGCTTCGGGGAAAACAAGCTGGCCGCGTGCTTTGACGGGCAGAGCCTGTTCTCGCTGGCGCTTGCGGCGATCCCGGCGGAGATGTTCGCCCGCGTCACGGTCGTCTCGCAGTATCCGGCGCTTCTGGAGGAGGCTTCGCTGGCGGGCTTTGATACGATCCTGAACGACCGGCCGGAGGACGGCATCAGCCGCACCATCCGCCTCGGCACGCAGGCGATGGCGGACTGCGCCGGTATTTTATATATGGTCGCCGACCAACCGCTGCTGCGGGCCGGGACGGTGCGGCGCGTCGTGGACGCGTGGCGGGCGAACCCGGACTGCATTGCCGCTGCGGCGCACAACGGAAAGCGCGGCAACCCGTGCCTGTTCCCGGCGCGGTTCTTCCCGGAGCTGTGCGCATTGGAGGCTGACCGCGGCGGCTCGTCCGTCATCCGGCGGCACGAGGACGCGCTGCTGCTCGTCGAGGCAGGGGAGCGCGAGCTGTTCGACTGCGACACAAAGCAGGCGCTGGAGATCCTGAAGGGAAACGCATAGCGCCGCTCATTCCCGGCGCGGCAGGAGGAGCATGGCGAGATCGTTGACGTTGGTGCCGGTGGGGCCGGTGTGGATGAGGCCGCCGATGCGCTCCAGCGCGGGATAAGCGTCGTTGCGCCGCAGAATGTCGGCGGGGTCAAGCCCGGCGGCGCGGAGCGCGGCGAAGCTGTCCTGATCGACAAAGCCTCCGGCGGCGTCGGTCGGGCCGTCGGTCCCGTCGGAGCCGAAGGAGAAGACGGCGGCCTGCGCAAGCCCGGCAAGTCCTTCCGCAGCGGCCAGTGCAACCTCCTGATTGCGTCCGCCGCGTCCGGAGCCGGTCAGATGCACGACCGTCTCGCCTCCGGCGAGAAACGCAAGCGGCTCAGACGGTGACGCGTGCGTCCGCGCGACGGCGGCAAGGAACCGCCCCGCCTCCCGCGCCTCGCAGCTCAGACAGTCGGTCAGCCGGATGCAGCGGTAGCCGAGCGTCTGCGCCGCCTGCTCTGCTGCATCGCAGAGGGCGCGGACGCTGCCGGTCACGCGGGAGACTGCGTTCGGCAGTGCTTTCGGCGTTTCTGTCTGCAGGCAGGCCAGCGCCCGGTCAGACAGGCGCAGCCCGTATTTCCGCACGACGGCCAGCGCCTCGGCGCACGTGCTGCTGTCCGGCGCTGCAGGGCCGGAGGCGATCATGTCGAGTGGGTCGCCGAGAATATCCGACAGCACGACCGAGAAGACCGGCGCCGGACGGCAGTGCAGCGCGAACCGCCCGCCCTTGACGGCGGACAGCCGCTTGCGGATGGTATTGATCTCCACAATATCCGCGCCGCAGGAGAGCAGCTGGCCGGTGATATCCTCCAGCTCGGCAAGCGGCACCAGCGGAGACTCAAACAGCGCCGAGCCGCCGCCGGAGATGAGAAACAGCACGCAATCCTCCTCCCGCAGTCCGCGCGTCAGCTCCAGCGCAGCCTGCGCGGCGCGGAGCCCGGCCTCATCCGGCACCGGATGCCCGGCCTCAAAGATCTGAAGCGGGCCGATGGGGCCGCGGCTATGGCCGTATTTGGTGATGACCGCGCCGGAGGTGATGCGCGTGCTGAGCGTGTCCCACGCCGCGTTCGCCATGGCCCACGCGGCCTTTCCGATGGCGATGAGCACGACGCGCCCCGCGCAGGAAAACTCCTGCAGCGCGCGCTGCACGGCGGCGTCCGGCTGCACGGCGCGCAGACTTGCGCGGATGATCTGGTCAGCGGTATCGCGAAGCGTCATAAAATCTGTCCTTTCCGATCAAAAGCATTCTGCCGACAGTGTATCACATAACGTACCCTTCCGCCAAGTATGGCGGAAGAAAAAAAGCGGCCTGCGAGCCGAGGTTGCAAAATGGGCGCGTTTGTGGTAAATTGGGTGCAAATGAACATAAGAGGTGATCGCATGAAGCGGCTGCTGCTCCTGCTGGCGTGCCTGCTGGCGCTCTGCACAGGCGTCTGCGCGGCGGAGCCCGTTATTTCCGAAATGAAAACAGACTGTACCCTGACCGGCAGCAGCTCTTGTCAGGTCACGCAGAGCTTTACGCTGGAGATCAGCGGCGCGCAGACACAGCTGCGCTTCCCGCTCAGCGCCGGCGCGAAGAAGGCCTCCGTCGCGGGCTATCAGACGCAGAAGCAGACCGACGGCGACTGCCCCGTGCTCGTGCTGACCGATGCAAACGGCTTTACCGGGACGCGCTCGTTTACCGTCATGTATACGATCTCGGGCCTTGCAAGCGAGGCCGACGGCGTGCAGACGCTCAGCCTTCCGCTCATGAGCGCGAAATGGGACTATCCCATCTCCAAATATGTCTTTACTGTCACGCTGCCCAAGCCGTTTGAAAGCTATCCGGCCTTTACCAGCGGCTACCACGGCGACGTGATCTCCGACTATATCGATCTGGATGTCTCCGAGTCGCGCATCACGGGCGTGATCGAAACGGGGCTGAAGGACCATGAATCGCTCGAAATGACCCTCACGCTGGATAAGTCCTATTTTTCCGGCGCGCATACCACGCTTTCGTTCGGCTGGGCCGGCACGGCAATCATTCTGCTGCTGCTCGCGCTGGCGTTCCTTTACTGGTTCTCGTCTCTGCGCAGTGCACGGGTGCGCGTATCCTCACGGATGCTGCCGCCGGATGCGGCGCTGCCGTGCGATATGCCGTTCCTGCTGGCGGGCGGACCGATCCAGTTCAATATGCTGGTCTGCCACTGGGCAAGTCTGGGATATCTGACCATCTCCTGCGGCAAAAACGAGCGGGTGGTGCTGCGCCGCCGCGTCGATATGGGCAACGAGCGCCGCCCTGCAGAGGTCAGGTTGTTCCAGATGCTGTTTTCGCAGGGCGACGTGTGCGAGGGCGTAAGTCTTCTGTACAAGCGCACGGCGGAAAAGGCCGACGAGGTCCTGCGGCGCTACTGGGTCAGGCGGATGTACCGCAAAACCAGCGGCAATCCGCTCATTATGCGTGCGCTCGGCATTCTGGCCGGAGCGCTGACTGCCGCCGAGGCGGCAAGCCCGATCCTGCCGTCAGGCTTCGTGCGCTGGCTGCTGCTGGCCGTGATCTTCGTGCTCGGCGGCGTACTGTTTGCGGTGATCCAATATGCGCCTGCGGCGTATTATCAGGGAAAATGGCCGCTGGCAGGACTGGCTGCGGCGTGTGCGGCGGCGCTTCTGGCAATGGCGCAGCTCGGCGAGGGCGTTCTTGTGATGCTGCTGGTGATCGCCTGCGAGGTGCTGATCGGCGTGCTGACGCTCCACGGCGGCAGGCGCACCGCCTTTGGCGACGAGATCGTCGCGCAGGCGCTTGGCTACCGCAAGTTCCTCCGGCGCGTCACGCAGAGCCAGCTGCAGTCCCGGCTGGCGCAGGACAGCCAGTATTTTTACCGCATCCTTCCGTATGCCGAGGCGATGGGCCTCGGCAGGAGCCTTGCCCGGACGCTCGGCGACACGGCGCTGGAGCAGTGCGACTGGTACCAGGGCGCCAAGCCTGTGCCGCGCACGGCGGCAGGCTTCTATTCCAGCCTGCGCGAGGCGCTCTCTCTGATGGAGATGTCCATCCGAAATTAATGCATACATAAAAAATTCAGCCGGCGGAACGCATCGTTCCGCCGGCTGTTCACTGTAAAAGCAATGTGTCAGAACAGGCTCTGCTGGGGCTCGTCCGGCTCCGGCTGGGACAGGAGCGCTTCGATCTCGCTCTCGCCGTAGACGGCGATGCCGTTTTCCTTCAAAAGCGCCGCCGTTACGCCGTCTCCGGATGTCAGGCGGCCGGAGAACGTGCCGTCGTAAATGCGCCCGCTGCCGCAGCTCGGGCTGCGCTCCTTCAGAACGGCTGCCTTGCAGCCGTACAGCCGGGCCAGATGCAGCGTCTGCTCCGCGCCCCGGCGGTACTGCGCCGTGACATCCGTGCCGCTCTTCATCACAACGGCGCAGCCCTGCCGCTCCGACGGCTCGCGCGGCGTGGGCAGTCCGCCCAGCTGCTCAGGACAGACAGGGACGAGGTGGTAGCGCTCCATGAGCGCAACGGTCTGCATGATGGGCTTCGATTCGCCGTCATACCGGCAGCAGACGCCGAGCAGACAGGCGCTGATCAGAATGTTTTCCATAGTATCGGGTCCTTTCTCCGGCACGTACCGGCGGCAGCTGCGTCGCTTCGCAAAGCGTTTGAGGGTTCCTGTTTCCCTCATTATAGCAGACGCACATTCAAAACACAATCACAGCTTCCGAAGACGGCCCAATTCTGAAGTGCAAAAAGCTCCCCTTGCTGGGCTGCTGCGCGGCAAGGGGAGCGGTATGCTTTTCATCCGATCAGGCTGCAAACCAGATCGGTGTATTCGCCTGCGTTTTCGACCGGCAGACCGGCCATGAGCAGTGCCTGCGTGTAGAGGATATTCACCAGATCCTCCGCCTTCTTCTCGTCCTGCGCGACTGCGATCTGCAGCTTCGCGAAGATCGGGTGATCGGCGTTCAGCTCAAGAATGCGGTCGGCCTTCATGCCGGCTTCGGGGTTCATGCGCTTGAAATACTTCTCCATTTCAAACGTCATGCCGCCGTCCGGGACAACGCTGACGGGGTGGCTGCCCAGATTGTCGCTCAGGCGCACGTCCTTGATCTTGTCGCCCAGCGTCTTTTTGACGAATTCGAGCGTCTGCTTCGATTTTTCGCTCTTTTCCTCGGCGGCCTTCTTTTCCTCTTCCGTTTCGAGGCCCAGATCGCCCGCCGTGATGGCCTTGAGCTCCTTGTCCTGATACTTTGCCAGCGTCTGCGGCACGAAACCGTCGACCTCGTCGGTCATGAACAGCACGTCGCAGCCCTTCTGCTGCAGCTTTTCCATCTGCGGCAGCTGGTGCAGCGCCTCGCGGCTCTCGCCGTTGGCATAGTAGATGTACTTCTGATCCTCCGGCATGGCAGCGGCATATTCCTTGAGCGAGATCAGCTTGCCCTCCTTGCTCGACCAGTAGAGCAGCAGATCCTGCAGCGTTTCCTTCTTCGCGCCGTAATCGGCCAGAACGCCGTATTTGATCTGCGGGCCGAAGGCTGCGAAGAACTTTTCATATTTCTCGCGGTCGTTGTCCATGAGCTTCTGCAGCTCGGACTTGATCTTCTTTTCGAGATTGCCCGCGATAAATTTCAGCTGACGGTCATGCTGGAGCATCTCACGGGAGATATTCAGACTCAGATCCTGCGAATCGACCACGCCGCGCACAAAGCGGAAGCAGTCCGGCAGCAGATCAGCGCAGTTTTCCATGATCATCACGCCGGAGGAGTACAGCTGCAGGCCCTTCTTGAAGTCCTTGGTGTAGAAATCATACGGCGCTTTCGCGGGGATGAACAGCAGCGCCTTGTATGTGACCGCGCCCTCGACGTTCGCGTGAATGACGGCCAGCGGATCTTCAAAGTCAAAGAATTTCTCTTTATAGAAATTGTTGTATTCCTCGTCGGTGACGTCCTTTTTATTCCGGTTCCAGATCGGGACCATGGAGTTGAGCGTCTCGACCTCGGTATAGGTCTCATATTCGGGCTTGTCGCTGTTTTCCGTGCCCTCCTTCATGCGGCTCTTTTCAACCGCCATGCGGATGGGGTAGCGGATATAATCGGAATATTTGCGCACGAGCGACTGCAGCTCCCATGTCTTCAGGAAACGGGAATACTTCTCGTCGTCCGTGTCGGCCTTCAGCTGCATGATCACGTCCGTACCGGCGGCAGCGCGCTCACACGGGGTCATGGTATAGCCGTCCGCACCCTCGGACTCCCATTTCCATGCTTCGTCAGAGCCGTATTTCTTCGAAATGACGGTCACCTTGTCCGCGACCATGAATGCAGAATAGAAGCCCACGCCGAACTGGCCGATGATATCGGTGTCAGCGGCCTTGTCCTTGTCGAGCGCCTGCTTGAACTGCAGACTGCCGGAGCGGCAGATCGTGCCGAGGTTGTTTTCCATCTCGTCCTTGTCCATACCGATGCCGTTGTCGCTGACGGTCAGCGTGCGGGCGGTCTCGTCGGGCTTGAGTTCGATCGCAAAATCGCTGCGGCTGAGGCCGACTTTCTCATCGGTCAGCGCCTGATAGGCCAGCTTGTCGATGGCGTCGGAGGCGTTGGAAATGATTTCACGCAGGAAAATTTCCTGATGCGTGTAAATGGAGTTTATCATGAGATCCAGCAGACGCTTGGATTCCGCTTTGAACTGTTTCTTTGCCATAGTAAATGTCACGTCCTTTGCAGATTAGCACTCATGCTATCTGAGTGCTAACTGTATTCTAGCACACTTTTCCTCGTTTGCAAGGGGTTTTTGCAAAATTCATAAAGCGTTCACAAGCGGCTGGATAGGGCATGGTCAGGCTGCCCGTGCTTCCCATGCCAGCAAAAGCGCTTCCAATTCCGGTGTCAGCCGTCTGCGGCACTCTGCTTTCAGATCCTCCGGCACGCCGTAGAACGCCTCGGCGATGCTGCCGGTGATGGCGGCCAGCGTGTCGCTGTCTCCGCCGAGGGACACCGCAGTGCGCAGCGCGTCTTCAAAATCCGCGCTTTCCAGAAACGCGGTGATCGCCTGCGGGACTGTCTCCTGACAGCTCTCCACATGATGGTAGTCAGGGCGAATTTCATCGCAGGTGCGGCTGAGGTCGTAGCCGAACTCGCGTTCCACATACGTCCGGATATCCGCCTTGCTGCTGCCGGTGCGGGCGAGGAACATTGCCGCGGCGGTCGCCTGTGCGCCCTTGATCCCTTCGGGGTGATTGTGCGTGACCTCGGCGGTGAGCTTCGCCAGATGCAGCGCCTGCTCCAGATTCTTCGCCAGCTCCGCCGCAGCGGAAACCCGCATGGCGCTGCCGTTTCCATAGCTGTTGTAGGGCCGCGGAGCAGCCTCATACAGCCAGCCGTTGAAGTGCGCGCCATAGCCCCTGCCCGGATAGGCGCGGCCCAGCTGCTGCATCTGGTGCACAAGCGCTGCTTTGATGGCTGCGTCGTCCTGCCCGCACGTGTCCAGCAGCGCCTTTGCCACAGCCAGCGTCATGACCGTATCGTCGGTAAATTCAGAACGCTGGCAAAAGAGCGGAAAGTCCTTCGACTTGTAATTGTTGAAGTCGAATTCATAGGGGCTGCCGATGATATCGCCCAGAATTGCGCCGTACATATTTGATTACCTCCCACGTTTTTTTACATCCGCGTCGATCCGCGCCTTCCATCCGGGGCTGAGCGGTCTGGACGCGCGGACGGTGCAGATCGCTTCACTGATCACGTCATAGTTGAGCGCCGTGCCCACCTCGTCGCATTTGTAATCCACCGCACGTTCGGCGCTGATGCCGAAGCGGGCGGCTTCCTTCGCCGCGTCGATGTTTGCGCCGAGGAACAGAAACTCCCAGCCGTATTTTGTCTTCTGCCGCTCGATCATCCGCTGTACCGTCTCGTAGCTGTAGCGGCGGCTGGCGTTTTCATAGCCGTCGGTGGTGATGATGAACAGCGTCTTTTCCGGCACATCCTCCCGCCGGGCGTACTTGTGGACATTGCCGATATGATGGATGGCTTCGCCTACCGCGTCGAGCAGCGCTGTGCAGCCGCGTGCGAAATAGTCCTTCTCCGTCATGGGCGGCACCTTCTCCAGCGGCAGCCGGTCGTGAATGACGGTGCTGTCGCGGTCAAACAGGACCGTGGAGACAAGCGCCTCGCCCGCTTCCTTCTTCTGCTTGGCGATCATGGAGTTGAACCCCCCAATGGTGTCCGCTTCCAGCCCCGCCATAGAGCCGCTGCGATCGAGAATAAAAACCAGTTCTGTCATTATGAACACCCTCCTGTGTTTGTTTGTGTCCTGATTATACCGAACACAAAGGAGGATTTGGTCGCTTGGAAAGCGACATATTTTAAACTACGATTTTTTCTGCATGATTTCCAAGTCCTGCGTAGGGGCGGACGACTCTGTCCGCCCGCACAGAATGCAGCATTTTCCGGAAATCTATCATAAACCCGCAAGAACCTGTTTTTGAATGTAGGGGCCGATGCCCATCTTCGGCGCTAAGAGCCGCGCTATGCGCGGTTGCGCCTCGAAACTAGCCTGCGGGCATCGCATCGGCCCGGCAGATTGCACCATTTTAACGGTAATCTTCGACGAATTCGCAACTTCCTAACGGGCCGATGTGGGCATCGGCCCCTACAGGCGCGAATTCGGAGGTGTCTGCGAATCACGCCCCCAATAAGCTCTGGTCAAAGGCGAACAGCGCCTCGTTGATCTCGTAAATGTTGTAGTTCCGCTGGCTGATGAAATACTCGATGATCACGTCGAACTTGCTGCTGCGGCTGAGGGCATAGCCCGCGCGGGCTATGAGATCGCGGGTTTCGTTCAGATCCAGTTCCAGCGCGATGGCAAAGGCGAGGGCCGTGGGCTTGGACGGCCGGTAGTCCGGGTTGCTGCGGATCTTGGAGAACAGCTTGCGGTCGACGTTGGCCCGCTTGTAGATCTCGGAATCCTTTTTGCCGCTGCGGTCGATGTGCGCCAGCAGCGTTTCGGAAAATCCGGCGTCCAGATGCCTCAGCCTGTCGTTCAGACTGCGGAGGGGCCGGAGGACGGACGGGAACGCCGCGCTTGGAGCTCTGCAGGTGGGCCTTACGTCTTCGTCGGTGATGGAATCCGAGTACGGGCGCGAGCGGATAAAATCCGTATGCGCGTCTACATAGTGGTCGTCGATGTACGCAGCAATGTCCGCGAACAGCCGGCTGCTGATCTGGTAGGCACTGCGGTCGAAAATGACGAGATAGACCGTCATGTCGTGCTCCAGCAAAAACGCGCCGATGGCGTCCATCGCCGTGCGCAGCGCCTGCTCCTTTGGGTACCCGTAAACGCCGGAGGAGATCAGCGGGAACGCCACCGTCTGGCAATGGTGCTTCCTTGCCAGCGCAAGGCTCGTCCGGTAGCAGGAAACGAGCTGCTCCTGTTCGCCGTGATCGCCGCCGTGCCACACCGGGCCGACGGTGTGAATGATATATTTGCAGGGCAGGCGGTATCCCCGCGTGAGCTTGGCCTCGCCGGTCCTGCACCCGCCGAGTCGCCGGCATTCAGCCAGCAGCTCCGGCCCGGCCACCCGGTGGATGCAGCCGTCCACGCCGCCTCCGCCGAGCAAAGACTCGTTGGCTGCATTGACAATGGCGTCCACGCGCATAGTCGTGATGTCGTTTCGAACGATAATAAGCGGCATGACGGCGCACCTGCCTTTGACATATTTCAGGCCCGGAACGCCGCCAGGCCCGATAGAATCTGGATAGCAATATTGTACCAGCTTCGACTGGAAAATGCAAGAAAACACAGGAAGCGCGCAGAGGTTTTCCGGGAAGCACGGTTGCGCGGACTGCGGTTCTCTGCTACAATAAGAAAAACTGAGGGGAGTTCGGATATGAGCAGAACGGAGAATGTAGAGCTGGCCGTAGTATGTCTGCTGGAGGACGGCGGCAGGGTGCTGCTCCAGAACCGGAAAAAGGAGGACTGGCACGGCTGGGCGCTGCCGGGCGGCCATGTGGAGCCGGGGGAGTCGTTCGTAGACGCTGTCATCCGGGAGATGCAGGAGGAAACCGGCCTGACGATCCGGAACCCGAGGCTCGTCGGCGTCAAGCAGTTCCCGATCGAAGCCGGACGGTACGTCGTGCTGCTGTTCAAGGCCGTGGAATGGTCGGGAACGCTGACCTCGTCGGAGGAAGGAGAAATGGCGTGGATCGAATACAGCAAGCTCCCGTCCCTGCAAACCGTGGACGATCTCGAAGAAATGCTGCACATGATGAACACGCCGGAGCTGACGGAATTCCAATATCTGCTCCGCGGCGATGAATGGATTATGTCGATCAAATAGAGGAGGGCAGTTATGCGGTATCTCACAAAGGACTGGTACATCGCCTGTCAGACAGACCCCATGACGCCGGAGGTGCAGAAGCGGCTGGACGAGATCGATCGGGCGTACTGCGCCGCGCAGACGCGCGAGGCGCTGCCGGATGGACTGTTACAGCGGCTTTTCTTCCATGACGGTACGGTGCGGGAGATTATCACCGGAACAGACCTCACGCTCCGCATCGACAGCCCGTTTTCTGAATACCATACCGTGACCTTCCGCAATGCAAATGTGAAGCAGGAGCCGCCCCGCGTCGGCGCGGTCTGGCTGTACCGGGAGCTTTACCGGCACAAGAGCGGGCGCGGCTACGAGGCGCACATCCTGTTCGAAGCCCCCGCAGGCCCCGTATACCGAAAAATCTGCGCCGCCGCCCTGATCGACACAAGGATCATCTGCGATGAGATCGAATTTGCGTAAAAAACGTGGGTGTCTCAAAAACCACTTTGAGACACCCCCGCGTTCAATTCCCGCCCGCAGGCGGCACGGTCTGCGAAGCAGACCACACTCGCACCAATAAAGAAAAGACACGCTTTGGCGTGTCTTTTCTTTATTGTGTTTTCACTACACTATAGATGAACACACATCTTGTCGGAGTGACTCCGATCAACTACAAAATCAAGCACGCTTCTGTAAAAATGTTTTCTCTGCCATATGGATCACGAAGTCGCGTTCGTCCGGATCGGCTTTTGCGAAGTCGATCTGATACCGCTGGCAGGTCTTGCGGAAGTGAACAACATAGGCCAAATCTTCTTTCGTCGGAGGTACGACATAGCCATTCGGCGCGGCAAGCGCGTCCAGCTCCAGATATTTTTCGTTCTGCATCTGTCAAACCTCCTTCAAGTATTGCCCAAATAATTCCCGCGCAGCATCACCATCAATCAGCAGCAGGAACGGGTCAAACCGGCTGAATGGAATCGCACCGTAAGTCTGCATATAGTGTTCCCGAAGCTGCGTCGTCTTGGCCTTCAGGTAAATTGCGCCGCCGTAGCCATAATCAATGGAGAGCTGAATCCCGAAAGCCAGCAGCGCCGCGCCGATTCCAGCGTATTTTCTAGGCTTGGACAGTGTCGGATTTCCGCTGGGTGCACTTTCCATATACTCCACATAAACCAGCACGCCTTCCGGCATATCCCGATAAGCGGCGAGTCCGACCAGTTCTCTGGTTGCATCCAGTTCCAGCGCATATTTGTCGAGCGCAGCGTCCTGAATAAAATCCGTACGCCAGTCGGTTTGCCAATGTTCTCTCGCTGTTCGTTCAAAATCAGCAGCAGTCGCTTCCCGAATAGAGGCAGGAAGCTTCGCGCTTGTTTGGCTTTCGATGATGTAATAACGTGGCTGCATAGCGGCTGCTCCTTCAATTCTTGATTTATTATACCACAGCTCTCAGAAAAACGCAAAGAAGAGTTTTCCTGATCTGCTTCCGTATCCGATTTACAGCCGCTGCTGAGAATGTCCAACAGTTCTTTCTTCGACCACTTCTGTACCCGCGCCTGTTCCAGATATCACTTGCGCGCATCTCTTGTCAGCTCCGATTCCATAATGACCACATTCAGCGTCCAGCCGATTTTCATTGCCAGCCGGAGGAGCGTTTGGTCATTTTCATAGGTCTTGTAAAAAACACGCATCCGGCGCACGTTGCGTGGGGAAAAGCCTGTGCGGTCAGGGAACTTTGCCTGCAAGAATTCTGCGGCTGCGACCGCCGCGCCCTTCTCCGGGCGCTGGCTGATGACCTTGCCGATGGCATAAATTTCGTCCATCTGCGGAAGATTCCGTGCAAGAATTGCGGCCAATTCCCGGTACATCGTGCCGTAATCTACAGGTTTTCTGACGTTCATAGCCTCTCCTTTCCGCGCTGGCGCGCATCATTTTTGTTGTTCCGTTGAAGTATCGCTTCGACCTTACGAATGGAGCGTCACTCCGCTTCCTTAAATAAAACCCGCCTTTCGATAAATGCACTCGAAAAGCGGGTTTTGCTTAAGCTCTTATTGTAATGGTTTTATTTCTGGACTGATTTGATCCACTTGGGATTCAAAACCGAACTGGGATGTTGGAGTGTTTGATAAAATTCGAAAAATCAGGTGCGTTATATTTGCAATACTGCAAAAAATCCCGAATACTTGATTCAACCAAATCACTTTGCACCGTAGGCGAGATTGTAATGCTTTTTACTGCATTTTCTGAAAATTTCAGCTCTATGTAGGGTATCAGAATCCCATTGCCTGCTCTGAATTTATAGACGCCCATTTCTGAAAGCTTATCAAGAAGTTCATCAGGGACCGAGATTACGATACGAAATTCACTTTCCTGATTGAAACAGTCTCTTTTTATAAAAGACAGGCAGTCGCTGAGTGCGGCCTTTTCGAAGCTGCACTGTTCGCCTTGATAGACATACACGGGAAGGTTATCCAGCTTTTGCTCTCTTTCAGAATCGCTCACTTTTTTCTCCAGTTCACGCAGTGCTGATTGGTCGATGCCTGAAGCTTGCTTTTTTGACATCTCGGTGACGACGGCCAGAAATATTTTTGAAATAGCGACCTCCATAGAGGACAGCAGCCCGTTTGTAAGTATGTGGCTATATTCTGAGTCGTTGTCCTTACTGTAGTCAACATTCCCGAAGGAAAAGCTGCAGCCATCCAGAACCGGATTGCTTCGCAAGATGCTTTCTACGAGCTTTTTATCATCAAATTCGATATTGTATCCTTGGCTATTGATTTCTTTCGTATAGTAATTCCACATAGGAAGAGAATCTTCCTTAAGAGAGAAGCAGCATACAAACAGCTGCATGCCAAGATTTGTAATAGCCAAACGCATTTGTTCGCGCACTTCGTCCGATGCATTGCAATCTTTTGCGATGCTGTCCAGCCCCGCAATAATCTCATCCTTATCATTCATATACTTAATGTTCGTAAAACGAAGTGTTTTGTTGCGCAGTATGCTTTCCAGTCCGCCGATGGAGGTATAATGATAAACTGACTTTGCCCGTTGTCCCTTTTTAAATTTTAATTTGGACTTTTGCAAATGCGAATAATCAACTTGCACTTGATCTGTGTAATCTATGTACTCCATTGCTTGCTGCACCCCACTTGATCCGAACGTTCTTTCTCTGTATCAAGGCATATGCTGAAGCTGTTCAGGAATATTCAATGTGGTCAATGCAATCCTCCATGCGCTTTTTGATCCCCTTTTTGATTGCCGCATCACAAATAATCCCCCAGTAATCCTGCTGCAAATTTGATTTCGCGGATGAGCCACTTTTAACTGTTGTAAAACACAAAGGTATCCGTGTTGCTTGTAGGTTGTCGGCGGCTTGGAGCATTGCATCAATCGCAGGATATTTTTGCTGCAGCTCATAGTCAAGAGCGCGTGCTTCCTGCTCTGACCCGTGTGCAATTGTGTATTTAATTCTGCCAAGGTCCTTTAGAATATCTGCGCAATCCTCCGCGTCTTTCAGTGCTTTCAAGGTTAAAGATTCTAAGCCTGAAACAAAATGAATTGTACCCATTACTTAAATACCCCCTTCAAATACGCTCCGCTGATATTACCCTTGTCTACGTCATTTTACTTAAAAATAGATTACCGGCAGCGCGCTATTCCACTCGGAAACTGGTACATAGGAATTTTCGGTCTTTATGGCCACGCAGCATTCTCACCTCCGTCGTCAAAAATAGAAAAATTTTGTAAACTCCATGTATGTATTATAGCATATTTTATCGGAAACGGCTGCCTGTTTGAAGGATCTGTACGAAAACGTAACAAAGCCAGCTCCGAAGTGTGCTGCTGCGTGATAAAACGCCGCAGACATTCAGTAGCAAGCAATTTGACTATGCCGAGACCCCGCTCATATATCCGCTTCGCTTAAGATATTCCAGACAGTGTCTGGAATATCTTAAGCCAGGGTGTCTTGTATTTTGTTCGAGAACCATTTGGGAATATACAAGCCCTTTTACTGCTGCGGGGCTCTCAATATAATGGTCTCAATTTTTTTAAGGAGAAAGAAATATGCCCAAAGAATACTCAACCAAATTCAAAACCGAAGTAATCAAACGTTACCAGAACGGCGAATCCATCCTGGCACTCAGTCAGGAACTGCGTATTGCCCAAAGCACGATCTACCATTGGAGAAAAGAGTTTTGCTCCATCAAAGCAGCAAATCGTATTTATACACCGAAAGAGTTTGATGCGCTTTCGCGGCGGCTGGAAAAATTGGAGCATGAAATGGAGATCATTAAACGATCCGGTTACATCGCAGATGTACCGCTGCAGAAAAAGCTGTCCGTTTTAGAAAACATTTACCGTCAGGCAGATAACACCTACAGCGTCCATGAACTATGTGAAGCACTGGATATTGCCCGCGGAACCTTTTACAACTATATTTTTCGCCGCGCCGATCATAGCAAGCGGGAGGAAGCGCAGATCGAACTTATGCGATTGGTACAGCAGGTCTTCGATGATAGTTCCCAGCGATTCGGCGCTGAAAAGATTCGTGTCACTCTGGCCGGGAGCGGTGTCCGGGTCAGCACCAAACGCATTGCGGCAATCATGCAGGAACTGGGGCTGCAAAGCATCCGTCCAGACGCGAAAAAGCAATACAAGAAGCAGCAACAATACAAAAAGCAAAATCTGCTGGAACGCCAGTTTACTGCAGACCATCCGAACCAGATCTGGGTCAGCGATATTACATACTTCAAAGTCAATGATTACTGGATGTATCTCTGCATCATCCTCGATCTTTTCTCACGCCGAATCGTCGATTATCGAGTATCCCGCAATGCCAGTACAAATCTGGTCACCAGCACATTCCGAACCGCTTTCCGGGAACGCGGCAATCCCAGTGGCTTGACTTTTCACAGCGACCGCGGCAAGCAGTACACATCGGCCGCATTTACAGCATTGCTGCAAAAATGTGAGGTGAAGCAATCTTTTTCCGCCACAGCACGGCCGCATGACAATGCCGTCGCCGAAACATTCTTTGCTTCCTTCAAAAAAGAAGAGGCGTACCGCAGAGAGTACACCTCAGAACAGAGCTACCGCAAAAGTGTGGAGCAATATATTCGGTTTTACAATGAACTCCGTCCACATCGAACCTTGAAATACAAGACACCACAGGCGTTTGAGGAAGCCTACAGGGAACGTTTATAAAAAGGTCGTGTTCAAATAACGACATTGTGTAAAAATAATAGTTTCATATTCTGCGAGTTTTGATGCACATAAGCTCAGCAGATAAAAAAGAAAAGCCTTGGTTTCTCAAGGCTTTGAAGACAAGAAGAAACCCGTTTTTCGATAAAACTGTTCGAAAAACGGGTTTCATTCACATGGTGCGAGAGATGAGACTTGAACTCACACGACTGTTGCCACACGCCCCTCAAACGTGCCTGTCTACCTATTCCAGCACTCTCGCATTCAATTTTCGATTGCTCGGTTATTATAATCACACTTCGCGCGTTTGTCAAGTGTTTTATTTCTTTTTGGCCGGATGTTCCATCACTTTTTTACTTGCGCTTCGTCCCGATATCTGGTATAATACCGGTTGAATGTACACAAGGAAGGCGGGCGAAGGGGTTGCCGAAGTTTTTTGTTTCGCCGGACGCCGTGCGCGGGCGCTTCCTGACGCTTGACGGGGAAAACGCGGCGCACGCGAAGGTCCTACGGCTCAGGCGCGGCGACAGCGTTCTCGTCTGCGACGGCTGCGGGACGGATTACCGCTGCACCGTTTCTGATTGTTCCCCGCAGCAGGTGTGTCTGGTCGTAACCAGCACGGAGGAGTCCACTGCGGAGCCTCCGGTCGCCTGCAGCGTCTATATGGCCTACGCAAAGGCCGACAAGCTCGAGCACGTGATCCAGAAAGCAACGGAGCTTGGCGCATACGAGATCGCGGCCTTCCCATCCTCCCGCTGCGTGCTGAAACTTGATGCAGCCTCGGCGGAGAAGAAGCGCGAGCGCTGGCAGAAGATCGCCGCGTCCGCCGCTGCACAGTCGGGCAGGGGCCGGATCCCGCAGGTGCTCGTGATGCCGTCGTTTGAGGACGCGGTGCGGCGTGCGGCCGGATGCGAGCTGGCGCTGCTTCCGTATGAAAACGAGCACGCGCTTTCTCTGCGCCGCGCCATTGGCAGCGCACAGGCGAAGACCGTCTCGATCATGACCGGGCCGGAGGGCGGCTTTTCCGACGAAGAGGTCCTGCTTGCGCAGCGCGCCGGACTTCAGGTCTGTACGCTCGGTCCGCGTATTCTCCGCTGCGAGACTGCGCCGTTGTGCGCGCTCAGCGCCGTCCTGTTCGCCGCCGGCGCGCTGGACTGACGCGATAGATATTTAATATAATGTATATTTTTGAATCAAAGGACAGAACAGAATGATGACAAAGAACAAAACTGCTGCAAAAAAGACGGAGGATCAGTCCGTTGTCTATAAAGTCCCCGCCGCATTCGTGCTGATGATCGTTGTAATTTACGCGTTTTGGAAGCTTGGCGGCTATTACAGCACCGTAGAGGGCTTTACGGCGCTTTATCCGATGTTCTGCGTTCAGCGGTATGTGTTTCTGGCGCTGACCGCCGCTGAGCTTGTGCTGTGCGTTCTGCTGAAAAACGGGCTTGCGCGGACGATCTGCCGCTACTGGCTGGCGGCGTTTGCGCTGCTGTTCGTCTCGAGCCTGATTCTGTCCATCTTCTGGACGGGCAACATGATCGTGATCTATCTGCTGCACGCGCTGGTCTACTGCCTGTACATGGTCTGGCAGCTTTACCATTCCGAGTTCTTCACCTTCTCGCTGGTCACGGCCTCTGCAGGCGTTGTATTCTATCTCATCGCCCGCACCTCCTATATGGCCAACCGCATCGCGGGCAGCGCGCTGCTTGCGCTGATCCTGATCGGCACGGCGCTCACCGCGTTCCTGTGCGCGAAAAACCACGGCAAGCTCAACCTTGGCAGCCGGATGCTGCGGCTGTTCCCGGACGGGTTCAATCCGCTGCTGTTCTATTTCATCTGCGTGCTCTGGGCTGTCGTGCTGGCCGCCTGCCTGATCTTCGGCTCCGGCTTCGCGTTCTATGCCATGTTCGCAGCAATTGCCGTCGAGCTGATCGGCGCGGTGTACTATACCTTCCAGCTGAAATAAAAATTTGCATAGATACGCCCTCCGCTCCGTAAATATGGAGCGGAGGGTGATTTTTTGTTTTCTGGCCGTCAGATCCTTAAGAATACGCTGCTGCTGACCGCCGCGGCACTGCTGCTTCGGTTTGCGTCCATGCTGTTTCAGGCGCATCTGGCCGGGCGTATCGGTGCGGAAGGACTGGGCGCGGTGCAGCTGCTGCTGTCCGTGTCCGCGTTCGCGACGACACTGGGACTGGCCGGGATGCGCGTAGCGGCCTCGTGTCTGTGCGCGCAGGCGCACGGCAGGCGGGAGCCTGCGCAGGTGCAGCTGGCCGCCGCGCACTGCCTCGGCTTCGTGCTCGTGACCAGCACGCTTGCGGCGGCCGGGCTTTATTGGGCCGCGCCGGTTCTGGCCGGGCGCGTGCTGCACGAGCCTGCGGCGGTAGGCAGCCTGCGGCTGCTTGCGGGGCTGCTCCCGGCCGGGTGTGCGGGGTTAGTGCTGGGCGGATACCTGACCGCTGTGGGAAAGGTTTGGCAGCTGACCGCCATTGACGCGGGCGAGCGTGTTCTGGGGCTTGGATTGAGCCTGCTCCTGCTGCGTTTTGCGCCGCAGACTGTGTCCGGGGCCTGCTTTGCGCTGCTGGGTGGGGAGCTGCTGTCCTCCTGCGCGGCGGACGCGGCGCTTTACGCGCTTTACCGGCAGAGCTGGCGCGGTGTCCGGCAGACGGACGCGCCCGGGATGGCCCGGCGCGTAGGCGCTCTGGCAGCGCCGCTGGCGCTGAACGATCTGCTGCGCGCAGCGCTCCGGGCGCTGGAGCAGTTCCTCATCCCGTGGGGGCTGACGCGGGCCGGTGCGACGCGGCTGGGCGCGATGGCGGCATACGGGACGGTCATGGGCATGGTGTTTCCTGCGCTTATGCTGCCGTCGGCGTTTTTGTACGCGCTGGTCGATCTTCTGATCCCGGAGCTTGCCGCCTGCCGCGCACAGGGCCGCCGGGAGCGGCTTGCCTCCGTGACCGGGCAGTGTCTGCGGGCGGGGCTGCTGTTCGCTGGCCTTACGGCGGGTCTGCTGTATGCGCTGGCAGAGCCGCTTACGGCAATTTTGTATCAGAGCGAACAGGCCGGGCGGCTTCTGCGTGTGTTCGCGCCGCTGGTGTTGGTTTTATATCTGGACGCGTTGACGGATGGGATGCTGAAGGGTCTTTCCGAGCAGGTCGCAAATGTGCGCTATAACACGCTTACCTCGGCGCTGGACGCGGTGCTGCTCGTGCTGCTCTTGCCGCGCTGGGGGCTGGGCGGCTATATTTTCGCGTTCGCCGCGACGCATCTTCTGAACTTCACGCTGAGCCTGCGGCGGCTGCTGATCGTCACCGGCTGTCCGCTTCGACTGGGCGCGGTATTGGGCGTCGGGGCCTGCACCGGAGCCGGCGCGCTTGCGGCGCAGCTGCTGCCGGAGCTGGAAAGCGATCCGGCGGGGCTGCTGCTCCGCGCGGCGGTCTTTTCCGGTGTGTTTATTCTGGCTGCGTGTCTCAGCGGAACGGCGGAGCGCTGTCTGCCGCCGAGCCTGCGGGGGCTGCTGTATCTGCCGGAACGCAGCGAAAAAACGCAGGCAGTTCGTTGACTTTTCTGTCCAAAGGCCCTACAATCAGAATAGAATCTGAAATAAGGACGGGCTTTTCCATGATCTCTTTCCGCAATGATTATTCCGAGGGCGCGCACCCGCAGGTGCTCGCCGCACTTGAGAAAAATAACCTTGTCACGACCTGCGGCTACAGCATGGACGATTTCTGCGCCGAGGCGCGCGGCATCGTCCGTGCGCGCTTTTCCTGCCCGCAGGCGGACGTGCACTTTATGGTCGGCGGCACGATCGCCAACACGACGGTCATCGCTGCCGCGCTTCGCCCGTGGGAGGGCGTGATCGCCGCCGATACCGGCCATATCAACGTCCATGAGACGGGCGCGATCGAGGCCTCCGGCCACAAGGTCTGCGCCATCGAGGCCCCCGGCGGCAAGCTGAACCCGGCGCTCGTGCGCGAGCTTCTGCGCCGCCACTGCGACGGGCAGGACGAGCATATGGTTCTGCCGCGCATGGTCTATATCTCCGACGCGACGGAGCTTGGTACGATCTACACGAAATCAGAGCTTTCCGCGCTGCACGACGTTTGCCGGGAGTATGGGCTGTATCTGTTCCTGGACGGCGCACGCCTGCCCGCCGCGCTGGTCGCGGAGGGAAACGATCTGGCTCCGGCAGATTTTGCAAAGTACTGCGATGTCTTCTACATCGGCGGCACGAAAAACGGCCTGCTGTTCGGCGAAGCGCTTGTCATCACGAATGACAGCCTCAAGCCGCATTTCCGGAACATGATCAAGCAGCGCGGCGGGATGTTCGCCAAAGGCTTTTTATTCGGAACGCAGTTCAAGGCGTATTTTGAGGACGATCTCTGGCTGACCATGGCGCGCCATGCCGTCACGCAGGCGCAGCGCATTCAGAAAGCAGCGGCAGAAAAGGGCTATTCCCTCTACGCCGTCTCGCCCACGAATCAGGTCTTTCTTGTCCTCTCTCACGCGCAGATCGAGCGGCTGAAGCAGAACTTCGCGTTCGAGCTGAACGGGCGCGTGGATGAAGACCACGAGGCCGCGCGATTCGTCTGCTCCTGGGCGACAAAGCCCGAAGCGGTCGACGCACTGATCGCAGCGCTGTGATGGACAGGCTTTCCCATCCGTTTCCGCCGCTCTATGACGCGGAGTCGCGGATCTTGATCTTAGGCTCGTTCCCGTCGGTCAAATCGCGCGAGGCCATGTTTTTCTATGGCCACCCGCAGAACCGCTTCTGGCGCGTCGTTTCGACCGTGCTGGGCTGCGATTGCCCGCGCACAATTGAGGAAAAGCAGCAGATGCTGCACGCGCACCACATCGCGCTCTGGGATGCCATTGCAAGCTGCGAAATAACCGGCTCAAGCGACAGCTCCATCCGTGAGGCTGTTCCGACCGACCTCACGCCGATTTTAAAGACCGCGCCCATCCGGCAGATCTTCTGCAACGGCGCGACCTCCTATCAGCTCTACTGCCGCCATCAGCAAAAGCTGACTGGCCGGGAGGCCGTCAAGCTTCCCTCCACCAGCCCCGCCAACGCCGCCTGGAGCATTGAGCGCCTCACGCAGGCCTGGTCGGTGATTCTGGACGCGCTGGACTGACGACACAAAAATTTGCCTCCCCTTGTCATAGCACTGCATGACAGGGAGAGGCAGATTTTTACGCGCCGCCGGCTTTCCCGGCGGGGATTGTCCTCAAATGAAGCCCGAAACGCATCTGGTTCGTGCAGAGAACGGCAGAAAATCGAATGGAGCTGTCAGGGACGGAGCAGACTTCGCGCCTACCGGCTGCATACGCGTTTCGCTTGGTATGCACGGAATAAAAATTAGCCAATTTTCGATTTTTTGTTCGCAAATTTCGGACAGATATGCTATACTGGGAGCAGAAGGAGGCGAGCGGATGCAGCGGCTGATTTTTCATGTGGATGTCAACAGCGCGTTTTTGTCGTGGGAGGCAGCGCGCCGCGCTGCGGCGGGGGAGGCCGATCTGCGGCTCATCCCGTCCGCCATCGGCGGCGACCGGGACAAGCGCACCGGCATTATTCTGGCAAAATCCATCCCCGCAAAGGCCTTCGGCGTTACGACCGGCGAGCCGGTCGGCATGGCGCTGCGCAAATGCCCGCAGCTGGTGCTGGCTCCGCCGGATTTCCGGCTGTATTCGAAAAACTCCAAAGCGTTTATCGCCGTCTGCCGCCGCTACGCGCCCGTTGTGGAGCAGGTTTCCATCGACGAATGCTTCCTCGACATGACCGGCACGGGGCTGCTCTATCCGGACCCGGTCGCCATCGCGCACATCATCAAAGATACGATCTTCTCCGAGCTGGGCTTCACGGTCAACGTCGGCATCGCGCCCAATAAGCTGTTGGCGAAAATGGCCAGCGACTTTGAAAAGCCGGATAAGGTACATACGCTTTTCGCGCATGAGATCCCGCAGAAGCTCTGGCCGCTGCCAGTCGGTTCGCTGTTTTCCGTCGGGCGGTCCACGGCGGAAAAGCTGACCGCTGCGCGCATCCGCACGATTGGAGATCTGGCACAGGCGGATCTGGCCTATATTCAGAGGCTTACCGGCGTTAAGCTGGGGAAACTCATTCATGACTACGCCAACGGCATCGACGATGCTCCGGTCCTTTCCGAGCCGGAGGCCGTCAAGGGCTATGGCAATTCTGTCACGCTCGAGCAGGACGTGACGACTCCGGCACAGGCCAACCAGATCCTGCTTGCCCTGTGCGACAGCGTTGCGTCCCGTATGCGCGCAGACTCCAGGCGCTGCGCCTGCGTGACCGTGACGATCCGCGGAAACGACTTTCGGAACCGGTCGCACCAGCGCCGCCTGCCGGAGCCGACGGATGTGACGGCGGAGCTGTACGCCATGTCCCGGACGCTGTTTTCCGAGCTTTGGGACGGCGTGACACCGCTGCGTCTGCTCGGCGTGACGCTGAATGATCTGTGCGGGGACGATGCCGTACAGCTGTCCCTGTTCCGCGACGAGAAAAAGGAACGCGCCCGCAAGCTTGACCAGACTGTCGATCAGCTGCGCGGCAAATTCGGCGTCACAGCGATCTCACGCGGCAGCGTCACGGACGCGTCCCGGCGCGTGGGCAGGAAATACAAGGCAGAGCTCGACCCTGGTCAAAAATAATCAGGCAGACAGGCAAATGCTTTTCAAAAACTCCGCCCAGAGCTCCGGAAACGTGCGGGCGGGGACGGCCTCCGGCGCGACGAGCGGAATTTCGGCAAGCAGCCGCTCTCCCGCCGTGGCGGTCATTGTGCCGAGCCGCTGCCCGGCTTCGACAGGGGCCTGTACGGACTCGTCGACCGTGACGGCAGTCTGCACCTGCGAGGCCAGCGCCTTTTCGAGCAGAAGCGGCTCGCTGCGCTCCGGTACGGGCGTGATGGAATCCTGCCGTCCCAGCACGACCGGGACGGGCGGAATGCCGCCCTCCGGCTGCGGCGTGACGAGGGCGTAGCCGGAAAAGCCATAGTTGAGCAGCGCTTTGGCCGATTCGAACCGGTCGACCGACGTTTTGCAGTGCAGCACGACCGCGACCAGTTCCATTCCCCCACGCTCAGCAGAGGCCGACAGACAATACCCGGCGGCAGAGGTATAGCCGGTCTTGAGGCCGGTCGTGCCGTCGTAGAAGCGGACAAGCTTGTTGGTGTTGGACAGGCCGAACTGGCCGTTGCGCACGGTGTCCATCCAGATGGTCGTATACTCCTTGATCTCCTCGTGCTTCAAAAGCGCACAGGACATGAGGGCGATATCATAGGCCGTCGTCAGATGCGTGTCCGCGTCCGGCCCATCGTCCAGCCCGGTGCAGTTGACAAAATGCGTGTCCGTCATGCCAAGCTCGGCTGCACGGTCGTTCATGCGCGAAACGAAGGCGGCCTCGCTGCCCGCCACGTGCTCGGCCAGTGCGCAGGCGCAGTCGTTCGCCGACGAGACGACGACGGATTTGAGCATCTCCCGGAGCGGCAGCTGCTCGTTTTCCTCAAGATAGATCTGGCTGCCGCCCTTGGCGGCTGCCGCGGCGGAGGTCGTGACGGTGTCGTCCCAGCCAATGGAACCGTTGTCCAGCGCTTCCATCACCAGCAACAGCGTCATGACCTTCGTAACGCTGGCCGGACGGAGCTTTTCGTGCGCGTTTTCTTCATAGAGGATCTGCCCCGTGTCCTTCTCCATCAGGATGCACGACGGTGCGGGCAGCGCCAGATCCTCCGCCTGCGCCGTCAGGCCCAGTCCCACTGTGAAAACAAACGCAAGCGCGATGCAGAGCAGCTTCTTTTTCATAGAAAAACACCCTTCCGTTTCATTTGTACAAGCATATGAAACGAAAGGGTGCGATATCACTTTGTTTATGTTATGCGTCCGGGTCGCAGCGGAAATGTGCGATGTCCGCGAGAAAGGGGCCGTCGGCTGCGCGGTCCGGCAGCTCGACCGTAACGGGCGTCCGCAGCGGGAGCGCGCAAAGGCTCAGAATGGATTTTGCGTCGAGCCGGGAGTCCTTATAGTTGAAGTGAACCGCAAACGGCTGCCGGTTCGCAATCGTGGCGAACTGCGCGATCTCGTTCACGGAATGGAACATGACGGTAAATTCTCTCACGGAAAATCCTCCTGCAATGGGCTGTACAACCGGAGCCGCATCCGGTATAATAACGCTGGGAAGACAAGTGAAATGCTGGTATCAGGTTCTCTTTTATCCAGTATAATCGAAAACGGTATTTTATACTATCCACAAAAAACACAAACCTTTTTTGTGCATAATCTCTGATTTTGGTGGTTTTATGAAATTTGCTTGTTATACGCTCGGCTGTAAGGTCAACCAATATGAAACGCAGGCCATGGAGCAGCTGCTCATGCAGAGCGGCCATACGCTCGGCAGCTTTGACGAGATCTGCGACGGCTACATTATCAACACCTGTACCGTCACAGCCGTGTCCGATAAAAAGTCCCGCAACGCCATCCGGCGCGTGCGCAAGCTGAACCCCAACGCCGTGGTCGGCGTGTGCGGCTGCTATGCGCAGAGCAGCCCGGACGAGATCCGCAAGCTCGACGTGGACGTGCTGATCGGCACAGATGGACGGGAGGCTTTCGTCCGACATATGATCGATGCCGCGCAGACGCGGCAGAAATGGGACTGCGTGGACGACGCAGGCGGCCCCCGCGCGTTTGAAATTCTGCCCGCAGGCGGACTTGCCGCGCGCACAAGAGCGCTTTTGAAGGTCGAGGACGGCTGCAACAATTTCTGCACATACTGCATCATCCCCTACGCGCGGGGCCGCGTGCGCTCCATGCCGCTGAACGCGGCCGTGGAGCAGGCGAGGGGACTTGCCGCCGAGAGCTACCGCGAGATCGTCATCAACGGCATTGAGATCTCGTCCTGGGGCTGGGAGTGGAAGAACGGCAGCTGCCTGCGGCAGCTGCTGGCCTCGCTGTGCGAGGCTGTGCCGGGCGTGCGCATCCGGCTCGGCTCTCTGGAGCCGCGCACGATCGACGAGGCGTTCTGCAAGACGCTTTCCGGATATGCGAATCTCTGCCCGCAGTTCCACCTGAGCCTGCAATCCGGCTCGGATACCGTCCTGAAGCGGATGCACCGCAAATACGATACGGCCCGGTACCTCGAAAGCGTCCAGCTGCTGCGGAAGTATTTCCCCGGCTGCGCCGTCACGACCGACCTGATCGTCGGCTTCCCCGGCGAGACGGAGGAGGAATTCGCGGAATCGCTGGAATTCCTGAAGACCTGCGGGCTTTCCATGTTTCACATCTTCCCATACTCCCGCCGCAAGGGAACGTCTGCGGCAGATATGCCTGACCAGATCCCGAACGCCGTCAAGGAGCGCCGCGCGGCCGAGGCCGCATCCGCCGCGGCAGAGCTGGAGGCCGCGTACCACGCGTCCATGCTCGGCACGACGCAGCAGGTGCTGTTCGAGCAGGAGGAAAACGGCCTGTACGCCGGTCATGCCATGAATTACGTTAAGGTCTATGTACAGGCGGCGCAGCTGCATAACGAGCTGCGCGCCGTGCGCGTGACGGACCTCTGCCGGGACGGGGTGTTCGGGGAATTAGAATAAGCGGTACTGCGGCAGCGGCTCGCCGAGAGCCAGAAGCCGAAGTCCATCGTCCAGAAGCACTGCCAGCAGCGCAATGAACAGCCATGCGCAGAAATACTGCGGGCAGATCTGCCCGCGAACATTGTGCGGCAGACCGCGGTAGTCCCAGACGGCATACGAGCGGTTGAACAGGGAACCGAACACCAGCTCCGAACCCGTTATGACGCAGGCGCCGAGAAGCGCCTGCGCACTCAGCGGCAGCCCCGGCGCCCATTCGTTGAGCATACCGATGAGCGCCGCGCACAGGCCGCTGTCCAGAAACATACTCCAATGGGAGCGGCCGCGCCAGAGAAGCTCTATGCAGACATAGACCGTCCCGCCCGCAAGCATGATCAGGCAGAAATATCGAAGCGTCATTTTATCACCCCGGCGTTAGTATGGAGCAAATACACAGAAAAATTTCTAAAAAAAAGTGAAAGATTCCGGTTGACAAATCGATCTGAATCCCTTATAATACATCGTGCCCGTGAGATGCGGCGCAAGTAAATATGGCGGCATAGCTCAGTTGGTAGAGCATTCGGTTCATACCCGGAGTGTCATCTGTTCGAGTCAGATTGCCGCTACCAGGCCCGTTGGTCAAAAGGTTAAGACACCGCCCTTTCACGGCGGTAATATGGGTTCGATTCCCGTACGGGTCACCAAAAAAGAAACCATCCATCCGGATGGTTTCTTTTTTGGTGATTCGTATGTCGGACCGAACCCATTGGGTTCGGTCGCCCGGCAATTCCATGCGCAAGCATGGCAGCGGTATGCAATGCCGCTGGTTTTGACCTGCGGTCAAAACAAATGCCGAGGCGACACGGAGCCGACGCAGTCGGCGGAGTATTCCCGTACGGGTCAGCAATTGATCTATCGTGTTCGGATACCAAAAGAAACCATCCATCCGGATGGTTTCTTTTTTAGGTGATTCGTATGTCGGACCGAACCCATTGGGTTCGATCGCCCGGCAATTCCATGCGCAAGCATGGCAGCGGTATGTAATATCGCAGCCTTCAGATAACACAAAAATCCAGACATCCTTATGATGCCTGGATTTTTTCGCTCCTGAGAACACCACTGCGATCCGAACGCCCAAGAGATGGACGCAAAAATATAAAAAATTGGAATCCGAACGATGAGATCCGGCGTATTCTTTCCCATTCTGCTTGGAATTCGTGTGGGTTTCAAGGGAGCCTTTTTGCGCTGTCTTGCTTGACAAGCTGGGGGAAATGTGGTACTTTATGTTTAGCAATACAAAATACTTAGAAATGCAAGGATGGTGCGGATGGAAGAACGTTTTTTGCAGCAGCTCAAGAAGGGCGTGCTGGAGCTGCTGGTTTTGCAGACGATCTGCCGGGGACCGACCTATGGCTACGAGCTGATCGCGCAGCTCGGCAGCCGCTCCGGCGGGCTGTTTACGCTCAGGGAGGGAACGCTCTACCCGATTTTATACCGGCTGGAGGACGACGGGCTGATCGAAGCGGTCTGGCAGCAGGAGACAGGGCGTGCGGCTCCGCGGAAGATCTATTCCGCGACGGAAAAGGGCAGAGAAGAAAATGAACGCCGTCTCGGCCTCTGGGCCGGATTCCGGACGGCAGTGGACAATTTTTGCGGGGAGGATGCAGGACATGAATGAAAAACAGCTTGCGCACTATCTGCGCGCTGTCCGGCGGCGGCTGCCGCTATCGGGGCAAATGAAGGACCGGGTGATGGACGACCTGCGCAGCTCGATCAATGAGCGGCGCGAGGCCGGGCAGACGGATGCGGAGATCTTTGCCGCGCTTGGCCCGGCAAAGCAGGCCGCGGCAGAGCTTACCGCGCAGCTGCCGGGCTACGCGTTCCGCAAAAGCCCGCTGCGGTTCGTCTGCCTTGGCGCGGCGGTGCTTGCGCTGCTGGCCGGGCTTCTGAAAACCGTCACGCATCTGCGCGGCTTTGCGTCCGTCGGCGTTATCGGCGGCGCGGACGGGCCGACGGAAATTTTCATCGCCGGGCCGCAGGTTTTTGATTGGGCAGACGTGATCGTCGCCGGGATCGTGCTGGTGCTCGGACTCATCGGATATCTGCTCCTGCGCCGTCTGCCGCCGAAAAAGGGCTGAAGCCCATATAGGAGGAATGACGCACATCCGCCGGGGCATCCGTCCGGCTATGCCGGCAGCAGCAGATTGACGGCTCCGGCCAGAAGCATGACGAGGATCGGGCTGAGCTTTGTTTTGCGGAGCAGGACAAGGCAGACGGCAAAAATCGCAGCCATGGCGACAAGATCGGCGAACTCCTGCAGACTGAGCCAGCTGTGCTGCGTGACGATCACATACCCGCCGCCGAATGTAAACGCGCTGAGATACAGCGTGGAAAGAAACCGCTTTTTCAGCACCTGGTTTCTGCTCTTCATCCGATTCGTCTCCAATCTTACGCGGCCATGCGCCACGCTGCTTTGACCATCGTACCACAGGAAGAGGGACTGTAAATGCTGGATTCGGTCTGCGCCTCCGGTGCGCAAAAAACGTCCCCTGCCATGCGTATGGCAGGGGACGTCGCGGAATGCCGGGTTACAGCAGGATCTTTGCCAGCTCGTCGATCGTCTCGTCGAACACGCGCAGCGCGCTGCGGACGGTGTCGGGCTTCGTGAGGTCGACGCCTGCGATCTTGAGCTCTTCGAGCGGATAATCGCTGCCGCCGGTCGTGAGGAACTTCAGATAGCCGCTTGCGTCGCCGGTCGTCAGGATATGCTCGGCGATGGCCACGGCGGAGGAGAAGCCGGTCGCGTACTGATAGACGTAGAACGCGCGGTAGAAGTGGGGGACATACGACCATTCGGGGTCGATGTCCGCGTCGATGCCGATGCCGTCATAATAGGTGGCTTCGAGATCGTGATAGACCTTGTTGAGCGATGTGGCCGTCAGCGGCTGACCCGCAGCGTAGAGATCGTGCGCCTTGCGCTCGAACTCTGCGAACAGCGTCTGCCGGTAGAGCGTCGTGCGGAAGCTCTCAAGGAAGTGGTTGAGGGTGTATGCGCGGCGCTTTTCGTCCGTCTCGGTCTTCAGCAGATACTTGGTCAACAGGACCTCGTTGACCGTCGAGGCGACCTCGGCGACCATGATGCGGTAATCATGGTTGATATAATCCTGCGTCGTATCGGAGAACCAGGAGTGCATGGAGTGGCCCAGCTCATGCGCCAGCGTGAACGCATCGCCCAGCGTACCGGCATAGTTCATCAGCACATACGGATGCACGCCGAACACACCGCACGAGAACGCGCCGGACTGCTTGCCGTCGTTCTCATACACGTCGACCCAGCGCTCGGCGAACGCGCGGTCAAGCAGCTTCTGGTATTCCTCGCCCAGCGGCAGCGTCGCCTTCTTGACCAGCTCCTTCGCGTCCTCAAACGCGATGGGATAGTCGACGTCCTCCACGATGGGGACATACAGATCAAACACGTCGATCTTGTCGAGCTTGAGCGCGCGGCGGCGCAGCTCCAGATATTTGCGCATGGAGGGCAGACTCTCGTGCACGGCCTCGATCAGGCTGTCATAGACGGACACGGGCACATTGCCGCCGTCCAGCGCCGCCTCGCACGCGGAGGCGTAGCCGCGCTGATTGGAGAAATAGGTGTCGAATTTGACGGAGCCGCCATAGAGCGTGGCAATGGCGTCGCCGAACTGCCGGTAGGTGCCGAACATGGCGCGGAACGCACCCTCGCGCACGGAGCGGTTGCGGCTCTCGCGGAAGACAGGGAACGTACCGGCGGTGAGGCGTACCTCCTCGCCCGCCTCGTTTTTGACCATCGGCAGCTGCAAATCAACGTCGGTCAGCATCTCAAACGCGGCCTTCGGCGTGCCTGCTGCGTCGCCCAGCAGCGCCAGCATCTGCTCCCGCGCAGCGTCGAGCGTATGCGCGCGCATACGGACGATATCGTCTACTGTGTGCCGGTAGGTCGCCAGCGCCTCGTCCTGCATCCATTCGTCCAGCTTTTCCGCCGGGATCGCAAGAATTTCGGGGTTCAGGAACGCCGTTGCGGCGCTGAACTTGACGAGCAGGCTTTCGCTGCGGGCGGCCATTTCCTGATTTTCCGCAACAGAGCCGTCCTCTGTCTTCTTCAAAAACGCATAGGTATAAGGCAACTCAACTTTGAACATAGAGGCGTAGATGGTGTCAAGCCCCTTCTTGAACGCTTCCTTGGACGTGCCGAGTGTGCCGGGAATTGCGGCCAGCGGTGCAAGCGCGGCCTCAGCCTCCTGCATGGCGGCCTCCCATGCCGCAGTGTCCGGGTAGATCTTCGTCAGATCCCACTGGAACCGGATATCCTGTTCGCTTCGTTTCATAGCGTATCCTCCTTTATAGATACTTCTATTATAATGACCAAAATCTTTCCTGTCAATGTCCGATGCGGATGGGCAGACGGTTGCTTTTTTGTCATATTCAGGGTAAAATAAATAAAAGAACCTCAATTGGGGGGAATACGATGAAGAATACTGCTCATTCCGCGCGGCAGTTTGCTTTCTGCTGCGTGACCACGGTTCTGACGGCGCTGCCGGCAGCCCCTGCGCTGCAGTGACGTCCGGCGCGTAAAGCGCCCATAAATTCTTGGAAAACTCCTCCTGATTTTCCTTGCGCATTGCGGCAGGATGTGTTATAATAAAGAAAAAATGAAGACGTCTACCCAGAATGCCGGACGGAGAGAACTCCTGCCCGGCGCGAAGCGTCCGCGAAAATCCAATGGCGCAGCCATTTTCAACATAGATAGTTTTCACTACAAGAAGCAAACAATAAAAAAGGAGGGAATCTGAAGTAATGAAGAAGAGATTGATTGCTTTTTTGTTAGTTCTGATTATGGTGCTCGGCATGCTGCCTGTGTCAGCCTTTGCGGCTGACGACGGTATCAGTCCGCAGGCGCTGGAATCGAATGAAACACAAACAATCAAGTACCAGATTCTTTATGTCGGCGATGAGTTCAACATTGGCTATAACTATGGCGCGTCTGTTAATAAGACCTATACATGCCAATATAGCACAGGCCATTCTGGCGTCAATCATTCGATTCTGATCAGCGAGTTCAGAAAGGTCGGCGTTCCTGCGCTGAAAGACCAGCTGGATTCTGGCTATGAATTCGTTGGCTGGGCGAAAGAGGACAAGAAGAACCCCACAATTTTTGACTTCAACACCGCCGGTACGACTGCTACGCAGACAACGTATACGATTTATCTGGTCGCGAAGAAAACCAACCCCACTCCGACCTACATGTACTATCTGTATTATAAGTATAACGACGGCACGAACAGTACTTGGCTCACGGAAGTACCGGATCGGCCCACAACGGCGACTACCTTCACGTTTCATGTTAATACAGCGAAGCTGAAGGACCGCCGTGGCTATGAGCACATTGGCTGGGCGGACAAGGCGGATGCTGCGGCTGCGAAGTACACGGGCGGAGAGCCGATCACACTGACCAAGGACGATCCGGCCAAGACCATCTACGCCGTCTGGATGCCATTCTTTGAACTGCGTTATGATGCGAATGGCGGCACCGGTGCGCCGGATAGTCAGACGCGTACGGCATCGCATCCAACGGTGAACCAGGTTACCTTTACCGTCCCCAATCAGACCCCGACCAAGGAAGGCTACACCTTCAAGGGCTGGGCTGACAGTGCGACTGCGACTGATGCGCAGTATCAGCCGGGCGGCACGGTTGCCGTTAAACATGCAGACAGCCCCAAGACCGTCTACGCCGTCTGGGAAGAGAGCGCTCCTCAACCCCCGCTTATTCCTGTTCCCTCCTATGACGATCTGAAATCCGCTATCGGGAAGATTCAGGTAATGGACGTCAGCACCACCAGCTGCGGGACGGAAAACTACGACCTGATCGACAACACGCAGAGCGAGCCGTTCAACTGGACGAAAACGGCGAGATTGGATCAGCCGGGGAAATACGACGTGACCATCCAGACCGCGCCGTATGTCGCAAAGTACAACAGCGAAAAAACGAAGACGCATGAGCTCAACAATGCGAACCAGACAACGCTGAGGCTTGTAATCAGCTACGAGAATAGCAAGTGGGTACTGGACGACGGCCTGCGTGTGATCGAGGTTAAGCACAGCGAGCAGACCCCGCCCGTAGACAAACCGAACCCGCCCACGGAGGACAATCTGCTTGGCCTGTACATTGCAAAGGTCTACTGCGCAATGCCTGCAAATCACGGCCCCAAAGACTTCACCTACCTCATGGGTACGCTTGACACGAGCCGCACATATACGGTTGACGAGAACGGGTTCTGCACGGTGTATCTCTCTGTAGCACCATATGTAGCGGCATACAACGGGTATTACACATCGTCTTCCCACGCACGCAGAGCGGAAGACCCCGCGACCGTTCCTGTTACGCTTTTCTATAACACTGGCCGCTGGGAAGTTGCCAAAGAAGGCGACGAGGTAGCGCTTGCCGATATCCCGGTTTACTGCGCCGAGACGCCTGTGAAGCCCGCGAAGCCCACGGCGCTGGACGGCAGCTTTGTTATCGTCTGCAAGAACAACGAAGCAACACATGGTCACAAGGAGTATTATTTTGCCACCCCGCGTCTGTATACGATCAGCGATGTGCAGATGGACGATCAGGGCTACTACGTCACCGCGACGGTCACGGTAGCGCCGAATCTGGTGGCATATAACAACCTCACCGGCGCCGAGCACCGGCTCGTTAACGAGCAGGACGCAACGCTGACCATCACCTTCCGCTATGACCCCAAAGCAACTGGTACCGAGACCATGAAATGGAGGCAGCAGGGTGACCTGCCGGTCGTTGAAGTCACCTGCAAGCCCAAAGCCCCGACGGCTGACGAGCTGAAAGAGCTTGACATGGCTGTTCTGGTCAAGTGCGTCGTAGATAATTCGCAGCAGCATACGGAAGCCTACGGTCTGCTCGGCGAGTACGATGAAGACTACTTCGTCGGCGAGCCGAGGAAGGACGGGGACGACTGGCTTTGCGACATCAACTATTACCCCGAACGCTATGTGGCCGAGTTCAACACGACGTTCCAGAACCTGAAACATGTCCAAAACGATGAGAAGATCGTTCCGGTCACGCTGATCTGGGACGGGGGCAGCTGGCAGCTCAAGACGCAGGGCCGCGTACATGTGACGGAGGAATATACCGTTACCTACACCGACGGCGTAGATGGTGAAGAGGTTTTCGCCGATCAGGTCTATTCTGACCTTAGGAAGGATTCCACGACCCCCGCGTTCAACGGCACCCCGACCCGCACCGGTTACACCTTCGCAGGCTGGGAACCCGAAGTTGCGGAAACGGTCACGCAGACTGTGATCTATGTTGCGATGTGGACGCCTGTCGAGCCCAAAGCCCCGACGGCTGACGAGCTGAAAGAGCTTGACATGGCTGTTCTGGTCAAGTGCGTCGTAGATAATTCGCAGCAGCATACGGAAGCCTACGGTCTGCTCGGCGAGTACGATGAAGACTACTTCGTCGGCGAGCCGAGGAAGGACGGGGACGACTGGCTTTGCGACATCAACTATTACCCCGAACGCTATGTGGCCGAGTTCAACACGACGTTCCAGAACCTGAAACATGTCCAAAACGATGAGAAGATCGTTCCGGTCACGCTGATCTGGGACGGGGGCAGCTGGCAGCTCAAGACGCAGGGCCGCGTACATGTGACGGAGGAATATACCGTTACCTACACCGACGGCGTAGATGGTGAAGAGGTTTTCGCCGATCAGGTCTATTCTGACCTTAGGAAGGATTCCACGACCCCCGCGTTCAACGGCACCCCGACCCGCACCGGCTACACCTTCGCAGGCTGGGAGCCCGAAGTTGCAGAAACGGTCACGGAGACTGTGACCTATGCTGCGAAGTGGACGCCTGTCGAGCCGACCCACGACGATATCTTCAAGGCACTCAACGGCCTTGTTACCGTCACCTGCATCAACCGCTTCTGGAAGGACGGCAACAAGAACATGGATTGCGGTCAGGTGCAGTATGGCGCAATGGCGGGTATTGTCGGGCAGGACTATACGCTTGAAGAAGGCGAGAATGCTGGCACATGGGTCGTGACCTTCCCGGTCACAAACTTTGTGAATGCGTTCAACAAGCACAGTCCGGCGCACAACCTGTACACCAAGGACAAGCTGAGCTGGTACATCCGCTGGGAAGACAATGCGTGGACATCCGAGCCTGTAGAGTCCGGCGTTGACGATCTGGTCAAGCTCACCCATGCGCCGACCGACTGGCGCGAGGTTGCCAAGATCGCAACCGGCGGCAAGTCCGACTGCATCCATACCTCCTGCGTGAATGGAGAAACAGGTGTCTGCGACTACGGCATCACCGTACCGTTCGTCTATTTCAACACGGATGTTGTATCTGTGGAGCCGGAAGACGGCGTTCCCGGCAGCTACATTGCAACGTTCAAAGTCGATAGATACATTGACACCTGTGCAAAGGCCTGCAACGACAAGAACTTCCCGGACGCACCGCGCACACACAAGCTGCTGACGCAGGAAACGGTTCAGTGGAGACTGTACGCGACGTCCGAGGCCGATGAGAAGATCGGCAACAACGTTCTGAACCACGTCTGGGCGGCCGACCCCGTCACGCCGGATACAGATGATGTCTGCACGGTCGCGCACAACTGGGTCGTGACCTTCGACCCGGCCAACGGCGGGGACACCTTCACGCAGGACGTGGAATACGAAGGCAAGGCGACCGAGCCTGCTGCTCCCGAGAAGACCGGCTATACCTTCGACGGCTGGTATCTGGACGAGGCAGAAAAACCGTTCGACTTCGACACCATCATCACCTCCGATATCACCCTGACGGCGAAGTGGCATGTCACCCCGCACAACATCTACGCGTATGCAAGACTGAACAGCTATTTTGCACCGCTGACCACGAGCGAGTTCGATACGCCTGTCACGCTGAACGAGGCGACCCTGTCCCGCCTCGGCCTCGGCAGCTACAACAGCCTCGGCTACATTTCTATCGGCAGCTTTACCTTCGATGCAATGCCGCTGACGAGCGATCTGTACTTCGCCGATGATGCAGAACTGAGCGCAGTTGCTGAGAAGCTGGCGACCGACATCGCCCTCGAAACCGGCGTTTCTGACAAGATTGCCGAGAAGATCGCCTGGATGGCCCTGTACAAGACCGTAAACGAAGAGGACATGGCGCCCGGCTATCCGGCAGAAGCCGGCTACCAGCTCTCCGGCAACCTGGATCTCGCAACTGTGATGTTCAAGGCCAACGGCGAAAACGTCACGGGCATGCCCGCTGTCAACTACACCTACGACGACATCCTTGAGATCCACGACTTCTATTTCACCGGCGACACCATCACCCTGCCCGCCGACCCGACCCGCGAAGGTTATATCTTCGAGGGCTGGAGCGTTAAAGTCCTTCCGGCTGAAAATGATGCCGACCACCTTGACGCTGACGGCGCAGACGATGCAGCCGATGAAACGCTCCTCAAGGCTGGCGACACCTACACCATCACCGCGGGCGGCGTGATCTTCACTGCACAGTGGGAGAAGAAGACGTTCACAGTCAAGTACTACCTCCCGGATGAAACCGGTGCGTGGGTAGAAAAGAAGATGGACACGGTTGACTCTGTTGACTATGCCACCTACATCCTGTGGACTCCGAATGCAGAAGATGGTTACGAATTCAGCGGCTGGTATCAGAAACCAGCTGATATTGGCGTAAAAGCTAAGGTCGAAAAGCTGTACATGGCCAAGGAATGGAAGCTCTACGGCAAATTTACGCCCATTGAGTACACCATTCAGTATGTATACAACGACGGCAAGGCCACCAGCACCAACCCCACGACGTACACGGTTGAGAGCGATACCATCACGCTGGCCGATGCGACCGGCGCTGACTGGGGCAAGACGTTCCTTGAGTGGCACGACGAGAACGGCCAGAAGATCACCGAGATCCCCACTGGCTCGACTGGCGACCGCGTTATCACGGCATACTGGAACTGGCCTGTCCATCTCCACTACCTCGATAAGGACAACAACGAGATCGAAAGCGCTACGCTCTATGTCAGCGAGCTTGAACCCGGCGCATGCGTCCTGCCGACCGGCGAAAAGACCGGTTATGACTTCGACGGCTGGTATGAAGCCAAAAAGGATATCGGCACCGCCAGTCACAAGCTGAACGCTCTGTCCATAGCCAAGAAGTGGGAACTCTACGGGCGCTACACGGCAAAGACCGACGTGAGCTACACGGTCAAATACCTGCGTGAAGGCGACAATAAGGTTCTCGCGCCTGAAAAGGTCGTGACCGATCAGACGTTCGACACCGAAGTGACCGAGCAGGCCGCAGACGTGGTCGGCTACACGCCGGACGCACCCAGCAAGACGATGATCCTTGATGAATACAACAAGGTTCTCACGTTCTCCTATTCGGCCAACACCTACGACTACACCGTCCGCCACATCAAGCAGCTGCCCGACGGCTCCTATGACGAGGCAAACGCTGAGGTCGAAACGCTGAGCGGCAAGTTTGAAGCGCTCGCAGCTGTGACCGCGAAGGACTACGGTGAGCACTATCCGACCAACGACGCTGACACGAAGCAGAACATCAAGATCGAAGAGGGTCTGACGATCGATGTCAAGTATGATCTCGACGAGCATACCCTGACCTTCGAAACCAACGGCGGCTCCGCCATCAACCCGGTCACGGTCCGCCACGGCAATGCAGTTGCAAGACCCGCTGACCCGACCAAGGACAAGTACACGTTCATTGGCTGGTATGCCGACCCCGAATTCACCGAGGAGTATGACTTCGCAACGGTTCTGGAAGCAGACAAGACCATCTACGCCAAGTTTGAACTGACGTCCACCCCGATCGGCGACATCTATGTCCGCTACGACGTTCTGCACATCAAGCAGCTGCCCGACGGCACCTATGATCTGACCAACGCTGAGGTCGAGCACCTGAGCGCCAAGAAGGACACCACCGTCACCGCGGTCATCAAGGATTACAGAGCAACGCATCACGTCAATGTCAACCGCACGCTGAGCAAGCTGACCGGCACGGCTATCCAGCCCTACAGGGGCGTGGACGGCAAGCCTGTCTACACCATCCTGTCGGTCTACTACGATCTGGACTTCCATACCCTGACGTTCGACACCATGGGCGGCTCCAAGATCGCGCCGGAAACGGTTCGTCATGGCCTGACGGTTGCGAAGCCCAAGGATCCCGTCAACGGCGGCTACATCTTCGACGGCTGGTACACCGACAAGACCTACAGGACCCCGTACAACTTCGCGACCCCGCTGACGCAGGATACGACGATCTATGCCAAGTGGTTCCTCATCGTCCTGCCCGGTGTCACCGTCAAGAAGAACACCCCGAAGCTCAACACCGCTGATCACTTCGCGTATGTCCAGGGTTATCCCGACGGCACTGTGAAGCCCGCAGGCAACATCACCCGCGCTGAGACGGCCGCGATCCTCTTCCGTCTCATGGATGATGCGTCCCGCAAGACCTATTACTCCACCAAGAGCGGCTTCCGCGATGTCGCCTCCAGCAGCTGGTACAACACCTACGTTGCGACTCTGAACAACGCCGGTGTCATCACCGACAGCTCCAACGGCTACTTCCGCCCGAATGAAGCCATCACCCGTGCAGAGCTTGCCGCCATGCTCGCCAAGTTCTCCGAGACGACCGGCGCTGCGAACTACTTCAATGACGTGTCCGCCAAGTACTGGGCGGCCAACGCCATCGCGATCTGCGCCAAGCTTGGCTGGATCACCGGCTATCCCGACGGCACCTTCCGTCCGGACAAAAACGTGACCCGTGCTGAACTCATGGCTATGATCAACCGTGCCACCGGCCGTGCACCCAAGTCCGCCGACGCATTCCTGCCCGGCATGAAGACCTGGATCGACAACACCTCCGATAAGTGGTACTACCTCGACGTGCAGGAAGCTACCAACAGCCATTCCTACACGGTCAAGGGTTCCGAAACCTGGACGGCTCTGACCTCCGACCCCAACTGGTCGCTGTACGAGTAAGCCTCTTCGAACGCAATTCCCCGGTATAATCCAAATCAGCCCCTGCCGCCAATTCGGCGGCAGGGGCTGAAAAATTCCCCCGGCGGCGCAGTCCACGACGGACTGCCGCTGGGGGAAGCTGTTTATTTTTGGACGCTGCGCGTTATAACCGGCCCAGACGGAACTGTTCGATCATTTCACCGGTCAGGCTGATGTGGGAGTGATCCTCCGGCAGCTCGCTGCGCAGGTGCCAGTTCGCCTCTGCCAGCTCGGATTCCTGCACGGTGATCCCGTCGCTGCCATCCAGCTCACAGACGAAGCCCATGAGAAGCGTATCCGTAAACACCCACGGCTGGGATTTGTAAAAGCGGAGGTTTTTGACCCGGAGGCCAGCCTCCTCCATGACCTCGCGGTGCACCGTGTCCTCAATCGACTCACCGATCTCATTAAAGCCCGCGATGAGGGCATATTTTTTGAACGGCCGACCGCGATAGCGCGTGAGCAGCAGCCGGTCGCCGTCGTGCACCGCGACGATCACAGCCGGGCAGATCTTCGGGTAGACCGTGTTTTTGCAATGCGGGCAGACCATGGCGCGCTCGATCGTGCTTTTCTCCATGCGCGCGCCGCATCTGCCGCAGAATTTCTGGGAATCATACCAGCGGTACAGGCTTTCGCCCGCAGCGGCGGCGAACAGCGCCGGACTCGTCCCGTCCGTCATGGCGCGGAGCGACGAAGAGGGAGCATAGCGGAACGTGTCTGTCTCGCCGGGGTGGGCGGAGACGAGATAATATGCCGTTTCGTCAATGGAAAAGGCGTACTGCGCCTCGCCGCCGTCCGGGATCTCACACATCTGGGGCAGTGTGAGCGTTTCGTCGCTCAAATTACAGTAAACTGTATGATCCGGCTCAAAAATCAGCGCAATATCATCCGGCGACGGTGCTTTCCACGACATTTCATTGTGATACATATGCGGATACAGATCCTGAAGCATAGCTTTCCCTCCTCAGCGCCCGGCGAAGAACACTTCGATCTCCGCCCGGCCTGCCTGCACGCTGCCCTGCGCGAAAAACGGCTTTCCGCCGCCGCGTCCATGCAGCTGCGCGTTCAGCTCCTTCACCAGCTGCCGCAGATCGCCGTCCTGTTCGCCGACGGCGTATTTATAGCCATCGGCGTCGCTGCCGGCAAAAACAGCCGCACGACCCCCGCAGGCCGTCATGACCAGATCGGTCAGCCGCCGCAGGCTGTCCGGGTTCATCGCAGGCTCAAACAGCAGGACGTTTCCTGCCCCGGCAAGTGCCTGCGCCTTCTGCGCAAACACAGTTTCCTCCAGCCCGGCTGCGCGCTGCTTCTGCGCGGCCTCCGCGTCCAGAAGCCGCCGCACGGCGGCAGCCGTCTCCAGCGGCTTGGCCGACAGCAGGCCTGACACGCGCCGGTTCTGCTCGGCAATTTCGCTCAAATAGGCAAGCGCACGTCTGCCGCACAGAATTTCCAGCCGCACGCCGTCATGGAATTTCACGCAGGAGAAAATTTTGATCAGCCCAATTTCCCCGGTGCTGCTTACGTGCGTCCCACAACAGGCGCAGATGTCCGCGCCGGGGATGGTCACGATGCGCACCTGACCGGTCAGCTCCTTCTTGCTGCGGTAGGGGATGGCCTTCAGCGCCTCGGCATCCGGGTATGTAATTTCGATCGGGACGTTTTTCCAGACCCACTCGTTGGCCTCGGCCTCGACGGCGGACAGGTCCTCCTGCGTCAGCATACCGGAAAAATCAATGGTCACAAAATCCGCGCCCATGTGGAAGCCGACATTTTCATAGCCGAAGCGGCGGTGTATCACGCCGGAGAGAATGTGCTCGCCGGAATGCAGCTGCATGAATTCGAACCGGCGCTCATAATCGATCTGCCCATCGACGGTCTGCCCCACGGCAAGCGGCTGTTCACAGAAGTGGACGATCTCACCGCTGCGCTCATGCGTGTCGGTCACGCGGACACCGGACAGAACGCCGGTGTCGCCCGGCTGGCCGCCGCCCTCGGGATAAAAGCAGGTTCTGTCCAACACAACGTCATAGCCGTGCTTTCCCGGCTGACAGGATACAACGCGCGCTTCAAACGCTGCCTGATGCGCGTCCTGATAATAGAGCTTTTCTGTTGCCATTTTGACACCTCTTGTCAGATTTTTAACTATCATAGCACACAATCCGTCAAAATTCCACTGGAATTCGTTCGGATTTTGGTTGACAAACCGGGGAAATCAACCTATTATATAAGTTGGGCGATTTCAAAAGCGCCCGATATTCTGAAACAAAAAGGGGGAAGAACAAATGGACGCAGGAAGTAGTAGCGGCACATCCGCAGGCCGAAGTCGGCTCGAGCACCAGCCGCCTTTGTGCGTCCAGTGCTTGCAGCCCCTGTCATTCTTCGATTGATGTGCCTGCGTTGTGTCTTTACCTTCCTATTCTTTACATTTAGGAGGAACAAGACATGGCAGAAAACAATTTTTCCCTGCAAAAGACCCTGACCATGCTGCTCGACGAGAAGAAGTATCATTCTCTGCGCGACATCCTCAGCACCATGAATCCTGCCGACATCGCCGCCATTTTTGACGATCTCGATCAGGCGCGCCTGCCGCTTCTGTTCCGGCTTCTGCCGAAGGAGCTGGCCGCCGAAACGTTCGTCGAAATGGAGCCGGAGGCGCAGGAGCTTCTGATTCAGGGCTTCTCGGATTCCGAGCTGAAGGAGGTCATCGACGAGCTTTACGTCGACGACGCCGTCGATATCGTGGAGGAAATGCCCGCGAACGTCGTGCAGCGCATCCTGACCCAGGCCGAGCCGGATATGCGCAAGCAGATCAACGAGATCCTGCGCTACCCGGAGGATTCCGCCGGCTCGATCATGACCACCGAATATGTCTCCCTGCGCCCGAATATGACGGTCGAGGAAGCGATTTTGCGCATCCGGCGCACGGGCATCGACAAGGAGACGATCTACACCTGCTACGTGACGCGCGGCCATAAGCTGATTGGCCTTACGAGCGTCAAGGACCTGCTTCTGTGCGAGGACGACGATGCGACCATCGAGTCCATCATGCAGGAGCACGTCATCACCGTCGGCACGCTCGACGATAAAGAGCAGGTCGCCCAGATGTTCAGCAAGTACAACTTCCTCGCTCTGCCGGTCGTGGACACGGAGAACCGGCTGGTCGGCATCGTGACCTTCGACGACGCCATGGACGTCATGGAAGACGAGGCCACGGAGGACATGGAAAAGATGGCCGCTATGCTGCCGTCCGAACACCCGTATATGCGTTCGACCCCTGTCGAGATCTGGAAAAACCGTATCCCGTGGCTGCTGCTGCTGATGGTTTCGGCGACGCTGACGGGCATCGTCATCACAAGATTTGAAAACTCGCTGGCCGCCCTGCCGTGCCTCACGGCGTTCATCCCCATGCTGATGGACACCGGCGGCAACTCCGGCTCGCAGGCCTGCGTGTCCATCATCCGCGGCATCAGCCTGAATGAGATCGAATTCCGCGACCTGGGACGCGTGGTCTGGAAGGAGATCCGCGTGTCCGTCCTCTGCGGCGTGTGCCTGGCAATCGCCTGCTTCGCGAAGATCATCGTGGTCGATATGCTGCTGTTAAAGAGCGAGAGCGTGACGTATCTGGTAGCCTTTGTCGTCTGCGCGACGATGGCCGTGACGGTCTGCCTTGCCAAGATCGTCGGCTCAACGCTGCCGCTGCTGGCTAAAAAGCTCGGCTTCGACCCGGCTGTGATGGCCTCGCCGATCATCACAACGATCGTGGACTTCCTGTCCCTGCTTGTCTATTTCGCTTTTGCGACCGCAATGCTCGGCATTGGATAAAAAACCGCCCGCTGCACATAATGTGCAGCGGGTTTTGTATGCTCGAATGCACGCCTCTACTGCTCGGTAAAGCACTGGCGCGGGAGCGCCCCAAGGCATCCACGGAGGGGAAGGCGTTCAGCGCAAAACTGGGAACAGGAGCTTCTGGTTTTCCTGCGTGTACATATTTTCCCGCGTAATGAGGACGCAGGAAACCTCAACGAAATCGTCGGTCTGCTCGCCGTTTGCCACGCGAACGGCCTGCTGGACGGCCACGTAGCCCATGTTGAACGGCCGCTGCGTGACAATGGCCTGAATGATGTTCTGCTCTAAAAACTGGATCTGCCGCTGCGAATTGTCGCAGCCGACGACATAGACGCGCCCGCCCATGCCCAGCTCGACCAGCGCGTTTGCCGCGCCGACGTTGCAGACCTCGTTCGTGCACACAAAGCCCCGGATCTCCGGGTCGGCGGAAAGAAGCTCCGTCGTGATCGTCTGCGCCTGCTCGGTCGAGTTGTCGCAGCAGAAGCTGCCGAGGATCTCGATATTTCCTGCCTCGTTCAGTGCGTCCAGAACGCCGCGCGTGCGTTCAATGCCCGTTGTGGTCGTCAGCATATGCTGAATGACCGCGACCTTTCCGCCCTCCGGCAGATAGGATGCCATGGCGCGGCCCATCTCCAGCCCGATCTCATAGCTGTTGCTGCCGACAAAGCAGGCGCGGCCTGCGGCATTGACGTCCGTGTCGATCGCAACGACGCCGATCCCGGCAGCGATGGCTTCCTCCGTTGCTTCCGCGCAGCGGTCATAGTCCGCGGCAGAGAGGATCATGACGTCCGGCTTATCCGCTGTCACCTGCCGGATCAGCTCGATCTGCTTGTCAATGTCAATTTCGCGCGGCGAGGTCAGGACCTTCAGCTCGACGCCGTATTCCTCCGCCGCCTTTTCAACGCCGGACAGGAGCGTTCCCCAGAACTCCGCGACCTCTGTCACGGTTTTCAGAACCAGCGTCACCCGCAGCGGCTTCTGTGCTGCCGCGCAGCCCGCAAGATTCAGGAGCAGACAGAGCAGCAGGAGAAAAACGGTGCATTTTTTAATCCTCCGCATGGCTGTCCTCCTCCTTTCCACGTACAATGGGCAGCACGAGCATGACCATTGTGCGCACACCGGGCGTAGAATAATACTTCATAACGGCGTCCGGGCCGAAGAACAGCTGCAGCCGCTCGTTGACGTTATAAACGCCGATCTTGGTGCTCTCCGCGTCGGATTCCTTTTTGTCGAGAATGGTTTCCAGCTGCTCCGGCGTCATGCCCACGCCGTCGTCCTCGACGGTGATGAGCAGGCGGTCCTCCTCCAGCAGCGACTCAATGCGCACCGTGCCGCCCTGCTGCTTGACCTTGATGCCGTGATAGATCGCGTTTTCCACCAGCGGCTGCAAAATGAGCTTCGGCAGCAGGCAGTCCTCCGTCTGCGGGTCAAGGTCGATCTCGTAGCGGAGCTTTTCGTTGTAGCGCATCTTCTGGATGGTCAGATAGCTGCGCACATGGGCGATCTCCTTTTTGAGCGTGTTGGTGTCGGAGCCGTCGCCGATGGACGAGCGCAGCAGCAGCGCCAGCGCGCTCGTCATCTCCACGACCTCCGCATTGCGTCCGGCGTGGCTCATCCAGATAATAGAGTCGAGCGTGTTGTAAAGAAAATGCGGCTGGATCTGCGCCTGCAGCGCCTTCCATTCGCTCTTGCGCTTCTGCTCCTCGCTGCGCAGCCGTTCGTCCATCAGTTCGGCAGTTTTGGCGATCATGTGGTCAAAGCTGTCGGACAGCTGGCCAAGCTCCGTGCGGGAGGATACCTGGCTGCGCACGTGCAGATCGCCGTCCTCCACGCGCCGCATCGTCTGCATCAGACGGCGGATGGGTCCTGCGATGGAGCGCGAGAGCTGAAGCGCGAACACCAACGCAAGAATGAGCGCCGCCGCCGCGATGAGCAGATAGGTCTTGTAGATCCTGTCCTGACTGCGCAGCAGCTCCTGCGTGTAGGCAACGCCCACCGCCGTCCATCCGGTGGCCTCCGATGCGCAGGCTACATAGAGCCTGCGCATCCTGCCCTTGCCGGAGAGCGTGCGGCCGTCCGCCGCTGCCAGCACCTCCGCGACGTTTTCCTCCTTCAGTCCCGCATAGATCAGATCCTGCTGCGGGTGCCAGAGGATGCCGCCGCTCTGGTCGATCAGATAGATATAGCCCCGGCTGCCGAGCTGGATATCTGCGCAGAGCCGGTCGATGATCTGGTAGTTAAGGTCGATGAGCAGAACGCCCTGCATATTCCCTGCGCGGTCGAGCACGGCCTTGGAGAACGAAACGACCCAGTTGTACTGGCCCGCGATCAGGTTTTCCACGCGCGAGGATGACACCTGCACCTCGTTCGGCTCCCGCAGCGCGGCCTGGTACCAGGTTGCGTCCCGGTAATTGGAGTAGGTGTTGAGCGACGCACCCTCGCTTCCGAACAGCGCGCCGCCGGATTCCGGGATCAGGGCGATGGCCGTGATCTCCGAGCGGATCTTCTGTGCGGCGGCCAGCTGCTCCTGCGCTTCGCGGCAGGCCGCGTCCGTCAGCCGGTGCTCGTTGGCCGCGCGCAGATAGGCCGCGACCGCGCCGTTGTCGACAATAAAATCGGAAATATCCTTCATGTACTCCACGTACATATCAAGCTCGGCGTTGACGCGGCGGATCAGCTGCTCGGTGTACTCCGTCGAGCTGTCCAGCAGCTCGTTCGTCGAGACGCTGATCGACACATAGGTCATGGCTGCCGTAATGACGAGGATCAGCAGCATGAACAGCGCCGCGATCCGCGTGCCGATGGAGTGCCGGGAAAAAAGTCGTGCTTCGGTCATGTTCCGCTCTCCGCCTCCCTGTACTGCCGGGGCGTCATGCCGGTTCTGCGGCGGAAGGTGAGCGAGAAATAATGCGGGTCGGCAAAGCCGATGCGCTCGGCGATCTCATAGGTGCACAGCCCCGTTTCACGTAGATATTCCTTGGCCTTCTCCATACGCAGGTTTGTCAGATATTCCACGAACGACTGGCCGGTCTTTTCCTTGAATACCGTTGAAAAATAGCTGCGGCTGACGCCGAGATGCTCCAGCACGTCCGGCAGCTTGAGATCGCAGTCGGCATAGTGCTCGTTAATATACGCGACGGCCAGACGGCCGCATCGGGCGGCAGGCGTGTCGTTCTGCTGGGCCTGACATTGCAGAATATAGCCCTCAAGCCGCTCGACGGACAGCCGTACCTCCTCCAGCGCATAGCCCTGCTGCGGAAGGAGCATGGCGGGCGCGCGCAGCAGCTGCTCACGCGTCAGATGCGAGGCCACGAGGATCTGCAGGCGCTGCAGAACGGGGCGGCACTCGCTCTCATGCACCCTGCGGCGGCGCATACAGGTAAAAAGCGTCCCGGTCAGCTCCAATGCACGGCTGCCGCTGCCGGATTGGAGCGTGCTTGCGATCTGCGCCGCAGTCGGACAGTCGTCCGTCTGCAAAGAGCCGGAGGATTTGCGCAGCTCCGGGTCAAACAACAGTGTCTCGCCTGTGGAAAACGCGTAGCCCAGCGCGTGCTGCGCCTCCTGCGCGGACTGCCGCAGGCCGTCAAGCCCGGCATAGGCCCCGCCGATCCCGATGGGGGCGGTGATCTCCGCCTCCTGCATCACCGCGCGCAGATGGCGTGCTCCGGCGGCGGTGCGCGCCATGAGTTCCGCTGTTTCATCGCCGCTGACGATGAGCATAACGTGCTGGTCGCCGAGCAGCCGGAGCTGCGCGGGCGCACAGCCCTGCGCCACCCGATGTCCCTGCGCCTCAAAGCCCTCGGGGCGCTGCGGCAGCGCCGCCAGCGCGACCGCATGGAACCGCCCGCCAAGCTCAACACCGGCGGCAAGCGTCGCCTCCGGCAGCTCCTGCGCCGTGTCGGACTGTAAAAGCCCCTGAAAGAAATGATCCTTCAGCACCTCGTCTGCCAGCACGGCCCGACTGTAAAGCCCCTGCCGGTTGTCCCGGCGCGAAAGCTCCGCAGACAGGTTCTCCAGCAGCTGATCAAACTCCTTCGGGCTGACGGGCTTGAGCAGATAATCGTGGACATGGTACCGGATGGCCTTCTGCGCATAGGAAAACTCGCTGAAGCCGGTCAGCACGACGACGATCGTGTCCGGAAATTTCTCATAGATGTTCCGCGCCAACTCCAGCCCGTCGACAAAGGGCATACAGATATCCGTGATGACCACATCCGGCAGCACGGATTCGAGCTGTTCAAGCGCCTGACGGCCATTTTCAAAGACATGGGGCGGCGCAAAGCCGAATTTGTCCCAATTGGTGTTCTGTGCCATGGACTCCCGGACAAGCATTTCATCCTCTACAAGCATGATCTGGTACATACGGCGCGCCCTCCTTTGCATTTGTTATTAGTGTATAACAAAACGGTCAAAATTGCAATCAAATTTAGCAATTCGCCAATATGCCCGTGCGGTATGACGCGGAAAAATTCGCCGATATCGAACGTATCCGGTTGCTGAACGATATTCGGCATGATATAGTAAAGGAAACGCAATGAACAGAAAGGAAGCTTCAGCATGGCAGAACAGGAAGGCAAAACCATACACTCCGTTGCGAAGGCGATCCGTCTTCTCGACATTCTGACGGAAAGCGGTCAGCCCGCTTCCCTGACGGAACTCTATCAGAAAACCGGCTGGCCGAAGAGTACCATCCACGGCCTGCTGTCCACCATGCGGGAATCGGGTCTGATCGAGCAGACGCCGAATGGCCGCTACTGGCTGGGCATCCGCCTGTTTGAATACGGCTGTGCCGTCTCCAACTCATGGGATATCGGTACGATTGCACGGCCGCATATGCAGAGTATCTGCGCTGAACTTGGCGAGAGTGTATTCCTGTCGGTTTTTGATCGTGCAGCAGTCGTAACGCTGGCAGAGGAGGAGTCCCGCGCGAGTCTTCGCGTCGTGTCCGAGGTCGGCGCACGGCTTCCGGTCTATTGTACGTCGCAGGGAAAGCTGTTTCTTGCCAACAGTTCCCCGGCGGAGTGCCGCCGCATTCTTACACACACCGAACTCAAGGCCTTCACGCCCCATACACTTACCACGCCAGAGCAGTTTGTGCCCGAACTTACCCGCATCCGCGAGCAGGGCTACGCTGTGGAAAACGGCGAGTATAAGATCGGCCTGCGCTCCGTCTCCGCGCCGATCCATGACGTGACCGGCGAGGTGCGCTACGCCATCGGCTGCGTTGGAATGTTCCGGCAGGTGCAGTCCGACGAGTTTCTCCGCGCCATCCGCCTCGTCTGCGCCGCAGCCGAGACGATCTCCCGCGCCATCGGCTATCACGGATAAACAGGCCCGCCGGACAGTTTTTTCTGTCCGGCGGTTATTTTGCTTGCATGTATGCGGCATCGCATGATATACTGGAAGGGAAAAAGAAAGAAAAAGGGGGATCCTTCATGTCCAAGACCTTCCTGCGGCGGCTGTTCGTGCTGGCGCTGTGCGCCTGTCTCGTGCTGCTGGCCGTATTGCCCGCCGGGGCCGATTTCGGCGATTATTCCGGCGATTCCGACTACGGCAGCTCCTCTGATTGGAGCAGCTCCGACTCCGATTGGGACTGGAGCAGCAGCGATTCCGACTATTCCAGCAGCTCCGAATCCTCCGGCGGGATCAGTACCATCGTCGTCGGAGCCATCATCGTCTTCATCGCGATCGTTTCGACCTCACGCACAAAGAAGAAGAAGGGAGCGTCCGGCGGCACCAGCTGGTCCGCGGCTGCGAACCGCAAGCTGAAGCCCATGGCTGAGTATGAGCAGCTCGACGAAAACTTCGACAAGGCTGAGCTGACCTCCAAGCTGTCGAACCTGTATGTACAGATGCAGGATTGCTGGCAGAAGAAGGATATCTCGCCTATCCGTCCGTACTGCACCGACGCGTTCTTCACGCAGATGGACAATCAGCTCCAGCGCAAGAAGCAGCAGGGCCAGACCAACTACATCGAGCGCATCGCGGTTCTGTCCGTGGAGCTGCGCGGCTGGTGCCAGGAGGGCGGCAACGACGTGCTCGTCGCCCGTCTGAACACGCGCATCGTCGATTACACGCTCGACGACAAGACTGGCAAGCTCATCTCCGGCAGCAGAGACAAGGAGAAGTTCATGGTCTACGAGTGGGATCTTGTCCGCACGACCGGCACGAAGACCGAGAAGGACAAACCCATGCAGACCGTCAACTGCCCGAACTGCGGCGCACCGGTCGAGATCAACGCCAGCGCCAAGTGCCCGTACTGCGGCAGTGTCATCACCCTCGAGGAGCACGACTTCGCCCTCAACGCCATCCGCGCCATCTCTCAGCAAACGAGAGGATAACGCGCCCCGGCAAACGCATTCCACTAAAAAACTCCACCGCCCAGGCCGAGCGGTGGAGTTTTTTGAAATCTAGCCTCTGCGCGGCGCTTACGCCTGCAGATTGAGCGCGGGATTCATATAATAGACGTTTTTCTCGTCCAGCCTCCGGCGCAGCAGCTCAATGGCCTCGCCGAAGCGCTGGAAATGCACGATCTCGCGCTCCCGCAGGAAGCGAATGGCGTCGTTCACATCCGGGTCGTCAGAAATGCGGAGGATATTGTCATACGTCACGCGCGCTTTCTGCTCTGCTGCCAGATCCTCCGTGAGGTCGGCGATGGGGTCGCCGGTGACGGCCATGGTCGCGGCGCTCCAGGGCGTGCCGGAGGCGGCCTGCGGGTAGACGCCGGCGGTGTGGTCGACAAAATAATTCGCAAAGCCTGCCGACTCGATCTGCTCCTGCGTGAGCGTCCGCGTCAGCTGGTGCACGATCGTGCCGACCATCTCCAGATGCCCCAGCTCCTCGGTACCAATGTCGGTCAGCAGCCCCTTCAGCTCAGGATACGGCATGGAATAACGCTGACTCAGATAGCGCAGAGACGCGCCAAGCTCCCCATCTGGACCGCCATACTGGGAAATTATTACAGCTGCCAGCTGCGGGTTCGGGTTTGCGATGCGGACGGGGTACTGCAGCTTTTTTTCATATACAAACATCGTTTATTCCTCCGTTTCCGCGTCCCAGGGCCATGGATCGTCCAGCCATGTATAGCAGCCGCCCGCGGCGGCCTCCATCTGCGTGAGCGCCATGCCGCTGTCCTCCGCCTGTTGCCGCAGCATTTCATACTGTTCGACGTACTGGTTGAACAGCTGCACGGCCTCCTCGTCGTCCGCGTGGGTATCCAGGTACAGGCCAAGCTCGATAATGGCGAAATTCGCCGCCTGAAGGTCCTGCATACTCTGCATACCGTCCGCGCTGCGCGGCTCGACGCCGCTTGCGCCGCGATATGGAAGGTCAAGCCCCGGAAACAGCGTGCCCTTCATCAGCGCACGTCCCGCCGTATAGCGGTCGGGGTTCTGCCCCTGGAACGGGACGTAGGGATTGGCCAGCGGCGCGCAGGCGGGAAGCGTTCCCCGCGTATCGCCGCAGCCTTCGGCAGTCTGGGCTGCCTGTGTCTGCATATCAGCCAAAAAGATCGGCTCCTCTCAAGAGATTCGGGCGCATTCGCCCTGAACCAATCTATGCGGCGCTGCTTCGACAGGTGAACGGGGACTCTGTACTTTTTCTCCGTCAGATGGTATACTGAGATAAAATGCCACAGCCGGGCGCTCCGGATGCGGCAGCTTTTCGGGAGGTTCCTGTATGCTTTCTGCGTTTCACGGCCTGTGTATGGCGCTGGCTGACAGCGTCCCCGGCGTGTCCGGTGGGACGATCGCGTTTATTCTCGGCTTTTATGACGATCTCCTGCGTGCGCTGCAGGGCCTGTTCAACGGAAAAGGTCCCGTGCGGCGGCAGAGCCTGCGCGCGCTGCTGCGCTTCGGCATCGGGTGGGGCGTCGGAATGGCTGCCTGTATTCTGGCGCTGGCGGAATTATTTGAGCTGCACGTCTATTTTATGTGCAGTCTGTTTCTGGGGCTGAGCGCGGCGGCGTTTCCGCTGGTAGCCCGCGCGGAGCGCGGTGCGCTGCGAAATACCGCGCGGTACGCGCCGCTGGCGCTGCTCGGCGCGGCGCTCGTCGTGGGGCTTACGCTGCTGCGCGAGGACGCGGCGGTTTCGCTGCGCGTCGACTTTTCGGAGCTTCGCGTCTGGCCGCTTCTGTACCTGTTTGTCTCCGGCGCGATCGCCGTCAGCGCGATGATCCTGCCGGGGATCTCCGGGTCGACGCTGCTTCTGATCGCGGGCGTCTATCTGCCTGCGATGCACGCGCTGCGTCAGCTGCTGCGGCTCGATTTTTCCGGGCTTCCCGGCATTCTGGCGCTTGGGCTTGGCGCAGCGGCGGGCGCAGCGCTGGCTGCCCGCGCCATCCGCGCCGCGCTGCGCCGCTTCCGGAGCCAGATGGTGTGGCTGATCCTCGGCCTGATGGCAGGCTCACTGTACGCCATCGTGATGGGCCCCGCCGGACTTCAGACACCGCAGACTCCGGTAAGCCTTCAGACGTTTTCGCTGCCGGGCTTCCTGATGGGCGCGGCGGTGCTCCTGCTGCTGGAGCTGCTGCGCGCCCACCGGCCGAATGCGGAAAAATCATCACGGTGACGCACCGGCGGGGGACGGAGCAGCCACGCCGCAGGGCCACCGTTTCGATTCTTTTTGCGTTTTTTCTCAAAATGTAGTATAGTGTACAAAACAAACAGGAGGCGCATACGATGATCGAGGTCGAGTTATCTAATATTTGGGGGAGCGTCAGCCTGCCGGATCTGCTGTCCGGGGAGAAGGATCTGTTTGACGCGCATATGCAGCTCCGGACCAACGTGCCGGACGGCCCAGACTTTCTGGGCTGGCTGAACGCGCCGGAGGGCGTGATGGCCCGCGCAATGCTCGCGATCGGCAAGGCCGCAGAGAAGATCGCGGAGCTCGGCGATACACTCGTGGTCGTCGGCAGCGGCGACGCGCCGCTTGCGGCGCAGGCGGCGATCCGCGCACTTGGAAAAGAGGGGAGTGTCCGGCTGATTTTTGCGGGCACAAGCCTGTCCGCAAGCGCCTACGAGCAGCTGTGCAGCCGGCTCGAGGGGCAGGACTTCTGCCTGCTTCTGATCGCACAGAGCGCTGTCGATATGGAATGCGGCGTCGCCTCCCGCGCCGTCCGCTGGCTGCTTGACCGGCACTACGGGCCGGAGGCCAGGCAGCATATCTTCGTCTGTGCGCCGAAGGACAGCCTCCTGCATGGTATGGCGCAGGAGGAGGGATATACCTTCCTGACCCAGCCTGCGCAGCTCGGCTGCGCGGATTCGGCACTTTCGCCTGCGGCGCTTCTGCCGATGGCGGTTTCCGGGATCGAGCCGCTCAGCGTGCTTGAGGGCGCGGGACAGGCGTATCATGATTATGACCTGCGCGCGTTTGAAAACCCTGTCTGGATGTATGCAGGCGCGCGTCACGCGCTGGAGCTGCGTACGCGGCGCACGGAGCTTCTCGGCATCTTCGAGCCGGACTGCATGGCACTCGGCCGCTGGTGGGCCAGCAGCACGGCCCGGCGCAGCTGCCGCGGCGGATACGGTGTTCTGCCCGTCCCGGCAGAGCTTCCCGGTGCGCTCGACACGCTCGACGCCATGCTGGACGGCAGCCGCAGCGCGTTTGAAACCTTCCTGCGTATCCCGCTGCCCGCGAGACGGCGCAACATTGAGCTTGACTGGAAGGATTACGACGATCTCGGCTATCTCTCCGGCCACTCGGTCGGCGAAGCCGAAAGCGCGATGTTCGACGCGCTCGTGCAGACCCACGCCTCGCTCGATATCCCGCTGATCATCCTCTCCGCCGGGCAGCTGGACGCGCCGCAGCTTGGCGAGCTGTTCTACTTCCTGGAGCTGACCGCTGCCCTGTGCGCCGCGGCTGACGGGCTGAATCCCTTCGACCGCAAGCGCAGTTCTCCGACCAGAGCGCAGGCAGCCGCGCTGCTGCGCGGCTGAAGCCTGCTCCTGTTTACGATTTTTTCACAAGTAGGTTCTTGTGTTTCCGGCAGAAAGCTGGTACAATGAAGCTGACCACATGAGAAAAGGAGGAATGCCCGTATGGTCAATATTATGATGGGCCCCGAAGGCTCCGGCAAGACGAAGCTGCTCATCGGTGCTCTCAATCAGGCAGTTCAGCGCGAATCCGGCAGCATCGTCTGCATCGAGAAGGGCGATACACTGCGCTTCGACGTCGACCACAAGGTTCGGCTCATCGACATCAAGGAATACGCTTACGGCGGTTATCCGTTCCTGCGCGGCTTTATCAGCGGCCTGCACGCGGGAAACTTTGATATCACGCATATTTTTATCGACAACCTTTACAAGCTGTCGCAGGACAGCGACCCCAAGGAAACCGAGAATTTCCTTGACTGGTGCAGCGTCTTCTCCGCAGAAAACAGCGTCGCGTTTACGCTGACGATCGCGGGCGAAGCCAAGGATGCACCGGAATATATCGCAAGATATATGGACTGAATTTGAGATCGCAGGCGCTGCGGGCCTCCCACAGCGCCTTTTGAACGTTGGCAGAGGGGGCGCGGCATGGAGCAGCAGGAATATGCGCAGCGGGGCTATCTGCGCGAGGATTTTCGGCTCTTTCACCTCAAGGGCGCGATGGAGGAACAGCTCGACTGGCACTACCATACCTTCCACAAGCTGATCTTCTTTCTCGGCGGCCAGTCCGGCTACGGCGTCGAGGGGCGCAGCTACCCGCTTGAGCCCGGCGACGTGATCCTCGTCCCGCAGGGCTGCGTCCACCGGCCGGAGGCCGCGCCCGGCGCGCCGTATGAGCGCGTCATTCTCTATCTGTCGCCGGACTATCTCGCCCGCGCGGGTACGGCGGACTGCCCGCTCGACAGCTGCTTCACGCTCGCCACGGCCCGCTTCCGCTTTGTCCTGCGCCCGCAGGAAGAGCGGCAGGCGCTGCGCCGCACGCTCTTCGCGCTGGAGAGTGCCTCTGTGCAGCCGGGCTTCGGGCAGGAGCTGCTGGCAAAGTCCCTTCTGACGCAGCTGCTCATTCTCCTGCGCCGCGCGATGGACGCACAGCCGCAGGCCGTGGAGAGCCTTGCGTCCGATGAAAAGATCGCGGCCATCATGCAGTATCTCTCCCAGCACCCGACGGAGTCTGTCTCCATCGACGATCTGGCCGCCCGGTTCTATATCAGCAAATATCACATGATGCGGCGCTTCCGCGCCGAGACGGGCTATACTGTCCACGCGTATCTGACCGGCAAGCGCCTCGCCCTCGCGCGCGAGCAGATCGCCGCCGGGACGCCCATTCTGCAGGCGGCCAGCGCCTGCGGCTTCGGAGATTACTCCGCATTCTGCCGCGCCTACCGCCGCCAGTTTGGCCAGCCGCCCAGCAGCGCAAAGCAGGATGCCGCCGAAACGCCGAAATCGCGAAAAAAGGCTTGACAGCGGGGCGACAATATGCTATGATTCTAAGGCTGAATTTGTCAGAGTGCCTGCGGGTGTAGCACAACGGCCAGGGCACCAGCCTTCCAAGCTGGGGACGCGGGTTCGATTCCCGTCACCCGCTCCATTATGCGCCAGTAGCTCAGCTGGATAGAGCAACTGCCTTCTAAGCAGTAGGTCGCGGGTTCGAGTCCCTCCTGGCGTGCCAATTCAGCCGGGCTAAAAAAAGAAAATTTCATATGGTGGGTGTAGCGTAGTTGGTTAACGCGTCAGATTGTGGCTCTGAAGACCGAGGGTTCGAGTCCCTTCACTCACCCCATTTTCTTTTTTTATGCAGGATTTTGCCGATACGCGCACGGGGATGTCGCCAAGCGGTAAGGCACAGGACTTTGACTCCTGTATGCGTAGGTTCGAATCCTGCCATCCCTGCCATATGACCCGCTAGCTCAGCAGGCAGAGCACCTGCCTTTTAAGCAGGGTGTCCGGAGTTCGAATCTCCGGCGGGTCACCATGATTGCCGAACACTATAGATGAAATGGCGAAAAAGCCAGTCATCTCAATGGGTTCGGCAATTTTTTATTCTCAAAATTCTTAGGTAACTCCATAGATGAAATCGCAGCTTGCAGAGGTTCAAACAGGATTTGAACCTCCGTTTTTCCATATTCAAGCGGATTATCAGTGGCAGCGCCCTTTTTCAGAGGGCAGAGACGACAGATTTTCGGAAAAAACAAAGAAAAATCTTTCACAAAATTATGGACGCTGGATTGTTGGTTTTCACGAACCAATGACCAGCGCCTTTTTTGCGCTCAAAAAGGGCGCTGCAGATTGGAGGTATTGCATGAGCAAAGAACTCACACCGCAGAAGGAACGATTTCTGCGAGAGGTAGAACAGAAGCTCCTGCACAGGGAGCTGGACGCAAGGCTGCTGGAAGATGGTCTGATCCACGTCAGATGGAATGAGAAGCCGCTCTGCTCAGTTGACAGAGACGGCA
>OWIO01000103.1_pt1 | contig 70351 bp, 68 predicted proteins | sample 1733011 | NCBI WGS metagenome assembly OWIO01 (sample SAMN05065779, study PRJEB22554) | human gut metagenome | biome: ENVO:2100002; feature: ENVO:00000062; material: ENVO:00002003 | host: Homo sapiens | place: USA | reverse complement strand
TCTACACAAGGAGTATCGTCGGCAGCGTCAGATGTGTATAAGAGACAGCCACACCCATTTCCCGCAGCACATCGATCTCGGACTTGACGACATCCTTACCGATGCGGAAGCTCGGGATGCCGTTGACGAGCATGCCGCCGGGTACGGCCTCTTTCTCGAACACGACCGTGCTGTAGCCCTCAATGGCCAGGAAGTAAGCGCAGGACATACCGGCCGGTCCGCCGCCGATGATGGCGATCTTCTGGTCGAACTTCTCGTGCGTGCAGGAATTCATGGGCGGCACATAGCGGTGCTCGGCCTTCATGTCCTGCTCGGCGATGAACTTCTTGATCTCGTCGATGGCCAGCGGCTCGTCGACGGTGCCGCGGGTGCAGGCATCCTCGCAGTACTTTCTGCAGATGCTGCCGCAGACGGCCGGGAACGGGTTATCCTTCTTGATGAGCTTGAGCGCGTCGGCATAGCGGCCATCGCCTGCCATCTTGATGTAGCCCTGGATGGCGATGTGCGCCGGGCAGGCGGCTTTGCAGGGCGCCGTGCCGGTCGGCCAGGTCTGGATGCAGCCGTTCTCGTTGCGGTAATTCTTATTCCAGTGATCCTCGCCCCACTTGGTGTCGTCCGGCAGCTCATGGCGCGGATACTGGATGGGGCCTTCCTTGGTGCAGAGCTTCTGGCCGAGGCGGACAGCGCCGGCCGGGCAGGTCTCGACGCACTTGCCGCAGGCAACGCACTTGTCCGGATCGCTCTCAGCCACATAAGCGGAGGCGGACAGGTTCGGCGTGTTGAACAGCTGGCTGGTGCGCAGCGCATTGCAGACACCGACGGCGCAGTTGCAGATGCCGAAGATCTTGTTTTCGCCGTCGATATTCGTGATCTGGTGGACATAGCCGCGATCCTCTGCCTTCTGGAGGATCTCCATCGCCTCTTCATAGGTGATGTCGTGGCCATGGTTCGTCTCGCGGCAGTAGTCGGCAAAATCACCGACGCCGATGCACCACTCGCCTTCCACGTCACCGGAGCCCTCGCCGCGGATGCGCTGCTGCTTGCGGCAGGAGCACACGGACACACCGATGTGGCCCTCGTACTTCTTCAGCCAATGGGACAGGTGCTCGATCGGCAGAGACTTGCTCTCGGCCGGGATGGCCTTTTCGACCGGGATGACGTGCATGCCGATGCCGGCGCCTCCGGGAGGCACCATCTCGGTGATGCCCGCCAGCGGCAGATAGGCCATGCGTTCAAAGAAATCGGCCGTCTCCGGGAACATGTCCGACTGCTCGGGATTGATCATCATGATCTCGGCGCTGCCGGGAACGAACATGTCCAGCACCCAGCGCTTTTCATGGTTCGGATTCTTGCCGTCGAGATTCTCCCAATGGAACTCGACCAGACCGCTCTCGCTGATAGCCTGCATCGCTTTTTCCAGATAGGCTCTGTCGAACTGCGGGTTCTTCTTTGCGAGCTGCTCGATCGTGAGCGGCACACGCTTTTTCATGGTCAGCGCGATATCGAGGATATCGTCCGCCATCTTCTCGTCATACTTCACCGCCGTGAACTTGAGGGCGGAGTTGATGCCGAGATACTCCGGAGAATCCGGCGTGATCTTGTCCTTTCCCAACAACACCGTCGCGCGATCCGTGATTACTTTTCCGAGCTTTGCAATTTTCTCGTCTTTTGTCATGTTATCGCTTCCTTCTTCTTTAGATTGCAGTCAAACGACATCCGGCCGTTCCGACACAAGAACGGATTCGGATGCAGCTATGTTAATTAATTAACCCTGCAATGTCAAGGAGTCCGGAGCGTTTTTGAAACAAGTCACAAAAAATCTGCAAAGAAATTGCGAATAGATTTTATTGTGTGTTGAAACGCGGAGACAAATGCCGTATAATGTTTGAAAAACAAGAACATTTTTCGTCAGGAGTGTTATGGATGCAAGATTCTGCCCGAAAGTTCAAAGAGGAAGTCGCGCAAGCCGCGATCTCCCTGTTCAAGCGCAACGGATACAACAACGTGACCGTAAACGAGATCTGCAAGGAGTGCGGCATCTCCCGCTCCGTGTTCTACTCCTCGTTCAACGGCAAACGCAGCATTCTGGAATACATGGTGGAAAAACCGCAGCACAACGATGATGCGAGCTTTATGAAATTTGCGCACGCAGACAATGACTTCGAGCGCATCTGGCAGCTGTTTGACCGCTTCATTGCCATCGCCTACGATTTCGGCCCCGAGCTCACAAGCACGCTGTTCATCATGCAGTTCGAATCCCCCGAGGGGATCCGCGCAGCTGTGCACGCGCTCGATGATCTGTTTGCGACACTGGCCACAAACTGCGCCAAATCAGGCATTATCGACTCCAAAGAGCCGCCGGATCTGCTGTCGCGCATCGCAACGGATCTGATCTGCCACGAGCTGTACGTCTGGTCCAGCCAGAAAGGAAACTTCTCGCTGCGCGCACGCGCGCGGCAGTACGCCGAGATCGCCTACCACGTCAAGCCGGAATACCGCATGCCGGCCGAGCAGCGCGACGCACTATGACTGCAAGGCTCCCCCGTCAAGAACGCCTGCACAGCTGCTCTTGGCATTTGGTCAAAACAGAATTTTCGCATATCCTTCTGCGCAAAAAGCCAGCGGCAAGGCATTTGTTCCAGCCGCTGGTTTTTTCATTTGTATCAATCATAAACGTGCAGACAAACCGATTGCCGAAAAAATTCAAAGCTGCGCTGCAAAAGCGCCATCCGATCACGTTAATTAATTCACGAGATCATTATAGCAGAAGCAAATACACAACGCAAGTACTGTTTTCTCACACGCATGGACTTTTCAGCGGCTTTTTGCGGTGCAAAAACAGCTGCCGGAATCCCTTTAAGATCCGGCAGCTGTTACGTGAAGTAGGATATTGGGTTGTGAGGTCATTTCTGCTCGCCAACATACCCTCGGTCAGAGTATCAGAAAAACTCTTTATTTATCTTCATAATTATTCAACCGGAGGAATAGGTGGCATAACAACAAACATTGATTTTAATTCATCAATAGTGCCTGCCTTAACCCACTCAGACATTCCATTTTTCCATACCAAACTATCAGCATTGAACTGACCTGAAGTAGCCATTTGTTGCAATACATTTAAATCAAAAGGTCCGGTTGCTTGCCCGTTCACCGCAACGTGATATGCAACAACAGGAACGGGTGGAGGTGTTGCTCCGCTCGGTGCGGTTTGATTAACACCAGCCATTGAGTTGTTCATAATTCCGGCAATATTCTGACCGACAGCACCGCCGAGAGCTATTCCCGCCATCATAGCGGCAGGATTAAACCCTGTACCGCCGTTCCCTAAATCAACTCCGCCGGCGCCGTTTTCACCCATATGTCCCAGAGCCTCAGCACCTGCAATGCCGACTTCGGTCTGTTTTTCAACCTGAAACGCACCGATATTGGCAGATTGAGTTTGCTTATGCATAGCATATTGTCCCTCTTCACGCTGAATGCGCAGTCTTTCTACATAGTCTGTAGTTTCGGCTTGAACCTTAGCAGAGGCAATATCTTTTGTTACGGACATAAGCTGCCTGTAACCCTCGCTCGACTTATCAATCTCAATAGCACCAATATCAACGCCCGAAACTTCAATGCCGAAAGTTTCTTTTAATCTTTGCGATATATCATATTCAGCCACATCATTTATTTGTGCGGTTTTGGTTTCAATTTGCACCAACGGAATATCATTTGTTGCGGGTGCATTAGCCACAACATCTTTAACATATCTCGCTACTGCATCACGAATTTGTCTTTGGAAGTCGTCAAGCTTGAAAGTGTTGAGTCTATGTAACTTTATAAATTCACGATAATCACTAATTTTAAAGCTGATGGTTCCTCTTACTGCAACAGGAACACCGAAATCATCAAACCTTGGATCGTAAACATCAAAAAACGGAACGGCAAATTTTACTTGAATAATCTGAGCAAGGTTAATGAAGTATATCTCCGCTTGGAATGGTGTTCCGCCCTCGTATGCCAATCCTAAAATACTTGCAAGCACAGGGAAGTTTTCTGTTTTGATAATTTGATCAAACGGACCGACAATGAAATCTTGCATTACTCCGTTCGGTTGTTTGTAAACAAATACAGCAACCTCACCATCTTTCACTCGAAGTGAGGAACCCCAACGAATAGAATTCTCACGAACGTTCTGCCCAGATTGCACCCCAGAAGGATGCCATTTCCATATTAAGTACGACGGTTCATCACAACGGATTTCATCCATGAATCCGCCTTTTCGGTTATTTTTATCAAACAGTGCCATATCACTCACTCTCCTTGACTTTTATAGAGAACCTGTCAGTGCAAGAGTCATTAGGACAAATCCAAACACCACAAAAAGAATACCGAACACACCAGCAAATAACCAAACAATTTGAAGTTTTTGCTTTTTAATGGCTTTCATTTTATTTTCATAGACATTTCTCATAGACAAGTACTCTTGCGTATGGCCAAACATAATTTCAGCCTTTTGGTCTGCCTGTTCAAGTTTTGCCAACCATGCATCCGATAACTCACGGCGAGCAGGGTCAAGCATTTGATATTTGTCCGAATCCAACCCATACACCTTTAAATCAATGTTGGCTGCTGCAAGAACAATAAACTCCAAAACATCTTCCTTTGTATTCGGAATAGAAAAATTTCTGATAAGGTCAATTTTTTGTTCATCGATGCTTTGCAACTGTGTTCCGCCACTAAAGATCTGCGCAAAAATATTAGTACCTTTCTTTGGCGGTCTTTTTGATTCAAGTTGCTCCAATTTAATTGCTAACTGTCTTACCGACGAAACACCCTGAGCATCACGAATCTCGTGACCGCAAGTAGGGCAATTGGTTACAAAAGAATTGAGAACTTCACCGCAATTTGGACATTTGTGGAGATTTCCCTCGTAAACCGTCTTTCTTTGGGAAATAGTACTTTCGCCAGTTACCGCTTTTCCACAATTCGCACAGAATTTTGCTCCTTCTGCAAGTTCTTGTCCGCAATTAATACAAAATGCCATTTGCTTTACCTCTCTATATTTAATTATTTTAATAGCTATGACTATTTTCAAAGGCCTTAATAACTGGACAATCAAGTCGGCAAGTATTGCACCTGTCGTTGGTATCGTTCAACAAGTCACATTCAAAATTAGCTACATGATAATTAAGGTCCAAATCATTTTTTGCAGTTTTTACACCGCCAAGTTGAATAGACAGCGTTGCAGTCTTGTTAGGGAACCTTGGACAGTCTCCTCGGTAGGTTGTATCAGGATTGCTGTAGTTTTTATTGCGAATAGGTTGCCACATCATAAATATTCCTCCTACCTAAAATACCCTACAGAATTACAGACTTGTTTCTGAGTCAATTCGAACGGCATCGCAAATATCGCCAATGTTACAATTCAAATACTCACAAATTCTCAAAAGAATAGACAATGCCACTTCTTCATTGCGACGCAGTTTTGTCATTGTACCAGTTGCGATATTAAGGTCTTTACGCATCGTAGCAGGAGAGATTTCTTTTTCAACAAGCATAAGCCAAAGTTTTTTATAACTCATCCTCATACTACGCGCCTCCCCAAATAGATACTTTGTTTCACTTTTATTATACAGAGAAAGTGGCATATTATCAAGGATTATAATGTAATTTGTCACTAAAATTCGCAAGAAGTTGAGAATAGTATACGGCGGCGGGGATTTTCCCTGCCGCCGTTACGCTTATGCTGTGTAAATAAATTCTGCGTTCACAATTTCCGTTGCTCGGTTACGGATATTGTTCATTTTCCGAACCCACAGCATTTGGTCGGTTGATTTAAGTTCTTCGGTAACATTTTCTTTTTCGGCAAGTTCTTTTACCAGCCGGAGAAACATAGCAGGAACTCAGTGACGCAATGGCGGAGGCTTTCAAAGACCGACTGAGAAATGATTAAATTCAATCGAAACAAAAAGAGCTATCTGACTTCTCTAGCAGAAATCAGATAGCTCTTTATTCTTGGATAATCTAAAATGTTGTCATTTTGTTGTCACGGGGCAAATCCGTAACGAAAAAGTCCAGCATTTGCAAGGCTTTTCGGCCTTTCGGGGATTATTCCCACTCGATCGTGGCGGGCGGTTTAGACGTAATATCATAGACGATGCGGTTAATACCCTTGACCTCGTTGACGATGCGCACAGAGACGCGGTCGAGCACATCATATGGGATGCGCGTCCAGTTGGCAGTCATGAAGTCCGTCGTTGTGACGCTGCGCAGCGCGAGCGTATAGTCATAGGTACGTCCGTCGCCCATGACACCGACAGAACGCATATTCGTCAGCACCGCGAAGTACTGATTCATCGTCTGCTCGAGATGCGCCTTGGCGATCTCGTCACGGAAGATGAAGTCCGCGTCACGCAGGATGTCCAGCTTATCCTTGGACACCGCACCGAGGCAGCGGATGGCCAGGCCCGGGCCCGGGAATGGCTGGCGCATGACCAGATACTCCGGCAGACCAAGCTCGCGGCCAAGCGCACGCACCTCGTCCTTAAACAGCAGCCGCAGCGGCTCAATGATCTCCTTGAAATCCACAAAGTCCGGCAGGCCGCCGACGTTGTGGTGGCTCTTGATGACGGCGGCAACATTTGTGCCGGATTCAATCACGTCGGGATAGATCGTACCCTGAGCCAGATAGTCGACCGAGCCGATCTTCTTGCCCTCTTCCTCAAAGACGCGGATGAACTCCTCACCGATGATCTTGCGCTTGGTCTCCGGGTCAGAGATGTCCTTCAGGCGCGTAAGGAAGCGCTCCTCGGCATTGACGCGCACGAGGTTGATGTCCCAGTTTTGGAACGCGGCCTCGACTTCATCGCCCTCGTTCTTGCGCAGCAGACCGTGATCGACAAAGATGCACGTGAGCTGACTGCCGACGGCCTCGGCCAGCAGCGCCGCCGCAACGGAGGAGTCCACGCCGCCGGAAAGCGCCAGCAGCACCTTGCCGTCGCCGACCTTGGCGCGGATGTCCTCAATGGACTTGCGCATGAAGTCGCCCATCGTCCAGTCACCGGTCGCGCCGCAGACCTCATACAGGAAGTTGCGCAGCATGGCCTGACCATACTCGGTGTGGTTGACCTCGGGGTGGAACTGCACGCCGTAGAAGCCGCGCGCCTCGTCGCAGATGCCGACCGTCGGGCAGGCATCCGAATGCGCCACGAGCCGGAACGACTCCGGCACCTTGGCCATGTAGTCCCCGTGGCTCATCCACGTAATGCTCTGCTCCGGCAGGCCGCGGAACAGACGGCAATCGGTGTCAAACCAAGTCTCCGTCTTGCCGTACTCACGCGCGGTATCCTTACCGGCGGCGGTCACTTCCCCGCCGAGATACTGCGCCATGAGCTGGCAGCCGTAGCAGATACCCAGGATGGGGATGCCGAGCCGGAAGATCTCCGGATCGACCTGCGGCGAACCCTCGGCGTAAACGCTCTGCGGGCCGCCGGTGAAGATGATGCCGATGGGGTCAAAGGCGCGGATCTCATCCACGGTCATGGTGTTCGGCTTGACTTCGCAATAGACATTGCACTCGCGCACGCGGCGCGCAATGAGCTGGTTATACTGTCCTCCGAAATCGAGGACGATGACAGACTGATTCGGCATGGATGACGCTCTCCTTATTCGACAGTAACGGATTTCGCGAGGTTTTTCGGCTTATCGATCGCGCAGCCGTTGGCTTTTGCGACGTAATATGCAAAGAGCTGCAGCGGCACGATCTCCGCCGGGACGACGAACAGGTCGTCCATGCGCGGTACGAGGATCACATCGTCCGCCTCGGAATAGATGGCGCGATTGCCCTCGAGCGCCACGCCGAGCACGCGCGCACCGCGCGCCTTGACCTCTTTGACGTTGCTCATGGTCTTGTCAAACAGCGGCTCGTAGCATGCGACGGCGATGACGAGACGGTTCTCCTCAATGAGCGCGATCGTGCCGTGCTTGAGCTCGCCCGCAGCATAGGCCTCCGAGTGCAGGTAGGAGATCTCCTTGAGCTTCAAAGAGCCCTCCATGCAGACGGCGTAGTCCACATTGCGGCCGATGAAAAACAGCGACGGGTTATTCTTATAGCGCTCGGCAAGCTGCGCGATCTGCGGGTTGAGATCGATAGCACGCTGCACCATCTGCGGCAGGATCATGAGGTCATCCGTGAGCTTTGCCGCCTCTTCCCTGCTCAGGCAGCCGCGCTTTTCGCCCAGATAGAGCGCCAGCAGATACAGCACCGACACCTGCGTGGTGTAGCCCTTCGTGGTCGCAACGGCGATCTCCGGGCCTGCCCAGGTGTAGATGACATCGTCCGAGATGCGGGCGATCGTGCTGCCGACGACGTTGACGATCGAGAGCACATACGCGCCCTTGGACTGCGCCTCGCGGATGGCGGCGATGGTATCCGCCGTCTCGCCGGACTGCGAAATAATGATCATGAGCGTATGCTCGTCCACGATCGGGTCACGGTAGCGGAACTCACTCGCAAGGTCAGCATCGACCGGAATGTGCGTGAGCTTTTCAAGCGCATACTTGCCCGCCTGACCGGCGTAGAACGCCGAGCCGCAGGCCGTGATCATGATCTTGTTGAAGCCCATGAGCTGCTCGTCGGTCATCTTCAGCTCGTCAAACACGACGCGGTGATCTTTCACGCGCGGGTCGAGCGTGGACTTGATAGCGCGCGGCTGCTCCATGATCTCCTTGAGCATGAAGTGCTCGTAGCCGCCCTTTTCGGCAGCCTCGATGTCCCACGCGACGCGGGAGACGGGCTTCTGCACGGGCTTTCCGGTGCAGTCAAAGACGGTATAACCGTCGGCACGCACCTCGGCGAGCTCCCCATCGTCGAGATAGACCACATTTTTCGTGTGCGACACGAGCGCCGTCACGTCAGAGGCAAAGAAGTTTTCGCCCGCGCCGACACCGATGATCAGCGGGCAGCCGTTGCGCGCGAGGAACATCTGCTCCGGGCAGTCGGCGCACAGAATGCCGATCGCATAGCTGCCCTCCAGACGGCCAAGCGTCTTCATGACGGTGTCCTTCAGGTTGCCGTCGCCGGTGTAGTACATATCCAGCAGGTGAACGATGACCTCCGTGTCCGTCTCACTATGGAACTGAAAGCCCTTGGCCTGCAGCATCTCGCGCAGCTCCATGAAGTTTTCGATGATGCCGTTTTGCACGATGGCAAACTTGCCGTCGTTGCTCACGTGCGGATGGGCATTCGCCTCCGTCGGCGCGCCGTGCGTTGCCCAGCGCGTATGGCCGAGGCCGATATAGCCGTGAAGATCGCTACCGTCATGCGTTTTGGCCAGCAGATTCTTGATCTCGCCGCAGGCCTTGGCAAGCTCGATCGTGCTGCCGTCGAGCACGGCGATGCCGGCCGAGTCATAGCCACGGTATTCGAGCTTCTGCAGCCCTTCGAGAAGAATCGGCGCAGCCTGCTGCGCGCCGACGTATCCAACAATTCCACACATAGTCGGTTCTCCTTATAGTTCTATAAAAATCCGTCTTATCCTGATTCTATGCCGACACCCTGCAAATACGTACAGAATGCCAAAATAGCATGCTAAATTTTATACCGTTTGGCGGCTCGTGTCAAGTTTCGGTTTCACAGCACGCGTATGTGATTCAAAATTAAATGCGCACCAAATGCGCACCATAAGTTATGAGATTTCTTTCATCGACATCCAAAAGTCTTTCTTTTTATTTTAAAAAATCGGTTTTAGCCACAAGCTGACCATTTTTGCCCCCAAAAGTTGCTTGGGATATAAAATTCATATCATCCAAAGTGAGGAGCATATATCGCCCCCGTTTAAAATCTCCATAGCTTGTTATTTGTTTTCACACACAGCCGGTTATTTATTGAGCTTCAACAGCTCGATCAAGACGTCAATAGGCAGGAGCACCAGAAACAGCAAAACGTACATACCGCACATCTCCTTTCCGGGTCAAATCATCCGCGCGCATAGCGGAACCGTTTTCTGTCTCTAATATACAGCATCATATGTCCAATAAAACGGTCACCGAAAGCAGAATACGAGAAAAAAGAGCTTGCAGAAATTGCATATTGCCGCGCTGCATACTTCCGCATGCTCCGCAAAAAATAGGAGCGGGTCAAGAAACCCAAAACACGAAAAGGAGATGGAAAACGAAATGGCTACTTCCAACAGCAACAATCTGGTCAACCCCAATGCCCGCGAGGCGATGAACCGCTTCAAAATGGAGGCCGCAGCCGAAATGGGCGTAAACCTCAAGCAGGGCTACAACGGTGATCTGACGTCCCGTCAGGCCGGCAGCATCGGCGGTCAGATGGTCAAAAAGATGATCGCCGCATACGAAAACGGCATGCAGTAAGCTGCTGATCATCCTGAGCAACAAAAAGCAGGGCCGCGGAATTTCCGCGGCCCTGTTGAGACTGTCAAAAAGTATTACTTTTTGACAAAGAGGCTTGCGGCCTGACTGCGCGCACGCGCCGTCCGCCAGAGGCGGACGGCTCGCACGTTTGCAGGCCGAGAGGTATTTTCTTCGACGCACATGTCGCCGAAGAAAATGATTGGGCTTTCTTTCGCCGCTCCGGCGGCGAAAGGCTACGAGGTTCTTGACATACTGAGCAAAGATGTACATTTCATTTCCCGGGATAAGCGGCGAAAAACGCCTGGATCGCGTCCGCGGGTGCGGTGCATGAGCCCTGGATCATGGTGGGCTTGCCGCCGCCGCGGCCGCTGATGGCCGCGTTGATAGTCTTTGCCTCGGCACGCAGATCCAGCGTGCGGCTGCCGATGATATAGCGATAGCCATCCGCGTCGCTGCCGGTAAAGGCGGCGCAAACGCCGCCTGCGAGCAGCATTCCGGCATTGACAAATTCGCGCATGGCGACAGGATCGTCAAAGCGGTCGATGACGCAGATACTGCCGGGCGTCTCGTGCAGCTGCTGCAGGCGCTGCGCGTTGAGCCGGTGCTCAAGCTCTGCGGCCGCAGCCTTGAGCTGTGCGATCTCGTCAAGCAGGCGCTGCACAGCCGGAACAACGTCCGCCTGCCGCACGGACAGCTGCGCCGAGAGCGCCGCGACCTGCGCGCTCTTTTCCCGATAATCCACCTCCGCGTCCGCGCCGCACAGGATCGTCACACGGATTCCGCCGCGATGACGCATGACGGACGTGAACTTGATGGCGCCGATCTCGCCTGTGCAGGACACGTGCGGCGCGCAGCAGGCGCAGACATCGTAACCCTCGACAGTCACGATGCGCACATCCTCCGTGAGGTCGAGCTTGCTGCGGTAGGTCATCTGCGCAAGCTGCTCCGGCGACGGGTACTCCGTGCGGATCGGCACGTTGCGATACACGGCTTCGTTGGCCAGCTGCTCGATGTGCATGAGCTGCGGCCACGTGAGCTCGCCGTTATAGTCCATCGTGATCGTGTCTTGCCCGAGGTGGAAGCCGACGTTGTCAAGGCCGTATTCGCTGTGGATGAGCCCCGAGATGATATGCTCGCCGGAGTGTCCCTGCATACGCCGGAAGCGCTGCGGCCAGTCGATCTCTCCGCGCACCTGCGCACCGGGCGTGAGCGGTGCGTCGGTATAGTGCACGATCGCCTCCTGCGTGATCTGAACATCCAGCACGCGCGCACCGCCGAGCACGCCGGTATCCGCCGGCTGCCCGCCGCCCTCCGGGAAAAACAAGGTCTGATCCAGCACTACGGCATAGCGCTCGCCGTCCGCGTCGCAGCGGAGCACCTCGGCGGTAAAATCGCGCCGATGGCTGTCCAGATCGTACAGTTTCTTGGTCATGGTCATATCCTCCATTTCTCGAAACAGTATATCAGCATTTTTCGTCGAACTCAACCCTTGCATATTTCTGTCGGTTATCGTATGCTTGTCACAATAACAGGAAAAGAGGATACTTATGAACCAGAAACTCAGAAACCTCGTCTACACCGCCATGCTCATGGCTCTGTGCTGCGTGGCAACCCTCGTCATCAAGATCCCGACCGTCACCGGCGGCTATCTCAATGCCGGCGACATTGTGGTCGTGCTCGCCGCTCTGCTGGCAGGTCCGCTCTACGGCGGTGTGGCTGCAGGCTTCGGCTCCGGCCTTGCAGACGTGATCTCCGGTTACATGAGCTACGCCCCCGGCACGCTCGTCGTCAAAGGGTGCGCCGCCGTGGTCGCAGCGCTGATCTTCCGCGCCTGCCGCAAGAAAAACTTCGGCTTTGCGCTGCTGAGCGCCATCTGCGGCGAGATCATCATGGTTCTCGGCTACTTCGTGTTTGAGGACTTCATCCTCGGTTACGGTCTGGCCGCCGCCGGCGAGATCCCGGGCAACGCCTGTCAGGCTGTCGTCGGCGTTGCGGGCGGTCTGGCGCTATACTTTGCACTGAGCAAGGTGCCACAGATCCGCGAATTTGCCGAGTCTGTGTCGGCGAAGAAAAAATAATCCGCTCTCAGGCGCAAAACAGCCGCTCCCGGTCGGGAGCGGCTCAATTTATCAAAGAACCTCGTAGAGTTTCGCCGCCGGAGCGGCGAAAGAAAGTCCAATCATTTTCTTCGGCGACATGTGCGTCGAAGAAAATACCTCTTGGCCTGCAAACGTGCGAGCCGTCCGCCTCTGGCGGACGGCTCGTGCGCTGCAGTCAGGCCGCAATCCCCTTTGTCAAAAAAGTAGTACTTTTTTGACAGCCTCAGCCGCTCCCGGTCGGGAGCGGCTGTTTTGCATATTCCGTTACACCACACGCACACGGATGACCTCCGGAATACGGTCGATCCTTGCGATCTGGTCATCGTCAAGGCAGCCGTTGAGATCCATCATGGCATAGGCGTACGCGCCGTAGGCCTTGTTGATCATGTTCTCCACGTTCAGGCCGGTGCTGCAGGCGATCTCGAGGAACTGGTTGAGCATCGTCGGCACGTTCTGGTGCAGGATGCACACACGGCTGACACCCATGCGCTCGAGTGTCGCGTCCGGAAAGTTGACGGAATTTTTGATGTTGCCGTTGGCAAGGTAGTCATACAGCTCGCGCGCAGCCATGACCGCGGACTTCTCCTCGCTCTCGGGTGTGCAGGCGCCCAGATGCGGCAGGGCAATGATGTTATCCACACCGACGACCTTCTCGTTCGGGAAGTCCGTGACATACTTGCCGACACGGCCGGAGGCGATGGCGGCAAGCATGGCGTCGTCATCCACGATCTCGGCGCGCGACTCGTTGATGATGCGCACGCCGTCCTTCATCTTGGAAAACGCCTTGGCATCGAGCATATGGTACGTCGTGTCCGTATACGGAACGTTGATGCTGATATAGTCCGCTTTGGCATAGATGCCGTCGAGATTCACCTCGTGCTTGACATCACGCGACAGACGCCACGCGGCATCCACGGACAGATACGGATCGTAGCCGCAGACATTCATGCCGAGCGACACGGCGGCGTTTGCGATCAGCGCGCCGATCGCGCCGAGGCCGATCACCCCAAGCGTCTTGCCCATAAGCTCGGGGCCTGCAAACTGCGATTTGCCCTTTTCAACGAGCGCGGGGATGTCCTTGCCCCGCCCGTTGAGCCCCTTGACCCAGTCGATGCTGCCGAGCACATCACGAGACGAGAGCACGAGCGAGCAGAGGATCTGCTCCTTGACCGCCTCGGCGTTCGCGCCGGGCGAGTTGAAGACGACGATACCGCGGCGGCAGCACTCTTCCAGCGGGATGTTGTTCGTGCCGGCACCGGAGCGCGCAATGGCGATCAGGCTCGGCTCGAACGCGTAGTCATGCAGGTCGGCCGAACGCAGGATCAGGCCGTCCGGATCGGAAACGTTCTCCCCGACGGTGCAGCCGCGCGCTTCGAGCTTCTGCAGGCCGCAGGGAGAAATATGGTTCATGGTCTTTATGTTATACATGGTGTTCCACCTCAAACTGTTTCAGATAATCGACAAGCGCATCCACGCCCGCCATCGGCATGGCGTTATAGAGCGAGGCGCGCATGCCGCCGGCAACGCGGTGTCCCTTGAGATTGAGCAGGCCGCGCGCTGCGGCACCGCTGATAAATTCCTTGTCGAGCGCATCGTCCCCGGTGCGGAACGTAACGTTCATGTCCGAGCGCGAGCCCGGCTGCGCGCAGGCATGAAAGAGTGCGCTGTTGTCGAGAAAATCATACACCTTTGCGGCGCGCGCATGCTTGAGCCGCTGCATACCTTCCACACCGCCCTGCTGCTCGAGCCATGTGAGCACAAGACCGAGGATGTAGATGTTCCAGCACGGCGGGGTGTTGTACATCGAGTCCTTGTCGATCATGCGCTGATAGCTGTACATGACCGGCGTGATGGGCAGCTCGTGTCCGGCAAGGGCGCGGTCCACGATCGCGACCGTGAGGCCTGCGGGGGCCATATTCTTCTGCGCACCGGCAAAGATCACACCGTACTTCGACACGTCCACCGGGCGCGAGAGAATGTCGGACGACATATCGCACGCGAGCGGTACGCCGCCGGTCTCGGGCACATACTGCCACTCCGTGCCGTAGATGGTGTTGTTGGCGCAATAGTAAAAATACGAAGCACCGGCCGTGAGCTGCAGCTCGCTCTGCTGCGGGATGCGGGTATGACCGCAGGTAGAGGTGTCGGCCGCGATGTGCACCGTGCCGTACTTCTCGGCTTCCTTGGCGGCGCTGCCGGAAAAGTGCCCGGTCACGGCGTAATCCGCCGTGCCGTGCGCCCCCATCAAGTTGAGCGGGATCATGGAAAACTGCGACGTGCCGCCGCCCTGCAAAAACAGGATCGCATGTGTGTCCGGGACGGACAATGCGCTGCGAAAGCGCGCCTGCACTTCCTGAAAGATATCGGAAAAGGCCTGACTTCGGTGACTCATCTCCATCACGGACATACCCGTCCCGTGATAATTGAGCAGTTCTTCCTGTGCCTGCTGAAGCACTTCCTCCGGAAGCACGGACGGTCCGGCGGAAAAATTGAATGTATCCTTTCGAGTCACAAAAATCGCCTCCTGCGCTGAAATCGCCCCATTGCAGAACATTCCGCATGGATTGAGAAAATTCTAACACCATCCGGATGACGCGTCAAACCAAATCCCCCACAAGCATTTGCCCGGATATGGCAGAGATTTTGACATTTTTCACAACGCCGCGCAAATCGTCCCCCGCGACGCTGACCAGACAATAGTTATCCGAGTGCCCGACCCAGCGTCCGTCCTGCTCCGTCTCGAACAGGACCGGCAAAATCTGCCCGATCTGCTGCGCAAGATAGCGCTGCTTGCAGTCGTCGGCCACACGCTGCGCCGCGTGCGCGCGCGCGGATTTTACGGCGTGGCTGAGCTGTTCGGGCATGGCATCCGCCTTCGTACCGGGGCGGCGGGAATACGGGAACACGTGCACGGCCGCAAAGCCGACCCGCTCCAGGAATGCCACAGCCTGCGCCTGATCGTCCTCCGTCTCTCCGGGGAAGCCCGTGATCATGTCCGCCGTAAGCGCACAGCCCGGGAAATACCGCCGCAGCCGCTCGACGCAGGCGAGAAACTCCGCCGTCGTATACTTGCGGTTCATGCGCGCGAGCGTGCGGTCGCAGCCGCTTTGCAGCGACAAATGAAAATGTCGGCAGACCTGACCGGTCGCGGCGGCACGGCGGCAAAAGTCCTCCGTGATGACCGTCGGCTCGATCGAACCGAGGCGCAGGCGCATCTGCGGTGCGGCGGCGGCCACTGTCTCAACGGCGTCGGCCAGCGTGAGTGTGCCCGGAAGATCCCGCCCATAGGACGCGATCTCGATGCCGGTCAGCACAAGCTCACGGTAACCCTCCTCGGCCAGATGCGCAGCCTGCCGCGCCATTTCATCCGGCGGAAGACTGCGGATGCGGCCGCGCGTATACGGGATGACGCAATAGGTACAGAAGTTGTTGCAGCCGTCCTGGATCTTGAGCATCGCGCGCGTGCGGCCATAGGCAGCGCCGGCAGGCAGCGGCTCAAAGTCAAAGCGGCGGAACGGGTTATCGACGCAGGTGACGGGTGTGTGCTCACGAAATGCGCGCAGAATATCATCCACGAACGCCTGCTTGCTACCGCTGCCGTGCACGACATCGGCGCCGATGGCGGCTGCGTCCTCGGGGCTGAGCTGCGACCAGCAGCCGCACACGGCGCACAGTGCCTGCGGGTGCTCCTCGCGCAGCTTGCGGATCATCTGGCGCGACTTGCGCCCGCCTTCCGCCGTGACGGCGCAGGTATTGACGACGATCAGGTCGACCGGGTCTCCCTCCCCTGCGGCCGTAAATCCGTGCGGGTGCAGCAGCGTTTCGATCGCCTGCGCTTCATACTGGTTGACCTTGCAGCCGAGGGCGGTTATAATATAGTGCATAAAAACATCTCCAAATCGAGGTAAGTGATCATGGTTTATCTGGACAATGCCGCAACGACCCGTGTCTGCCCGGAGGCAGCGGAAGCGGCAGTACATATGATGACGGAGTGCTTCGGAAACCCGAGCACGACCTACAAGCTCGGCCGCGAGGCCAAGGCCGCCGTGGACAAGGCGCGCGGTCAGATCGCCGGGGCGCTCGGCTGCCGGCCGGACGAGGTATACTTCACGTCCTGCGGCTCCGAGGGCGACAACTGGGCGCTCATCTCCGGCGCGCGGTCGATGCGCCGGCGCGGCAAGCACATTATCAGCTCCGCCGTGGAGCATGACGCGGTGCGTAAATCGCTCGACTTTCTGGAAAAAGAGGGCTACGAGATCACGCGCCTGCAGCCGGACGGCGCAGGAGCGATCCCGCTTGAGCGTGTGCGCGCGGCGCTGCGTCCGGACACGATCCTCGTCTCGCTCATGATGGTCAACAACGAGACAGGTGCAATCAACGACATCGCCGCCGTCGCCCGGATGCTGAAAGCAGAAAACAGCATTGCGCTGCTGCACACGGACGCGGTGCAGGGCTTTTTGAAGGTGCCATTTTCGGCCAAAACGCTCGGTGCGGACCTCATCACCATCAGCGGTCACAAGATCCACGCGCCGAAGGGCATCGGCGCGCTCTACATCCGCAGCGGGCTGAAGCTGCCGCCCTACATCCACGGCGGCGGGCAGGAGCGCGGCATCCGCGCCGGCACGGAAGCCACGCCGCAGATCGCCGCCTTCGGCGTCGCGGCAGAGATCGCCAGTGCAAAAATGGCCGAGGCTACGAAAACCATGGCCGAGCTGCGCACGCACGCCATCGACCGGCTGACGGCCGAGGTAGAGGGTGTGACTGTCATCGGCGGCGGCGCGCCGCACATTCTCAGCATCTCTCTGCCCGGTTACCGGAGCGAGGTACTGATGAACTTCCTTGAGGCGCGCGAGATTTACACATCAAAAAGCTCCGCCTGCAAAAAGGGCGGGCGGAGCCATGTTCTTGAGGCGATCGGGCTGCCGTCCAACGTGATCGACGGCGCACTGCGCATCAGCTTTTCGCGCTACACCACGCGGGAAGATATCGACGCGCTGTGCGATGCGCTGCGCGACGCCAAGCAATCCCTCTTCCCGTCACTTCACTGAATCATCCTTCGTTTCCTTGAGCGCTGCGTGCGGTGCCTCCGTCGGCAGACGCACCGGGCGCAGCGTGGCATCGTCGATATAATCCAGATTCATGTATTCCGCGGTCTCTGTTTGGAGGCCGCGTTTTTTCAGCCCGTTATTGACCAGCTTCTCCAGACCGGCATAGATCACGACGAACACCGGCACGCCCAGCAGCATGCCGATAAAGCCGAACAGACCGCCGCCGAGCAGGATGGCAAACATGATCCAGAAGCCGTTGATACCGGTAGAACTGCCGAGGATCTTCGGTCCGATGATGTTGCCGTCGATCTGCTGCAGGACGAGGATAAAGATGACATAGATCAGGCACTTCATCGGCGAATCAAGCAGAATGATGAGTGCAGTCGGCACGGCGCCGATGAACGGGCCGAAAACCGGGATGATGTTCGTCACGCCGACGACCACGCTCACGAGCACGACATACGGCATGCGCATGATCGCACAGCAGATATAGCAGATGACACCGATGATGGCAGAGTCAATGACCTTGCCGCTGATAAAGCTCATGAACGCCGTGTCCGTAAAACGGATGGCCTTGAGGATGCGCTTGGAGGAGCGGAGAGGGAAAATGCTGTAGAGTACCATCTTGGCTTTTGCCAGAAACAGCTCCATATTCGACAGGACATAGCAGGCGACAACGAAGCCGATGAGCACGTCAAGAATGCCGCGCAAAACGGCATAGATGCCGGTCGTCAGGCTCGTGACAACCTTGCCCATGGACGGCAGCAGCGCCGTCTTTGCCCAGTCGAGCAGGCTGTCGGAAGCTTTTCCGGTCGCCGCGAGGAGCGCCTCTTCCACCTCGGGGTTGTTTTCAAAGAAGCGATTGATCCAGCCGGTGATCGTGTCGTAATACTGCTGGGAGTTGAGCACGATGCTCTCAATGCTCGTATAGAGCTGCGGGATGATGAGCCAGACGAGCGCGGCAATCAAAACCAGCGCGACCAGGATCGCCAGAACTACGGACAAACCGCGCGCAAGCGACTTGCTCACAGGCTTTTTGGGCCGGATCTTCTGAAGCAGCGGCTCAAAGAGCTTGCGCTGGAACATTTTCACCAGCGGCCAGAGCAGGTACGTGATGACCATGCCCCAGATGATCGGACTGAGGATGCTAATGAGCGTGCCGATCGCGCCGCTGATCGATTTTCCGTGCTGCAGGAGCATGAAAAACAGGATCGAACACGCGATCACGCCGAACGCCGTGATGCCCCAGCCGAAATATTTGTTTTTCGGATCAAAACGCTTCATAAATCGTTCTCCCATCGCGCCTACCGGCGCCTGTCGGTGCTGTCAGTAACGCTCTATATTTTACTATCATGCACTCGAAGCGTCAAGCGGGTAATGCTGAGCTTTTCGCACATTTGCGACAGGAAGCGGCGCATCTTGACACGCTCTGAACACCGCAATGTGCAAAAGGCTGTGCAAATTGTGGGGACACGGACTGCTTTTCCGCCGCGGCGCGGCATAGGCTGGTATGGAAAAGCAACGAAAGGGGCGGATAACATGAAGCAATGGATCTCCCTGCTGCTCACGGCGCTGCTGCTGTGCACGCCCGCGGCGGCGCTCGAGCAGCCGTCAGAGGAGGAGCTGAGCATCGGCGCGCCGGCGGCGATCCTGATCGAGCGCGAGACCGGTACGGTGCTCTATGAGAAGAACGCCGACGAGCGCCTCTCCCCCGCAAGCGTAACGAAGATCATGACGCTGCTGCTCATCTTCGAGCAGCTCGACAGCGGCCGGCTCTCCACGGATGCAGTGGTCACCGCCAGCACCAACGCGTGCGCCATGGGCGGCAGCCAGATCTGGCTCAGGGAGGGAGAACAGATGACCGTCGACGAGATGATCAAATGCATCGCCGTGAGCTCCGCCAATGACTGCGCCGTCGCCATGGCCGAGCATATCTGCGGCTCGGAGGCGGCCTTTACCAAACGTATGAACGAGCGCGCGCAGGCACTCGGCATGGAAAACACGCACTTTCTCAATTCCACCGGGCTGACCGACGACCCCGCGCACTGCACGACCGCGCGGGACATTGCCGTCATGTCGCGCGCACTGCTGGCATACCCGCGCATCCGCGACTACACGACCATCTGGATGGACACCGTGCGTGACGGGCGCTTTGCGCTCGCAAACACCAACAAGCTCATCCACGGCTACCCCGGCGCGACCGGGCTGAAAACCGGCTACACAAAGCAGGCCATGCACTGCGTATCCGCCAGCGCCGAGCGCGACGGCGTGGAGTACATCGCCGTCGTGCTGCATGCCGAGAGCTCAGCCGCACGCTTTCAGGACGCACGGGCGCTGCTCGACTACGCCTTTGCCAACTACGCGCGCTGCCCCATCGCGGCCGGCATCGTCATCCCGCCCGTGCGCGTGCGCTTCGCCGAGACCGACAGCGTGCAGCCGGTGCTCTCCGGCGCGGACGCCATCCTCGTGCGCAAGGGCGCGGCAGCGCCGCGGTTTGACATTGCGCTCGAGGAAGACCTGTGCGCGCCGCTGCCGCCGGGCGCACAAGTCGGCACCGTGACCGTGACCGACAGCGACGGGGACACGACCGTTATCCCGCTTATCGTTCCCGACGGCGCTGCGCGCATCACGACGACACACCTCTGGCTGCGGGTGCTGCGCGCGCTGTGAGCGGCAGATAACGGTTGCGAAATCCGGATTATCGTGTATACTGGAGATATCCTTTATGAGAGAAGGGATCGCTATGATCAAAGTAGACCTTTCCGGCGCTGCCGGATTTTTTGACCCCGCGGGGCCGGATTATGCGGCCGCTGCACGGGCGCACCGCGCCCTGCTCGAACACTCGGGCGCCGGCGCAGAATTCACCGGCTGGCTCGACCTGCCGGGACGCATCCAGAACGGTGAGCTCAAGCAGATCCTCACCGCCGCCTCGCGCATCCGGGGCCGTGCGCAGGCGCTGGTCGTCGTGGGTATCGGCGGGTCGTATCTCGGCGCGAAGGGCGCCGTGGAGCTGCTGCGGCCGCACCCGCAGCCCGGCGACCCGAAGATCCTCTTCGCCGGAAACGCCCTGTCGCCGGACGCGCTGATGCACCTGCTCGAGGAACTGGGCGATCTGGATTTTGACATCAACGTCGTGTCCAAGTCCGGCACAACACTTGAGCCCGCGCTCGCATTCCGGATGTTCCGCGGTCTGCTGGAGGCAAAGTACGGCACGGAGAAGGCCAAAAAGCACATCTTCGCCACGACGGACGCCCACCGCGGCGTGCTCAAGCAGATGGCCGACGAAGAGGGCTGGGAGACGTTCGTCGTGCCCGATGACGTCGGCGGGCGCTACAGTGTGCTGTCCGCTGTCGGCCTGCTGCCGATGGCCGCCGCCGGCATCGACGTGCAGACCGTGATCGGCGAGGCGATCGAGGCCTTCACCGCCATGAGCGCGCAGTCGCCCGAAAATCCCGCGTGGCAGTATGCCGCCGCGCGCCAGCACCTGTATCGGCTCGGCAAGACGACCGAGATCCTCGCCTGCTACGAACCGTCGTTCCGGTTCATGGCCGAGTGGTGGAAGCAGCTCTACGGTGAGAGCGAGGGTAAAAACGGCATCGGCATCTTCCCCGCCTCCGTCGAATACAACGCAGACCTGCACTCCATGGGTCAGTATATTCAGGACGGACCGCGCACGCTCATGGAGACCGTCGTCTCGTTCGAGCAGCCGCTCAATGAATTCAGCGTTCCTTTTGCCATGGGCGATCCCGACCTGCTCAACTACCTCGCCGGGCGCAAGCTCAGCGACATCAGCCGCATGGCACAGGAGGCCGTGAAGGCCGCACACATCACCGGCGGCGTTCCGAACCTTGAGGTGCGCGTGCCGAAGCGCGACGAGGCAGGCTTTGCATGGCTCGTGTGCTTCTTCGAGCTCGCGTGTGCCATTTCGGGCTATATGTCCGGCGTCAACCCGTTCGACCAGCCCGGCGTGGAGGCGTACAAGAAGAATATGTTCTCCCTGCTCGGCAAACCGGAGGCAAACTGAAAAGTTATCGTTGCAGTCAGCGCGAAAACGTGATAATCTAGACACAGGGCGCCGCCCTGACTTTCAAAAGGAGTGTGATTGACATATGGTCCAACTGATCATGGGTCTCAAAGGTTCCGGCAAAACAAAACGTCTGGTGGAAATGGTCGCCACGGCCGTCCGTGAGGAAACCGGTTCTGTCGTGTGCATTGAAAAGGATAAAAAACTCACCTACGATATTCCGTATCAGGCGCGCCTGATCTACGCCTGCGACTATGCGAACGCGATGGGCTCTTACGATTTCTTCAAGGGCTTCCTCAGCGGCCTGCATGCCGGCAACTACGACATCACCCATGTGTTTATCGACAACTTTACGAAGATGCTCTCCGAGATTTCCGAGCAGCAGATCGCAGAGTTCCTGGCATGGCTGAATGATTTCTCCGAGCGCGAGCACATTCAGTTCACCCTGTCTCTGAGCATGGATCCTGCAGCGACCGGCAGCGAGATTACCAAATACATGATCTGACATACAGCAAAACCGCCGTTCTGTTCAGAGCGGCGGTTTTTTGCGCGCATTATTCGGCGAGCTCGCGGTACATGGCCGCAGCATCGTCTTTTTTTGCGTTCTCCGTGACGGCGAGCACCTCCACCTTTATGGTACGCTGTCCGAGGGCGATCTCGATCACGTCGCCGATCTTGACGTCATACGATGCCTTCGCCGTGCGGCCGTTGACCGTGATACGCTGACCGTCGCAGGCGTCGTTTGCCACCGTGCGGCGCTTGATGAGGCGCGAAACTTTCAGATATTTATCCAGACGCATAGAGCTCCTCCTGACAAAAACGCTCCGGTCATCCCGGAGCGTTTCACATCGTTCTTATTTGGAAACCGCGTCCTTGAGCACCTTGCCCGCCTTGAAAACAGGCACGCGCGTTGCCGGGATCTCGATCTCTTCCTTGGTCTTGGGGTTGCGGCCGATACGGGCGCCGCGCTCCTTGATGTCAAACACGCCGAAGCCGACGAGCTGCACCTTTTCGCCGACCTCGAGGTTCGCGGCGATGGTGTCGAACGCCGCGTTGACGGCCTTCTCGCTGTCCTTCTTGGACAGACCGGTCTTTTCGGCAACTGCAGCAATCAGTTCTGCCTTATTCATGATGGTAATCCTCCTACTTCATGTTTGTGTTGGCATATGCCATTTTATAGAATCCCGCACGGGTCTCTCACTGCCGTGCAGATTTCCTGCTTTCCTGTTCCGCACTGACGGTCTGCTTTGCCTGCTGCCAGAGCGTGAGCATCTGCTCAAGCGTGCACTGTTCAAGCGCCGTACCGTCGTTTGCGGCCGCGGTCTCCATGGCGGAAAACCTGCGGATGAATTTTTCGCACGCGGCGTGTGCCGCCTGCTCGGGATCGATGCCCGCAAAACGTGCAACCTTCACGGCGGCGAAGAGCAGGTCGCCCAGTTCGTCACCGATCGCCTCCGTATCGCCGGAGGCCACGGCTGCGCGCAGCTCGCGCGTCTCCTCATCGACCTTATCAAGCGCCGCATGTACATCCGGCCATTCAAAGCCGTTCTTGGCGGCCTTGGCCTGGATCTTATCGCAGCGCCAGAGCGCCGGCAGGCTGCGCGCCACGCTGTCCATCGCCTCGGCGGTGGTCGTCTGCGCGCGTTCGCGCTGCTTCATGGTGTCCCAGTCCGGCGTGTCCGGATCGTCGCGCCGGAACACATGCGGATGCCGGTAAACGAGCTTTTTGCAGGCAGCGTCTGCCACATCGTCAATATCAAAATGCCCGGCCTCACGCTCAATATCCGTGTGAAACAGCACCTGCATGAGCACGTCACCCAGCTCCTCGCGCATATGCACAAGGTCTCCGGCGTCGATCGCCTCACAGGCCTCATACGTCTCCTCGAGGAAGTTGCGGCGGATGCTCTCGTGCGTCTGCACCTGATCCCAGGGGCAGCCGTTCGGCGAACGCAGGTACGAGACGAGCGCAACGAAGTCGCGCAGGTCATAGCTTTCTTTGCAGAGAAAATCTAACACAATTTTGCTCCTTCTGCAACCCTTTTTTGAAAAAACCATTGAAAATTCAGGGTTTTCGGTGTTATGTCATCTGATATGCAGGGCTTTGGCGAGCTTTTCACCACGCGGGATCAGCTGCATATCCGCAAGCGTGATGGCGCGCGTTTTGACCACCGCGACGAGATATGTCACGACCGCGCAGGCCATCGCCGCGAGCATAGCCAGCGCCACTCGCTTCCAGCTCAGGTCGCCGCCCATGACAGCGCTGAGCCCGGCATACACGCCTCCGGCTACGACCGCCATGAGCACCGTGCTCAGCAGCGGACGCGCAAGGCAGCGCCCGATATGCAGCCGCTCATGCAGCGTGCGGCACAGGAAGATGTAGTTCATGATGCAGATGACCACATAGCACGCGAGCGTGCCGATCGGCGCGCCGACGATGTTGAGCTCCGGCACTGCGATCAAAAACCAGTTGACCGCGACCTTGGTCACGCCGCCTGCCAGCATCGACCACACGGGGCACAGCTCATGCCCGGTCGCCTGCAGGACGGCCGTTGTGATGAGCGAAATGCACACGAACACAGACGCAAGCCCCAAAAACATCAGCAGCATAGGCCCGGCGTCATTGCTGTTCGGATAGAGCACGTTCACGATCGGGTCGCAGAGCACGGCGAGCCCGACACCCATCGGCATGGCGACGACCGCCGAGATGCGCAGCGCAGACTCCGCAATATCATGTCCCTGTGCAAACTTCTTCTGCACAACCGCGGCAGCAATCGCCGGAACGATGCTGATCGTCATCGGCGTCACGAACGCAGCCGGAAGGTTAAAGAGCGTCAGCGTTTTCCCGTAGACGCCGTAGAGAATGTTTGCATATGTCTCCGAATAGCCCAGCGCCGTCTGCAGACGGTACATGATGAGCTTGGTGTCGACGAGGTTGATGATGCTCAAAACGCTTGAGCCGAGCGCGATCGGGATACTGATGCGCAGCAGCGTGCCGAGAATGCGGCCGGCAGAGTCCGGAACGTCCGGGTCGGCGACCGGTTTGTCCGGATAGTGCCGGTGCTTATAGATCGAGACGTAGATGAGCGCGAATGCACCGCCCGCCGTGACGCCGAAGATCGCGCCCGCCGAGGCGACCGGCAGCCCTTTGCCCGCGCGCGTAAAGCTCCACGCGAGCACCAGACCGACAGCGACCTTGCCCACGACCTCAAGGATCTGTGAGACAGTGGTCGGCTTCATATTGCTCATGCCCTGTGCATAACCGCGGTACGTGCTCGTCAGGTACACAAGCACGAGCGCCGGGGACAGCGCCCAAATGCTCTGCGCCGCGCGGACGTTGTTGAGCATCCCGGCCAGCTCCGTCGGAAACAGGAACATGACCAGCCCGAGCAGAATGCCGAAGATCGCAAACGTCAGCCATGCAACGCGGAAGATCTTGCGCGCCTGCATGGGACGGCCGAGCGTGTCCGCCTCGCTGATCATGCGCGAGAGCGCGACCGGCATGCCCGCCGTAGCCATCGTGAGAAAAACGTAATAGATATTGTAAGCGACGGAAAAGTATCCATACCCCTCGTCGCCGAGGATATTGCCGAGCGGGATCTTGTAGATCGCGCCGAGGATCTTGGTGACTACCACGCCGGCGGCCATAATGGCCGCGCCGTGGAGATAGTTCTGCTTGCTGTTTTCCTGCAAAACGCGCTCCCTCCCCGCTGAAATTTCACGTGCCGCTATACTTTACACGAACACGCAGAAAAAATCAAGGGAACGCGATGCATTCCCTTGATTTGCAGTTGGATTTTTTCGATCAGGCCTTGCGGACGCTGTCGATGTGGCGCGTCAGGTCGAGCATCTTGTTGGAGAAACCCCACTCGTTGTCGTACCAAGCCATGAGCTTGACGAAGTGATCGTTGAGCGCCAGACCCGCTCTGGCATCGAAGATGCTGGTGTGCGGATCGGTGATGAAGTCGGAGGAGACGACCTCGTCGTCAACATACTCGACGACACCGGCCATCGGGCCTTCCGCGGCAGCCTTGACGGCGGCGCAGATTTCTTCATAGGTCGCAGCCTTCTCCAGACGGCAGGTCAGGTCGACGATGGACACGTCCGCGCTCGGGATACGCATGGAGGTGCCGGTCAGCTTGCCCTGCAGAGCCGGGATGACCTTGCCGACAGCCTTGGCAGCGCCGGTGCTGGTCGGGATGATGTTGCCGTGCACGCCGCGGGACAGGCGCCAGTTCTTCTTGGAGAAGCCGTCAACGACCTGCTGGGTGGCAGTATCGGCGTGGACGGTGGTCATGAGGCCCTCGACGATGCCGAAGTTGTCGTTGATGATCTTGGCCAGCGGCGCAAGGCAGTTGGTAGTGCAGGAAGCGTTGGACACGATCTTGATGTCGGGGGTATAAGCGTCGAGGTTGACGCCGCAGACGAACATCGGCGTGTCGTCCTTGGACGGGCCGGAGAGCACGACGACCTGCGCGCCGGCATCCAGATGATCCTGCGCCTTTTCCTTGGTCAGGAACGCGCCGGTGCACTCGAGCACATACTCAACGCCCAGCTCACCCCAGGGCAGGAGCTTCGCATCACGGTTGTTGAGCAGCGCAACACGCTTGCCGTTGACGATCAGGGCCGGGTTTTCGCCCTCTTCAAAATCAACGGTGCCGTTGAAGCGGCCGTGCACGGAGTCATACTTCACGGTATATGCCAGCTGCTCAGGCGTTTTGTCCGGAGCGTTGACGGCGACGACCTCAATATCGTCAGCGCAGATCGCGGCGCGGAATGCCAAACGGCCGATACGGCCGAAGCCATTGATGCCAATTTTAATCATACTCGTTTCCTCCTGTTAGATCTGCTGCGCACAGCACGCAGCGCATTTCATCATACGGCTCTATTTTATATCAAATCCGGAAAAAGCGCAACCACATTCTTTCCAATTCACGATGCGCAGTCGATCACAAGTGACAATTTTTCGTTCAGATTTTCGCAAAAACTTGTATCTATTGACGAGCTCTGCTATACTGATTTTTAATACATCTCAGGGGGGATCGGAAAATGAGCAATACGCACATCATCGACTCGCTCAGCACACTGTTTTCCATGAGCACGACAGCCGTGCTCGGTGCGCAGGAGCAGTTCATCGCATTTATGAATCCGGCGGCGCAGGAGCTCTTTCGCGGCGACCGTACAAATCACAAGCTCTCCGAGCTGCTGCCGGATCACATTACCGAGGCCACGGCGACGGAATTTGTGACCTCCGCCATGGTCGGCAAGCGCCATGTCATCGTATCCGTGACATCATTCGGCGCGTTCCGGCTCTTCTCGCTTGAGCCGCAGGACGAAAACACGCTGCGCGCAGGCGCACAGTTTGCACCGTTTCTGACGTCGCTGTCGGGCTTGCACACGCTCACGACGTACTTCCATGATTACGGCATGCAGCTGAGTGATGTGCACTTTCGCCACAATGCCGCCGAACTCAAGCGGTTTTATTACCGGCTGCTGCGCTTTGCGCTCAATGCCTCCACCGCCTCCGGGCTGAGCGACGGGTCGCTCGCATTCGCACCGCAGCTGTGTGACCTCGGCGCGGAATGCCGGATGCTGCTGGAAAACATACAGTCGATCGCCGACGACAACGGCATCGTGCTCGACGTGCACATTCCGGAAGCGCCGATCGAGTGCGCGCTCGACACGGCGCTCATCCAGCGGATGCTGCTCAACATCATCGCAAACTGCATGGAGCGCTGCTCGCGCGGCGACCGCATCCACATTGCCGTCACACAGGAGGGTGACCGCGCAGACATCATCATCTGTGACGACGGCATACGCATCGCTCCGGCGAAGCTCGGGACAATCTTCATCCCGCTGCGCGTGACGGGCGTGGACTTTTCCGACCTGAGCAGCAATGGTTTCGGCCTCACCGTCGCGCTCGGTGTCGCAGAAAAGCACAACGGCACGATCCTGCTCGAGAGCAACGCCTGGAACGGCACGACCTTCCACGTCGTGCTCAGTACGGCGCTGCCGGAGTCGACACTGTTTCGCGCACCGAGAGCGCCCTATGTCCGCGCGGAGGAGGATCCCGTGATGATCTTCCTTGCAGATCAAATTCCAAAGACCTGATACGCACGATATCATAAACGGCGTGCCGCCCGATGTGGGCGGCACGCCGCTTTTTATTGCCATTTCTTCTGTTACTCAGTCAGCCAGCGTGCGCGCAGTATCTCCCACTCAGCCTCACCGACGCCGAGCGCCTGCGACAGGAAGGCGTCCATGCTGCCATAACGCGCTTCGGCCGCGTCGCGCGCGGCGGTCAGAAACTCCACGTCCGCGCAGTCGAATGTGCGGATGACATCCCGCTCTGCCTCCGTGAGGTCATAGTCCTTGACCGCCGTCAGCAGACAGTCGGTCGAGGCAGCCATGCGCTCATTCGTGATCAGATAGTTTTCCACGATGACCGGCCAGTCCACGCCCAGCGCCGTCAGCAGCAGCATCGTGCCGACGCCGACGCGGTCCTTGCCCGCAGAGCAGTGGTAGAGCAGCGCCCCGTCCGTCTGCGCAAGCAGGAGCGCAAAAAACTGCCGATAGTGGTCGACAGAGAATTCCCGCGTGACAAGGCCGCGATACAGCTCGCACATGAACGCGCGTTCCTTGCCCGCCATCGTTTTTGCATGCGCAACGACGGCGCCATAGGGATCTGCCTGCTCCTCACGCGTCAGGCCGGCCGCCGCCTGCTGCACGATCGGACAGTGGATATAGCGCACGCCCGCAAGGACGCGGTCCGGCTTCTGCTCCCGCTCCAGATCGGTGCGAAAGTCGATGACCGTACGCAGCGGGTATTGGCTGAGCGTGTGCGCATCGGCGTCCGTAATGCCCGCAAGCTCGCCGCTGCGCAGCAGCAGCCCTGTGCGCACCTTGCGCCCGTCCATCGTCGGCAGGCCGCCGAGGTCGCGCGCGTTCGGCGCGCCGCGCAGCAGATAGCGCTCAGAGATCAAAGAGTTTCTTTCCATTTTGCAGTGTTACCTCCGCGACTTGGTCTATCGTCATGCCCTTGATCTCCGCGACACGCGCGGCGATGAACGGCAGGTTGCGTGAATCATTGCGCTTGCCGCGATTCGGCACGGGCGCGAGATAGGGGGAATCCGTTTCCAGCAGGATGCGCTCCACCGGGCAGGCGGCGATCACCTCGGGCGCTTTGGCGGCATTTTTGTATGTGATCGGCCCGTCAAAGCCGAGATGCCAGCCGCGGCGCAGCAGTTCGCGCGCCATCTCCACGCTGCCGGAATAGCAGTGGAACACACCGCGCAGCTGCGGATAGTCGCACACGATGCGCAGGCTGTCGCCGTGCGCCTCGCGGTCATGCACGATGACCGGCAGATCCAGCTCGAGCGCAAGCTCCAGCTGCGCGCGGAACATCCGTTCCTGCTTCACCTTTGTGGATGCGTCCCAGTAATAGTCCAGCCCGATCTCGCCGATAGCGCAGACCTTCGGCTGCGCTGCCAGCGCGCGAATATGTGCGAGGCTGCCGTCCGTCCAGCTGTCGGCCTCCTCCGGATGCCAGCCGACGGCGGCATAGACGAAATCGTGCGCCTGTGCCAGCGCAACGGCGCGCTCCGACGTGACGCCGCTGTCGCCGGGGTCGACCACGAGCGCGACACCGCTGTCATGCACGGCGCACAGCACCTCGTCACGGTCGGCGTTGAACTTTCCGCTGTCGTAATGCGCGTGGGTGTCAAAATACTGTATCATTCGGCGTGGTAGGTCGCGGCCGGGCGGCGCTTGTGCTCGCTGCGGCTATGATAGCGGTCGATGATGGCCTTGTCGTGCTCGTTGGCCTCGCCGGTAAGGATGTACCGATCGATAGCGGCATAGGTCACGCCCATCTCCTGCTCGTCCGTCTGCCCCTCGAAAAGCCCGGCTGACGGCGCCTTGCGGATGATGTTTTCCGGCGCGTGCAGCCACGACAGGAACGCATAGACCTCCGTCACGGTCAGGTCAGCAATGGGGTTAAAGTCATACGCACCGTCGCCCCACTTCGTGAAGTAGCCCATGTACGCCTCGCTGCGGTTACCCGTCCCGGCGACGAGGCGTCCCTCCGCCGCGCCGATTGTGTAGAGCGTGAGCATACGCAGACGCGGCGCGATGTTCGCCGTCGCCATCTGGTTGAGCGTCGTGACGGCGGAGACCGTCTGCATGACGAGCTCCTTTTCCGCCGTGAGGTCGACCGTGCGCGTCTCGATATTGAACTGCTCGGCCACGGCCAGACCGTCGCTCATGTCCTCGCCGAAGTTGCGCTTGGACGCGCACGGCATTATGATGCCGACCGTGTTGTCGCACGCCGCCTTGCAGAGGATGCCGACGAGCGCGCTGTCCTTGCCGCCGCTGTTGCCGTAGATGATGCCCTGCGTACCGCTGCTCTTGAGCAGGTCACGGATAAAGGCGACGCGGTTTTCAAATTCTTTTGCGTAATCTCGCATGATTTCCACTCCGTTTCTTTCGTTACTCCTGGATCATAGCCAGAAATTCTGCTTCCGTAATGATGGGCGTGCCGAGTGTGAGCGCCTTCTGGTACTTTGAGCCGGTATTCTCCCCGGCCAGCAGATAGGACGTCTTTTTCGACACGGATGAGCTGGTTTTGCCGCCGAAGCGTTCGATGATGGCGCCGGCCTCATCGCGGCTGAAATGCTCGAGCGCGCCAGTGAGCACGAACGTCTTGCCCGCAAAGCGGTGGTCGACGATCTGCTCCCTGGACTCGAAGCTGACACCGGCCGCGCGCAGCAGACGGATCTGGTGCTGCGACTGCGCGTTGTCAAACCACGCGCGCAGGTACGCGGCCGTCGTCGGGCCGACGTCCGGTATGGCCATGAGTTCATCTTCCGTCGCGGCCATGAGCTTGTCCAGCGTGCCGAAGTGCATGGCCAGCACCTTCGCCGCCTTCTGCCCCACCTGCCGGATGCCGAACGCGCACAGCAGGCGCGCCATGCCGGCGTCCTTGCTCTTTTCAATGGCGGCCATGAGGTTCTCAGCCGACTTTTTTCCCATGTGGTCCAGTGCTGCGACCGACTGCGGCTCGAGCGCATACAGCTCCGCTGGGGAGTGCACGAGTCCCGCCTCGATCAGCGACTGGCACAGCGAGATGCCGAGCCCGTCGATATCCATCGCCTCGCGCGAGGCAAAGTGCGCAATGTTGCGCAGCCGCTGCGCCGGGCACTCCGCGCCCGTGCAGCGCAGGGCGGCCCCGTCCGGGTCGCGCACAACGGGCGCGCCGCACTCCGGGCAGGTATCCGGCATATGAAACGGCACCGTACCCTCCGGCCGCTTGTCACGCACGACGGAGAGGATCTCAGGGATGATCTCCCCCGCCTTCTGCACGAGCACCGTGTCGCCGATGCGCAGGTCAAGATTGTCGATGAAATCCTGATTGTGCAGCGTGGCATTCGTAACGGTCGTCCCCGCCAGACGCACCGGGTCGATGACCGCCTTCGGTGTGAGCACGCCCGTGCGCCCGACCTGCACGACGATGTCGCGCACACGGCTCTCCTTTTTTTCCGGCGGATACTTATACGCCACCGCCCAGCGCGGGAATTTCGCCGTGCTGCCGAGATACCGCCGCTGTGCAAGGTCGTTGATCTTGATGACCGCACCGTCGATATCGAACGGGAACGTCTCGCGGTTGTCACCGATCCAGTCGATACGCGCGCAGCAGGCATCAAGCGTCTCGCAGCGCCGGTACGGCACGACCGGGAAGCCGAGCGACGCCAGATAGTCAAGCGTCTGCGCATGGGTGGCAAACGTGCGGTCGCTGTCATACTGGAGGTTAAAGATGATGATGTCGAGCTTGCGCGCCGCCGCGACCTTCGGGTCCTGCTGGCGCACGGAGCCCGCTGCCGCGTTGCGGGGATTGGCCAGCAGCGGCTGCTCGAGCAGCTCGCGCTCGGCGTTGAGCTGCGCAAACACGGCGTGCGACATATAGACCTCACCGCGCACGATGAGCCTTGCAGGCGCATTTTCAAGCGTCAGCGGCAGGTTTCGCAGCGTGCGCAGATTTTCCGTCACGTCCTCGCCGGTGACACCGTCGCCGCGCGTCGCGCCGCGCACGAACACACCGTTTTCATACTCGAGCGACATGGACAGACCATCGATCTTCGGCTCGACAGAGTAATCATGCGCCTGCGTGAGCGCGGTGTCCATGCGCGCGCCGAACGCGCGCAGCTCGTCGAACGAGAACACGTCCTGCAGGCTCTCGAGCGGCACCTGATGGTGTACCTGCGCGAAGGTGTTGAGCGCATAGCCGCCGACGTGCTGCGTCGGCGAATCGGGCGAGGCATACTCCGGGTGCGCCGCCTCAAGCTCCTCCAGTCTGCGCAGGAGCGCGTCATATTCAAAGTCGCTGATCTCGGGCGCGTCCTTCACATAATAGAGAAAGTTTGCGCGCTCCAGCCGGCGGCGCAGCGCCAGAATTTCTTCATGTACGTCCATAGTCGTTACTCCACTTCCACATACGTCTGGGGCACTTTTCCGACGATGACCGTCTCGGCCAGCAGCACCTGCGTGCCCACTGTCTCCGTCTGGTGCGCCCACGGCACCAGAATGTCCAGATCCATGTTGATATCGAGGTATAGCTGGTATTTGCTCTGATTGATCGCAGCCGACACGAGCTCATTGCGGTAGCGCACGTCCGACGTCGTCAGCACAAGGATGCGCACCGGCAGCGGCAGCTTGAGGCCGGGCAGAAAATTCACACCGAAGAGCGTCTCAAGCGGGATGTCGAGCTCGATCTGCCCGTCATCACCGTCCATCATGTGCTCAAGCACGAGCGAGGCCACCTGCCCCACGCGCTCGGCGTCGATGCTCACGGCCGTGATCGTCCCGTCTGCGTCTGTGCGGTAGGTATAGTATTCGCCGCGCACCTGCGCCATGGACGCACGGACGGCGGTGTTGATCTTCAGCTGCATGAGATCGCAGGCGGCGTTCACGGCAAGCTGCGTGATGAGCTGCAGCACCGTCACGGTCACATACGCGGCGCTGCCAAGCACAGCCAGGGCCAGCAGCAGCGCCGCCGCTCTGCGCCTGAAGCGCGGCGGACGATGAACAGCCGGACGCCAACGGCGAGACGCACGGATCATAGCACTCCCCCCTGCCATGCTATGCAGGCGGGGCGCGGTCCATGCATTTATTGCAGGCCTTCCACGATGGCGCGGAAAGTATCGCCGCGCTCGGCAAAATTCTTGAAGAAGTCAAACGACGAACACGCCGGCGAGAGCGTCACGGTATCGCCCGGCTGCGCGAGACGGTACGCCGTCTCGACCGCCGCGCGAAAATCCGGCGCTTCGACGAGCGGCAGCTTTCCCGGGTCATAGAATTTCGAGCCGCGGATGGCCGCCGCGATGCGCTGCGCCGTCTCGCCGACGACGACCGCCGCCTTCGCGTGCAGGCAGACCTCGTCGCCCAGCTCGTCAAACGGGATGTGCTTATCATGCCCGCCGAGAATGATGACTGGCGGCTTCGGCAGCGCGTGCAGCCCCGCGATCGTGCGCGTGGGGCTCGAGGCGATGGAGTCGTTGATAAACGTGATGCCGTTGAGCTCACGGATGCGCTCCATGCGGTGCGGGACACCCGCAAAGCTGCGCGCGACCTGCACGCACGCCGCCTGACCAACCAGACCGTCGATCGCGGCGAAGGCAGCCATATAGTTTTCCACGTTGTGCGCGCCGGGGATGCGGATATCCGAAACGTCGATCAGCTTCTCCGCCTTGCCGCCGTGGGCGCGATAAATGACGCCGTCCGAGCAGTAGACGCCGTTTTCCACCGGACCGACGCTGCTGAAATAGCGCACGCTGCCCGGCGCTTCGGCCGCAAAGCGCGGCGTGTGCGCATCCCTGGCGTTGAGCACAAGGACACCGTCGGGGCGCTGGCCGCGGTAAATGCTGCACTTGGCCGACACATAGTCCTCAAAATCCGGATGCACATCCAGATGGTTGGGCGATATGTTTGTGATAATGGCCACATCCGGCGCGCAGTGCATGCTGTGCAGCTGGAAGCTGCTGAGCTCGAGCACGGCAAAATCGTCCGGCCGGATGTCCGCGATGCGGTCAAACAGCGGCGTGCCGATGTTGCCGCCGAGGTGCACGGTGTATCCCTGCGCACGCAGAAGCTCCGCCGTGATGGTCGAGGTCGTGGTCTTGCCGTCGCTGCCGGTGATGGCAAGGATGCGGCAGGGGCAGAGATTGCAGAACGCCTCCATCTCGGAGGTGAGGATCGCGCCGTTTTGCGCAGCCTTGCGCAGCTGCGGCACAATGGGCAGCACGCCCGGCGTGCGGAAGATGACATCAAAGTCCAGATGCTCGAGATAGTCCGCGCCGAGGGCAAATTTCGCGCCCTGCGCCGCGGCCTCATCCCCGGCCGCGCCGAGCTGCGCGCGCTCGCGCCGGTCGCACACGGTCACGTCACAGCCGTTTTGCAGCAGCACGCGCACGAGCGGCTGATTGCTCACGCCGAAACCGATGACGCCGATGCGCTTGTCGCGCAGGTAGTTAATATAATCCGAAAAGGTCATGCAGACACTCCTTTTGAAGAAAAAGAATCATACAAAGCGATTATACCGCCCATTTGACGCGATTACAAGAAAATAAATCGCCGCAGCGCTTGACGTACCGCGGCAGGATGTGTAAAATAGTCGGGCAAGTGAGCCGGACAGCCGCGGGCATGAGCCGAAAGGCTGTGCGTGAGGAAAGTCCGGGCTCCGCAGGGCAAGGATAACGGGTAACACCCGCCAGGGGCGACCCTCGGACAAGTGCAACAGAAAGATACCGCCCGAGCGATCGGGTAAGGGTGGAAAAGTGAGGTAAGAGCTCACTCGCCGGCTGGAGACAGTGCGGCGCTGTAAACTCTATCCGGAGCAACACCGCGGAGGGACATATGGCCTGCCCGGCCGTCCCATGGAGGTGGCTGGAACGCATCGGCAACGGTGCGTCTAGATAGATGGCTGTCGATTACAGAACCCGGCTTACAGGCTCACTCGCAATTGCAAGACCCCGCCGTCCGGCGGGGTCTTGCTCAGCTTGTCAAAGAATCTCGTAGAGTTTCGCCGCCGCAGCGGCGAAAGAAAGTCCAATCATTTTCTTCGGCGATATGTGCGGCGAAGAAAATACTTCTCGGCCTGCAAACGTGCGAGCTGTCCGCATCCGGCAGACAGCGAGTGCGATGCGGTCAGGCAGCCCACCTCTTTGTCAAAAAAGTAGTACTTTTTTGACAGTATCTGCAGGGCCCCGCCGTCCGGCGGGGTCTTGCTGTTGCCGCAAAAGTGCCGTTGCGCAGCGTGCGCGCACCTGCTACAATAGATATACGGCGCACACCGCCGATATTCGTCATACGGAGGCCGGGCATATGTACTACTCGCAGCTCGTAAAAACAGCGTGCAGCATCCTGTTTCAGGCGCACAGGGACGATCTCGACAAGGGCGGCTACCCTTACGTGTTTCATCCGTTTTATCTCGCCACGCAGATGGACGACGAAGCATCGACGTGCGTGGCACTGCTGCACGACGTGATCGAGGATCATGGGGATATGTATTCCTTCGCGGATCTGGAGCGCGCCGGCTTTCCCGCACCCGTGCTCGATGCGCTCCGGCTGCTGACGCACGCCGAGGGCGTGCCCTATATGGACTACGTGCAGGCGCTGGCGAAAAATCCGATCGCGCGCAAGGTCAAGTGCGCCGACCTGCGGCACAACCTCGACACGCGGCGGACCGACGGCGCTGCACCCGCAAAAAGAGACACTTACCTGCAGGCGCTGGCCTATCTGGAGAAAACGGAATAACAAACAGCGCCGGACGGGTCTGCCCCGTCCGGCGCTGCGGTTTTCTCCGGCGCACAAAAGGATCAGAAAAAGAAAAAAACCTGTAACCGCAGCGGTTACAGGTTATTTTCTGGAGCTGCTACCCGGATTCGGACCGGGGACCTCATCCTTACCAAGGATGCGCTCTACCGGCTGAGCTATAGCAGCATACAAATCCCGCGGAGCTTTCGCTCCGCGGGTGGCGACCGAGAAGGGACTTGAACCCTCGACCTCTAGCGTGACAGGCTAGCGTTCTAACCGACTGAACTACTCGGCCTCGTCGCCTCAGCGCTTGTTTAATATACCAGACGAATCGACCGGTGTCAAGTAATTTTTGAAAAAATTTTCGGTGATTTTCATTTTTCCGTTTCAGCCTGTTTTCCGGGCGCAAAAATGTCTCCCGGGCAGCATCACCCGGGAGACAAACGGAGGAATTATTTCGTGATCTGGAACGAACGCGTGATGGGCGCCGCCTGATAGTTGCCGCCCACAGTCACAGCCGTCATGACATAGCGGCCGGGCTCGGTCGGCGGGGTCGTGGTGCTGGGGTAAGACTGCCAGTTGCTCGTGATGCCAGTGTACAGGCATTTCACGGAGGACTGGTCCGCGACCGGCTTCTCATTATAGCGCAGCGTCGCGCCGAAATCAAACGCAGCTGCCTCTTCCACGGTCAGCTTCCCGTTGATGGGCGCATTCCACGTCAGGCGCACATCGGACACGTGTGCCTTCACAACAAGGCTGCCCATCGCAAAGCCGGTGTGATAGTTCTTGTTGTTCGTGACGGCACACACAGTATAGATACCTGCCTGATCCGGCGTGCCGAAGGCCACGCGGACATTGTCAAGCAGGCCGGGGAACTTATTGAGCGCCTCGTTGAGCTTGACGAGGGTGTCAATATCGATGCCGGCCTTCGCAAGCAGCTCCTTCACAGACTGCGGCAGATTATCCGCATTGGTAACAATGTCGTTAAAGAGCTTGCGCAGCTCACCGACCGTCGTGCCCTCCTGCATCATCTGCGTGAGCGTCTTCTGGTGAAGGCCTTCGAGCGTTTTGTCAATGAGCTTGATGATCGTTCCCTTTGTCAAACGCTCGGGCAGCTGCACGAACACGCTGCCGGTCACGTTGTTGGTCACGCCGCCGAAGACCGTGAAGATATCGAAATTATCGGCAGGATCGGTGGTGATGAAGTCCTTGCTGAGCTCCTCATCAGCATAGATGCTCGTCGAGTGCACCTTGACGGTGACAGGTGCTTTCTTGATTGTCAGATAGCAGTCCTTCGGAAGCTCAGCGCCATTGCTGGGGCGGTAGTCCGCATTGCCCTTGTAGGTCACGCGGATCTTATGCTCGCCCGCGCCGATCTGCTCACAGAACGAATAGTCTGTCAGGATTTTTTTGCCCGCGATCGGTGCCCAGCGCTTCTCGCCGGTGCCGACGACCAGGCCGTCCTTATCCGTGATCATGATTTCCGCTTCGTACTCGAACGTGAAGTCGTCCGCGCTCAGCGTGTCCTTTTCGGGCAGCGTGGAGTCATCCCAGTTGATGACATATTCAAAGAGCTGTCCCGCAACGACGGAGACGTCCTTATTGTAGATGAGCGAGATGCTCGGCTTGAGGACGACCTCGGTCGGCTGACGGTTATCGACCATCTTGACCCGGACGCGCGTCTCCTCAAACGGCTTGTAGTCCGCATTGCCGCTCCAGGACAGGCGCAGGAGCTGATCGCCGAGATCGAATTTTCCTGCCTTGATCCCATTGAGCCAATCGCTGTCGAGTATCTTGTAACTGAGGTCCTTATAGTTGGCGATCCAATCATCCGTAATGGAGGTGCCGTAAATATTATACTGCACCTTCACCAGATCGATCGGGTAGCTCGGATCGGTGCTCTCGATGAGCGCCTCGCGCAGCGCCTGCTCGGTCGCGGCGTAGTTGATGCTCAGATCCGCGTTGTAGACGATGCCGACCTCGGTCACGCCGCCCTTGAGGTGGAACGGAGCAGCATCGCGGTCGAGGAACGTCACATCCATTTCCCTGTGGCAGCCTTTGTAATCGGCGTTGCCGTCGAAGGTGATCTTGATCTTCCAGTTGCCCTCGGAAATGGCAGGATAACCGACCTTCTGGTTAATACCCGGGATCGTCTTATACTCGCCTTCCAGCTTCACCCATTCCTCATGGGAAAACAGCGCGGACTTGGCATAGTACTCAATGTGCACGTCGTTCACTGTCAGCTTCGGCGTGCTGCTTGCGACGACCTGCTCAAAAATGCGTGCGCGCAGCGCGTTAAAGTCCAGCGCACCGGCATCGGTGTACGGCATCTTCACCTGGACACCGCTGCGCAGCGAGATGGACGAATCGAGCTTCTCCACCTTCGTGAGCGTCACCGCAGCATTCGTATTCCGAACGCGGACCTGATAGTTGCCGTCGTCATTTTTGGCAAGCGCGGGGCAAGTATACGTAATTTTAACATACTTACCTTCTTTAACAGTTCTGCCACCGCCAATGGAATCCCAGTACATCTCTTTGCTTTCGATTCCAGGGACTTTTGTCACAGCCTTCGTGTAATACTCCCACGTGAGGCTGCCCAGAAGCGCGTTCTGGTCCGCTTCGCTCATCTGGTCAAAGCCGACGACCAGCGCCCTCGTCAAGGCACGGTTCACCTCAGCGTCCGACATACCGGACTTGATGATGGCCGTACCGTTTTGCAGCGAGTATCCGCCTGCTGCACGCGCGGCCGGCAAAAACGCACCGACCTGCGACAGCAGCAGCACCGCCAGCAAGCACGCCAGCAGACGCTGCAGTTTTTTCCCTGTCATAGTAGTTTCCTCCTGTCATTTTTTTCGCCGGAACAACAGCCTGTGCCCATTCGGCTCGTTTTCCGTCACGAATGATAAGGTCAAAGTAGCAAATCGTTTATTAATTGTCAAGGATTTTTATTGAAAAAATTGAAGTTTATGAGCAATTGAATATTAAATTTTAATTCGTTGCCAAAAGTGCATTTTTCCTCTTGCTTTTTCGGTTTTCGTGTGCTATATTATTTGAGCAATTAAGATATCCGGGTGTAGCGCAGTTGGTAGCGTGCTTGAATGGGGTTCAAGAGGCCGGAAGTTCGAATCTTCTCACTCGGACCAGCAAAAAGTCCTGTATTCTCAAGGGTTTTCGCTCAAAGGGACAAAAATTGACCAATGGGTGAAAGCCGGGACGGGGTAAGCAAAAATCCGATCATCGAATGAGATGGTCGGATTTTTGTTGTGAAACGAATACTACCGGCAGTGCCGGTAGTTCCAAAATTTTATCCCTAATTCAAAAGAGTTAATGCGTTACTACACAAGCGGTACCGCCAGGGTTATTTATGCAGTCAGCATCGGTGTATCCACTGTTGATAGACCATAATACAAGGCACCGTTTCGGCGGTGCCTTGTTCATTAGGGGTAGAAAATTTCACATTTATATGCTATAATATCAATATTGAGAACATTTCCGGTGCGGTTATAGGAGCATCAGCCCACCCGAGAACTGAACACGGACGATGATGAAAGCCTGTAACTTGCAAAAAAGTTATGGGCTTTTGCGTTTTGTAATAAGGAACTGGGCACCGCTCAGTCGTATAATAAGTGAAGGGGTCAGACGTGATCCCGGAATCAGGAGGAACTTACATGGATAACGGCGCAAGTAGCTACCGCCGTTTCCTCGATGGTGATGAAAGTGCCTTTAACGAAATAATGGAGGAGCTGTTCCGTAGTCTTGTTTTCTTCATTAACGGTTATGTGCATGACATCCACGCAGCCGAAGATATTGCTATCGACGCCTTTTCGGATCTGGTAGTACATCGTCATCGGTACAATTTCAAAGTCACACTCAAAACCTATGTTTTTATGCTTGGTCGGAGCCGTGCTCTCGATTACATAAAGCACCGCAAGGTATTGAGTTTTGTCGAACTGTCCGAAGCAGAAGGCATAGAGAATGAAAAGACTTTGGAAGGGATAGTCCTGGCAGACGAGCGCAAGCAAGCGAGCAGTACATAGTGCGATTGCGAAACTGTCGGAGGATAAGCGTGTTGTTATACATCTAATCTATTTTGAGGAAATGACCTACGATGAAGCAGCCAAGGTTATGAAGAAGAACCGAAAGCAAGTGGATAATCTGCTATATCGTGCAAAGAAGGAACTTCGCATCATTCTTGGAGAGGATGGTGAGCTGTTATTATGAGAGAAATAAATGAATGTACGGCGGAAGTGTTCCGTCGAAGCGAAAAGCGCATCAAAGAGCGCAAGCGTAACCGTAACAGAATACTAATGTGCTGCATCCCACTATTGATTTGCATTACGGTGTTCTCCACGGCAATCCTGCCGGCTATGATGCCTGCAAAGAAAGGTGAAAATTTAAGCGATAATTGTTCAGATATGGCGGGCAATGCTGATGGTACTAATGTTGCCTATGTTAGCGTGGAGGTTATAAACGTCGGTACAGCCACACAGTCTAGCATACTGAAGGATGATGCTGATGAGGTAGCACAAATCTGCTATACCTTGCAATCGTCCTTTGTGAACTCCGGCGGAGACAATAAAGAATCGGTCAATGACATGGAAGATGATGGGTTAATGGAAGACAACAAGGACTTTTCTCAAAGTGGAACAACAAATCTATCTTCCGAATTTAGAATAATCTTTAGCACCGAGAATGGCTCACAAACCATCTATTCTCTTTCTGGGTATAAATTGATCAACGAAACAACGAAACAAGAAACATTATTGACTGCAGACCAACTTTCAAATATTTTGGATACGCTTGGATTAACAATCACGTGGGAGGAGGAACCCAAATGAAAAGAATAATTGCCATATTACTGACCGTTCTGCTTTTGGGTATGCTCACTGCCTGCGATCAAAACGTTGGTCGGCATGCAGATGGCATAATAAAAGCCGATAAAGCAACCTTTGAAATCGGCAAGACACATAGCTCTTTTGAAGGTATGAACATTCAGATTGCAAATGCAATTTGGGATGATGAAGAAATCAAACTCGACGTCAACTGGATTAACAAAACAGGATATGATGTCGTGTACGGCTCATCATACGATATAGAGCGTGAAAACAATGGTGAATGGTCCAGTTGTGTTACTCTTGAAGACCTCGCTTTTACTTCAATTGGATATGAGCTTAAAGCCGGTGCAACTCAAAAGAAAACATATAACCTAACAGATGTTTTTGATATTTCCCAAGATGGCAAATACCGCCTTACTACAGATTGCTCTATCTATGATAAGGGGCGCGGTGGCAAAAGCACAGAGTGCGAGTTATGGGTAGAGTTCGCCGTTACTCGTATTGGTGATACAAGCGGAGATGTGAAGAAAACCTTTGTTGATTTTGTCCCTCAATACATCCGCACAAACGGATATTACGAAGATGTTGAGTATCCGGTAGTGAAAATCATTCGATCGGTTGACGAATTGAATTTTTATTACAACGAGAACAAGGAAAAATATAGCCTTGAACGCAGAGAAGATCCTGCTTCGGACAGCACAATTGGCTTCCTTGATGCCTGTGACAAGTACAACGCTGAATACTTTGAGAAACAAATTCTCGTAATGGTACTGCTTGAAGAAGGCAGTGGTTCTGTCCGTCATAATGTAGATAATGTAAAATATGGTTCGGACGGAAAACTCTATGTTAGCATACGAAGAGATGTACCTGAAGTTGGTACAGCTGACATGGCTGAATGGCATATTCTAATTGAGATGAAGAAAGATGTCATCGTTGCAAGTGAGTCGGATGTTATTGTTTATCTGGATGGAGTAAATCCTAAGACTCAGCCTGCAACAGTGCGAGAGAACGGAAACTATTCAAACATTACGCTTACTATTCCTCACGATTGGGAATATGAGACGGAACGAAAGAACGATTCCACCGAGTATTGTATTGCCATTTGGCCGGAAGGACAGACAGAGGGAAAGATTAAGGTATGGTACTATAACGCTTTTGGTGTTTGCGGAACCGGTCTTGAGGAGGAAGAAATCACCGTTGGCGGTTATAGCGCATGGAAAGGAACCTATGATAACAAGAAGCATTGGGATTATATAAGTTTGAGAAATACTCCCGGTTCTTACGTTATTATGAATGAAGGTGCAGATAAATGGCTCGGAGAGTATGAAACTGAACTGATGCAGATCCTCGATACGATAAATGTTGCTGAGGGGTATATCAGCGAAGGCGAAGCCATTGAGATTGCTAAGAAAGCAGTAGATGTGAAATACGATGAAATCCGCGCAAGGTTTGATTCCACAAACAGATTTTGGCGAATTAGTTTCCATGAGAAAAACTCTTCTGCAAGCGTTAAGGATATCATTATGACGCTTGAAGGAAAAATCCTTGATGATGAATATTTGAAACTGAAGGAGGTGCCTTGATGAAAAAGAAGATATGGATACCGATTTTGATAGTTGCAGTTATCGCTATCCTTGTTATTCCGATTCCAACCGGAACCTATAAGGATGGTGGAACACGGGAATATACATCGCTGACCTATAAGATCGTGGATTGGAACCGACTAACCGATGATGGCTCCACCTACAGCGCCACTAAGGTGTATTTCTTCCCGAATAACTTCCGTTCCATTGACAACCTATGGTATAAAGAAGAACCGAAGGTCGAACACACCTTTATTGCAACTATACTTGAGATAAACGGATCCAGCGTTACGGTGCAGCCGGTTGAGAACAATGCTATCCTAATGAGTTCTGATAAGGTTTCCTTTGGAACTGCGAACCTTGAAAAGATAGATGTCGAGGTTGGTAGTGTTGTAAAAGTCATCTATACAGGCGGCGTGATGGAATCTTATCCGGCAAAGGTTAATGCGAAGAGCTGGTCATTGTCAGATGATTTACGCCACATGGAATATACCGAGCAATGGTTGGATAAAGAAACAGCCGAAAAATGCGATAGCGATGGAAACATTGTTAATATTTTTTCGCAAAAGCATGTTTTTTAGAGTTATATAACTGAAGCGAGGTGATATCAGTGAAAAACAAGTATAAGCAAAAAAACATAGATATGTGTATTCGTCTAATTGCAAGGCATGATTATACTGCTCTTGAAGAATTTTATAAAGAATTTTCAAATCCTATCTACCGTTTTTCACTTATGCTTTTACACGATTCTCACCTTGCCGAAGACGCCATGCAAAACACATTTGTTAAAATAATGGCTAATGCCAAATCATACAGCCCGGGGACTAACCCGCGTGCTTGGATATTTGCAATTGCAAGAATCGAATAAGTACGGCACTGTATGCACAAGAGTAACGAAAGGTGTCGCTTCAGCGGCACCTTTCAAATACGGGTAGAAAAAGTCACAAATAAATGATATAATAAAGAAAAATTTCAAAAGGAGCGCCTATGGGAAAGCAGCACAACAGAAGAATATTCGCAGGGTTCTACAAGCGGTATGACGGCAAATTCATCTACGTTGTCGCTGTCGTCCCTGATGTAGACACCGGAGAACAAGTGGTCATCTTTCACGAAGGGATCGACGCCTGTGAGTGCAAATACTACTCCATGACCAAGCAGTCATTCTGCGAGATGGTGGAGGTGGACGGCGAATGGGTAGATAAGTTCGTCCGTCAGCCTCAGGTCAGAATCACGGATACGCACATTCAGAATCTCATCGACGGCGGATTTAACGGCCCCGTCCGAAAGAAACAACCGGTGGACGAGGAATTGCTCGCATACGAGTCCCGTCGGTATCGCCGCGCCGAAACCTATACCGACTATGCAAAAGACCTCTGCACAAACTACAAGATTGATCTGCGCAGATACAATTTGTGCGTGACACAAAAGCGGTATATCGGCGTAGACGGTAAATCCGATTTCGATATACTGAAAGAGGATCTGAAATTCCTAAATGACTGTCTCAAAACCGTTCTCAAAAGCTACGGCACATATTTCAAAGAACGGTACGTTGACGGACTATCTGTCCGCAAGTATGCCGAGGCACACAATATGAACCGTGGCAGCGTGGATCACCTCAACAGAAAATTCATAGCAGAGCTTGCTGTTGCTCTCAAAGCGCGGGACGAAGCGGACGGCGTGTGCCGACTGCATAAAAGAAAATAAGTTAATATCTCATACAGACACTTGCTTATCCAAAGCAGGTGTCTTTTTTATGCCCAAATGCCTATGACAGAATTATGTCAAAACCAATCGAATTCCCAAATACGGAATGAGAGGATAAATTTTGCCGACATCTAATATTTTCGCACTTTCCGACGGCTATATGGTGAGAGAAATATATTTTCTTTTTCCGCCGTTATGACGGAACTGTGTCAGTCGGGAGTTGGATCGGCTTGAAAAGTGAGAGAATTAAAATTTTTGGTTGTAGCATACCCCAAAAATTCCTATGACGAGTGAAGATATGTTTTTCTTGGTTATAGGGATCTTGTTTTATCGGCTTAAAAAGTGAGGCGATTAAAATTTCACGCATAGACCTTTCGTTTTTTAGGCTTGAAAAGTGAAGGGATGAATTTTCTTCTCCCTCCGCCCTTGTGACACGTTTATGTCAGTTGGGAGTTGAATTACCATGGAAAAGTGAAAGGTACTTTTTCTCTCCTCTGCCGTTACTATGACAATTTTATGTCACACGGATAATCGTTTCCTTTGGACGAGTGAGAGGATGTCTTCTCAAACACAACTGAATAACCTGCCGACAGGATATGCGGCGGTGGACTTTGCGATGACAGCGATCCGAAGGATCGTGCCGTAGGAGAAAGGCGCAGACGATGCGCCCTCAAAAGAGGACACGGCGAGCGAGGCACAAACACCGATGCGAAACACGGTCAGAGTGAGCGTAGGAACGATGTCGGGTGTACAGGTAAAAACTGCGGAGAGCGAAGAAGGACTATGAACTTTCTCTCGTAGGACAAAAGCCGTGATCTGCAAAACTAAAAACGACTTTTTATGAAAGGTGGGATGGCTATGATTGTGCCAAACGAAACAGACCAACACAACACAGAAAGGAAAAAGATAATGAAAAAAGATGAACTGAAGCTACTCAAAATGTCGGACATCCAAGTGCGGGAAGTGGATTGGCTGTGGTATCCGTATATTCCCTTCGGTAAGCTGACGATCATACACGGCGATCCGGGAGAAGGCAAAACAACCTTCGCACTCCGCCTTGCCGCCGCCTGCTCCACCGGAACGCCTCTGCCGAATATGGATACCATTGCACCCATAACGGTGATCTATCAATCGGCAGAGGACGGTCTCGACGATACCATCAAGCCTCGTCTCATAGAAGCAGGCGCAGACCAGGAACGCATCATCAATATTTGCGAGGAAGAAAAATCTCTGCATATGTTGGACGAAAGAATTGAAAAAGCCATCGTGCAGTGCGGTGCCAAGATGCTTATCCTCGATCCGATGCAGGGATACCTTGGAGAGCGTGTGGATATGAACCGTGCCAACGAGGTGCGGACGATTATGAAATCCATCGGGCAGGTCGCACAGCGGACAGGCTGTGCCGTTGTCCTTGTAGGACACCTCAACAAAGCCGCCGGTATGAGCAGTGCCTACCGTGGACTCGGATCTATTGACTTCCGCGCCTCCGCAAGAAGCGTTCTCGTGGTGGGCAGACTGCGGAGCAACAAAAATGTCCGTGTCATCGTTCACGACAAATCTTCTCTTGCTCCCGAAGGTAAGTCCCTCGCCTTCAATCTCGGTAACGAAGAAGGCTTTTATTGGCTCGATGGTTATGAAAATATTTCTCCCGAGGAATTGCTGTCCGGCTACGGCAATCAGGAAGAAACGAAAATGATGCAGGCAGAGGGACTGATCCGAACCATGCTGGACGGCGGTGCCGAGCTGCCCTGCGGTGAGATCTTTGCGGCGGCAAAGAGAAAGCAGATCTCACAGCGCACCGTCAACGAAGCAAAGAAAAATATCAAGGGCATCGTCACCCGAAAGGTAGGCGTAAAGTGGATGTGGTCTATCTCGGGTGAAGATTGCAACATTGCAGAGGTGTCCTATGAAAAGGTATAGAAAACGCAGCTCTGCATGGTTCCCATGGGAGTCCCTTGCATTGTTGCATTGTTCTTTTTGCCAAGACAACGGATGCAAAATACCGAGCGCGGGAGCGAGAACGAAGGGCGCAGAACACCGCCCTTTGAGCCACACAAACGCCCTGTGTGCCGTTTTTATCGCAGGGACGGGTAAACACCCCGCCGAGCAAATATTCCCCTTTTTCTGCCGTTGTTTCGGAAATACGGAGAAGGCGAGGGCTACGCTTTTGTACTCTCTCTTTGGAGAGAGTGCGAGCATCGCATTCGACTGGTCGCGGAACGCCCGCGCCCTGCCTTCTGCTACTCGGCGGGCAGAAGCCCTGCACCCACTTCTTACCTTCTTTGAAAAGAAGGTAAGCCAAGAAACTTTAGAACAGAAAGGAGCATCTATTTTTGAAAAACAAGAAGATGAGTATACGCATCAGCGAGGAAAACCTCGCCGCCATACACCGCAAGGCAGAGCAAGCGGATATGACCTTCACAGACTACGTGACAAAAGCCTGCCTCGGCAAACAGATCGTTGTCATAGACGGTCTTGACGATGTGCTCCGTCAGCAGAAAGCCATCGGGCGCAACCTCAATCAGCTCACGATGCTCTGCAATATGGGGAGAGTGAGTGTGGCAAGCCTTGCGGAAATGAAAGAGCAGTACGCAGAGGTAAGCGCAGCTCTGACGGAACTGCTGGAGCGAAAGCGGTGGTCGGATGGCAACGGTTAATATCATGAAAAATAAGCGCACGCAGTCAAGAGCCGGACTTGCATTCATCCTCTCTTACTGTAAGCGCGACAGCAAAACCATTCACGAAGGCAAAAAACTTGTGTCGGGTGTCAACTGTCTTCCCGAATCCGCTTACCGTGAATTTATGAATACCAAGCTGCAGTATGGAAAGACCGAGGGCAGAAAGTTCTATCACTTCACGCAATCCTTCCATCCCGATGAGAAGCTGACACCCGAAACCGCTCATGAGATTGCGCTGAAGTTTGCACAACAGATGTTTCCCGGCTTCGAGGTTCTCGTTGCCACCCATACCGATAAGGCACACATCCATTCACACTTTGTTGTCAACAGTGTGAGCTGTGATACCGGATATAAATATCATTCGGACAGCGATAACATCCAACGCCTGCGAGATGCCTCGGACAAGCTGTGTATGGAATACGACCTGTCGGTTGTCGTGCCGAAGGATAAATCTCAAAAGGTGAAGCAGATGTCGGCAAGAGAATATCACTCTGCCGAGCGCGGGGAGAGTTGGAAGATGCGGCTGATCGTTACGATTGAGGATGCCATGGCAATCGCAAGATCGAGAGAACATTTTATACGCTTGATGGAAGCCGAGGGCTATGAGGTGAAGTGGACTCGTGACCGAAAGAGCATCACCTACACCACACCCGACGGAAAACGGTGCAGGGATAACAAACTGTACGAAGAAAAATTTTTGAAGGAGAATATGGAATATGAGTTCAGAATACGGCGAGAAATCGAGAGAGGATTTGAAGGGTACGGCGAGAGCGCAGATCAAGAAAGCGGAAACCTCCGTCCCCTGTACGGCGATCATGGACGTGAACTGGAAGGCGTTGATCGCGGCGATGAATACGCAGGTAGATATGCTTTCGGAGATACAGGAGTCCTTGAAAACGCTGGCGACCAAAGAGTATATCACCACGGAGATGGATCAGCAGTTCAGGATACTGACCGAGTACGCCGAGAGCAGTCGGGAGCAGATCGAACAGTTCACGGAGATGATGGAGCAGACGGTGACGGCATATACCGAACGGATGAGTACGGCAGCCGAGAATTTATCCTCACAGGTTGGGAAAACGAGCGAGCAATTCTCACAGAGTCTCTCTTCGGAGCAGGAAACGGTGAGAGCGTTTACGAAGCGGAGTATTTGGATCTCGCTGATCCCGACGGCAGCGCTGATCATCTGGGAACTGATACGGCATATCTTTTTGCTGACCTAACGAATATCATCGACGAGGATTCTCCCGTGGAGGATTGCACTACAATGCATCAGCCACGCAGACAAAAGAAGAATACCGGCCCCGTGATGGGCGGTATGTAAAACAATAATGCAACAGCCGATAGCGGCGGAAAGGAGTTCAATGAACGAATACAAAGAATATCTTGAAACAGGAATGCTCGGCAGCTACAGACCGGAAAGCGCCATCGTTAAAAAAATCGACAGCGGTGCAGCGTTCGCTGTCTTCCGTGATTCAACCTACACCCTCGATGACGATACCTGCACCCGTGAGCGTGAGATGTTGATTAAAGGAAAGCGGTTTATTATTTCCTCTGTCTTTCCCGTGAAAGCGAAAGCAACGGCTACGGACAGAATGCTGGCTCTCATAGACGCAGACCTCCAAAAAGATGCTAAAAGTTTTTGAATTTTTCCGATTCTGAATGGACTTCCGGCAAGGGATACGGTATACTGTGTGATACCGTATCGGCTTGCCCTGCATAAAAGGAGGATGCAAAATGACAAGCCCAAAATATACAATACTCTACGGTAGATTAAGCCAGGACGACGGCAAGAGTGCCGAGTCCAACAGCATAACCAATCAGCGACTCATGCTTGAAAAATACGCCCGCGACAATGGATTCGATAATGTCCTATTTCTTGCTGACGACGGCTATACGGGAACGAACTTCGAGCGTCCCTCTTGGAAACAGATCGAAGAAATGATCAAGCGCGGTGAGGTGGAAACACTGATCGTCAAGGATCTCAGCCGACTCGGCAGAGAATATTTGCAGGTGGGATATTATCTCGAACTGTTCTTCCCCAACATGGGAATACGGTTCATAGCGGTCAACGACGGCGTGGATTCGCTGGTCGAGGGGAGCAACGATTTCAGTCCGATACGCAACTGGGCAAACGAGCTTCACGCAAAGGATTCCAGCAAGAAGGTTCGTGCGGTGAAAAAGCTTCAGGCAGAGCGAGGGGAACGGCTCGGCGGCAGACCTGCCTACGGCTACAAAAAGGTAGACAAGGAAAGCAAAGAGATCATCCCCGATGACGAAGCCGCAACGGTGGTACGGAGAATATTCTCATTATGTGCCTCCGGCAAAGGCCCCAATCAGATCGCCCGTATTCTTCGTGAGGAAAAGGTGCTGACACCCAGCAATTATTACTTCCAAAAGCACAAAAAAGGGCATTTCGGATTGGACATCACCCGTCCCTATGCATGGGGGAGCAGTACCGTGACGGGTATCCTTGACAACAAGGTGTACCTCGGACACACCATTGGACTGCGTACCACGACGATATCGTATAAAAACAAAACAACGGTACACCGCCCCGAAAGCGAATGCGCCGTTGTGGAAAATACGCATCCCGCGCTGATCACGCAGGAGCAATGGGATATCGTTCAGGATGTACGCACGCACAAGAAACGCACACCAAAGCAGATGGCAGAGCCGAATATCTTTTCGGGACTCGCCTACTGCGCCGACTGCGGAAGGACGATGGTACTGCACCGAGCAAGCACGATGAAAAAGTCTGATTACAATTTCAAGTGCTACACCTACGGCAAGCGCGGTAAGGGAGAATGCACTCCCCACCACATCCGAGAGGAAGAACTGTACGCCATCATACTGGATGACCTGCGACGGGTGACACACTTCGCCCGTAAAAAGGAACGGCAGTTTGCGGAGTATATCAACCGCAAAAATACAGCACAGCTTCGACAGGAGATCAACGCGCTGCAAATGGAGATTGACACGGCGCGTAAGCGCAGAAGCGAGCTGGCGACCTTGTTCAAGCGGCTGTATGAGGATAACGTGCTCGGTCGTGTGACCAATGAGCAGTTCCGTCTTCTCTCTGCCGATTACAATGCCGAGCAGAAAGAGATAGACGATGCTCTTCCTCTAAAAGAGGAACGCTTGGAAAAACTGAAATCGTCGGCTGCCAATGTAGACGCTTTCATTGAGAAAGCAAAACGGTACAAAACCATTGATAAATTGACACCCGAAATCGTGAGGTTGTTTATTGCGAGAATCGAGGTCGGAGAACGCACTGTGAAATACTCACGGCACTCTGCTCAAAAAATCCGTATCATTTACCGTGACATCGGTGAATGGGATTACGACGATGCGGTCGAAGCCGAACAGCAACAGCCACAGGTCGTAGCAGTAACGGTTGCACAGCCGGAACTGCTCCCTGCATAAGCACCGCACAAAGCGGGATAAACGCAGTAAAGGCGGATGACAAACGCCATCCGCCTCTGCTGCACCTACATACTGTCAGAAAATGTCCCTATGAACACTAACAGAAGGAATACAGGACTTTTTCTTTTTTTCGGACACACTGTTCTGACGCTGTGTGTCGGCGCAAGGCACAACAAGCTCAGCGCATACGTTCGCCCGGCACGTGAAAGTGCCGGGCGAACGGTCGTATTGGGGTCAGCCAAGCTGACGCGTCTTTTCAAACGCCGCCTCCACAGCGGCGATGCAGCTGCCGCGAAAGGCGCGCTGCTCGAGCGCGTCCACACCGGCGATCGTGCTGCCGCCAGGGCTGCAGACCTCGTCCTTGAGCAGCCCGGGGTGCTTTCCGGAGCGCAGGACCATCTCCGCGCTGCCGGCGAGCATCTGCGCCGCGTAGCGGACGGCCTTGGCGCGCGGCAGGCCGCACTTGACGCCGCCATCGGCGAGCGCCTCGATGAACATATACGCAAAGGCAGGGCCGCAGCCCGTGATGGCGCAGCCGGCGTCAATGAGATGCTCCGGCACGGGATCGACGATGCCCGCGTCCGCCATGAGCGCACAAAATGCTGCAATGTCATCGTCCGTGACGCGCGCATTCGCGCAGTAGAGCACGACGCCCTGCCCCACCGCGCAGGGGGTGTTCGGCAGGATGCGGATGATCTTCTTATCCGCGCCGAGCGTCCGCTCGAGCCGCTCGAGCTGCGCACCCGCAAGCATCGACACGAAAACGCCCTCCGACGCTGCAATGGGCGCGGACAGCGACTGCACCACGCTGTCAAGCATCTGCGGCTTGACGCCGAGGAACACGAATCTGCTCTCGCGCAGGATCTCCTCCGGCGCAGCCGCACGGCAGCCGAGCCGCTCGGCCGCTGCCGCACTGTGCGCAGGGGTGCTGCACGAGACGGCGACCCGCTCCCCCGTCACCTGCCGCGCTGCGGCGGCCGCCAGCGCGCCGCCCATATTTCCGGCGCCGAGAAATCCGGCTTCATACTTGCTCATGGTATTTCCTCCTCAGCGGATCTGTCCGTCACCGCGGATGATGTATTTATAGGTGCTCAGCTCGTCGAGCCCCATCGGGCCGCGGGCGTGGAGTTTCTGCGTGGAGATGCCCATCTCGCAGCCGAGGCCGAACTCGCCCCCGTCGGTAAAGCGCGTGGAGACGTTGACATAGGTCGCGGCGCTGTCCGTGCCGTTGATAAAGCGCTCGGCGCTCGCGGCGTCCTCGGTGACGATGGCGTCGCTGTGGTGCGTCGAGTGCGCGAGCACGTGCGCGATGGCGGCGTCCAGACTGTCGACCACGCCGACGGCGAGGATATAGTCGAGATACTCGGTGTCAAAGTCCTGCTCGCCCGCCGGTGTGCCGTCGATGATCTGCGCAGCGGCCGCATCGAGCCGCAGCTCGACCGGCGTGAGCCCCTGTGCTGCGCGGTCATCGACCAGCGCCTTTTTGAGCATGGGCAAGAACTTCGCCGCGACCGCCCGGTGCACGAGGCAGACCTCCTCGGCGTTGCAGACCGAGGGGCGGCTGGTCTTGGCATTTTCAATGATGCGCACGGCCTTGCCGAGGTCAGCGTACTGATCGACGTAGACGTGGCAGATGCCCGTGCCGGTCTCAATGCAGGGCACGGTGGCATTGCGCACACAGGCACGGATGAGCCCCGCGCCGCCGCGCGGGATGAGCAGATCGACGAGACCTTTGGCCTGCATGATCTCCGTGGCGCTCTCGTGGCTGGTGTCCTCGACGATGTTGACGATGTCCGCATCACCGCCGGCGGAGACGATGCCCTGCTTGAGCGCCGCGACGATGGCCTTGGCCGTGTGGAAGGCCTCCTTGCCGCTGCGGAGCATACAGACGTTGCCGCTCTTGATGGCGAGCGCCGCCGCGTCGGACGTGACGTTCGGCCGGCTCTCATAAATGATCGCCACAAGGCCGAGCGGCACCTGCTTTTTATAGATCTTCATGCCGTTGGGGTGGTCGATCTGCGCAAGGATGCGCCCCGTGTGATCCGGCAGCGCCACGGTCGCGCGGATACCGTCGGCCATGGCATCGACACGCCCGCGATCCAGATAGAGCCGGTCGAGCATGACGTCCGAGATGTGGCCGCGCGCGGCGTCCATGTCCTCGGCGTTGCAGCGCAGGATCACGTCGCACTGTGCCTGCAGGCTGTCGGCCATGGCGGAGAGAATGCGGTTTTTGTCCTCGGCAGAGGCGTTGCAGATGCTCGGCCACGCGGCCTTCGTCCGCTTGAGAATGTCGAGAGTCGTCATAGCAGTTCCTCCTCAGATTTTGGGATCAAGAATCTTGTGCCGACGCGCTTGCCGTCGACGATATCATAGAGCACCTCGGGCTTTTCGCCATTGGCGATGACCATCTCGCAGCCGGCCGCCGTGGCGATCTGCGCCGCGTGCAGCTTGGTGACCATGCCGCCGGTGGCAAGCTCCGAGCCTTTGTCGCCCGCGAGCGAGAGAATACGCGCGTCGATGACCGGGACGGTCTCAATGAGCTTGGCATCCGGGTCACGGCGCGGGTCGCGGTCATACAGGCCGTCGATGTCCGAGAGCAGGATCAGCAGATCCGCCGAGACGGTCGCCGATACGATCGCCGAGAGCGTATCGTTGTCGCCGATGACGATCTCATCCGTGGAGACCGTGTCGTTCTCGTTGATGACCGGCAGTGCGCCGAGCTCAAGCAGGCGCGCGAGCGTATTGTGAAAGTGCGCCTTGCGGCTGCCGCCCTCGGCCAGATCGGGCGCAGTGATGAGCAGCTGCGCCACAATGTGGTTATACTCCGAAAACAGCTTGTCGTAAATATACATCAGCTCACACTGCCCGATCGCGGCCGCAGCCTGCTTGGTGGGCATGTCCTTCGGCCGCGCGGACAGGCTCAGCTTGCCGACACCCATGCCGATCGCGCCGGATGAGACGAGAATGATCTCGTGCCCCGCATTTTTCAGGTCGCTGAGCACCTTGCACAGCCGCTCCATGCGCTGGATATTCAGCCGACCGGTGGCGTGTGCCAATGTGGATGTGCCGACTTTGACGACGATTCGCATAACGATCCCTCTTGAACATAAAGAATGCATCCATTATAGCGCATCGCGCGCGAAATTGCATCCCTTTTCATCTTTGCTGTGCAAAAGAACCGGAAATTTTTACGGCATACCATACAATAAATTATGTGGGAGTTGCCAAAAAGGCAGCTCCCACAATGATTTCGGTATCATGCGCCCTCAGTCGGCGAACAGCGGCGTGGACAGGTAGCGGTCGCCGGTGTCCGGCAGAAGCGCGACGATGGTCTTGCCCTTATTCTCCGGACGCTTGGCCAACTCGATCGCCGCCCAGACGGCAGCGCCGGAGGAGATGCCGACCAGCACACCCTCCTTGTGGCCGATCAGTCGGCCGGTCGCAAACGCATCCTCGTTGCTGACCGGGATGACCTCATCATAGACCTTCGTATTGAGCACCTCCGGCACAAAGCCCGCACCGATGCCCTGGATCTTATGCGGACCGGCGTGACCGGCGCTCAGCACCGGTGAGGTCGCCGGCTCGACGGCCACGACCTTGACCTTCGGGCACTGGGACTTCAGATACTCACCGACACCCGTCACAGTGCCGCCGGTGCCAACGCCCGCAACAAAGATATCCACATTGCCGTCCGTGTCCTGCCAGATCTCAGGTCCCGTCGTCGCGCGATGTACCGCCGGGTTCGCGGGGTTGACAAACTGCCCGGGGACAAAGCTGTCGGGGATCTGCGCGGCAAGCTCGTTGGCCTTCGCGATCGCGCCCTTCATGCCCTGCGCACCGTCGGTGAGCACGAGTTCCGCGCCGTAGGCCTTCATAAGCTGACGGCGCTCTACGCTCATGGTCTCAGGCATGACGATGATGATGCGGTAGCCTCTGGCGGCAGCGACGGAGGCAAGGCCGATGCCGGTGTTGCCGGAGGTGGGCTCGATGATGACGGAGCTCGGCTTGAGCACGCCGCGCTGCTCAGCGTCCTCGATCATGGCCAGCGCCACGCGATCCTTCACAGAGCCGCCGGGGTTGAAATACTCCAGCTTTGCCAGAATGCGCGCCTCAAGCTGCTGCTCCTTTTCAATGTGCGTCAGCTCCAGCAGGGGTGTCTTGCCGATCAGCTGATCTGCAGATGTATAGATATTGCTCATAAGAGATTCCTCCATTTTTGTCTCAAATACTATATATGTATGTCCGGTTTCGTATATGTCTCTGCGCTCAGACGCCGCAACAGTGCCAGCAGATGCACAGGCGGCCGGAAATTCGGTTTCTCACGCTAACGCCTACCTTCTCTATAGGTTAATAGGATTATATCGTCTTTCCCCCTCCTTGTCAACAGGAAATCTGCTCCGAATAAAAATTCCGGCAGTTAACACTGCGTCTGTTAACAGACTGTGCTCTATGATGCCGCAAATGCGCAGATGACCTTTGTGCACATTGCTTCCATAGCTTGACTTTTCCCATAGGCACGTGTATACTGTGACCATAAGTGTACGCAGCCGGTTGTTTTACCCTGCTTCCGGCGAAACGGCGCTTATGCAATCTATCAAAGGAGTGGAAACTATGAAGAAATCCCGCAAACTGCTCTGCATGCTTCTCGCTCTGGTCATGGTCGTCAGCCTGCTGCCGGTCATGGCTTTTGCAGCCGATGAAGACATCGCAGCGGAAGAGGTTGTCCCCGCTTCTGTCGAGGAGATCTCTCCGGAAACCGCCGGCATCATCACCGATGTCTTTGCCAAACTGCCCAACTATCTGGTCGTCGTCAAGACCCCGTGGGGCACGCTCGCGAAGGGTGCTCAGGTCGTTCTCTACAACCAGAACAGCAACACGATCGTCGCTTCCGAGGTCGCTACCTACGGCGTTGCCGTCTTCACCAAGGATCAGCGCCTGAAGGCCTACACCATGTCCGCCACCTGGACGCAGAAGGAGACCGGCATGACGTTCAAGTCCGCGCCGAGAATCTCTGTCGGCAAGGTTCTGGACATGGATGTCATCACCGTTTACCCGACCTTCAGCATCGGCCTGAAGGACACCGATCATGATGCGTACATCTCCGGCTACCCGGACCGCCTTGTCCGCCCGAACAACACGCTCACCCGTGCGGAAGCCGCGCAGATCATCTTTGAGCTCATGACCGACGAGTCCAAGGCGAAGTACGACAAGAAGGCCGGCAAGACCTTCATCGACGTCGGCAAGGACCACTGGGCTTACGAAGCCATCACCATGATGACCAAGGCCAATATTCTGGTCGGCATGGGTGACGGCCGCTTCGATCCGGACGCCGTTATGACCCGCGAGCAGTTTGCGACGATGATCGCGCAGCTGTTCATGATCAAGATCAACCAGCCCATCGCCGGCTTCATCTTCAAGGACCTCAACGGCGGCTTCGCTGACAAGTACATCAGCTTCCTGTACGCGCTCGGCATCCTTGAGGGTAAGGGCGACAACATGTTCGGACCGAAGGATTCCCTGACCCGTGCGCAGGCGATCACCGTTGTCAACAAGCTTATCGGCCGTCTGCCCGGCGAAGGCGCCACCAGCTTCGGCGCCGTTGCCGACCAGATGAAGACCTGGCCCGACAACATGGACACCACCGCTTGGTACTACGCCGCCATTCAGGAAGCGACCAACAGCCATGACTACACGCTGGATGTCAACTTCAACACCTTCGGAGACCTCAAGGGCGACATCTTCCAGAACATCAAGCACCCGGTCACCGAGCGCTGGACTCTGATCCGCTGATCAACCCCTGACTTTTACAGCAGACACCTTCGGGTGTCTGCTGTTTTTATCGTCCGCGAAGCATAAGTCCTCGGCAAAATGCCGAGGACTTATGTTTTATAGAGACGGAATCAACGCTCAGGTACGGTCGAACGCGGGGTTGACCGCATAGACGTTTTTCTGGTCCATCTTTTCCGTGGCCAGCCGCAGCGCCTCGCCGAAGCGCTGATAGTGCACGACCTCACGCTCGCGCAGGAAGCGGATCACATCCGTCACATCCGGATCATCGCACAGACGCAGGATGTTATCATATGTCTTGCGCGCCTTCTGCTCGGCCGACATATCCTCGGAGAGATCAGCGATCACATCGCCTGTCACGCCGATCGTCGCCGCCGTCCACGGTGTGCCGGATGCAAACTGCGGGAACACGCCTGCCGTATGGTCAACGAAGTACGTGTCGTAGCCGGAGCGTTTGATCTGCTCCGGCGTCATGCTGCGTGTGAGCTGGTAGAGGATCGTGCCGACCATCTCCAGGTGCCCCAGCTCTTCCGTACCTGCCGGTGCGGCTAAAATGTTCCCCAGCCTGTTCTCATACCGCCGAAAATGTGCATACGCTCTCTTGGGAGGTGATAGGATGCCGGAAATCTGGGTCTGCACCGCGCAGCCGGGGGATGCAGCGCTGCGCAGGGCCGCCGCTGCCTGCGTGCTGGAGCTCGAGTACGCCGTGCTCTCTCTGCTGCTCGCGCGCGGACGGCTGACACGCACGGAATACGATCGCTGCGCCGCACTGCTTGGGCAGGCGCTGACATGAGCGCCGGGAAAAAGCCGCTGCGCGTGGCTGCCTACTGCCGCGTCTCCACAGACAGCGACGATCAGGCGAACTCCTTCGAGAGCCAGCAGCGCTACTTTCGCGCCTATATCGCGCAGCAGCCGCACTGGGAACTCGCCGGGATCTTCGCCGACGAGGGGCTGTCCGGAACGAGCACGAAAAAACGGCTTGCCTTTCAGCGCATGATCGCCTGTGCGCGCGCCGGCACGCTCGACCTGATCGTGACCAAGGAGATCTCGCGCTTTGCGCGCAACACGCTCGACAGCATTTACTACACGCGCGAGCTCAAACGTCTGGGTGTGGGCGTGCTGTTTTTGAGCGACAACCTCTGCACGCTCGACGGTGACGCCGAGCTGCGCCTGGCGATTCTCTCCTCCATCGCGCAGGAAGAGAGCCGCCGCACCTCCGAGCGCGTCAAATGGGGGCAAAGGCGGCGCATGGAGCAAGGCGTCGTGTTCGGGCGCGACCTGCTCGGCTACGATGTGCACGGCGGCATGCTGTATGTGAACGAAGCAGGGGCACAAACCGTGCGGGAGATCTTCCGAAAATGCGTCGATGAGGGCAAAGGCGCGCACACCATTGCGCGCGAGCTAAATGAGGCCGGAATCCCGGCAGCGCACGGCGGTGCGTGGCGCAGCAGCGTCATTCTGCGCATCCTGCGCAACGAAAAGTACTGCGGTGATCTGGTGCAGAAAAAGACCTACACCCCTGACTACCTGACGCACGAGAAAAAATATAACCATGGGCAGGAGGATTATATCATCGTGCGCGAGCACCACGCGCCGATCATCCCGCGCGCAACATTTGAGTCGGCCGGGCGCATCCTCGATCAACGCGCAGCAGCACCGACCGGGCAGCGCAAGTACAGCCGCCGCTATCCCCTGTCCGGCAAGCTGCGCTGCGGCATCTGCGGCACTGTCTGCGCCGCCCGGAAGAAAACGCGGCGCGACGGCACCGACGCCATCTCATGGCGCTGCGGCAGCGCCGTGAAATACGGACGGCCGCACACGGACACAGACGGCCGCTGCCGCGGCTGCACCGGCGAGAGCCTGCGAAATGAGGACGCGCTGCGAATTCTGGAACAGGTGTGGGCCTCTCTCCCCCTTGACCGCGACAGCATTGCAGCCGACGTACTGGCAGCAGTCCGTGCAGTCACACCGCACGAGCAGGGGGACGCCATCGCGTCCGAGATCCATGCAATGCTGCGCGGCGACGCGGCGCTGCCGGCGCAGCTGCTCGCGCAAATGACCGTTTACGACCGCACGCACGTCACGCTCACGCTCCGCGGCTTTCCGGGCAAGTGGTGCTTTGCGCGCACGCAAAAGGCGGCGTCTCCGTGAATACGGAGACGCCGCCTGAATTTGAGGACTAAGAGATTCAGCGGGCAAGAAAACGCGACAGAAACTCGCGTGTCTTTGGGTTCTGCGGGTTTTCGAAGAGCTCGTGCGGCTTGCCCTGCTCGCAGATGACACCGTCGGACATATACACGACGTCCGTGGAGACATCGCGCGCAAACGCCATCTCGTGCGTGACGACGATCATCGTCAGCCCCTCTTCCGCCAGACGGCGCATCACATCGAGCACCTCGCCGACCATCTGCGGGTCGAGCGCGCTCGTCGGCTCATCAAACAGCAGCACCTCCGGCTGCATGGCCAGCGCACGCGCAATGGCAACGCGCTGCTTTTGTCCGCCGGACAGCTGCGACGGCCGGGCATTGATATACGGCGCCATGCCGACCTTCGTCAGGTATTCCATGGCGATCTCCTCTGCCTCCTTGCGGCTGCGCCTGAGCGCGGAGACCTGACCGGCGATGCAGTTGTTGAGCGCCGACATGTTGTTGAAGAGATTGAAGCTCTGAAACACCATGCCGACCTTTGTACGGTACTGCGTGAGATTGAAGTCCTTGGCCGTGATGTCCTGCCCATGGTAGAGCACCTGACCGGAGCTCGGCGTCTCGAGCAGGTTGATACAGCGCAGCATCGTGCTCTTTCCGGAGCCGGATGCGCCGATGATGCTCAGCACCTCGCCCTTTTTCACGCTGAGGTTGATGTCGCGCAGGACGGCATGGTCGCCGAACTGCTTTTGCAAATGTACCAGCTCGATCACATTGTCTGCCACGGCTCAGCCCTCCTTCGTGATGTGGATCTCGGCGTTGACGTCCGTCTGCGAGCCGAAAATCGTGTAGTTTTCGTTGCCGTCCAGCTTCCGCTCAACCCAGCGCAGCAGGCGCGTGACGGTGAACGTGAGGATGAAATACAGGATACAGACAACAAGATAGGTCTGGAACGTCTGGAAATTCTGGCGCTTGATGATACCGGCAAAGTAGTACAGCTCCGTCACGCCGATGACGTTCAGGACGGAGGTGTCCTTGATGTTGATGACAAACTCGTTGCTGACGGACGGCAGGATGTTGCGCATGACCTGCGGGATGATGACCTTGAACATGGTCTGCGCGTGGGTCATGCCGATGGACATCGCGCCCTCGAACTGACCGCGGTCAATGGAGATAATGCCGCCGCGCACGATCTCGGCCATGTATGCGCCGGTGTTGATGGACACGATCAGGATGCCCGACGGGATCAGCGGCAGCGTGTCACCGCCGGTCGCAAAGGCATAGCCCCAGTAGATGACCATCGACTGCACCATCATCGGCGTGCCGCGGAAAATCTCAACGTAGATCGCAATGATCGCATTGAGCAGTTTGTGCAGCGCGCGCAGGACCGGATTCTTGGACATCGGTGCCGTGCGCACGACGCCTGTCAGCAGACCGAGCGCAAGGCCCGCCACCGTACTCGTCAGCGCAATGAGCAGCGTGTTGCCGACGCCGGTCAAAAGCTGTGGATAATACTTGATGAAGATATTGAGGACATCGTTTAAGAAGCTCATAGTTACTCCGTTTTTCCGTTATGACGGGCGGCAGGCACCGTGCACGCGCATGGTGTCTGCCGCCTGCGTCGAGGTTTTCTTACTTGCGGATGATGACCACGAGGTTGGATTCGTAGTAGGTATCGGTGAAGTCGAGCTGCTCCGAGCGCTCAGCCGTCGGGCTCATGCCGGCGACGATCGCATCAATGGCGCCGGAGTTGACAGCCGGAATGAGGGAGTCCCACTCCATGGCGTAGATCTCGAGCTTCAGGCCCAGACGGTTTGCAACATACTGAGCGATCTGCACGTCATAGCCGTTGGCATAGAGGCCGCTCTGGCCTTCGCTGCTGATGGGCACGGCGCCGAGGGAAGTGCCTTCGGTATCGGTCCAGTTATAGGGCTCGTAGGCGCACTCCATGCCGATCTTGAGCGTGCCGGTCGTGGTGGCCGGAGCGTCACAGTGGACGGCGAACTCCGTCACGGTGCCGCCGGAGGCAAGCGTCACGATCTGCTCCATGAGCTCGGAGCGCTGTTCATCCGTGATCTCGGCGAGGACGGTGTTGATCTGGTCGCGCAGGGCGTTGCCCTTCTTCAGGCCGATGGCAATGCCAACATCCGCGGCCGTTGCGGTAAAGCCCGTGTCGTTATTCTTGAACGGCAGGTAGGTCAGCTCGTCGTTCGAGGCGCAGACGGAAAACGCCGTCGGCTCTTCGGCAACGTAGCCGTCGATCGCGCCGCTCTTGAGCGCGGTCAGAAGGTCGGAGAATTCGGGATAGGTGCTCGCCTGAACGTTCGGGATCTGCTCAAGCGCATCGGCGTGGAAGGTGCCCGTCTGCGCGGCGATCTTCGCGCCGGCAAGGTCTGCGATGGACTTGGCGTTGCGTACGTCCACGGAGGCGGTACCACCGTTATCCTTGCTGCTGCCGCAGCCGGTGAAGCACGCCACACAGAACATGACGGCCAGGAGGATGGATACGATTCTTCTCATGTTTGCTTGCATTTTTCTGCATCTCCTTAAAAGTGATTCAAAAAAACAGGAGCCTGCGACCCGAAATGGTATCGCAGGCTCTCTTGCAAGGAAACAAACGTAAGAAAACCCTTGATAGTGCTCCACATACGAGGTATGTGACAGTCCTGCGCCTATTGAGCGCAAGCCCAGCAAGTCCGCAGCGGCAACCGCAAGACAGCTTCGGCGGAGCAGCCTTTCTCCCGCAAACGCTTGCCGGCGTATATTACGGGGTACTCATCAGATCCGCAACCTCTATCAGGTACTGCAATCTTCTATTTTTTATGGCGTCATCTTAATGCATATCTCGTGGGTTGTCAAGCCTTTTTGCATTTTTTAGGCTTTTGACGAAAAAACATGCATATATTTTCCCGCTTTTGTCTGCATTGCATCATGCTTCTATCTGCAGCGCCATTTCCGCCGCTTCCGTACCGATATCGGTCAGCAGCGCCGAGAGCTCCGGGTACGGCATGGCATAGCGCTGGCTGAGATAGCGCAGCGATGCGCCCAGCTCACCGTCCGGCCCGCCGTACTGCGAGCAGATGAACTTCGCCAGCGCGGGGTTGGCGTTGCGGATGCGCACCGGGTATTCGAGCTTTTTTTCATAAACAAACATCGCTTACTTCTCCTCCCCTTCCGGCTGCCACGGCCACGGTGCGTTGAGCCAGTCATAGACGTCTGCGCACGCGAGGTCCGACACCGTGACCGGCCCGTACTGCTCCGTATAGCGCTTGTGCCCCTCGGCGCGCATGCGGATGCACTTTTGCAGCGTCTCGAATGCCTCGCGGTCATCCGGATGCGTGTCAAGGTAGAGATTCAGCTCGCGGATGACGAAGTCCAGCGCCATCAGCTCACACAGCGGCGTGCTGAGATCGGCAGGCTTGTTGACCAGATTCATAAACGGCAGATCCAGCCCCGGAAACAGCGTGCCGCGTGCCAGCGCCATGCGCTTGTCATACGCGGGCTCACTCGCGCACTGCATGGGCGTCTGCGCCAGCGCCAGCGGCGCGCACTCCGGAAGTGAGCCCTGCTTGAAATTGCATTTGTCCACAGTCGTTCCTCCTTTTCGATCGGGCATTTGCCCCGCACCATCTTATGCGCGGTCGGTTTTGCCGGTGCAAAAGCGCGAAAAAGGGCGGCGCCAGATGGCGCCGCCCTGTATGCAAGCAATATTTACTTTGCCTTTGGCAGCGCCATGCCCGTCTTTTTGAGCGTGGTGCGCAAAAAGAACAGCGAGAGGATCAGTGAGAAGATCTCCGCGATCGGGAACGCAAACCAGATGCTGCGCAGCACGCCGGTCAGAGACAGCAGGTAGGCAGCCGGGATGAGCACCACGATCTGGCGCGCGATGGAAATAAGCATGCTGTAGACGCTGTAGCCAAACGCCTGGCACGAGGAGCCGGCCACGATGCTGATACCGGCAAATATGAACGCCAGACTCATGATGCGCAGCGCGGGCGCACCGATCTCGAGCATTGCGTCCGAGGCGTCAAACATCAGCAGAAGCTCCTTCGGGATGAGCTGGAACACGAGCAGACCGATCATCATGATCGCAACGGCGTAGACCATGCCGAGGCGGATCGTCTTGTGGATACGCTCCGACTTCTGCGCGCCGTAGTTGTAGGCAATGATCGGCACCATACCGTTGTTGAGGCCAAAGACCGGCATGAACACGAAGCTCTGGAGCTTGAAATAAACGCCGAACACCGCGACTGCCGTGGACGAAAACGTGATGAGGATCAGGTTCATGACGAAGCACGTCAGCGATGAGATGCAACTCATGATGATCGACGGGATGCTGATGGCCGTGATCTCGCCCATGAGCTTGCCGCTCGGGCGGATGTGCCGCAGGCGCAGGTGGATCTCCGGATTCTTGCAATGATTGAGGATGACCGCCACGACCGCGCCCAGGCACTGGCCGATCACCGTCGCCCAGGCCGCGCCGGCAATGCCCATCTTCGGGAAGCCGAGCAGGCCGAAGATGAGGATCGGGTCGAGGATGATATTCGTGATCGCACCGACCAGCTGCGTGATCATGGAATAGATCGTGCGGCCGGTCGCCTGAAGGAAGCGCTCGAAGGTGATCTCGATGAAAACGCCGAACGAGCACAAAATGCAGATGTTCAGATACGTGATGCCGAAATTGACGATGGTCTCAATATCCGTCTGCGTGTGCATATATGCGCGGATGCCGAGCAGGCCGGCGACGAGCACGAGCAAATAGCTCAGCAGCGCCAGCAGCAGGCCGTTGACCGCGACCTGATTGACGCGCTCGGCGTTTTTCTGCCCCAGCGCGCGCGACAGCAGCGCGTTGATGCCGACACCGAAGCCGACAGCAATAGCAATGATGATGTTCTGCAGCGGGAACGCCATGGACACCGCCGTGAGCGCATCCTCGCAGATGCGCGAGACAAAGATACTGTCCACGATGTTGTACAGCGCCTGCACGAGCATGGAGATCATCATCGGCACTGCCATCGACAGCAGCAGCTGATTCTCGGGCATCGTGCCCATTTTATTTTCACGAAGGGTTTCTTGCGCCATAGTGTCACTCCCATTATATCAACAAACAAACAAAACGCCACGAATGGATATTATAAGTTGCGCGCCGAGAAATGTCAAGTTCTGTTGCATTTTTCACTTGAAAACGACAGGCGGCTGTGTTATAATGACTGCATCTGTGGGATTAGTTCATTGGTAGAACACCTGCTTCCCAAGCAGGATAGGCGGGTTCGATTCCCGTATCCCGCTCCACGAACCGCTGCGGAATCTGCGTCCGCAGCGGTCTTTTTGCGCCCAAAATGTAAACAGCCTGACGCATTTGCATCAGGCTGCTGCATTTTATACCGCGGCGCTCTGCCGGTCGCGGCAGTGATCCCATGCGGAAAAGAGCCGGCAGATGAGCGCCATATAGCCAACGAGTATCAAAAGCGCCGGCAGCTCATACAAAAACGGCACGGGCAGCCACTTCCAGAACAGGTTCAGGACGCTGATGTCCACGTCCCCGCCGTAGACGAAGAAGTAATTTGCCAGCGGGCAAACCGTGTGCCGCAGCAGAAAATTGACTGCCAGCGCACCGATGCCAAGCAGGAAAAACGTGCCCGCGATGCCGGGAATGTCCCGAAAGTGCGGCCGGTAAAAGCCGAGCGTCACGAGACTCAGTCCGCAGACAATGATAAGGATGTGCGTGGCGTAGAACCCGAGCATGCGCGGCATCCAGAGCGAGTAGCCGACAAACGGCGCCTCCGGAAACACGAGTGCCATGAGCGCAGCGAGCGGCGCGACGAAAAACGCGAAGCCGAGCAGCGAGCGCCGCTTCGTGAGGATGCCGATCGGGATGAGGAACATATTGATGTTGCAAAGCTGCATCGGCAGCTCGCTGAACCAGTTGAACCGGTCGAGTCCGGACACCTCCAGAAACTGCATATCCCGGGACAAAAAGCCCTTGTAGACGAAAAAGCCGATGATATTCGCCGCACACAGTGCGATGAGCACGGCACTGCGGCAGCGCTCCGGCTGGCCGCGCAGCAGCACCCACAGCAGCACGACCGCTCCGGCGGCTAGTGCAAGGAGCAGCAGATGGGCAGCGTTAAACGGTCGTATGATCATGGTGAGACCTCCTCTTGGAAAACAGATACGTTGTCAGCAAATACACGGCCACGGCAAGTGTGCAGCCGGCAATGAGATCCGCCGCGGAATGCTGCTTGACAAGCAGCGTGGACAGGCAGATCAAAAGCACCAGCACGAAGGACACCAGCCGCAGTGCTTTGCGCGCGCGCAGCGGCGGCGTGCGAAATGTCACCAGATGCAGCACCAGCGCCTCATAGCAGTGCAGGCTCGGAAACACGTTGACCGGCGCGTCATGCGCATAGATGAGCCGGCAAAGCGCCAGAAACATCCCCGTCCCATCCGCCGCGGGGCGAAAGTCGATGCACGTCGGGTAGAGCACAAATACAGCTACGCACAAAAGCGCGCCCGAAAACAGCGCCGCCGCCTGACGGCAGAATACGTCCTTTGCCCGCAGACACGCCCAGAGCATACATCCCGGCACATAAAAATACCACAGGATGTAAAACACGACGAACGCCGGACAAAACGGGATCCGGTCATCGAGCGGCAGATGCACGACATGATACTGCAAGCCGAGATGCTGCGTCACAAAATACGCCAGCGCCAGCGCGATCAAGCCAAGCAGCCAGTACACATGCCGGTTTTTTGAAAGCCATGACCGCATCCGCTATCCCTCCTTTTGCACATCGCGTGGGGCAGTATAGCATACCGGAGCGCAGATGTGGCGGTTTTGGGGCTTTCTTCACATCTTAAATCGACAAAATGCGCAGAAAGTACACTGAAAATGCCCCGAGATCACGGATCTCGGGGCATTGCAGGCATTTACTTTTACAGCAGGCGGATGCCGGCCTTTTCGCATGCGGCGGTGGTCTCATCGTCCCAGACGGACGCCTGCACCTCGCCGATATGCGCCTTTCCGAGCAGCAGCATGGACAGACGCGACTGACCGATGCCGCCGCCGATCGTCAGCGGCAGCTCCCCTGCCAGCAGCATCTTGTGATAGGTCAGCTTGCGGCGGTCATCGCAGTCGGAGATGGTCAGCTGGCGGTCGAGGCTCTCGGGATCGACGCGGATGCCCATGGACGAGAGCTCAAACGCGCAGCCGAGCAGGTCATTCCAGAACAGGATATCCCCGTTCATCGTCCAGTCGTCATAGTCCGGCGAGCGGCCGTCATGCGGCTTGCCGGAGCGCAGCGCACCGCCGATGCCGATGATGAACGTCGTATGGTGCTCGCGCACGAAGGCATGCTCGCGCTCCTTCGACGTGAGGTCCGGATAGCGATCCTCGAGCTCCTGCGCGGTGACGAACGTGACCTGACGCTCCAGCTGCGGCAGCACCTGAAGCTGCGGATAGATCGCGCGCATGGTGCGCTGCGTCTCACAGACGGCAGCGACGATGTCCATGACCGTGGACTTGAGATAGTCCAGATTGCGGTCGCGGCGCTCGATGACCTTCTCCCAGTCCCACTGATCAACGTAGACGGAGTGGAGATTATCGAGCACATCCTCGTCGCGGCGGATAGCGTTCATGTCGGTATAGAGACCCTTTCCGGGATAGAAGTCGTAGCGGTAGAGCGCCATGCGCTTCCACTTGGCGAGGGACTGCACGACCTGCGCCTCCTTGCCGGTCTGCAGGATGTCGAACGAGACCGGGCGCTCGTAGCCGTTGAGATTGTCGTTCAGGCCGCTGGACTCCTCGAGAAACAGCGGCGCGGACACGCGAAACAGGTTCAGGTTCGCGGCGAGCTGATCCTCAAACAGACGCTTGAGCAGGCCGATGGCCTTTTGCGTATCGTAAACGCCGAGCAGGCTCTTGTAGCCCTCAGGGATGTAGGTATTCATGCCGGTTACTTTTCCTCGCTTTCTGTGAGCAAACGCACGAGTGCCTGATAGACATCCTCCGCGTGTGCCTTAAAATAGTGCTCCATCGTGCGCGCCTGCGCCTCGTCGGCTGCCAGAAGCTGCATGGAGACGATCTGCCCGATGCCGTCCGAGAGCGCGAGGTGTACATTGCACCCGCCCTCCGGCGTGTTTGTATGCTGCGCGACGATCATGGCGGCGCGGCGCATCTGCTCGGCGATCGGCTCGGTGACGCGGTCGGCCTTCATGCGCACAGAATACGGCAGGCTGCTTGCGACCTCGTTGACGTTGCGGCTGCCTTTTTCCGTGATACGGTACTTGCCTCCCTCTTCCGTAATGTGCGCGGTATCCACCAATTCCGCAAGGCAGTCGGAGTAGTCGAAATAGCCGATGCCGTTGTCGCAGAAAACAAGATCGGACAGCGTCTGCCCATCGACAGCCGCGGGTAAATGATTCAAAATGTAGAGAATCAGGATCTTGATGTCCAATTTCTCATGGATAAATCCGAGACCTTCCATGACGCACCTCTCACTTGGCATAATAAATAATTATAACGCACAAAGCCTTTTGTGTAAAGGTTTTTCCAACCGAATCACATCAAAAACCCGGATGCATACACTGTTACTGAAGCGTGCTTCAATCTGATGCCAGGAGGTTTTGAAATGGCTGACAAAGTTGTACCGGGACCGGTCGAGGGCAGCGCCGCTGTCCGGGAGGCGGTTTGCATCCATACGCGCAAGATCTTTGACGCCTGCCGCGACAAGGACTGTGTGGAGGATCTGCGGGTGTATCCGACGGTGTCCTCGCAGACAAAGCTCGACAGTGCCCTGAGCGTGCGCCCGCGCAGCGCCGAGCTGCTGTGCGCCGACGTGCGCGTTAAGGAGATCACCTTCAACAAAGGCTACTATACGGTGGACGTGACATACTTCTACCGCGTGCGCGGCGAGACGTTCCCCGGCTGCGAGCCGGTGAGCGGCCTTGCGATCTTCGACAAGCGCGTCATGCTCTTCGGCAGTCAGGCGAGCGTGAAGGTGTTTGACTCCGACGGCGGCGGCTGTGCGCCGTGCGAGGAGGGGCTGCCGGTCGGTGTGGTCGAATCGGTCGACCCGATCGCGCTGCACATGAAGCTCGTCGACTGTACCGCTTCCGGGGAGACAGACCCCGAACCGCACGCAATCCCGCAGGCGATCCTCGATGCGATGGGTGAGGCGCTCTCGCTCACCTGCAGCGGCAAGAAGCTGCTCGTGACACTCGGGCAGTTCTCGATCATCCGGCTCGAACGTGACACGCAGCTGCTCATCCCGGCATACGACTACTGCATGCCGGACAAAGCGTGTCAGGGCTCGAGCGAAGACGACCCGTGCTCGATGTTCAGCCGTATCCACTTCCCCATCGACGAGTTCTTCCCGCCAGACTGCATCACGCCGGACGCCGACTACCGCAGTCTGCTGTAAACCTGCGGGCGGCAGAAAAAATCCCATCGGTGCAAGCCGATGGGATTTTAAAGTCTGTCAAAAAGTATTACTTTTTGACAAAGGGGCTTGCGGCCTGACTGCAGCGCACGCGCCGTCCGCCGGACGCGGACGGCGCGCACGTTTGCAGGCCGAGAAGTATTTTCTTCGACGCACATGTCGCCGAAGAAAATGATTGAACTTTCTTTCGCCGCTCCGGCGGCGAAACTCTGCGAGGCTTTTGAAGCGCAATTGTTGTATAGCCCTCTGTGCAGCTTACGCCTGCAGATCCGGGTAGAGCGGGAAGCGCGCGCACAGGTCGAGCACCTGCGCCCGCACGGACGCAACGGCGTCCTCGCCCTCATCGACCAGGCGGCAGATGAGCGCGCCGATCCGGCGCATCTCCTCCTCGCCCATGCCGCGGGTCGTGACGGCCGGCGTACCCAGACGCACGCCGCTCGTGACGCGCACGGACTGCGTCTCGTTCGGGATGGTGTTCTTGTTGGCGGTGATGTTCGCCGCGTCGAGCAGATCCTGCATCTGCGCACCGGTGCGGCCGCGGCTGAAAACGTCGGCCAGCATGAGATGATTATCCGTGCCGCCGGAGACCAGACGGATGCCGCCCTGCTGCAGCGTCTCGGCGAGCACGGCGGCATTCTTGACCACCTGCTGCTGATAGGTGCGGAAGGCCGGCTGCAGCGCCTCGCCGAAGCAGACCGCCTTGCCGGCGATGACGTGCATAAGTGGGCCGCCCTGCGTGCCGGGGAAGACGGCGCTGTCGATCTTTTTTGCCAGCTCGTCGCGGCAGAGGATGATCGCACCGCGCGGGCCACGCAGCGTCTTGTGCGTCGTGCAGGTGACAACGTCGGCATACGGCACGGGGCTCGGGTGCACGCCCGCAGCGACCAGGCCGCCGATGTGCGCCATATCAACCATCAGGTACGCGCCGACGGAATCGGCGACCTCACGGAAGCGCGCAAAGTCGATCACGCGCGGATACGCGCTCGCGCCGGCGATGATGAGCTTCGGGCGGACCTCCTCGGCCGTGCGCGCAAGCGCCTCATAGTCGATGGTCTCGGTCTCGGGGTCAACGCCGTAGAAATGCGCCTCAAAATATTTCCCGGACAAAGACGCCTTGCTGCCGTGCGTCAGATGTCCGCCGTGAGAGAGGTTCATGCCGAGGATCCGGTCGCCCGGCTGCAGCAGCGCCGCGTACACGGCCATATTCGCCTGCGAGCCGGAGTGCGGCTGGACGTTTGCGTGGTCCGCGCCGAACAGCCGCGTCACGCGCTCGATCGCCAGACGCTCGACCTCATCGACGTACTCACAGCCGCCGTAGTAGCGCGCGCCGGGATAGCCCTCGGCGTATTTGTTCGTCAGGTGGCTGCCAACAGCCTCCATGACGGCCTGACTTGTGAAATTCTCGGACGCGATCAGCTCCAGATGGTCGCGCTGGCGCTCCAGCTCGCGCGCCATGGAAGCATACAGCTCCGGGTCTGCCTGCATCAGGTGTGCATAATCCATATCGGGAACCTCCGTTATTGTCAATTTTCGCCCTATTAGTGTATCATGGATCCCATGTATTTTACAAGTGGACGCGGCATAGATTAAAGTATCCCGTTTTTCTCCGAGGTGAGGCAAGTTGAACAAATGGAGCGCGCTGCGCCCTTATCTTTTCTTCGTCGTGCTCGCGCTGGCCGTCGGCGCTGCGGCAGGCGCCGCCGCACGAACGGGCATGAATGCCTACGACCTGCTGACCAAGCCGCCCGCCACACCGCCGGACCGGCTGTTTCCGGTCGTGTGGACGCTGCTCTATCTGCTCATGGGCATCGCCATGGGGCGCGTCTGGCGCGCCGGCTCCGGCAGTGCGCGCAGGCAGGCTGCCGCACTCTGGTGCGTCCAGCTCGGCGTCAACGGTTTTTGGCCGGTGGTGTTTTTCCTGTGGCAGGAGCACGGCGCGGCGTTTTTCCTGCTCGCGGGGCTGATCGCGCTCGTGCTGGCGATGAGTGAACAGTTTTCCCGCCGCGATCCGGCGGCCGCGTGGCTGTGCGCGCCGTACCTCCTGTGGCTGCTGTTCGCGGCGTATCTGAACCTCGGCGTCTGGCTGCTCAACCGGTGAAGTCTGGGTAAAGGTCCTGCAAAGATTGTGTTTGCATGGGGCAGCAGATTGTGGTAAACTGCCCCAGAGGAGGGAAGCATCCCATGAAAAAACCAATCAAGATCATTCTGATCGTCCTGGCTGTTATCGTCGGTCTGTTCGCCGCGCTGCTCATCTGGCTGAGCGCCACGCAGCTCAACGTCAAGACGGAGACCGCCGTCGTAACGCGCGGCGACAACAGCACCGCCGCCTTCGCCCCGGGCGACGAGGTGTCCATCCTGTCGTGGAACGTCGGCTATGCCGGTCTGGGCGAAGAGTCCGACTTCTTTATGGACGGCGGCAAGCAGACCCGCGCGCCGAGCAAGGCCATCGTGGAGAAGAACATGGACGGCATCGTCGCGACCGTGCAGGGCATGGCCGCCGACTTCACGTTCCTGCAGGAGATCGACGCCGGCCCCTCGACCCATGCCTACGGCATTGAGGAGGCAGGCCGCCTGCGCACCGAGACGCAGCTGGACAGTGCACATGCCCTGAACTACAAGTGCGCCTTCGTGCCCTACCCCATCCCGCCGATCGGCCGGGTGAACACGGGGCTCATGACGCTCTCGACCGCGCCCATCGCCTCGGCCGAGCGCATCGCGCTGCCGAGCCCGTTCAAGTGGCCGGTGTCGGTGGCAAACCTCAAGCGCTGCCTCATGCCCGTATACATCGACCTTGAGGGTACGGATGCGCAGCTCGTGCTCGTCAACCTCCACCTCGAGGCATATGACGACGGCGAGGGCAAGGCCGCGCAGACCGCCGCGCTCACGTCGTTCCTCGAGCAGGAATACGCCAAGGGCAACTACGTCATCGCCGGCGGCGACTTCAACCAGACCTTCCCCGGCGGGCTGGACAAGTACCCGATCAAAAACGATGATCTCTGGACACCCGGCATGCTCGACGACAGCATGCTGCCCGACGGCTGGCACTTCGCGTATGACACGTCCGTGCCGACCTGCCGCCTCGACAACCAGCCCTACGACGCCGAGAGCGAGGCCACGCAGCACTACGTCATCGACGGCTTCATCCTCTCGCCGAACGTGGAGCTGACGAGCGTGCAGACGCAGGATGATGGCTTCCGCTTCTCCGACCACAACCCCGTGCTGCTGAGCATCCGCCTGAAATAAGCACAATATTGCAAACGCCCGCTTCCAGTCGGAAGCGGGCGTTAGACTGTCAAAAAGTATTCCTTTTTGACAAAGAGGTTTGCGGCCTGACTGCAGCGCACGCGCTGTCCGCCTTTGGCTGCCAGCGCGCACGTTTGCAGGCCGAGCGGTATTTTCTCAGCCGCACATGTCGCCT
>OWIO01000092.1_pt1 | contig 74468 bp, 70 predicted proteins | sample 1733011 | NCBI WGS metagenome assembly OWIO01 (sample SAMN05065779, study PRJEB22554) | human gut metagenome | biome: ENVO:2100002; feature: ENVO:00000062; material: ENVO:00002003 | host: Homo sapiens | place: USA | reverse complement strand
TTTAAAACCGCCCGTTCTGTCTGTTCGGGTGAATCAACGCTTTGTCCTTTGGACTGGCGGAGGAAGGATTTTTTTGTTCCACCCCTTGACAAACGTGTGTAGTCCAGAGATGAGTCGAGAGTTGTTTACAGGTTCCCGTTTTGACTTATTGCGCCGTATCGGAAGGCGTGTTTTGGTTACTCTGGAGCTGACGCATCTGTTCTTGAACCTGCTCGGGCGTTACGATTTCAGCGCAAGAGACCACACGAACCACACCGGATGTCGAGGCGGCGATTTCGCAAGCAATCTTATTTTCCTGGGCTGTGAGAATGCCGATGATGTAAACAATGCCGCGGTCAACGGCAATTTTCATCTGGTTAAGTTCCACTTGTTGATTGGCAACGATACGCGTGCGGACTTTTGTGGCAATTGTCGAGTCCCCCATCCGCTCGAAAAGAGAGGCATTTTCCTGAACACTCAACTCATTGATGACTTCACGAACTCCAGTACTCTCGGCGGCGACTTTTGATGCGGTCTCTTTGGCCTGCTGACTGGAAATCTCACCAGTTAAAAGCACGCGACGGTTGTAGCACGTCACGGTGACGTGGCTATCGGTCTCTTTACCGAGCTTCTGGCTGATTTCGAAAGAAAGTTTCTTTTCCAGTAGCTTATCGTCAACCACTGTTCCGGTTGTTCTGCGATCGATAATCGTGCCGACGGCCGTCGTTGTCGCATAAGTGGCCCCGCCGATAGCCACAGCCGTACATCCGCTTAAGGCCGTTCCGGCGACAGCACATGCCAGAGCCACGCAGTAAATTGTTTTTTTCATATCCAATCCCTCGTAATGGGAATAACTCTGTGAATTCGTTGTGAAAATCTCGGTCTTGTTCACAGCACTTGACAATCGAATCGAAACCAAAGACTTCCTTTCACATGTATTTCGATGGACTTCACAGGGTTTTCAAACGTTATCCAAAGAGTTGTTCAGTTCCTAATTTTATGAAATCTCACGCTTTTCTGTGGTTTTCCACAGCTTGGACGGCCTCTGTTGTTACTACTGTCATTTTTATTTTTTCAAAATCTATTTATTAACAACAACAGAAGTGTCTTGACCGTTCCGCACGCCGAACGGAATTAACACGCTCGGGACAATCTGTTTGGTCCCCTCTAGGTGCCGAATTTGATCGTCAAAAAAGATGTGCGGGCGAAAAGCTTCTAAGACACCGGCTTTGGGCATGCCGTCGAGTAAAAAAAGCTCGGCGGCGCGCATCCCGAACGAGCGCAGTGTCGTAATCAGACGCTGCTCGCTCGGAGCACCGCGTGCTGTGACGATGGCTACACGGATATTGGGCTTGTAGTAAGGATTTCCTTGTCCGAGTTTTTCATCGAGTTCTTGAAAGCGCGCTAACTTCTTAAAGAGCTGATGTAAGGGGCCAGGCGCATGCGGCGTGGTCTTAAGACGCTGCTCAAAGCGTTCAAATCCGGCTAATCCTTCCTTTTTATAGGTTTTCTCCGATTCGTCATCGACGATGACGCCGTCAAAGTCAAACGCAATTCTCAGTTCGTTTTCGCTGTCGGTTTCTTGCTGCGAGAGTTTGATCGGAAGGACAAGACCGGCAGGCAGTCCCTGATGAATGGCGCAAATGACGTTTTCTTTATTGGCGCTTAAAAATAGGGACGCACCGTAAGCAGATAGGTACGGAAATGTCGACTGCCCGGAGGTAAAAGCACCGGCTTTAATCGGCAGGTTGTAGTACCGACACGAAGAAAAGAACCGCTGCCCTGTTTCCGGAGAATTACGGCTGATGACAATGACTTTAAAAGACTCGGGACCGTAAATCTTATTGAGCATCAATAAGCGCCGGACAAAGGGGTAAGCCACTCCGGGCTTTAACGGCTCGTCCTTGTGCTCTGTCTGATACTTCCGATACGCCTCGATGCCGGCTTCTTCAAAAAGTCGGTGCTCCTTTTCCAAATCGAACAACGCGCGAGAAGAAACGGCAACAACCAACTGCTCATTGTTCGTCGGCATGGTCTTTTCCTTTAAATGTCAATATTCGTCGCAAACAGGGCGTTTTCTTCAATAAACGCTCTTCTCGGTTCCACTTCATCGCCCATGAGCATCGAGAAGATATCATCGGCCTTACTGGCATCTTCCAACCGAACACGCAAGAGGCGACGTGTTTGCGGATTCATGGTTGTTTCGAACAACTCTTCCGAATTCATTTCGCCGAGCCCCTTGTAACGCTGCTTGCGTACGCCCGATTCGGCTTGGGCTAAAAGCCAGTGGACGGCCTCGCCGAAGTTCTTAATCGATTGCGAAGCGTCACCGCGCACAATCCGAGCGCCGTCTTGAATCAAGCCTTTTAAGACGCTCGCTGCCTGTGTCAGAACGGCATAATCCTTAGAGCGCAAGAATTCCGGTTCGATATAGGTATGGTGCGTGTTGCCGTAAATGTGGTGACTGACACAAATGTGCCAGCACTGTTTAGCGGTATTAAATTCGGCTTGCGTTGTGATTTCCGGATCACGCATTTCACCAGAAAGATCAAGGGCACTTTGACGGGCTTTTTGCTCGTCATCTAAATTGACGGAAACCCCAGAAGAAATCGCTAAAAGAGCCGCACGGTCAATCACTTGGCAAAGTCGGTCGATTGTCGCCTTGGAGTGCTCAAAGTCCGTGATGAGTTTTTCCAGTTCCGTTCCCCGGATGCTGATACCGGCGTTAAAGTCTTCTTCGGATTGATAAAGCGCCGCATCTTTAAGAGCGATATCCAAAAGATAACGCGCCATTTCATCATCGTCTTTGATGTAAATCTTCTTTTCGACGTTATTTTTATCGCGTCCGCCCGTGAAGATACCGTAAAGCGGCGGCTGTGCGATATAAACATGCCCGCCTTCAATCAGTTGCGGCATCTGCCGATAAAAGAAAGTCAGAAGAAGCGTGCGAATATGAGCACCGTCCACATCAGCATCGGTCATGAGAATGATGCGGTGGTAACGGAGCTTTTCTAACGAAAAATCATTTTTAAGTTGAGTGCCGAGAGCCAGAACCAGTGTCTTAATCTGTTCGCTATCCAAAAGCTTATCGACGGAAGCTTTTTCGACGTTCAAAATCTTGCCGCGCAGCGGAAGAATGGCCTGAAATTCCCGGTCGCGACCGGTCTTAGCCGATCCGCCGGCGCTATCGCCTTCCACGAGGAAGACTTCACTGGCCGCAGGATCTTTACTTGAGCAATCGGCGAGTTTTCCCGGTAGGCCCCCGCCGAAAATCTGTTTACGCGTAACTTCGCGTGCTTTGCGTGCGGCTTCACGAGCCCTGGCGGCACCGACAATCTTGTTGCAGATGTCTTTAGCCTGGTCGGGGTGCTCTTCAAGGTAATTAGATAGTCCTTCGCTGACAGCCGAATAAACCGCCGGTTGCACTTCGCTTGTCACTAGCTTATCTTTTGTTTGGGAGCTAAATGACGGTTGCGGAACTTTCACGGAAAGAACGCACGTTAAGCCTTCGCGCATGTCCTCGCCGGAGATCTCGAACTTATCGCTCTTTTTAAGGATGTCGTTGTTGGCGATGTAACTTTTAAAGACCTGCGTCATGGCATTTCTCAAACCCGTGACGTGCGTGCCGCCGTCGCGCTGAGGAATGTTGTTCGTGTAGGCAGCAAGCGATTCGTTGTACGAATCGTTCCACTGAAACGCCACTTCGACGTAGACGGGAATTTCCTTGGAGCTGTCTTTGGCCGACTTTTGCATGACGGTCTTTTGAATGTAAATCGGGTCCTTATGAATCGGACTACGGGTCGTATTCTTAAAAAGAACAAAAGAACGAACACCACCCTCGCTTTCCAAGCGAACGTGTTTGGCGGTTCTTTCATCCGTCAATTCGATATCAACGCCGGAATTTAGGTACGAGAGTTCTCTTAAGCGCGTCAGAAGTGTGTCGTAGTTAAATTCCGTAATCGGAATGAAGATTTCCGGGTCGGGAAGGAAATGCACTTCTGTTCCGCGTTTTGTCGTCGGTCCGAGATCTTTCATCGGAGAAATGCGGACGGGTTTGCCGGTTACCGGGTCCGGAACGGTCTCAATCTCTCGATTCACGACAAAGCCGTGTTCGAACCGCAGCGACTTGGAGCGACCGTCACGGTGCACAACAAGTTCAAGCCAGGAGGCTAAGGCATTGACGCAGGAAACACCGACGCCGTGCAAGCCGCCCGAAATTTTGTATCCGTTGTCGTCAAATTTACCGCCGGCATGCAGTTCCGTCAGAGCAATTTCAGCTGCCGACCGTTTCGGATTATGTTTGTCATCGAATTTAACGGCTGTCGGAATGCCGCGTCCGTCATCGATGACGCTCACGGAATTATCGATATGAATGGTGACGAAGATGTTTTTGGCATATCCGGCCATCGCTTCGTCAATGGAGTTATCGACAACCTCATAAACAAGATGGTGTAGTCCCGAGCCGTCGGATGTGTCGCCGATGTACATGCCCGGGCGTTTACGCACGGCCTCCAAGCCTTCCAAAATTTTGATGTTCGTTTCGTTATAACTGGAAGAATCTTCCGTTGTTTTCTTGTCTGTATCGCCCATTTTTCTGACGAGTTTTCCCTAAGAAATCAAAAAGTTCGAACTATATAGGATTTCAACGCCAACGAAGACGAGGCTGTTTTCGTTGGCGCTTAAAGATGTTAAAAAAACTCCGGAGACGCACTAGATACGCATCGGCATCAGAACGTAGCGGAACTGTTCGCTCTCAGGCATCGTCAGGAGCGTGGCGGCCTGCGAGGTCGAGAACGAGAACCGAACGTCGGAGTTTCTCAGATTGCAAAGAACATCAAGTAGATAGGTCACGTTAAACCCTAAGTCAAGATCTTCGCCCGTGTAATCAATATCGATGTTTTCAACGGCCTCTTCCATATCCGAGTTAATACTTTGAATCTGCAGATGCCCTTGCGTGACAAGCCAGCGCAGGCCTTTGAATTTTTCATTGGCCAGAATAGCGGCACGACGCAACGCGCCGATGAGTTTTTCTCGATTCACCAAGAACATTTTGTCGTTATTGGTCGGAATGACACGGGTGTAATCGGGGAATTTTCCGTCGATTAACTTCGCAAGAAATTCGATATCGCCGAATGTAAATCGTGCCTGGTCTTTACCGATTTCCACGTTCACGGGTTCATCGGTTTCAGGCAGTAGCTTCATCAATTGCAACACGGCTTTGCGCGGCAAAATGGCATTGAAGGGATCGTCGATGTTGATTTCGCAATTGGCATCGCAACAGGCCAAGCGATGTCCGTCCGTTGCAACCGTGCGCACTTTGTCTTTTTCTACAACGAGCAAAAGTCCGTTGAGGTAGTAGCGGATGTCTTGCTGGGCCATGGCAAAGTGAACCATCTGGAACAGGTACTTCAAGGCCGAGGCCGGAAGCGAAAATATGCGTCCTTCGGTAATAGCCGGCAACGACGGGTATTCGTCGGCATTGAGCTGAGCTAAGGTAAAGCGACTGGTATCGGCAAGAAGAAGGACTTTCTTTCCTTCCGTTTCCACAGATAAATTCTTGTCCGATTTCGGCAGTGCATTGAGAATGGAAATGAATTTAGCTGCCGGAATCGTGGCCTTTAACTGATCGGGACCGACACCGATGGCAGCATGAGTCTTAATCTGGATATCCAAATCCGTTGTCGTAAAAGTCAGCTCCTGACCGTCCTTTTCAACCAAAATATTGCTCAAAATCGGAAGTGTCTGGCGACCCTCGATAATTCCCCCGACGATAGATAACGGTTTGAGAAGTGCCTCTCGCCCGCACTCAATAAATTGCATAGAAAGTCTCCAGTTGACAGCCGACCATGTAGAGCACCGACTTTGTCTGCGTTTGAACGGTATCCTTTTCCGGTTGCACGGTTTGTTTTATGCAACGGAAATACTATCTCGCATTTTACAACGGGAAACCGCGAAATAAGACGTCTGAGAGGCGTTTTTTCAGGCCTCGCAAGCATCGAGAAAACAAGCCAACCGTCTGTTCCGGAGGCAAAAAACGGCGACCTAACTCTTAATGCGCTGTTCGAGCAAATGTAGGTCGTTGCGAAGCTGCTTATCGGTCGAGCGCGAAGAGGAAATTTTTCGGCAGGCATAAAGGACCGTCGTGTGGTCTTTTCCACCGAACATAACCCCGATTTCCGGCAAACTTTTTTGCGTCAGTTCTTTTGCCAGGTACATGGCGACTTGCCGGGCATGTGAGACGGCCGATGTCCGTTTTTTTGAAAGTAAATCAGCGGTTTTAATCTTAAAGTAGTCGCTAACTGCTTCCTGAATCGTCTCGATTGTGACCGGTACGGAACTCGAACGGAAAACGTTGCGTAGCGCTTCGGAAACCGTTTGCAGCGTGACGGGAACCTTATGAAAATGTGTGTACGCCAAAATCTGCTGAACGGCTCCCTCTAGTTCTCGGACATTGCTACGCAAGCGTTTGGCAATCTCTTCGGCAACGTCTTCGGGCATAGAAAGCCCCGAACGCTCTGATTTATTGAGGAGAATCTGGACACGCATCTCCAGCTCCGGGGGCTCGACCTCAACGGTAATTCCTTGCGTAATGCGACTTAAGAGCCGTTCCTGCAGTTCTTTTAGGTCGCGCGGAAACGTATCGCTTGTCATGACGATTTGTTTGCCGTGCGGAACCATATGTTCAAAGACCTGGAAGAAACTGGCCTGTGTGCCCTTGCGGTTTGCAAAGCCCTGGATATCGTCAATCAGAAGCATATCGAGATTCTGATAACGGTTTTCAAAGTCGCGCAGTGCTTGGAAATACCGATTCGGGTCAGCATTCATCAGGCGCATGACGCCGGTAAATTCCTCGAGATACTGTTGTGCAGAAATACACAGAACGCGGCGTGCCGGGTTGTTTTTCAGAAATTGGTGACCGATGGCATGCATCAGGTGTGTCTTCCCGAGACCGACGCCGCCGTAAATAATGAGCGGGTTGTAGATGGGTTTTCCCGAACTATTGGCCACCTGCAAAGCAGCCGCAAAAGCCATTTGGTTGGCCTTGCCTTGCACAAAGTTTTCAAAGGTTAAATCCGGCAGAAGCCCGGACTTAATCTGCGCCGACGGGCTCAAGGGTTTGTCGACGTTTTCAGAAGCCGGGGCAACCGGCAAACTGACGGCCGGGGTCTGAGAAACGCACCAAGTTAGTGCAATGTGGCGACCGGCGACACGGTTGACAATTTCGGATAGTTTTTGCGAATAAGCCGTTTTCAATGCAGAAAGTTTTGCCGCCGACGAAGCAAAAATCTTTAACTTGTCATCTGAAAGAACACTGTCATCGACCGTCAGATCGGCGAACCAGGTATGAAAAAGCTCCGGAGAGAACTCCGTTTTAAGTTCATCGAGACACTGTGACCAAAATTCAGAAGCCATGATAAGAAATCGACAGAAAAACAAGCGGGCGCATGCAAAACGCTGCACCTAAGTATCAAAAAAAGGTGATGTTCAATGGCGGGATTTTATAGGGGAGAAAAAAAGTTATCCACAGGGTACGATGTTGAAAAATATTACAATTTCGGCATCAGACACAATTCATTGTGATGAAAATACGAAGGGCTCACTAAATCTTGGGATGAGAAAAAACAACGCGACTCAGGAAAGCCCCGAGGTCATTTCGATTTTAAAAAATCGTCCTGTACGGATTGACAAATAAGGGTCTAATTGAGTGTAATATTGCGCTTTTCGCGGGGGTGACGCCCGAAAAGTGCGCGTCAACACGCGGGGGCCTCTTTGTCCCCTGCTCCGAAAGAAGAATTTTGCGACACTGGGAGAATCCGTTTTCTCAGCGTCGTTTTGTGTCGTTTTTATCTATCAGGAAGTAAATATATTATGGCTACCAAGCGTACATATCAGCCCTCCAAGGTCAAGCGTGCTCGTACGCACGGCTTTTTGGTCCGTTCCCGCACTCGCGGCGGACGTCTCGTTCTTGCCCGTCGTCGTGCGAAGGGTCGTCACAAGTTGGCACTCTGATGCACTAAGAAGTTGATGCCGGATGCGCAGGACATGCTTGATAACGGGAAAAAGGTCAGACTCCGTTTCCCGCGGTCGGCGCGGATTCTTCGGTCGGAAGACTTCGGTCGAGTGATCCGGTTATCAGCAACGCAGCTAAGTTTTCGTCGGGAGGCAGTCTTCGTTCGAACACGGATAACTAAGCAAATCGGGAAGGTGCGAATCGGGCTTACGGTCGGTAAGCACCACGTGCCCCGTGCGGTAGATCGGGTGCTTTCAAAACGCATTATGCGAGAGTGCATCCGCCCTGCCCTGCCGCTACTTCAAGAGCAGTGCTTAGAGAAAAATCTGGGTTTGGACGTTGTGTTTCGGATTTGCGAAACGTTTCGTCGGGAAAGTGCTCGAACAGGAACGGCCGACTATAAGAATCGAATCAGACGCGCAACGACGGCATGTGTTGACGGACTCATAAAGAGGATGCAATCGGTTTGCGGACAAGAGTCATGATGGCAAAGGTCTTGATTGCTTTTGTAAGACTCTACCAACTGACATTTTCCAGTTGGGTCGGTTGGCAGTGCCGGTTTATTCCGACTTGCTCGAACTACGCTATCGAGGCATTTGAGCGATTCGGGGCGTTAAAGGGACTTTGGCTTACGGTTATGCGACTCGGTCGTTGTCATCCTTTAGGCGGACGCGGTCTTGATCCGGTACCGGAACGGTTCGAATGGTTTCCTTGGCGGCATTCAGGCAATATTCGCAACTGATTGAAGACTTTAACGGGTCGAAAACAGTGGCTTTTAACACTAGATAATTGGATCGAGTATGGGAAGCGATTTTCAGCGGACTATTCTTTGGGTGGTTCTTGCAGCTGCCTGCTTTATGCTCTATGACAACTGGCAGGTATATAACGGAAAGCCGTCTATGTTCGGATCTGAACCGGTCGCAGAACAGACTGCTGACGGCAAGTCGGTCGCTTCCCCGGATGCGATTGCCAATCAAACCGTTGCCGATGCAGTGGCAAGCGGTGTGATTCAGACAAGTCGCCCGATTGAGGTAACTAACGACTTATTTAAGTTGTGTTTTGACGAGAACGGCGCAGTTATTACACGAGCTGAGTTACTCAAGGAACGTCAGGAAGCCGATTGGACGGAAGTCGGTTTAATCGGAAAGGTTCTCGGCAATAAGGCGCCGGAACTGAAAAACATTGTTCTGTTTGATGTCTCTCCGTCGCGTGCCTACGTGGCACAGACCGGTTTGATTGGCGGCAATTTCCCCAACCACAAGACCCTGTTTAAGTATTCCGGAACTCAGGAAGGAAGCAAGGTTATCGGTGAAGGGAAAAATAAAAAGACCGTGGCGACAAAGACCGTTGTCTTTACGGCTCGGACCGGCGACGTGGCGGTCGAAAAGAGTTTTGAACTCATAGAAGGTCATTATGGCATTAACGTCTCGCACAAGATTATCAACAACGGGGATACGCAGATTACCCCGTCCGTTTACTATCAGTTAACGCGTGATGACGGCAAGCCTGATGGTGAAAGCTCCATGTACTACACGTACACGGGACCGGCTGTTTACACCAACGAGACAAAATTCAAGAAGATTGCCTTTGACGATATTGAGGACAAACCCGATACCGTTGCGCGTGAAAACGACGGCTGGATTGCGATGATTCAGCACTACTTTGTCAGTGCCTGGGCCGATGCTCCGGGTGCGAAAAAGACCGAGCATGAGTTTTATACGCGTAAGCTCGATAAGAACTTATATGCCGTCGGGTCGATTGTTCGTATCGGATCGATTGCGCCGAAGTCCTGGACCACGACCGATGCAGTTCTTTACGTCGGACCGCAAGATCAGACGCGTCTAGCTCAGATTGCAACCGGTTTGGACCTTGTTGTTGACTACGGTTGGTTGACGATGCTTGCTAAGCCGATTTACTCGGTTCTGAAGGCTCTGTACGATGCCGTCGGCAACTGGGGTTGGGCCATTGTCCTCCTAACGTGCTTAGTCAAACTCATTTTGTATCCGATCAGTGCGGCCGGTTACAAGTCCATGGCGCGCATGAAGGAAGTCACACCCCGCATGAAGGCCTTGCAGCAGCAGTACGGCAAGGATAAGCAACGCCTGCAGCAAGCCATGATGGAGCTATACAAGAAGGAAAAAATCAATCCTGTCGGCGGGTGCTTGCCGATTGTGTTGCAAATCCCCGTGTTCTTGGCTCTGTATTGGGTGCTTTTAGCCAGTGTGGAATTGCGCGGATCGGAATGGATTTTGTGGGTCAACGACCTGGCAATGCCCGATAGTTGGCTTGTCCTTCCGGCCATCATGATGGTTACGATGATTCTTCAGATGCTTCTGAATCCTGCACCGATGGATCCGATGCAAAAGAAAATCATGTACATCATGCCGATTGTCTTCGGTGTCATGTTCTTCTTCTTTGCTTCCGGACTGGTGCTGTATTGGTTGACCAATAACGTTCTTTCCATTGCTCAGCAGTGGTACGTCAATCGTCAGATTGCCACAGAACGCGCACGGCGCCTGGCCGCGGCCAATGAAAAGGAAATCATCCCGGAAAGGGCCAAAGAATCTAAAGCGAAGAAATAAGCAGTTTCTTAAACAAAGCCAAACCCCATTGGGACACCGATTGTGAACTCTACCCCAAAAAGTAGACCGTTTTAGTTTTCAATTTTGGGTTATTTGACGACGATATTCTATCGGAGTCAGATAGCCCAATTCCCAATTTCTTTTGAATTCGTTCCTCGTTGTAGTACTTGACATATTCCATCACAAAAGTTGAGGCATCATCAAAACTTAAGTCCCAACGAGCTTTGTTATATCGAGGATAAAACCATTCGCATTTCATCGTACCGTTAAAGCTTTCAATCACAGCATTATCCAAGCAGTTGCCCTTACGAGAAAGGCTCTGTGTGAACCCCAACTTTTTGAGTTTATGACTAAAAACAGGGTTCGTGTACAGATACCCTTGATCTGTATGGAACACCCCTTGAGTGAGCGACGCGCGTAGTTGCTCAAGTGTTCTCATCGCCAAGTCCATGTTCTGCGATTTGGACGTCGCACAGGCCACAATTTCCCCTGTACACAGATCCTTAACCAACGAAACGTAACACCATGATCCGTCTTTAAGCGGCAGGTACGTAACATCGCTCACCAGCTTTTCTCCAGGCCGTTGCGCTTGGAAGTCTCGGTTCAGAACATTGCCCGGTAGCGTACGCTGTTTGACTTCGGCCTGAGAGCAAAAATAATTACGTTTTTTCCGAATCACGGCATGGAGCCCGAATTTTGACATAAGCCTGGCCACGCGCTTGTGATTGACATTTTCTCCTTGTCTCCTGATCTCATGGGTGACACGATCAATGCCGTACGTGTAACGATGTTTCTCTTGGATTTTCTTAATTTTCTTTCCCAATTTTTCATCGTCTAAGCGCCGCTGACAAGGATTGTTCTGTTGCGCCCTTTGCTTATATACGGTGCTACGATTCACGCCTAAGAGACGACACGCCGTACGTAAGCTAACCGTGCCTGAAGCCGCTTTCTTTGCTGCCTGTATTCTTTTTTTTTGAGCTCGTCCGGATCGCTTTCTTCCAATACTTCCAGCAATGCGATATTGACCTCCAGCAAGTCACGCATCTCCCGACATTCTTTCTTGCTGAGCGGTTGCTTGTCCTGCTGCTGTATGCGCTGTTGTAGTTTGGCTTTTTGTTCTTGCAATCTTTTCATGGCATTCCTCCCCCTGGGAAGGATAACTATGCCATGCTTTAAATAGTTTTTGACTCCCCTTGCTATGGTTGAACTTCTTAGACCGTATTTGATTGCCAGTTGTTTGTAGCCATATTTACTTTGTAAGTATTCGGTGACTGCTGCAAAAAGCACTTGTGGATTCGTTTTTTGTGCCTTGGAATTGACCCACGAGGTCTCATCGCCGGAGCGATATAACAGTGAGTATGTTTTAATTGTGCTTTCGTTGAGTCCAAGTATTTTCGCTACTGCACAATAGCCGAAGCCTTGCTGAAAAAGATCTAAGACTTTTTCTTTGATTTTCCTTGGCAAGCTTTTGCCTTGCATAAAAAATTCCCCCATCTAGTAGATACTGGTCTACTAAACGGGGGTGTGTTCATTGCCTGATGGGGTTTTTGTTTCACTACTACTCCGTGCGATGACGATTGCGGCGCGCCATCAACACAGGAATAGGCCAAAGCCACGTGCTGATAAACCAAAGGAAGAACCAGCGGAGATTTAACGAGCAACGGTTGCTATTTTGACTGAGAAAGAAAACACTGACTGCACCGACCACAATCCATAAGAGTAGCCCGCCGTACACGGCGACTCGCGCGTTGTAGGTATCGCCGCAAAAACTGGCGAGGAAAGCACTGAGCGGCACGGAGACGACGACGGCAAGGCAGACACCGGCCAAAGGCGCTCCGAGAAAAGAGGGTTTTTGGTTCAGAGACATAATGGCAACTTCTCACTTAAGGTCAGCCTTTTGGCGGGTAAAATCGCGGTAAATCAACAAGGAAGCTCACATGTTACAGAAAACGGAACCGATTACAGCCAGAGCCAGTGCCGCCGGTCGCGGAGGCATCGGGATTGTTCGTCTTTCCGGTCAACCAGGCGATGTTCTCGGCATTGCCAAGAGAATGCTTCCGAATCTGACATTGCGCCCTCGTCATGCGCACTTATCGAGTTTAACGGAATCTTCCGGCGAGGTCATCGATCAGACCATCATCCTTTACTTCCCTGCTCCGCATTCGTACACGGGAGAGGCGGTCCTTGAGTTTCAGTCCCATGGCGGACAAGTTGTAATCGAGCGCATCATCCACCGCATTCTTGAGGCCGGAGAGGCCTACGGTGTGCGCCTTGCACGCCCCGGAGAATTTACCGAACGAGCCTTTTTAAACGGAAGAATGGATTTATCTCAGGCAGAGGCCGTCGCAGACCTAATCGATGCCGGAAGCGTTGCATCGGCTCGTGCTGCTGCTCGTTCCTTACAAGGCGCGTTTTCTCAAAAGATAAAAAAGCTCAACGAAGACCTACTATCTTTAAGAACGTATGTTGAAGCGACGCTTGATTTTCCCGAGGAAGAAATCGATTTCATCGAACAAGGACACATTCGGGAGCGTGTGGCGGCGCTTTTGGATGAATTGGAACAAATCCACCAACGCGCCATGCGCGGAAAGACGTTACGCGACGGATTAAGCGTCGTTCTTGTCGGAGAGCCGAATGTCGGAAAGAGCTCACTGATGAACGCCTTGGCAGGAGAGGACATCTCCATTGTGACGGATGTGGCCGGAACAACACGCGACAAGATTGAGTGCGAAGTGACGCTAGACGGGCTACTCGTCAAGATTACCGATACGGCCGGTCTACGCGACACGCAAGACGTTGTTGAGGCAATCGGTGTCGATCGAGCCAAAAAGGCCGTTGAAAATGCGGATGTTGTTTTGATTCTTAAAGACGCAAGGGAAACCGAAACCGAGCAAAATCCGATGGAGTTTTTAAAGGGCCACCTAAGACAAGGCGTTGATTTTATTAGTGTTTTTAACAAAATCGACCTAAATCCTAATCAAAAAGACCGTGAAGCCGGAGCTTTTTATATCTCGGCCAAGACAGGGCAAGGGCTCGATAAATTGGTCGCGAAGCTTAAGTCTCTTGCCGGAGCGGAAAGTGACGAAGGCGATTTCTTGGCGAGAACCAGACATCTTGAATGCCTTGCGCGTGCCAAGCAAAGTCTAGAGAAGGTTTCAGACGGGCTTCATGATATGAACCTGGAGATTGTTGCTGAAGAGATGCGTCTTTCCGGTATCGCTCTGGGCGAAATTGTCGGACAAACCCTACCCGATGACCTCCTGGGAAAAATTTTCTCGAGCTTTTGCATCGGTAAGTAATCTGCGTAAAATAAGGCGACAACCCCCTACGCTTATTACAATACGAGCATCGCGGTTAATAATTCGTTGTTTCACGTGAAACATACAATGCAGAACTCCAACTTTTACGATGTTATTGTTATCGGCTGCGGTCATGCCGGTGCCGAGGCGTGCCTGGCGGCTGCCCGAATGGGTGCCAAGACGCTGTTAGTGACACACAATATTGAAACTATCGGCGAATTGTCCTGCAATCCGTCTATCGGCGGTATCGGGAAAGGACATCTGGTAAAAGAACTGGATGCTATGGGCGGCGCAATGGGAGCTGTCACCGATGCAGCCGGAATCCAATTTCGTATTCTGAATGCATCCAAAGGTCCAGCGGTTCGCGCCACACGCGCCCAGATTGACCGCACCCTTTATAAGACCGCAATGCGAGAGCGCATTGAGAATCAAGAAAACCTTTGGGTGATTCAGCAAGCCGTTGACGATGTCTTAGTTGAGAATAACCGCACTGTCGGCATACGCACGAAAATCGGCCTGGAATTTAGGTCGAAAGCCGTTGTGTTATGTGCCGGGACATTTTTAAACGGTTTGGTACATGTCGGACTATCGCACTACTCCGCAGGTCGTGTCTCCGAGACCCCGAGCCTTCGTCTTGCCGAACGCCTTGCGGACTTAGGAATGCCTCGCGGGCGATTAAAGACAGGAACACCTGCCCGAATCGACGGCCGTACTATTGATTTTTCTAAGTGTGAGAAACAGCCGGGTGATTTAGATCCGATTCCGTCTTTTTCTCTCATGGAACCGGGAATCGCACATCCTGATCAACTGCCGTGTTGGATTACGCATACCAATAAACGTATGCATGAAATCATCATGGTAAATTTAGATCGCTCGCCTCTGTATGCCGGCGTGATTGAGGGAATCGGACCTCGGTACTGTCCGTCTATTGAAGACAAAATTCATCGCTTTAAAGATAAGGATTCGCATCAAATCTTTTTAGAGCCCGAGGGATTGTCGACACACCTCTTTTATCCGAACGGGATTTCGACGTCACTTCCTTACGATGTGCAAATCGAAATGGTCCATTGTGTTCCGGGTCTGGAGCATGCACACCTTGTGCGTCCGGGCTATGCAATTGAATACGATTACTACGATCCAAGAGGTCTGAAGCGTACCTTTGAAACGAAACTCATTGAAAACCTCTTTTTTGCGGGGCAAATTAACGGTACAACAGGCTATGAAGAAGCAGCGGCTCAAGGGCTTCTTGCCGGCGCCAATGCAGCAGCTAAAGCGTTAGACCGTGAGCCCTGGGAGCCGCTTCGCAGCGAGAGCTACCTCGGAGTTCTTGTCGATGACCTGACAACACGCGGTGTAACGGAACCGTATCGGATGTTTACGAGTCGTGCCGAATATCGCCTATGCCTTCGTGAGGACAACGCCGATGAACGTTTGTGTCCTAAAGCACATGAAATGGGGCTTTTAAGCGAAGAAAAGTGGGAGCGCTACCAAAGAAAGCACGAGGCTGTCGAGCGAGAACTCGAAAGACTGCGTTCGACATGGGTTACGCCTTCGGGGCTTATGCCCGGTGAAGCCGAGCGTGTTCTCGGGACAACAATAGACCGGGAGTATTCGCTCGCAGCCCTTTTAGCGCGTCCTAAGGTAAGCTACAAGGATGTTGCGTCGCTTAAAAAGGTTACGGGAGAGAATGTTTCACGTGAAACATTGACTCGTGACGATGAGATTGAGCAGATTGAAATCTTACTTAAGTACCAGGGATACATTAATCGGCAGAAGGAAGAGGTTCAAAAGGCCATTGTTCATGAAAAGACGCCGCTTCCGAAGGATATGGATTACGATGCCGTTGACGGTCTTTCTTTTGAAGTGCGTCAGCGATTAAAGGAGGTTCGTCCCGAGACTCTCGGTCAGGCAGGTCGCATTTCCGGCGTTACGCCTGCTGCAATCTCACTCCTGATGGTTCACTTAAAGCGGATGCGTTGGGGAAAAGAGAAATGACACTCAATGTTCAATCCGTTCTTGCTGGGGCTCGAGAGCTCGGGCTGTCGCTTTCGGAGCAACAAGGCGAGCGGCTTGTCTCTTTCGGTAAGCTTCTCATGCAATGGAACAAAGTTTATAACTTAACGCGCATTGAGTCGGAAGAGGCGGTTTTGAACTTACATATCTTGGACTCGCTTGCCTTTGTTGCTGCGATTGCAAAGAGACACCTGTCAACCGTTCTTGATATCGGAAGCGGAGGGGGATTGCCTGCTATCCCTCTTTCCGTTGTTCGCCCAGACGTGCAGGTCACAATGGTAGACTCGGTACAGAAAAAGACGGTCTTTTTGCAGCAGGCTATTTTGAAGTTAGGTCTTACTAATGCGCGCGTGGTGCATAGTCGCATCGAGGACTTTCCGAACGAACGATTTCACGCCGTCACGTGCCGCGCTTTTGCGACACTTTCAAAGACGGTTTCGTTGACGCGTCGCCTTCTTGATGATGACGGGGTCTGGCTGTTGATGAAGGGAAAAGATCCGGTTGGAGAAATCGAGGCGCTTGATTCGGACATTTGCGTTGAGGAAAATCGAAAATTAAGCGTTCCCGGGACCGATTTGGTCCGCTGTTTAATTGTGCTTCGAGTGAATCGTACTAGGGAAATTAGTGTTTGAGGTGAAATAAATACGGTTGTTTTGGCTGAAACTCATAAAAAACACTTAAAAATCAATGAGTTACAAGGCTAAAAAATCAGCAAAAAACAAGGGAAAAACATGTGGGGACCTGAAACGATAAGTTTTTATACGACACTTCTTATGGTGTTTTCCTCTTTCATGCCGGCTATCAATCCGTTCGGCGGTTCGATGCTGTTCTTGTCTATGACAAACGGCATCAGTCACGAGGAACGCGCCAAATTGGCTCGGCGGATTGCGATTTATTCACTCGCCGTTCTTTTGGTGAGTCTTTATGCCGGAAATCTGATTTTGAATTTTTTCGGCATCTCGATTGACGTTTTGCGTGTCGCAGGCGGAATCGTTTTATTTAGTACCGGATGGACAGTCTTACATGAGGGGGATGCCGACGGCACGACGGTTTCCAAAGAAATGACGGTACGACACGTGTATTCGGAAATGGCTTTTTATCCGTTTACGCTTCCGATTACAACCGGTCCGGGTTCGATTTCCGTTGCGGTCGCCTTAGGCGCTACTCCGATGCACGGTGTGGCCGGCGTCGCTGGGTGCCTTGGGGGCATCGTCTTAAATTGCTTAGTCATTTGGTTTTGTTATAGCAACAGCGATCGAGTGACTCGCATGCTCGGGGCTGTCGGTGCGAATGCCCTGACGCGTATTTTTGCGTTCATTTTGATTTGTATCGGCGTTTCGGTGTTTTGGACAGGTTTCAGCGGTTTATGGTCAAGCATGCCGCACTAGATAGAGAGGAAGAGATGGCGAAGATTTTTTGCATTGCCAATCAAAAGGGAGGCGTCGGTAAGACAACGACCACAGTCAATCTTGCGGCGGCACTGGCTAAGTACGGCCAGAAAGTGCTCCTGGTGGACTTAGATCCTCAGGGAAACGCCACCATGGGCTCCGGAATTGAAAAAAGCGAGTGTGAGACATCCGTTTACGAGGTTTTAATCGGTAAGGCCGGAGCCAGAAAGGCCATCGTTCGGGCCGAGCAAAGCGGTTACGATGTCCTGCCTTCGAATCGGGAGCTATCTGCGGCGGAAATCGAACTTATGGAGTTTGATAACCCCGACGAGCAGCTTAAAAAGGCGATTGACCCGGTTCAAAAGGATTACGACTTCATTTTGATTGACTGCCCGCCGTCACTTTCCATTGTTACGGTCAATGCCTTTTGTGCGGCAATCGGTGTAGTTATCCCGATGCAGTGCGAGTATTTCGCGCTCGAAGGCTTGAGCGATTTAGTCAATACAATCAAGCGGGTACGGTACAACAAAAACGATGACTTGCGGCTCATCGGCCTGTTGCGTGTGATGTATGACCCGAGATTGACGCTACAACAACAAGTTAGTGAGCAACTGAAGGAAAACTTCGGAGATCGCGTGTTCGATACGGTAATCCCGCGCAATGTTCGTCTGGCCGAAGCGCCGTCTTTCGGGCTTCCCGGAATTATTTTCGAGCCTTCGAGCCGAGGGGCTAAGGCCTATATGGAGTTCGGAAAGGAAGTTCTTTCCAGAGCAGGAATTCGCAGTGCACGCAGGAAAAAGGAGAAATAAATGGTCGCGAAAAAACAAAAAAGAGGTCTCGGACGCGGGCTCAAGTCTCTTTTAGGAGATGATGTTCCTGCCGTTGCAACCGCCAAAGACGTCATTACCGATATTGATATCGACAAGCTTGTGGCCGGCACATATCAGCCCCGTAGTCGCATGGAAATGGAGCGCTTAAAGGAGCTAGCTGACTCAATCCGCGAGCAGGGCGTCATTAACCCGATTGTCGTGCGACCGATGAAGGGCGGAAAGTACGAAATCATTGCCGGTGAACGGCGCTTCCGGGCCTCGAAACTTGCCGATAGAAAGACCGTTCCTGCCATTGTGCGTCGCGTGCAGGATAAGGATGCTTTGGCGATGGCGCTCATCGAGAACATGCAGCGAGAAGACTTAAATGCCATGGAAGAAGCGCTCGGAATTAAGCGCCTTATCGATGAGTTCGGCTATACCCATGAGCAAGCAGCCCAGGCTATCGGCAGAAGTCGCCCGGCTACCAGTAATCTCTTGCGGCTCTTGTCGCTGGCCAAACCCGTGCAGCGCATGTTGATGGACGCAAAACTCGAGATGGGGCATGCCAGGGCGCTTTTACCGCTTTCGGGAGCCGAACAGATTCAGTTAGCCAACCAAATTGTGGCCAAGTCGTTAAGTGTGCGTGAAGCCGAGCGTCTTTCGGAAAAACACAAAGAAGAAAAGACGGCTCGACCTGCGAAGAGGTTCCCGAAAAAGACGCGGGACGACCAAATTTTGGAAGAAAAGTTATCCGAGGCACTCGGGGCACCCGTGCAACTGGTTGTCGGAAGACGCGGAAAAGGTCAGATTGTCGTGAACTTTGCCGATTTGGACGATTTGGACGCCATTGTGGCCAAAATTTGCCCGGCCGACTAGTTCGTTCGGCATACTCGGATAGTTCTTTTGGACAGGCTTTTCTAGTTAGCAGGCAGGTTGTTAAAGTTGACCTAACTTCTTACAATGTGGTCAATTTTTATAAGAAGAGGATGAAGTGAATCGGCAACTACTGATTCGCGTGATTCTCTGGCAGATTGCTCTTGTTGTATTAGGAGCAATCGGTGCCGGCGTGTTTTTCGGCATGACTGCAGCCCTTTCCTGCGCAGCAGGTGGGCTGTGTGTTTTCGTTCCGAATGCCTTTTTTGCCCTATACCTGATTGCGTTGCAGTCAGGAGGCGCAAGTGCCAATCCGTCCGTCCTTCTTATTTTTGAATTTATAAAGTTGGCAATTGTGTGTTTGCTGTTTTTTCTCGTTGCCAAGTTTTATCCGGCTTTGAATTGGCCTGCAATGCTTTTTGGAATCGTTGTGGGCGCATTAAGCAACTTGGCTTTACTGATCGGAAAACAGCGAGACTGAGGAATTAGCTTGTATGGCGAGCGATGCTTTGACTTCGACCGGGTACATGTTGCATCACCTGCAACATAACGCATCCGTAATGAAACAGTCGATTGTGGACTTTTCCGTCCTCAATTACGACACGATTTTCTTCTCGATTTTGATCCTTATCGTGAGCCTTTGGCTCCTTCGGAAAGCGGCTTCGCATGCGACAAGCGGCGTTCCGGGAAAGTTCCAGTGTGCCGTCGAGATGCTCGTTGACATGGTCGAAGAGCAAAGTAAAGCGATTGTGCACGGAGACCGGACGTTTATTGCCCCCGTGGCGCTGACGGTTTTCGTCTGGGTCACGCTGATGAATGCCGTCGACCTGATTCCGGTCGATTTGCTACCGTGGATTGCCGGCTTCTTCGGGATTCATTACTTGCGTCCTTTGCCGACGGCAGACTTAAATGCCACGATGGGTATTTCCATCAGCGTTTTGTTGCTGTGCATTTATTACGGACTTAAAGTCAAGGGCTTCGGCGGATTTACTCGGAGTCTTTTTGTTGCACCTTTCGGAAATCATTTTCTCCTCTGGCCGTTCAATTTTGCCTTAAATATCATCGAATACGTCGCCAAAACCGTTTCATTGGGTATGCGACTGTTCGGTAATATGTATGCTGGCGAACTGCTCTTTTTCCTGATTGCTCTGCTCGGGGGATTTGCCTTTTCTTTCGGCTTTCTCGGCGGGTCGCTTTCCATTATCGGACAAGTGTTTGCCGGGCTTTGCTGGTGGATTTTTCACATTTTGATTGTTTTACTGCAGGCGTTCATCATGATGATGCTGACCTTGGTTTACATCGGGCAGGCGCATGACGATCACTGATTTTTTACTTCCTATACGGAAACTTTAAGGAGTATGCAATGACCAACGTTGCAATGGTTGCTTTGGCCTGTGGCCTGATTATCGGTTTTGGTGCTTGCGGTGCCTGCTTGGGTATCGGCATCATGGGCTCTCGCTATCTTGAGAGCGCGGCGCGTCAGCCGGAACTGATGAATGCGCTTCAGACGAAGATGTTCCTTTTAGCCGGCCTGATCGATGCGGCCTTCTTAATTGGCGTTGGCGTGGCCATGATGTTTGCGTTCGCGAACCCGTTCGTCGGCTGATTCCAAAAAATTCATCCATGACGATATTTGATGTTGCTCGAATTTGAAAAGAGCAACGCAAATACAGCGGGGTTCTGATAATGAACATTAATGCCACTTTGTTTGTACAGATGGTGGTGTTCTTCATCGGCTGCTACATTACGATGAAGTACATCTGGCCGCCGTTACTCAAAGCCATCGAAGGTCGCCAGCAGAAAATTGCGGCCGGATTGGCTGCGGCTGAAAAGGGCAACAATGCTTTAAATGAAGCGCAAGCCAAGGGTAAAGAAATCGAGGCTCTGGCGCGTGCTCGTGCATCGGTCATCGTGTCCGACGGCGAAAAGCGCGGAGCGAAGATTGTCGAAGACGCCAAGGCACAAGCTAAGGTCGAAGCAGATCGCATCATTGCCGATGCTAAGGCCGAGGCAGCCCAGGAAATGGATCGCGTTCGCGAGCAGTTGCGCGCCGACGTGGCAACCTTAGCGGTTGCCGGTGCCGAGAAGATTCTCGAGCGCGAGATTGATGCGAAAGCACATGCGAAGTTGTTAGATCAACTGAAGGCGAAACTTTAATTATGGCGGAACTTTCAACGATTGCTCGTCCGTATGCCCAGGGGCTTTGGAAGGCACTTGGGGACAATCCCGATGCCTCGGCAGTTCAGACGGTTTCCGAAGGCTTAGAGGCGGTTGCGCAAGCGGTTCTCAGCCCGGAGGTTTCGGCTCTTATCAGCGATCCGAAGTTGACCAAAGAAGAGCTTTTCGAAGCTCTGAAAAAATCTCTCGGTCGCGGCGTTCCCAAGGAGCTTGAAGGCCTTTTGCTGGCGGTTATCGAAAACGGACGCATCCCTGTTCTCGGGGAAATTTCTCGTCAATTCAAAGATCTTGTCAATGCCTCTTCGGGCATCGCCGAGATCCAGATTGAAAGCGCGTTCAAAATGACCAAGACGCAGGTCGACCAACTCGTTAAAAGTTTAGGCAAGAAGTTTCCCGGCGTGAAACTGAATCCGACGGTGACGGTCAATTCGGATTTAATCGGCGGCGTGTGTATTCGCGTCGGCGATCAGATTCTCGATGAGTCCGTGCGTGCGCGTCTCAGTCAGATGCGCTCGGCCCTTACAGCGTAAATTCCGGAGTTCAAAAAAATGCAACTCAATCCTAGCGAAATCAGTGAACTGCTTAAGAAACGCATTGAAGATCTTGGCGTTTCAACTGATCTTCGTACACAAGGCACCGTTGTGACGGTGACCGACGGCATTTGCCGAGTTCACGGCCTTCAGGACGTGATGCAGGGCGAAATGCTGGAATTCCCCCAGAACACTTATGGTCTGGCTCTTAACCTTGAAAGAGACTCCGTGGGCGCCGTGATTCTCGGTAGCTACGAGCACATTCGTGAAGGCGATACGGTCAAGACGACCGGACGCATTCTTTCCGTGCCCGTCGGCCGTGCTCTGATTGGCCGCGTTGTCAATGCTTTGGGTCAGCCCATCGACGGCAAGGGACCGATTAAGACCGATGAATACGACGTTGTCGAAAAGGTCGCGCCCGGCGTGATCGATCGTCAGTCCGTCAGCCAGCCCGTGCAGACCGGTTTGAAATCCGTCGACGCCATGATTCCGATCGGTCGCGGCCAACGTGAACTGATCATTGGCGACCGTCAGACCGGCAAGACCGCCATCGCGATTGATACGATTATCAATCAAAAGGGCAAGAACTTGACGTGTATTTACGTGGCAATCGGTCAGAAGGCCAGTACGATTGCTAACGTGGTGCGCCAATTGGAAGCGCACGGCGCCATGGAATACACCATCATCGTGGCTGCCTCGGCTTCCGAATCGGCGGCTTTGCAGTACATTGCGCCGTATGCCGGTGCGACGATGGGCGAGTACTTCCGCGATCGCGGCGAAGACAGCCTGATTGTTTATGACGACTTAACCAAGCAAGCTTGGGCGTATCGACAGATTTCCCTGTTGCTGCGTCGTCCGCCCGGACGCGAAGCGTATCCCGGCGACGTTTTCTACTTGCACAGCCGTCTTTTGGAACGTGCCGCGCGCGTCAATTCCGCGTATGTCGAGCGCTTCACCAAGGGTGCCGTGAAAGGAAAGACCGGCTCGATGACGGCTTTGCCGATTATCGAAACGCAGGCTGGTGACGTGACGGCGTTTGTGCCGACCAACGTCATTTCCATTACCGACGGACAGATCTTCTTGGAAACAGACTTGTTTAATGCCGGTGTTCGTCCGGCTATTAACCCGGGTATTTCCGTCAGTCGTGTGGGTGGTGCCGCTCAGACTAAGATTATTAAAAAGCTCGGCGGCGGTGTCCGTTTGGCTTTGGCGCAGTACCGTGAACTTGCTGCATTTGCGCAGTTTGCCAGTGACTTGGATGAGACAACGCGTAAGCAACTTGAGCGCGGTCGTGTCGTAACTGAGTTGATGAAGCAGCCCCAGTATCGGCCGTTGCAGGTCTGGCAGGAAGCCGTGACGCTCTTTGCTATTGAAAAAGGCGCGTACGACGACGTTCCCGTCAAGAATGCGCTTGCCATGGAGCGAGAAATGTGTGCCTTCCTCCAGCAGCATTCCCCCGAGCTCTTGGAACAAATCGAGCAGAAAAAGGAACTGACGCCGGAGATTCGTGCAGCCTTAGATCAGGCCGTTTCGGAATTTAAGAAGACGGCAGCGTTTTAACGATCTGAGGAATCCTTATGCCCAGCACAAAGGAAATTCGCGGAAAGATTCGAAGCGTACAAAATACGCGGAAAATCACGAAGGCGATGCAAATGGTGGCCGCCTCGAAGATGCGCAAGGCTCAGGACCGGATGTTTCAGGCCCGTCCCTACGCAGATAAGTTGCGCAATATCATCGCGCACTTAGCTTCGTCGAATGCCAGCTACAAGCATCCTTTCCTTGCTAAACGTACGCAGGAGACCGGTCAGGTCGCCTTGGTTCTGGTGACAACCGACAAGGGCTTGGCCGGTGCTCTGAACACGAACATCCAGCGGCATGTGCTCCAGAAGATGCAGTCGCTTTATAAGGACGGCAAGAAACTGAGCGTGACGGCCATCGGCAACAAGGCGATTGCGTTTTGCTCACACATGCATTTGGATGTCACTAGTCAGGTGTCTCAGCTCGGAGACCGTCCGCATCTAGAGCGCCTTCTCGGAGCGATTCGTGCCCAACTCGATGCGTACAGCGAGGGAAAGGTCGACGTGGTTTATCTCGCTTACACGCGTTTTATCAACGCGATGAAGCAAGAGCCCGTTATTGAACAATTGCTTCCGCTTCCGAGCGAGAAGCTGAAGTCTCTCGGCGAGAAACCGCGTGAATTTTCGTGGGATTATCTGTATGAGCCGGATGCTCAATCGGTGCTTGACGAACTGTTCAAGCGCTATGTGGAGACTTTGATTTATCAAGCGGTTGCAGAAAATATGGCTTCGGAACAGTCTGCCCGTATGGTGGCCATGAAGGCTGCTTCGGACAACGCCAAGAAGCTCATTGACGAACTGCAACTCGTCTATAACAAGACTCGTCAGGCAGGCATTACCAAAGAAATCACCGAAATCGTCGGTGGTGCCGCCGCCGTGTCATAAGGGATTTGGAGACCGAGGAATAACCTATGAGTATCGGACAAATCGTTCAAGTTATCGGCGCCGTGGTCGACATCGAGTTCGCTCGCGATGAAATGCCGAGAATTTATGAAGCGCTTGTTCTGGAACAGGACAAGGACAACACACTGGCGGAAGCCGGACTGACCTTTGAAGTGCAACAGCAGTTAGGCGACGGCATTGTTCGTACCATTGCAATGGGCTCTTCCGACGGCTTGCGTCGCGGAATGAAGGTCAAATCGACGGGCTCGGAAATTTCCGTTCCCGTGGGACCCAAGACCCTCGGTCGTATCATGGACGTGCTCGGCCGCCCGGTGGACGATTGCGGTCCGATCGGCGAAGAAGAACGCCGTCCGATTCACAGAGCGGCGCCTAAGTTCGACGAACTGAGCCCTTCGGTGGACTTGCTGGAAACAGGCATTAAGGTGATTGACTTGATTTGCCCGTTTGCCAAGGGCGGCAAGGTGGGTCTGTTTGGCGGTGCCGGTGTCGGCAAGACCGTCAACATGATGGAGTTCATTAACAACATCGCGAAGGCCTACGGCGGCTACTCGGTGTTTGCCGGTGTCGGCGAACGTACCCGTGAAGGCAACGACTTTTACCATGAAATGGAAGCCTCCAAGGTTTTGGACAAGGTGGCCATGGTCTTCGGTCAGATGAACGAGCCGCCCGGAAACCGTTTGCGTGTGGCGTTAACGGGTCTGACGATGGCCGAAGCCTTCCGTGACGAAGGTCGCGACATCTTGCTCTTTATTGACAACATTTACCGCTACACCTTGGCCGGAACCGAAGTGTCCGCCTTGCTCGGTCGTATGCCTTCGGCCGTGGGCTACCAGCCGACGCTGGCTGAAGAAATGGGTAAGTTGCAGGAACGTATTACATCGACGAAGGTCGGATCGATTACGTCCATTCAGGCCGTGTACGTGCCGGCCGATGACTTGACGGACCCGTCGCCGGCGACAACGTTCAGCCACTTGGATGCTACGGTCGTGTTAAGTCGTGATATCGCGAGTTTGGGTATTTATCCGGCCGTCGATCCTTTGGATTCGACCAGTCGTCAGGTTGACCCGAATGTGATTGGCGAAGAGCACTACACCGTCTGCCGTCGTGTTCAGGAAATGCTGCAAAAGTACAAGGAATTGCGTGACATCATCGCCATTCTCGGTATGGACGAGCTCTCCCCGGAAGATAAACTTGCCGTTACGCGTGCTCGTAAGATTCAGCGCTTCTTGTCTCAGCCGTTCCACGTGGCAGAAGTCTTTACCGGAACGCCGGGCAAATACGTCCCCTTAAAGGAAACGATTCGCGGCTTTAAGATGATTGTCGACGGTGAATGCGATGAGCTTCCCGAACAGGCCTTCTACATGGTCGGTACGATTGACGAGGCGTTTGAAAAGGCCAAGACAATCAAGTAAACGGAGCGAAACATGGCAGCAACGATTGTGGTTGATGTCGTCAGCGCGGAATCTTCCGTGTATTCCGGACAAGCGCACTTCGTGGCCTTGCCCGGACAGGAAGGCGAGTTGGGCATTTTGCCCGGACACGTTCCGCTCCTGACGCGAATTCGACCGGGCATGGTCCGCATCCAGACGGCCGAGGGCACGGAGGAGGGACTCTTCGTGGCCGGGGGCATCCTCGAAGTTCAACCGGATCGCGTCACGGTATTGGCCGATGTGGCCATCCGTAGCAAGGATTTGGATGAAGCCAAGGCCAAACAGGCGATTGCCCAGGTCGAGCAGGACAAAGAAAAGGTCAAGGGTGACATTGATATTGCTCGCGTCCAAGCGAAGTTGTCGGCTTTGAGTGCGGAGTTGCAATTTATCAAGAAGTTACGCCAAGAAAAATAATCCGGCTTAACCGAAAAAAAACGGAGGCGTTCGACAAAAAAATCGGACGAATCCGTTTTTTTGCTTTAGGATTGAAGGTGTGTCGGAATTCATTCCTTCAAGGAGGCTAGAAGATGACAGTTTCCGAAGTTATTCAAGTTTGTACGGACGGCAGTCCCTTGTCGGACAAGGCGGTTCAAGAAGCCATTGCGATGGCTCAGAAAATGCAGTTGCCTTTGGTGGCCGTGACGGTTGTGTCCGGGAAAGCCTCGGAACAGGACGCAGTTCGTGCGCGGTTGACGGCCATCGCTCAGAAAGCCAAAGAAGCCGGAGTTCCGTGTGAACTTGTGGCCGAACAGGCTCGGGCTCCCTACGAGGGAATCATTGCCGTGGCTCGCAGAAAGCATGCGCGCCTGATTGTGATGGCAAGCCGCGGACTCGGCTCGATTGAGTCGGTATTCCTCGGATCGGAAACGCAAAAGGTTTTAGCCAGTGCCGATCGACCGGTACTCGTCGTCCGCTAAAGTAAGTGCGTAAGAAGCATCGCGGCGTTTGCTCCGCGCAGGCACAGTCGTTTGTCCCGGCTTGTCTGACCGGCAACGATTGTGATTGACGAGCGGGGCAGGGTGAGTGTTTTCGAAAGCCAACGGACAAGTCGTTCGTTGGCTTTTCCGTCTACGGGGGGCGCCGATAGGGCGATTTTCAGGCGACCGTTGAATTCCCCGACCGCGCCCTCGCGCTTGGCACCCGGCTGAACGTGTACGGAAAGAATAACCCCGTCTTCGGTTTCTTTGACCCAAGGCGGTAGCGAAACGGATTTAGGTAAGGCGCAGGAATCCATGGAACACAAAAACGAAACTTTTTTACGGGCTCTGAGACGCGAGAGCACAGAATATACCCCAATCTGGTTGATGCGACAGGCAGGACGCTTTCTGCCGGAGTATCGACGGACGCGGGAGGCCTGCGGCAGTTTCATGGCTTTGGCGCGCAATCCTCAGGCGGCAACGGAAGTAACGCTTCAGCCGGTTGAGCGATTCGGGCTCGATGCGGCTATTTTGTTTTCCGACATTCTGACTGTGCCCGATGCCATGGGCTTAAAACTTGAGTTTGTCCCCGGAGAGGGTCCCCGTTTTGCCCGACCGGTTCAAGACGAGGCGGCCGTTAAGGCGCTCTTTGTTCCCGATCCGACGCAGGAACTACGCTACGTGACAGATGCGGTCACCAGTATCCGCCGGGCTCTTAACGGTCGGGTTCCCCTTATCGGCTTTTCTGGCTCTCCGTTTACGCTAGCCTGCTACATGGTCGAGGGGAGTGCGTCGCGCGATTTCCCGCGCACGAAAGCGATGCTTTATCAAAGACCGGACCTCTTGACGCGGATTCTCGCGGTCAATGCTCAGGCTGTTGCCGAGTACCTGCTGGCCCAGGTTGAAGCCGGGGCTCAGGCGCTTCAGATTTTCGACACGTGGGGCGGCATCTTAACGGGTCCGGCCTTTGAGGCCTTTTCTCTCAAGCCGATTCGGGACGTCATCGAACGAGTTCGGCGTGAAACACTCGGATGCGATGTGCCGATTATCGTGTTCACCAAAGGCGGAGGTCAGTGGTTAGAGGCTTTATCGGAGTGCGGGGCCGATTGCCTCGGTCTGGATTGGACGGTTTCTTTGAGGACATCGCGCCGCCGAACAAATGATGTCGTCAGTCTTCAGGGAAATATGGATCCGACGGTGTTGCTTGCCGGCGATCGAGCGATTGAAAAAGAGGCGCGTCGAGTTTTGGACGACTTCGGGACCGTCGGCAAAGGCGCCGGTCACGTGTTTAATTTAGGGCACGGCGTTTTGCAGTCAACGCCGCCCGAAGCCGTGGCGACATTGGTGCAGGTGGTACATGCCTACTCGAGGCGCTACCACACTGCGGGGACGGGGGTCTATTAGGGTTTTCCACAGCGTACGCACCGTTTTTGAGAGAATCCACAGACGAGGCAAAGGCGGAAAATTTTGAGAAAAGCGCTCTGTAAGTCTCTGAATTTAAACAAATCGTCAGATAATCAGTCCTTGTAAAAAATGTGTAAAACGGCGAACTTTTCCCCAAAAGGCAAGAAGTTTTTCACAAAGTTTTCCACAGGCTGTGGACAGGATGGGAAAAGCTGATGTTTTTCAATTTGTTAACGGCTGTGGAAAATGTATCGCCTGTGGAAAGGCCGCAATCCATGCTGTGGATAAGTCACTTATGCAACATGCGTTAACCGATCAATTTGTACGTGTTATCGTACAAGCACCTTTGGGACCGCTGGACTATCGCGTCGATGAGTCCACCGAGGTTGCCGTCGGCGATCGCGTGCTCGTGACACTCGGCACTCGTCAGGTCGTCGGCATTGTCGTTGAGGTGACGGCTTTTTCTGCCGTTGAGGGACGAAAGCTGAAAAAAGTTCTCCGCGTGCTCGGGGAAACGGAGCCGTTTCGTCGTGAGTGGCTGGAGTTAATGCGCTTTACGGCCAATTACTACATCCGTTCGTGGGGAGAGGCGGCGCTTTCTTCTTTGCCGCGCTTTTTCAGGCTCCCCCCGCGCGCAAGACGACAGGCCTCCTTAAATCGGATTCGGGAGATTCCCCCGATGAGCATCGAAAGCCGTCCGATTCCGACGCTCAATGCCGAACAACAAGCAGCATCGCGTGCCGTCAGCGATTCTTCAGGCTTTTCTCCGTTTGTTCTCTTCGGCGTGACGGGATCGGGAAAAACGGAAGTGTATTTGCAAATCATGCACGAGGTTCTTGAAAAGAACCCTGAGAATCAAGTGCTTTTGCTGGTTCCGGAGATTAATCTGACGCCGCAATTGGAAGCGCGTGTTCGGGAGCGCTTTCCCGAGGAGACGGTCGTTACGCTGCATTCGGCTTTAAGCGACGGAGATCGGGCACGCAATTGGCTTGCCGTTCACGAAGGGCGAGCTCGGATACTGGTCGGAACGCGACTTGCGATTTTTGCGAGTTTTCGGCGCCTGGCTTTGATTCTTGTCGACGAGGAGCACGACGAAAGTTACAAGGCCGACGACGGAGCTCGGTTTTCTGCGCGGGATTTGGCAATAAAACGGGCGCAAATGAATGCCGTGGCCTGTGTCCTAGGCTCGGCCACACCGTCGCTTGAAACCTGGGAGAAAGTCCGAAAAGGCGTGTATCGGCTTTTGCGTCTTTCGCACCGGGCCGTTAAGGAGGCAGAACTCCCGAATATTGCCGTTGTCGACAGACGAGCCGAACGCGGTCAGGTCTTTGTTTCCGAAGTCCGGCAAGCTGTTGACGAGACCCTCGGGCAAGGTCGGCAAGTCCTCGTTTTTATCAATCGTCGCGGGTATGCTCCGACGGTCACGTGTCCGGCTTGCGGATGGGTCAGTCGTTGCCTTCATTGTTCGGGCTTTACGGTTTTCCATAAAAAAGAGGGGCGTCTTGTATGCCATCATTGCTCGGCAAGTTATCCGGTTCCCGAGCGTTGTCCGACGTGTGGGAATCCGGGCTTGGAAGCCATCGGCACGGGAACCCAAAAAATCGAAGAGGCCATCGAAACGCTTTGGCCTGAGGCTCGGGTACTTCGGATTGACCGCGACAGCGTGCGCACGAAAAATCAGGCGCAAAAGGCGTTTTCGGACGTCCATGCCGGTCGGGCCGATATCGTGGTCGGCACGCAAATGATTTCCAAAGGACACGACTTTAAGCGTGTCGGACTCGTAGTCGTTTTAAACGCCGACGCCCTTCTTGTCAGTCCGAGTATTAAGGCCGAGGAGCGCCTTTTTTCACTTCTTTTGCAGGTAGCCGGTCGTGCCGGTCGCTCGGGCGAAATCGGTCGGGTTCTGATTCAAACTCGTTTTCCCGAGCATCCGCTTTATCAAGAAGTCATCGCTCAGGACTATGAAGCGTTTGCCGAACGTGCGCTTTCGGAAAGACGCGAAGCGCAGATGCCGCCTTTTGTTCGGCAGGCTCTGTTGCTCGCTCGCTCGGAAACCTTGGAGCGCGCATTGGGCTTTTTAGATCGAGCCCGGCAAACAGGCGAGAGTATCAATCGCGGTCGCGTTGTGCTTTATGACCCGGTGCCGATGTCGCTCATGCGCCTGATGGATGAGGAACGGGCGCAGCTATTGGTCGAAGCGCCGACGCGAACGCAATTAAATGCCTTTTTATCCGAATGGGTTTTGCTCCTTAAGACAGAGCATGGCGTCTTTTGGACCGTGGAAGTCGACCCCACGGACCTGTAGTGCGGTTTTTTGCGCGTAGGTATAATGCCGTGCGTTGTCTCCGTAGTTCAACTGGATAGAATGCGGCCCTCCGAAGGCTGTGATGTGGGTTCGAGTCCCGCCGGAGGCACCAAAATTCCTTTTCAGCCGGGGATTCTTGACCCGGCTTTGTTTTTGTAGGCTTTTCCCGTGCAACCGCAGCAAGAAAAAAACGAAAAGAAAGTCGCTTTCGGGTTTCGAGAAGTTCCCGAGTCGGAAAAGGCACGCGACGTCAAACAGGTTTTCGATTCGGTCGCCAAAAAATACGACTTGATGAACGACTTACTGAGTTTCGGGTTGCACCGGCTTTGGAAACGCAAAACCATCCGAGCGGCAGAACTTAAAGAGGGAAGTCGCGTTCTGGATATTGCATCGGGGACCTGCGATTTAGCGTTGGCGTTTTCTCCGCTTGTGGGAAAGACAGGACAGGTTTGGGCAACGGACATTAACTACGCCATGCTCTCGGAGGGCGCCAAACGCATTGCTCGAGCGGCGTCGGACGCGCGTGTTGTTCAGTGCGATTGCGAGAGCCTTCCGTTTGCCGACAACACGTTTGACATTGTGACGGTTTCGTTCGGATTGCGCAACATGACGCACAAAGACAAGGCGCTTTGCGAAATGCAGCGCGTGACAAAACCAGGCGGCCGCGTTTTGGTTCTGGAGTTTAGCCACTGCTGGAAGATTTTCCGACCGTTTTACGATTTTTACTCCTTTGTCGTAATGCCCAGACTCGGTGCTCTTGTCGTCGGGGATGCAAATAGTTACAGATATTTAGCCGAATCGATTCGAGTTCACCCGGATCAAAAGACTCTGGCTGATATGATGCGCAAAGCAGGCTTTAATCAGGTGCTGTGGAAAAACCTGACATTCGGGGTTTGTGCTCTTCACATCGGAATCAAAGCCTAAAGCCGTGTTTTTTCGAGGTCTGCGCTCATCGGACCTTTAACAATATTTTCACTACACATGAAGAAATTTCTCGCACTCCTAGCCGTCACGTTCCTTCTTGCCTCTTGCGTTACCGATGCCGATGCCGCCATGCGCTTCGGCGGCGGACGTAGCTTCGGGCGTTCCACGAGCAGCCTGTTTCAAAAGGCGCCGGCTCCCAAACCCGGGCTTGCCGGAAAGACGGCGCCCGAGGCGGGCAAGGCAGCACCGGGTGCTGCAACCAAGCAAAGCGCCGCTCAGACGTCGGCGGCTAAAACAGCGGCTCCGGCAGCCGCCGCCCGCCCCATGGGCGGCATGCTCATGGGCATTGCAACCATGTTCGGAATTGCGGCGCTTGTGAGTGCGTTGGGTCTTTCGGCCGGCTTTGCTCAGGTGCTTACGGCACTGGCTATCGGAGCACTCATTTATTTTGCTTTGCGCTTTATCGCCGGCCTTTTCTTCGCGTCGCGCGTTGCACGAACGCAAGGTCCACAGACTCGGACCTGGCAGGAGGCGGCCGAGCAGGGGCAAACGCGACCGGGAAGCGCGATGGATAGTTTTTCTTCGTCCGGCATCGAGTCGCTTTCGGTTCCCGCGGGTTTTGATGCCAAGGGTTTTGAGACAGAGGCGCGCAAGAACTTTATTCGGCTTCAAAAGGCCTGGGATAAGGCCGACATCGTTTCCGTTGCCGATTTCATGACAAACGACTTCTTTATTGCGCTGACCCATGAGCTTCGCAACCACGGAACGGCTGTTCAAACAAGCGAAGTCGTGAATCTCACGGTGCGACTACTCGGAATTGTTCACGAACAAAACGAGTACGCGGCCGTTGTGTCGTTTGAAGGCGCGATGAAGATTAACGGCGCATTCGAACAGGTCAGTGAGCGCTGGCTCCTCGTTCGCTCCGACGATGACTCCACCGGATGGCTTTTAGCTGGTATCGAGCAGGTTTAAGACGCGTTAGCGGACGCCGAAAGATAATAAACGGATGTTTCCTGTCGGAAATTCGTAAGGAGTTTCCGAAGGTGAGCGGGATGCGGCTCTCGCCAAGATAACGTCCGTAGTACACCGATTCACTCTCTTTTGTGCAAGAAAGGAGTCCCTAGATGGATCATGCTCAAGCGAAGTTGCGCCTGACGGATGTGATGACGCGACTGACTGCCTACTTTGGCAAGCACCTTCCCGATGATGTTTTAAAACGCCTCACGGAACTGAAGGCCGAACAAAAAAGCGAGCTTTCGACGCTCGTATACGAAACCATGTTTCGGGATTTGACCCTTGCCAATGACAGAAACGTTCCCCTGTGCCAGGACACGGGTGTCATTCAATACTTTATTGAATGCGGCTCGGAATTTCCCTACTTAAAGGACTTGCCGCAAGTTCTGGAGACGGCAACGCGTGAGGCAACGAAAAAAGCGCCGCTACGCCACAATGCCGTCGAGATTTTCGACGAAAAGAACACGGGAAATAACACGGGCCACCGTATCCCGTGGCTCGATTGGGATATCGTCGAGGGCGACGGGTGCACGATTCACTGTTACATGGCAGGCGGCGGGTGCTCGCTACCGGGTGTAGCCAAAGTTCTCATGCCCGTTGAAGGATACGAAGGCGTTTTGCGTTTTATCTTCGACCTCGTGACAGAACGCGGAATCAATGCCTGTCCGCCTCTTTTGTTGGGCGTCGGGATTGCCGGCTCGGCCGAAGTGGCCTCACGCCTGAGTAAAAAAGCGCTGATGCGCCGAATCGGAACTCATAATTCCAATCCCAAGGGCGCCGAGTTCGAACGCCTGATTGAAGAAGGCCTGAACGAACTCAATATCGGTCCGCAGGGACTTACGGGAACCGGTTCCGTGATGGCGGTTCATGTCGAGCACGCCGCACGACACCCCTCGTGCCTGGCCGTCGGAATTTCCACGGGTTGCTGGGCGCACCGTCGTGCCACGATTCGGTTCTCGTCAGACTTGTCCTACGAAGTCCTTACGCACAAAGGGGCGAAACTATGAGCATCAAACATCTGCAAACACCGATTAAGGCCGCCGATCTTCAGGACATTCACACGGGGGATATCGTCTACTTGACGGGAACTCTCGTCACGGCGCGCGATTGCGTGCATACGCGCCTAGTTAAGCAAGGGCGGGCACTTCCTGTTGATTTAAAAGAAAAATCGATTTTGCATGCCGGTCCCATTATGCAAGAGGATGCAACGTCGCCCTCGGGCTACAAAGTCGTTTCCATCGGTCCGACAACGTCCATGCGCATGGAAAAGTTCGAATACGAATTTGTCCGTGAAACCGGCGTGCGCCTGATTGTCGGTAAGGGCGGCATGGGTCCGAATACGGTTCGTGCGTGCTCGGAATTTAAAGCGCTGCATTGCGTGTTCCCGGGCGGATGTGCCGTCGTTGCCGCCAGTTGCGTCGAGCAGGTCGAAGACGTGCAGTGGCACGATTTGGGGATGCCCGAGGCCATGTGGGTCATGCGTGTGAAAGATTTCGGACCTTTGATTGTTTCGATTGATACGCATGGGGAAAATCTTTTTGATAAGAACAGGGCGCTCTTTAACGAAAGAAAAGAACCCATTGTCGAGCGACTGGCTCCGCAAATCGAGTACATCGACTGATGCGACGCTTTTTCGCTCTGCCGCACGAAAGATTAAGCGCGAAACAATTCGTCCTTTTAACAACAAAAAGCCGGGTGCGCCCCGGTTTTTTGTAACGTTTTGTCGAAATTCTCCTGTTGCCCTTATGCGACGCCCGAAATGTGAACTATAAGTATCGATTTCGGGTGATACCCTCAAAACCCACTATAAACATTGGGCATTTCAAGCGGTCTTGTTTTTAAAAAACGGGAAAACGAGGCCGTTTTTTGCGCCGAGAAATCGGCCAAAGTTTGACCTCGATGAAACTTTCGGGGATTTCTCGAAAAAAGATTGCTTTTCGGGGAAATTTCCCGAGACATCTCCCTATACTGCGCCTCCGCAAAAAAATTTCCGTCTTCCCTTGTGAAAAAGCACAAAGAAAGACTCCTACAAGAACCTAGGTCGTTACGCTTTTTTGGAGATTTGCTAATGACTAGCCTGATCGTACTGGTTTGCATGTATATGCTGGTTTCGATCGGAATAGGATTGTGGGCGGCTCGCCGCGTAAACAATACCGCCGATTATGCTTTAGCCGGGCGCTCGTTGCCTTTGATGATGGTCATCGCAACGACATTCGCCACGTGGTTTGGCAGTGAGACAGTGCTCGGTCTTCCCGGTCGTTTTATCGAGGGAGGCATTGCCGGTGTCGTCGAGGAACCGTTCGGTTCCGGTGCGGCACTGATTCTCGTGGGCGTTTTCTTCGCTCGTAAGCTTTACCGCATGAATCTTCTGACCATCGGTGATTTTTATCGTCGCCGCTACGGAAAGAAGATTGAACTTGCGTGCTCCGTTTTCATCATCCTTTCGTACTTAGGATGGGTCGGGGCGCAGGTTGCGGCTTTAGGGCTGGTGCTGAACCTGCTAACCGAAGGGGCTATCAGCGTTTCACTCGGCATGATGATCGGAACGTTTGTGGTGCTCTTTTACACTGTCTACGGCGGCATGTGGTCTGTGGCGTTTACCGACTTTTTACAAATGGGCATCATCATTGCCGGCTTAATTGCCGTAGCCGTTGTGGCCGGTAACATGGCCGGCGGTGTCGGCAACGTCGTTTCCTTTGCTCAGAGTCGCGACCTGTTCCACGTGTTCCCGGAAATGACGTTCCACGGCTGGATTTTTTGGATTTCTGCCGCCATGACCATGATGATCGGGTCGATTCCGCAGCAGGACGTTTTCCAGCGTGTGATGAGCGCCAAGGATGAAAAAACGGCTACGCGCGGTCCGATTTTGGGCGGATGCTTTTACATCCTGTTTGCTTTCGTGCCGATGTTTATCGTTTGTGCAGCGGTTTTGGCGATGCCCGGTGTCGGTCAGACGCTTTTGACGACCGATCCGCAATTGCTCCTGCCGACGCTCGTGCGTGATTACATGCCCGTTTGGTTGCGAGTTCTCTTTTTCGGTGCTGTTTTGTCGGCTGTGATGTCGACGGCCTCGGCTACGATGCTGGCGCCGACAACGACATTCGTGCACAACGTGCTGCGTAACTACATCACGATTAATCCGAAAGACGAATTGCTGTATTTCCGCGGAGCTCTTGTGATTTTTGCCGCCTCCGTTTTGGCCTACAGCCTGTGGTTTGAAGGAACGGCGATTTACGACATGGTGGCGATGGCCTACCAGTTCCCGGTTGTCGGAGCCTTCTGGCCGCTTGTTGCCGGCATCTACTGGAAGAAAGCGACGACGCAGGGCGCTTGGACATCGATTATTCTCGGTGCTGCGGCTTGGACGATTCTGACGGTTACGCCGCTCGGCGAGGTGATTCCGAGTGTTTTGGGCGGTTTTGTCGTGGCGTGCTTCGGCATGGTGGTCGGAAGCCTGGTTCCATCGCGCTACAACGAGAAGAGCCGTCAGATGTACCTGGCTGCCGAACTGTCGACTCAGGCTTAAGAAAGAAATCGGTTAAAGATGCGGGGTTCGGTTTTGTGCCGGTCCCGTTTTTTTCGCTTGCGACCGTCCTTGAGGGCACAGTCCTGCGTAAAATGCCTTCTGTTTAGTGCAAACCCGCCCGAAAGTTACCGTTTGAAAAGGGCGTAAAACAAAAAGGAAAATCTATATGATCAATGTCGTTATCCTGGCCGCCGGCCAGGGTAAGCGCATGCATTCGCGCTTGCCGAAAGTGCTCCAGCCCTTGGCCGGAAAACCCATGATTGAACACGTCCTAGATACGGTCGCAACCTTGGGCGATGTAGCAAAGGCCATCGTGGTCGTCGGACACTTAGCTCCCTTAGTTCAAGAAAGCCTTAAAAACCACCCTGACGTGCAGTTCGTTCTTCAAGAGCCGCAACTCGGAACCGGGCATGCGTTGCAACAGGCCTTGCCGAGTTTGGATTTGTCGGCCGAGCAAACGCTTGTTTTGTTAGGGGATGTTCCGCTGATTCAGACCGAAACCGTGGCACGCCTGAGAACGGTAGCAGGCGACGGGATGGCGCTTTTGACAACGGTGCTGCGCAATCCGACCGGATACGGACGGATTCTTCGGCAAAAAGGGCGCATTGTGGCGATTGTCGAACAAAAAGATGCCACGGAAGGCCAAAAGCAGATTCGCGAAGTCAATACGGGCATCATGCTCCTGCCGACAGCGCGCCTTGCCGGGTGGCTTTCCGAACTTAAAGCCAGCAATGCACAGGGCGAGTATTACTTAACGGATGTCATCGGGCTTGCGGTCAGAGACGGCGTTCGCATTAACTCGGCGCGTCCGCGGCGCAGTTTCGAAGTCGAAGGCGTGAATTCAAAAACACAACTGGCACGCCTAGAAGGCATCTGGCAGGACCATTTGGCCGAAGAGCTTACCGAAGCCGGCGTGACGGTTATCGACCCGTCGCGTCTGGATATTCGCGGAAAGTTGTCGTGCGGAGCGGACGTCAGTATCGACGTCGGGTGTGTTTTCCAGGGAAATGTTTCGTTAGGCGACGGTGTTCAGGTCGGACCGTACTGCGTGATTGAAAATGCGCAGATTGCGGCCGGAACACACATCGACGCGTTTACACACATTGTCGGAGCCAAGGTCGGTGAAAACGTCAAAATCGGCCCCTTTGCCCGATTGCGTCCCGAGGCGGTTCTTTCCGATGACGTGCACGTCGGAAACTTCGTGGAAATCAAAAAGTCCTTTATCGGAAAATCTTCCAAAATCAATCACTTGTCGTATATCGGGGATACGCAGATGGGCGAGCGCGTCAATATCGGCGCCGGAACCATCACGTGCAACTACGATGGCGTTCATAAGTCGCAGACGGTCATCGGAGACGATGCCTTTATCGGGTCGGATACGCAACTGATTGCCCCGGTGACGGTCGGAGCCGGTGCGACGCTCGGAGCCGGAACGACGCTGGCTAAAGATGCGCCGGCCGGAAAACTCACGATCAGCCGCATGCGCCAGATGACCATTGAGAATTGGACGCGTCCGCAAAAGACCGGCAAGTAACGGAATTGGGAGGAAGCTATGTGCGGAATTGTTGCCGGAGTGAGTGCCAAAGACGTTGTCCCGATTCTTTTGGAGGGTCTGCGCCGCTTGGAGTATCGCGGATACGATAGTTGCGGGATTGCCGTCTGTGAGGCCGGAAAGATTGATCGTGTACGAACGGTCAAGCGTGTGAATGATTTGTGCCGACAGGTTCAGGAAACAGGTTTGCACGGCACACTGGGCATTGCTCATACTCGGTGGGCGACGCACGGAGGACCGGTTGTTGCCAATGCGCACCCGCATATTGCCGGGGGTCGCATTGCGCTCGTGCATAACGGAATTATCGAAAACTATGCCGAGTTGCGCGATGAGCTTAAAAAGACCGGCGTGGTCTTTGAAAGCCAGACGGATACGGAAGTTTTAGCCCAGCTCGTGAACTTTTACTACAACGGCGATTTGCTCGAGGCCGTGAAGACAGCGCTTAATCGTGTGCGCGGCGCTTATGCGATTGCTGCGTTTTGTAAAGATGAGCCAGGGCGCCTTGTCGGCGCACGTCAGGGGTCTCCTCTTGTGCTCGGTTTGGGAGAGGGAGAAAACTTCCTCGCCAGTGACGCCATGGCCATTGCCAATGTCGTGGAAAACATTGTGTATCTGGCTGACGGCGATGTCATCGACATGACGCGCGAGCGCTATGCCGTCTACGAACATCACGGGCAAATCTACACCGAAGCCGTACGCAAAGTTGTGCATCTAGACGGCTATGCGGGGGCCGCCGAACTCGGACCGTACCGGCACTACATGCAAAAAGAGATTTTCGAGCAGCCCAAGGCCGTTGCCGACACAATCGATTCCGTGCAAACGATTTGTCCGGACATTTTCGGACCTGATGCGGCCGAAATCTTTCCGAAAGTAAAGCGCGTCCTTCTTTTGGCGTGCGGCACGGGTTTTTATGCCGCCTCGGTTGCGCGCTACTGGCTCGAAGGAATTGCGGGAATTCCTGCCTCGGCGGAAATTGCCAGCGAATACCGTTATCGGGTGCCCGTTGCCTCCGATGACACGCTCGTGGTGACGATTTCGCAGTCCGGCGAAACGGCCGACACGATTGCTGCCTTAAAGTACGCCAAGAGTTTGGGAATGGATAAGACTCTGGCTATTTGTAACGTCGAGCACAGCGCCCTGGTGCGAGAAAGCGCTCTTCGCTTCTTTACACGAGCCGGGGTGGAAATCGGTGTGGCAAGTACCAAGGCATTTACGACGCAATTGGTGGCGCTTTATCTTTTGACACTCGTTTTAGCTAAGCTAAACGGGCGTTTGAGTGAGGCGTCCGAACAGTCCCGTTTGTCGCGCTTAAGACACATTCCGACAGCTCTGACGGGTGTTTTGGCTTTAGAGCCTCAGATCATCGCGTGGGCCGAACGGTTTGCGACAAAAGACCATGCGCTTTTCCTCGGACGCGGCATTCACTATCCGATTGCGCTCGAAGGGGCATTGAAACTGAAAGAAATCAGCTACATTCATGCCGAAGCGTATCCGGCCGGGGAACTTAAACACGGCCCCTTGGCGCTTGTTGATGCCAAGATGCCCGTTGTGACCATTGCGCCCAATGATGAGCTGCTTGAAAAACTCAAGAGCAACATGCAGGAAGTGCGGGCGCGCGGCGGTGAGCTTTACGTGTTTGCCGATAGTGACACACAAATTGTCTCGGCCGAGGGGATGCACGTAATCCGCATGCCGGAAAACGACGGCGACTTAAGTCCGATTCTGCACGTGGTGCCCTTGCAACTACTTGCTTACCACACGGCCCTAGTCCGCGGAACCGACGTCGACAGACCGCGTAACTTGGCAAAAAGCGTGACGGTTGAGTAGTCGACGTGTTGCTACACAAGAAAAGCGGGGTATCGGCCCCGTTTTTCTTTCTCAAGAGCCGCTCAATGGGTGCTTTTCTAGGCATTAGCACCTAGAACAAGACGCGAAAAAGGTATTGAAGTGTAAATATTTCCGACAGCGCGAGAAAAATTCCTCCGAATCTGTAGAATGCTGAATCCTCGTTCAGTTCGGCGTAAAATAACCGGACGAATAACTGATTTATTGCAAAGAGTTCCTTTCTAGGAGAAGGATGAGATGTTGTTTTCTACCCGTTCGAAGATTCTGACGCTGACTTTTGCTGCGGCACTCGCAGCGGGACTGACCGGTTGCCACAAGCAGGCGCCCGTCCAGGGACCGCACGCAACGCCTGTCGGAGTGCAAGTGGCTGAGTTATCCGATGAGATTGTCAGTTCCGAACTTCCCGGACGTCTGACGGCTTATCGTACGGCAGAAGTGCGTCCCCAGGTGACCGGCATTATTCTTAAGCGCCTTTTTGAGGAAGGCTCTCAGGTTCAGGAAGGCCAATCGCTGTATCAGATTGACCCGACGCTTTATAAGGCCGCCGTGGCTCAGGCAACGGCGTCCGTGGCTCAAGCCGAAGCGAATTTACGGTTAGCCAAAGCCGATGCTAAGCGCTCGACGGCGCTTTTAGCCTCCAAGGCCGTGAGTGAACAGGCCGACGAATCGGCTCAGGCGAAATACAAAGTGGCTCAGGCCAATCTCTTGGCGGCAAAGGCGGCCCTCACAACAGCTCAGGAAAACCTGCGGTACACCGAAGTCAAGAGCCCGATTCCCGGACGCGTTTCTCTTTCGGAAGTTACCCCCGGTGCTCTTGTGACAGCCAATCAAGCGGCACGCCTGACGGTCGTGCAGCAGCTTGACCCGATTTACATGGATGTGCAGCAGTCGTACGAAGCACTGGCTAAATTAAAGAGTCAGTTAGCCACCGGGTATCTGAAAAAGGGCACGAACGGTGAGGCCGATGTCACGATTACGCTCGCAGACGGTCAGGTCTATCCGTACAAAGGTAAGCTCATGTTCAAAGACGCCCTTGTCGATGAAACCACCGGCTCGGTGCGTCTTCGTGCGGTTTTCCCCAATCCGGACGGAACGCTTTTGCCCGGCATGTTTGCCCGCGCCAAGGCCGTTGACGGTGTGCGTGAAAAAGTGATTCGTATCAGCCAGAAGGCCGTGATGCGTGCTCAAAACGGCAATCCGTATGTCTTTGTCGTCAATAAGAGTAATCGCGTCGAGTCGCGTGATGTGGTGCTTCACTACGCCGACGGCACGGATTGGATTTTGGAAAAAGGCTTGAGCGCCGGAGACGTTGTGATTGTCGACGGAACACTGCGTGTTCGAGTCAATGATTTGGTGAGTTTTAAGTCGGACAAAGCGCCTGCGGCGCCTGCTGCCAAGTAAGGCTTTTAGAGGTTTGGTCTATGTTGAGTCGTTTTTTTGTTAACCGACCGATTTTTGCCTGGGTTATTGCCATCGTCATTATGTTGGCAGGGGCCTTAGCCAGTATCACGCTTCCGGTGTCGCAGTACCCGAATATCGCTCCGCCTCAGATTCGCATTTGGGCGCAGTATCCCGGTGCCAATGCCGAGACGGTGGCGCGAACCGTGACGCAGATTATCGAAGAGAACATGACCGGTCTTGACGGCATGCTCTACATGAGTTCGCAGTCCGACTCGGTCGGTATGGCGTCCATTCGTATTACCTTCGAAGCAGGAACCAATCCGGATATTGCTCAGGTTCAGGTCCAAAACAAGCTCTCGGTTGTGGAGGCTAAGCTTCCTGAGTCGGTACGACGTATCGGAATTACGGTTGAAAAGAGCGCGCCGTCCTTCTTGATGGCGTTTGCCTTTTATGACAAGACAGGAAAGTTAACCGGGCACGATCTCGGAGACTTTCTCATTAACAACATCAAAGAGCCGATTTCCCGCGTACAGGGTGTCGGCGATGTTCAATGCTTCGGGGCTTCCTATGCTATGCGCATTTGGGTCGATCCCGATAAGCTCTTTAAATACAACTTGCAGCCCTCGGATGTTGTCAATGCCGTCGCCGCTCAGAACGTTCAGGTGGCTGCCGGTGACGTCGGCGGTGCGCCGGTCAATCAAGAGCGACTGATTACGGCCAAGATTCGGGCCAGTTCCCTGATGGAGCGTCCCGAGCAGTTCGAACAGATTGCGCTGGTCACGAAACAAGACGGCACCGTCGTACGCATTAAAGATGTCGCACGCGTGGAACTCGGAAGCCAATCGTACCAATTCGACGGTATTTACAAGGGGCAAAGCGCTTCGGGTATGGCCATTAGCCTTGCCGGCGGAGCCAATGCCAAGCGCGTTGCCGCCGATGTTCAGGCCAAGCTTGAAGAACTACGACCGTTTTTCCCCGAAGGGGTGGAACTTAAAATCGTCATGGATACGACGCGCTTTGTCGACGCGGCTATGCATGAAGTGATCAAAACTTTAATCGAAGCAATCTTCCTTGTTGTCTTCGTGATGTATTTGTTCCTGCAAAACGCTCGAGCGACGATTATTCCGACGATTGCGGTGCCGGTGGTCTTACTCGGAACACTCGCCGTGATGGGACTACTCGGCTTTTCCATCAACATGCTCACAATGTTCGGGTTGGTGCTGGCTATCGGACTACTCGTCGACGATGCAATTGTCGTGGTTGAAAACGTCGAACGCGTGATGGATGAAGATCGGTCCGATCCTCATGAAGCAACCGTCAAGTCCATGCAACAAATTACCGGAGCGCTTGTCGGTATTGCGATGGTGCTTTCGGCCGTGTTCATCCCGATGGCCTTTTTCGGAGGGTCGACCGGTGTGATTTATCGCCAGTTCTCGGTGACGATTGTCTCGGCGATGCTCCTGTCGGTGGTTGTGGCCGTCACACTCACGCCGGCCTTGTGCGCTTCGATTCTTCGGCAAAGGGCCGAAGGGGAAGAGCCGACGAGACTGCGCTTTTTTATGGCGTTTAATCACGGTTTCCACCTGTTCAGTCGCTTTGTATGCCGTGTCGCGCACGGATTCTCGCGTCGCATCAAGATGCTTGTGGTGATTTACGGATTGCTCTTAGCTCTTGTGGTGTGGGGATTTGCCCATTTGCCGAGCTCTTTTATGCCGCAGGAAGATCAGGGCGTGCTTCTCTTTACGGGCTCGACACCGCCGAGTGCCACGGCCGGTCGTACCGATGCCGTCCTTCGGCATGCTGCCGATGTGGTTCTTAAGCAGGAAAGCGACAATATTGAGTCGACCTATTTTGTGCGCGGCTTCTCGTTCGGCGGAACGGGTGAGAACATGGCCTTGGGCTTTATGGAATTGAAAGACTGGAGCGTGCGTAAGAAGGCGAGCCAGGCGATTTCCGCCATTCAAGGTCGTGTTCAGCGGCGCCTGTTCGGTCCGGACTTAAACGACCTTGTCGGGTATGTGTTCCCGCTCCCGGCGGTTCCGGAATTGGGCGTGGCCGAAGGCTTTGACTTTTTCTTAGAAGATCGTACCGGACTCGGGCACGATCGCCTCATGGAAGTGATGGGAGACTTCTTAAGAAAGGCCAACAGCGACCCGCGCCTTACCATGGTTCGCCATAACGGTATGGATGACGTGCCGCTTTTGGAATTGGAGGTCGATTACGACAAAGCCCGTGCGATGGGCATCTCCAATACGGACATTAACAACACCTTAAGCATTGCTTTCGGTTCCAGTTATGTCAATGATTTTATGGACCGCGGCCGTATTAAGAAGGTCTACGTCCAAGGTGATGCGAACTCGCGCGGCGAGCAGGCCGACATCGCCAAGTGGCACGTGCGCAACAATAAGGGCGAACTCGTGTCCTTCGATGCGTTTTCCTCTATTAAGTGGGGTGTCGGTGCCGGACGTCTGGAGCGCTTTAATGCCGTCGATGCCGTGAATATTCAAGGTCAGCCGAGACCGGGATACTCCTCGGGCGAAGCCATGAAGGCTGTGGAAGAAATCTTGGCGCAAATGCCCAAGGGATACTCGATTGAGTGGAATGCGCTTTCGTATCAGGAACGCGCAGCCGGCAACAATGCGGCTCCCTTGTATGCAATTTCGCTTTTGGTGGTGTTCCTCGCTCTGGCGGCCCTTTATGAGTCCTGGACGATTCCGATTGCCGTTATTCTCGTTGTTCCGCTCGGCGTGTTGGGCGCTTTGGGTCTTACGGCGATGACGGGACGTGAAAACGATGTGTACTTCCAGGTCGGATTGTTAACAACGGTCGGCTTGGTGGCTAAAAACGCGATTTTGATTGTGGAATTTGCGCGTGACTTGTACGATAGCGGCAGAGACTTGCTCGAAGCCGTCGTCGAAGCCGTTCGGTTAAGACTGCGCCCGATTCTGATGACCTCAATTGCCTTCGGTCTCGGTGTGTTCCCCTTGGCCGTGGCAACCGGTGCGGGTGCCGGGGCTCAGTCGGCCATCGGTATTGCCGTTTTGGGCGGTATGCTCACGGGCACGTTCCTTTGTATCTTCTTCGTGCCGGTGTTTTTCGTGTTGATTAATAAAATCTTCGGTCGCAAGAGACTGACGAAGATTTAAGGAAGTGAGAGAGAAAAAATGACGCGTAAATCCTTTGTGTTATTGCCCTTGGCGGTCGCCATGTGCGTTGCAGGATGCTCTTTTGCTCCGACCTACGAAAGACCGGAGGCGCCCATTGAGGCCGCCTGGCCGGTCTCAGAAGCTACGAAAAACGTCAAGTTGCTCACGGAAGGCTTGCAGCAATGGGGCGAGTTCTTCCGCGATGAGCGGCTTAAGACCTTGATTGCCAAGGGGCTTTCGGATAACCGGAGCCTCAGATCGGCGGTCTTAAGTGTTGAGCAAGCACGCGCCAAGTACAACGTAAGCCGCAGCAATCTTTTGCCGAGTGTATCGGCGGTTGCGCAAAGAACGGCACGCGGTGCGTTTGATAACGAAGCTAAATCCGCTTTACTGACAAACGGCTACACGGCCAATGCAATGGCCTCGTACGAACTGGACCTTTTCGGTCGCGTGCGTAATACCAATGAAATGGCCTTGCAGGCGTATTTCCAAACTCAGGCGGCGCAGCGTTCGGCTCAGATGACAATCATCGCCGAAATCGCCAACACGTGGCTTGCGCTCGGAGCGGCCAAAGACAAACTTCGGTTAGCCGAGCAAACGTTGGAGAGCCAAGCGAAAACCTGCGAGTTAATCCAGAGAAGTTATGACGTCGGTGCCTCGAGCCTGATGGATTTGGAGCAGGTCAAAACGACGGTAGCTAATGCGCGGATTTCTAAGGCTCAGGCACAACAACAGGTCAGCCAATACCGTAACGCCCTGACGGTTCTTGTGGGCGGAACCTATGATCCGGCGCTTGAGACCGATTCGCTTCCGGTTGACGTGACGGCGCCGGTTTCGGCTACGTCCGACGTGCCGAGCGAAGTGCTCTTGAATCGTCCGGATATTGCAGCGGCCGAAGCGCGTCTTCGTAGTGCCAATGCCAATATCGGGGTAGCGCGTGCAGCGTTCTTCCCGTCGATTTCCCTGACGGGTTCGGCCGGGTACGCTTCTTCGCACCTGACGGATTTATTTAAGTCCTCCAGTTCGATTTGGTCCTTTACCCCGTCGGTTTCTCTCCCGATCTTTCAGGGCGGACAGAATATCCAGAACTTAAAGGCAGCCGATGCCGCCAAGCGCGGTGCCGTGGCCGATTACGAATCGGCGATTCAAAGTGCCTTTAAGGAAGTGGCCGATGCTCTGGCAACGGAAGGCACCGTTCAGGAGCAGTTGCAAGCAACTGAAAGCCTTGCGGCCTCCACACACAAGACCTACGAGCTTGCCATGGAGCGCTACAAGAGTGGTATGGATAGTTTCCTACAGGTTCTCGATAGCCAGCGGTCGGACTTTTCTGCGCAGCAATCGCTCGTCAATATGCGCCTGGCGCGTGTGACAAGTCTTGTGACGCTTTACAAAGTCATGGGCGGCGGATCGCAGTTGCCGAAGGAAGCAAACTAATCGCGCTATAGGGAGAAGCCATGTCTTCTTTAGAAAACGAAGCCTTGGCAACGCGGCGTCGGGAAGAAATTCTGAGGGCGGCACGATTCTGCTTCGGAGAAAAAGGGTTTAGCGCCACGAAAATGAAGGATATCGCTGCGCGCTTGCAGATGAGCGTCGGCAATCTCTATAACTACTTTAAAAGTAAGGACGAGATTGTTCGAACGCTTGCGCAGCGGCAAATTGATAACCTCGTGAAAAAAATCCGCGAAACCGATTACGAAGACCGGGAGCAAAACATCCAGGACTTGGCGGAAATTGCGCTTACGCGCCTGAATTTGCGAAGTGCCGTGTTTGCTTTGGATGTGATGAATGCGGCCACAAGCAATCGGACCTTGGCTCACATTCTGCATTACTACGACAGAGCCTGTCGTGAGGCGCTTTTGGCAATCTACAAGGAAAAAAATGTCGAAAATCCGGAGCTCAGACTCGAATGCGACATGTGCCTTTTAGACGGGCTGATTATTCGCATCATCGCCAATCCCTCGCTGGATACAAAGAAATTGGCCCGAGCTGTGGCAGAACGCATTGTTCGTCATTAGGGCGTAGTTTCTCAAATACGTACGAAAAAGGGCTGCCGACCGGCAGCCCTTTTCTTCCGAAAGCCGAATTACTTTAATTTAACCGGCACGAAAATGCGCGTCTGTCCGCGTTGAATCAGCAGGCGAAGGGTCTTAGTCTTGGAAAGGACAGAACCCAAATCCGAGGGCTTTTTCACAGCCTGACCGTTGACGCTGACGATAACATCACCGCGCTGGATGCCGGCCTTACGAGCGGCTCCTTCGCTTGAGGTGACAAGTAACCCCTTAGTGCCGACGCGATCGGCCTCTTCATCGGTAAGCGAGCGAACGGAGACGCCTAAGCGCGCCGCATCGGTCGTCGCTTTCTTGGTGGAATTGTCGGCGGCATCCTGACCGTCCTTGCCGACTTTAATCTTGACGAAGGTCTCTTTGCCGTCACGCAGGACTTTGAGCGTTAACTCCGAGCCAGGAGCCATGGAACTAACAAGAACCGGAAGGGCGCTACTTGAAACGATGGCTTGACCGTTGGCTTCAACGATGATGTCGCCTTCGCGAAGATCGCTCTTAGCTGCCGGACCCTTCTTGTCGATTTGACTGACGAGGGCGCCCTTGGGTGTCTTCATCCCGAAGCTTTCCGCAAGTTCCTGCGTCATGCTCTGAACGACAACACCGATACGACCGCGGGTGACGGTGCCTGTTTTGACGAGTTGATCTTTAATCTGTAACGCCAAGTCAATCGGGATGGCAAACGACAGCCCCATAAAGCCGCCCGAGGTGGAGAAAATCTGCGAGTTGATACCGACGACTTCGCCGGCCATGTTAAAGAGCGGACCGCCGGAGTTGCCCGGATTGACGGCAACGTCCGTTTGAATGAACGGTACATACTGATCGGACGGGAGCTGACGGCTCTTGGCAGAGACGATACCGGCCGTGACGGTGTTATCTAAACCGAAGGGGCTGCCGATAGCCGCAACCCATTCGCCGACCTTTAGTTTGGAGGAATCGCCCATCTTAAGAGCCGGCAGGTCTTTGGCATCAATCTTGACAACGGCGATATCGGTTTTTTTATCGCTTCCGAGGACTTTGCCCTTAAATTCACGCTTATCCGTTAAGCGCACGGTGATTTCATCGGCTCCGTCAATGACGTGGTGATTGGTCAAAATCAGACCGTCCGAGCTGATGATAAAGCCCGATCCCGTGCCGCGGCGCTCGGGTTCTTCCTGGGGGCCGACAAACGGGAAAATCGGGAAGCCGAAACGCTTGAAAATTTCTGCCTGGCGTTCGTCCATTTCCCCGAAGGGATTGGCGTCTTCAATCTTGCGGGCTTCGCGTACGGTGGAAATATTCACCACGCCCTTGCCGTATTTTTCCACGAGGCTGACAAAGTCCGGTAGTTGTGCTTGAGCCTTCTCGGACTCAAAAAGTGCGGCCGAGGAAGCCGGGGCATACGTGCTTAAGCCGGAAGCAAAGACAGCCGCCAAAGCGGCAACGACAAGCGATTTTTTGTGAGCTTTCATAGTGTTCTGGAACTCCGAAAAAGACAAATGAAACGCATCTGTCACAACAATCATACGATAGACGAAAAATATCACGGAAACTGTGTGTCAATTGCCTAATCTGTGCCCAAGCCGTTACATTTGTAACAAAGCCATAGGGAATTTTCACAAAAGAGCCTGCTTTTCGGGGTGAAGGTTGCTATTGTGGCTCTCGGAAACTGAGGGAAAGAAAAAATGGGAAACTCAACGGAACACAACGCCGGCTTGCCGGTTGCCGCGCAGACTGACTCTCCGGAGACGGCCTTTAAAACGCCCGAAAAAAGCATTATTTTGGTCGCTAAGGTCGTTTACCTTTTGCATGGTCTTTCGATTCTTTTAGGCATCGTCACGGGAGCGAGCATCTTGGGTTCGTTTCTTTTCGGATGGCCCTCGATTGCCGCCGTTGTGCTCAATTACGCCCTACGCAACGAGGCTAAAGGAACGTATATCGAAAGCCACTTTGCCTGGCAGATTTATACGTTTTGGGCAGCGGCTCTTTGGGCGCTTCTTGTGGCGATTCTCGGCACGCTTTTGGCGTGGGCGCTGGTCGGATTTGCGGTTTGGGGCATCGGCTTTATGGTGATGGGCATTTGGGTCGGCTATCGCATTATTCGTGGCTGGATTCGCCTGACGGCTGGACGGGCTATGCCCACTGAGTAGATCAGGGCGTTACGCTTCCGGCTCAAAGCTAAGAAAGTGAGAGACGGCAGGCTTGACAAGGACCATCTCGCGCGTCCATTTGGTTTTTAGGCACTGCAAGAAGATTTGAGAGGCAAGCGTCAGATACGGGGCAAAGCGCGCTTCTTTTGCAGCAACCCAAAGGGTCTTTTCCGCTGTGGTCGCTCCTAGGCCGTGAATGGTCAATCCCTTAAGGCGATTGCGCACACACCAAAGATTCATCGGAGGGAGGATGGACCATCCTAGACCCGAGGCGACCGCCTGGGCCACGGCTTGCGTGTTTTCCAGAGCCAAAGACCTACCGACCGGAAGTTTTAACAGCCGAATGATGCGTTGCGATTTTTGCCAATCCAGAGAGTCGCGCTGGTAGGACACAAAGGGAAGCGTCAGATTCGGCAAAATCGCCGACAAAGGCATTTCGTCTTGCGACGCCACGCTTTTCGGCGTGACAAGGCAGTAGTGTTCCGAGCACAACTTCTTGGCAAAGAGGCGTTCTTTTTCCGGCAAATCGGGAGCTACGGCAAGGTCGGTTTTTCCTTCGGCAAAGCGCTTTTGACCCGCAGGAATCAGACCGGTTTCGGCCGTAAAGCTTGTCACCTGCGGGATTAATGCGACTTCGATTTCGGCCCCGGCAAAGGCGCGTGCCACTTCGGAAATGACAAAGCGCAGGGAGTGGACTTTTTGTGTTTTAAGAGCCGAAAGGCTTTCGGTAAAAACTTGCGCCTCTGCTAAATAGCGCCTTGCAATCGCAACGGCGGTGTTAAGTGCATCGGGCGTGAGGAACGGTCAAAAAGCGTTACGCCCCAACTTTTTTCCAAGCGCTCGATGGTTTGCGTCACGGCCGAGCGCGATAAATTCATCGCCGTCGCAGCGTGGGAAAACGACGTTTCTGCAGCGGCCAGAAACGTTGCAACGGACGCAGGATCAATATGGGGCGGCACAGGCTTCATGCCGCATCCCGAATGCGAGAAACCACCTCGTCGGCGTGTTCGCAAATCCGGTTATCGATACGGGCTTTTTCGGCGTCGGAGGTAACGCCCGGGATGAACATCATCGCGTAGGAAGCCACGGGTTCAAGCCAGGTCATGGAGCAAAAAAGGGCCGTTTGCTCAAACTGCACGAGAAAGTCTTTCAGATAAAAGTGTTCGGCGCCTTTCGGGGTGTATTCGTCTTTGCTTCCCCCCGTTGTCACGGAAACGAGGAGTTTTTTCCCTTTTAAGGCATCGCCTTCGCTACCGTACGCAAAGCCGTATGCGAGAACGTCGTCAATCCATTGCTTCATTTTGGCGGGAGCCGAATACCAGTAAATCGGAAACTGCCAGACAATGACGTCTGCTTTTTTAAGCGCCTCCTGTTCGGCGGCAACATACGTTTTATCCTCGGTTACGGTATCGGCAACGGCGCGAATCTGAGCCTCGGGAAGCCGTTTGGCGAGTTCGGCAAGAATGCGCCCCGTTGACGAAGGCCCGTGCGGGTTCGGTTGTCCGTTGATAATCAACACGTTCGTCATACGTAAACCCCTGAAAAACACAAGAAAAGATACCGTATCGTAGCAGGAAAGGCCATTCTGGCAAGACCGGTTTTTGCAACAACGCTTAACGCCCGAGTTCTTCCTTTGTGAATCGGCTCGCATCGGTCGTTTTTAAAGACGAAAATACCGAGCGTTACCCGAGACAAGGACGCACCATGAATCCGCTTGCCGTAATTCTTCCGGACTTTTTTGATTATCTTTTTGGGTCTTTTCCTTCGAGCGCGCTTGCGCTATGACGATGCGTTTTGGGATGCCGCCGAGCGGCTTGTCTTTAAGGTGCTTTTCCCTCCGCTTTTATTTTTGTCGGTTGCGCAAAGCCGGTTAACTCCGTCCTCGGCTGCGCTCTTTTTGTCGGTGGGCGTATCTTCCATGTTGCTTGCCGTTGTGGCCTCGGCATCGTTGCGACTTTTTATCAAAGACAATCCCGTAACGCACGCGTCTGTTTTTCAGTGCGGATTTCGCTTTAATACGTACATCGGGTTTTCCATTTGCTTGCAACTATTCGATCAAACAGGCTTTGCGCTTCTTGCGCTACTCATCGCTTTTTGGGTGCCGATCAGCAACACCATCGCCGTGAGCGTTCTGGCCTCGGCCGTTGCAAAAGCCGAAGGAGGCGCTGTCGGCAAGAAACACTCGATTTTCAAAACCATCGTGACGAACCCCCTCATAATCGCCACGGTACTCGGGCTTGCGTGGAACGTTACGGGTTGGACTATTCCGACGGTTCCGGCGGTCTTTCTTAAGCACTTAGGCAGTGCATCGCTTGCTATGGGGCTTCTTTGCATCGGAGCGGGCTTGCGTCTTCAGGCCTTCCGAGGCCACGGAGCGTTGATTGTTGCCTCGACAATCGAGCGCCTGATGGTTGTTCCGGCGATTGCCTGGGGCATGGGCGCGGTGTTCGGCCTGTCATCCGTTCAAGCCGCGTTCTCCTTCTTTTTGCCGCACTTCCGACGGCGCAATCTTGCTACGTGATGACGGCAACGATGCGCGGCGATGCCGCCTCGGTCGCCGGTGTCACAACAGCGCAGACCTCGGCTGCGATGGCAACGCTTCCTGTTTGGACGGCACTGATTCAGTCGCTTACCTAAAGCGCACGAAATCGTTCATCCGAAAGTCTGAAACCCTCATCCGTACGGATGGAAATCAGCAATTCCGTCAAATTGAGGCAGTAAAGTTCGCCCTCGGACAACAGGGGGCATCTTTCCTGCCTCTTTTTTATTCTCTTAAGACGCTTTTTTCTTAGGATAGTTATGAAACGTATTCTTTTTGCCGCAACAGCGGCGCTGGCTCTCGGCGCTCAGGTTTCTTACGCCGGTGGTTTTATGCTCATGGAACAGTCTGCGGCCGGTATCGGTCGCGCTAATGCCGGTGCCGGTGTTTTCGGCGACGATGCCTCCTCTGCGTGGTTCAATCCGGCCGGTATGACTCTGATGCAAGGCAAACACTTCCAGGCCGGTACGGCCCTCGGTGTCATCGATGCCAAGTACGAAAGCAAGCGAGGCGGCGCCAGTGACAATGCCTTTGACGGCATTGTTCCCGTTCCTTTCATGCACACGACGCTTCAGCTGACCGACTCGATTTGGGCCGGCGTGAGCATTGCAGTCCCCTTCGGGATGCAAACCAAGTACAAGGATTCGTTCGATGCGCGCGATCGCGGTATTTTTGCCAAGGTTCAGACCATCGACGTGAACCCGAGCTTGGCTTTTAAGGTCAATGACGCGTTCTCGGTCGGTGTCGGTGTTTCCGCACAGTACGGTAGCATGGAGCTGATTAACGGAAAAACGGTGCAAGTTACAGACACTACAACGGCAAAGATTTCCACAAAGGTTAAGGGATCGGACGTTGCCTGGGGCGTGAACGCCGGCGTTATGTTCACGCCGCGTGAGGACATGCGGTTCGGTCTTGCCTGGCGCAGTAGCGTCAAGCACGATTTGGACGGGCATCTGTACACGCCGTCAGGGACAACGGATTCGACAGTGCCGGTTAAGACACCGCAAACTGTGATTCTCTCGGGTGCGTGGGACATTAACCCGCAGTGGACGGTCGCCGGGACGATTCGTTGGTCGGATTGGTCTGTCTTTAAGGAACTCCCGGTTAACACGAGATCGGGACGTAATCTTGCTACCACCAAAGAAAACTGGAAGGATTGCTATCTATTCTCCGTCGGTGCCGATTACCGCTACAGCGATGAATGGACGTTCCGCGCCGGTACGGCTTATGAAACGAGCACGATTCGTGAAGACAAGTACCGTATGACAACTGTTCCCGATAGCAGCCGTCTGTGGCTTTCCGTCGGCGCCACATGGCACGCAAGTAAGCAGTTGCAGTGCGACGTCGGGTACTTGTTCCTGCACGCCATCGGAAGCTCTCCGATTACCGAGTCGGCAGAAAGCACGCAAGTCATCGGTGACTACAAGCGCACGAACGTGCACATGTTCGGCGTCCAGGCCATGTATAGCTTCTAATCGATTGCGTTGATTTTTTAGAGACGCTTAGCCGCAGTACTTGAACGAGGTACTGCGGTTTTTTCGTCTGCGGCAAGAAGATTTCGCTTTGAAATCCCTTGTGAGCCCCGGTAAGAGTCCGTAAAGTTAAAGCGAGGCGTTCGGAATGCGCCGCAACACAAAACGGGAGGAAGGACTATGAGCGAGAAAATCTTTCACTACATCCACCATGCCGCATTCTGGCTTGAAGCGGAGGGGAAACGAGCGCTTTTCGATCCGTTTTTAGACGGGAACCCCGAACACCTGAGGGCTCAGGATATCGATGCCGATTGGATTTTTGTCTCGCATGCGCACGCCGATCATCTCGGAAGTGCCTTTGAAATTGCGCAAAGAACCGGAGCGACGATTATTTCCACGGCAGAAATCTGCGGCCTTGCCGGTCAAGCCGGGTGCGCATCACATGCCATGCACATCGGCGGGACACACGAATTTGCGTTCGGAAAAGTGCGGATTGCGCCGGCGTTTCACGGAAGCGGCATTGCCGGAGGTCACGCCTGCGGCTTTATCGTGAACTTTTTCGGAATTCGGCTTTACTACGCAGGGGATACGGGACTGTTCGGAGACATGAAGTGGCTTCGCTCCGTTGAGCCCTTTGATGTGGCGGTTTTACCGATTGGCGACAACTATACGATGGGCCCGAAAGATGCGGCCATTGCGGCCGCCTGGCTCGGAGCTTCGGTTGTCATTCCGGTTCACTACAACACGTGGCCCGTGATTGCGCAGGACCCGAAAGCTTTTGAAGAAACTGTCGAAAAAGAGTTCGACATCCGGGTTCAAATTGTCGAACCCGGGAAGTCCGTTCACTTATCTTGATTTTGAGTATCAGCCGGCGCTTCGCCGTCGCGTTCGCCGGCAACACAAATCAAAACAGAAAGAGTCAGAGCAAATCCGAGACCCGTAATCCAGTAAAAGTAAATCATAGGAACTCTCCGACTAGTACAGGTGTTTGTCGTTTTGGGCGATGTACTCGTCCGTCACTTTCCCGCTCATCACGTGATAGGCCCAAGCCGTGTAACTTAACACAAAGGGCAGGAACACGATGACGGCGACTAACATAATTTCGAGCGTCAGTTGCGAGCTGCAGCAGTCCCAAATCGTCAGACTTGAGGACGGATGCGAGGAACTCGGCAGGACAAACGGGAACATGGCCACCAGGGGCGTAAGAACAATCGAGATAATCCCCAGACCGCTCGCGCACACGGAAGCCAAACCACAGTGGCGTCGGGCAAACGCGATGACACTAAATTCGGCAACGATGCCGACAAGCGGCAGAGCAAAAAGCGCCGGGTAATTTAAAAAGTTCGTAAACCAGCCGCCCGAGTACACGTCAACGGTTTTGGCAAGCGGAGTTGCCGGCCCGCCAGGCGCAAGGCCGATACTCGCGACATACCCGTCGATTCCGACATAGACCCAAAGGCCTCCCGTGATGAACAAAAGCGCGGTGACGGTCGCCGCAACCGAGGCAATAAAAGCCGCTCGGTACTGCAAAATGTCTTCGGTTTTCAGAATCAACCAGCAGGCGCCGTGCACCACAATCATCGAAAGACTCACGAGACCGCAAAGGAGAGCGAAGGGATTAAGGAGCCCCCAGAAGCTTCCCGTGTACATCACACGCATGGTCTCGTCAAAGTGGAAAGGAACACCGACTAAGAGATTGCCGAAGGCTACGCCGAAAATGACCGGCGGGACGGCCGAACCGGCAAAAAGAGACCAGTCCCACGTCGTGCGCCATTTTTTGTCCGGCAGTTTGCTACGGAAATCAAATCCAACCGGACGCAAAATCAGCACTAACAGCACGATGAGCATCGCCCAGTAAAAGCCCGAGAAGGCAACAGCATAGACTAAGGGCCAGGCCGCGAAAATGGCGCCTCCCCCCGTCAAGAGCCAAACTTGGTTGCCGTCCCAGTGCGGGGCGACGGCATTAATCATGCAACGGCGCTGCGTATCGTTTTTCCCGAGGAACGGTAAAAGGGCTCCGACGCCCATGTCCTGTCCGTCCATGACGGCAAAGCCGGCTAACAGGACTCCGATCAAAAGCCACCAAATGATTTTGAGGATTTCATAATCAATCATGGTTATCTCCTCGAGTTAGGCTTTGCGTTCGAAAAAGTACCGACCCGTGCCGAGCGTGCTCGGACCGAGGCGGGCAAAGCGAGTCATCAGCCACAGGTCGACGACAAGCAGGGCCGAGTACAAAAGGACGAATCCGCCGATGGAAAACACCAAATCGGTTGACGAAAGAGAAGAGACCGATAGGTCAACGGGCAACACTTCGTAGATGCTCCAAGGTTGACGACCGTATTCGGCCACGAACCAACCGAGCTCACAGGCAATCCACGGAAGCGGAAGGGCAAGAAGCATGACGCGTAAAAGTCCCTTACGGCATGCGATGGTGTCTTTAAGAGAGCTGATGGTCGCGAGTAAAAAGACCACAAGGCAGATCAGGCCGCAGGCCACCATCAGACGGAACGACCAGTACATGGGCGTGACGGCCGGAATGGTCGACAAAGCCGCCTGGCGCATTTGTTCGGGCGTCGCCTGCGAGATATCGGATGTGTATTTCTTTAAAAGGAGGCCGTAGCCTAAGCTTTTTCTGACCTCATTAAAACGCTTTTGCAAATCTTGGTCGCCCGGAGCTTTGCGTAGCGCCGTTAATAGTTCAACGGCTTGCGCCCCTTCGATGATGCGTTCCTGGGCGGTTTCCACCAAGGGATTGATGCCCGGAATCTCTTGGCTTGTCGAGCGTGTACCCATCAGACCGAATAGCCACGGGACGGAAATCTCATAGTCGTTTTTGCGTTCGGCCTCGTTGGGAATGGCAAAAAGCGAAAGCGGAGCCGGCGCCTCGTGGGTTTCCCAGGCCGCTTCCATCGCGGCGATTTTCGTCGGCTGATTTTGAGCAACAAGGTACCCGGACTCGTCTCCCATATGCAACGTAAAAATTGTTGCCATCAAGCCGAAAACGGCCGCCACCTTAATCGAACGCTTGGCAAAAGCAATATCGCGTCCGCGAATCAGATAAAAGGCTGAAATCGCTAAAACGAAGATGGCGCCTGTCATGTAGCCCGCATTGATGGTGTGCATGAATTTGGCTTGCGCCCAAGGGCTTGTCACTACAGACCAAAAGTCCGTGGTTTCCATGCGCATGGTCAGGAAGTTAAAGTCACTCCCGATCGGGTACTGCATCCAGGCATTGGCAATGAGAATCCACAAGGCAGAAAGGTTGGAGCCCAAGGCCATGAGGAACGTCACCAGCAGGTGCTTTTTCTTACTTAAGCGATTCCAGCCGAAAAAGAACAGACCGACGAACGTTGATTCCAAAAAGAAGGCCAAAAGACCTTCGATTGCAAGCGGCGCTCCGAAGATATCGCCGACATAGTGCGAGTAGTAGGCCCAGTTGGTCCCGAACTGGAATTCCATGGTAATGCCCGTGGCAACACCCATGGCAAAGTTAATGCCGAAGAGTTTGCCCCAAAAACGGGTCATGTCCCGATAGATTTCCCGATTGGTGACAACATAGCAGCTTTCCATGATGACCAAAATGAAGGAAAGCCCGAGCGTGAGCGGCACAAACAAAAAGTGGTACATGCTTGTGACGGCAAATTGCAAGCGTGATAAGTCAACGAGAGTCGATGAAATCATGGTCTTTCCTCACGAGAGACTACGGGTGCCGCGGGTTGCCCTAAAAGACCGGCGGCGACATTTTCCGGCGTTTGAGCAAGACGCTTGCCGGGGGTGAAAAAACAGAGCCAAAGCAAAAAAATGGCGAGAATTTTCAGGCACAACACCCAGCTGACCGGCTTCATGAGACCGGTCGGCTTCGGACGGGATTTATCCTCGGAATCGTGTTGCATAAGCCTTGCCTCCGCTTTGATTTTAAAAGAGGAAAAGGCTCATGCGCCAATAGTTAGGATTTATGAAAAGCATTGGCAAAAGCTCGCGCCATCGCCGAGTCCGAACGCGGTGCGTGATAAGCATCGTGCTTGTCTGCGGCATGGGGCTTTTCCCGGCGAACAAATTTCTCGGGTTTCTTGTGCCGAGGTCTTTCTTCGAAGCGATTTCGCTTTTCGGGAGAAGGAGCTTTTGTCGCCGGAGCTTTTTTCTCTTCCGTGACAAGCTTCATCGATAAGGCGGCACGGCGTCTTTCCAAATCGACGCTTAAAACGCGGACCTTGATGATTTGTCCGACGTGAACGATCTGCCGGGGATCGCGCACAAAACGCGAGGACATCTCGGAGATATGCAGCAGGCCGTCTTGATGCACGCCGATATCGACGAATGCGCCGAAGGCCGTAACGTTGGTGACAACGCCTTCGAGAATCATGCCGGCTGTCAGGTCCTTTAAGGCACGAACGGAATCATCAAAGCGTACGGCTTTAAATTCAGGACGCGGATCGCGGCCCGGCTTTTCCAGTTCCCGGAAGATGTCTTTGACGGTCGGAAGCCCGAATCGCTCGTCCGTGAAATCGCCGGCTTGAAGTTTGGATAAAACGGCGTGGTTTCCGATTAGCTCTCCGACGGAAAGGCCCGTCTTTTCAACAATCTTTTCGACAACCGGGTAGGACTCCGGATGCACGCAAGAGGCATCGAGCGGGTTCGTGCCGCCGATGATGCGTAAGAACCCGGCCGATTGCTCGAACGTTTTTGCGCCGAAGCGCGGCACGTTCATCAAATCTTGCCTATCTTTAAAGGCCCCTGTTTTTTCGCGGTAGTCCACGATACGTTTGGCTTGCAGGGAATTTAATCCCGAAACGCGACAGAGTAGTGCGCACGATGCCGTATTTAAGTCTACGCCGACGGCATTGACGCAGTCTTCGACGACAGCATCGAGTTTGGTCGAAAGTTTCGTTTGATTTACGTCGTGCTGGTACTGTCCGACACCGATCGCTTTGGGTTCGATTTTCACGAGTTCGGCGAGCGGGTCTTGCAGGCGCCGGGCAATGGAGACGGCCCCGCGCAGGCTCACGTCCAAGTCTGGCAGTTCTGCGGCGGCGCTCTTGGAGGCCGAGTACACGGAAGCACCGGCTTCGCTGACGACAACCTTGGTTAAATTCAGTTCCGGATGGTCGGCAATCAACTCTCCGACAAGTTTGTCGGTCTCGCGGCTGGCCGTGCCGTTTCCGATTGCCACGAGCGAGGCGTTGTGTTTTTTCGCCAGATTTGCAAGGATTTCAATGGAAGCTTGCCATTCGTTTCTCGGCTCATGCGGGAAAATCGCACCGGTTTCCAAGACGGCGCCCGTCTCGGAAATCACGGCAACTTTCACGCCGGTACGAATACCCGGATCCAAACCGATTACGGCTTTGTGCCCGGCAGGCGGCGCGAGCAAAAGGTCTTTGAGGTTGGTTCCGAAGACTTCGATAGCCGCCTCCTGCGAAGCATCGCGAAGACGCGAGAACAGATCGCTTTCTAATTGCCAAGCGCACTTAACGCGCCAGGTCCAACGCACGACACTTTCAAGCCAGGCATCGGCAGGTTGCCCCTTGTTTTCCAAATTGAGGAACTCGGCAATCATGGTCTCGCACGGATGAACGGGTTGAGACTCGGCCTCATCACTCAGACGTACGGAAAGCTTCAAATACCCGGCATCGCGACCGCGAAACATCGCCAGAGCTCGGTGCGAGGGCACTTTACGAATCGGTTCGGCAAACGCAAAGTAGTCTTTAAAGGTCGCCGCTTCCGTTGCTCTTTGTTTTTCCGGAATGACGGCACTTGCCATGTCGGCGTTGTTCCAAAGGAATTCGCGCAATGTCTCGAGCATGTCGGCGTTTTCCGCAAAGCGCTCGGAAAGGATGTCGCGCGCGCCTTCCAAAGCCGCTTTGGCCGAATCAATTCCCTTGTCGGCGTTGATAAATTTCGCTGCTTCCGTTTCCGGCGTCAAAGACCGGTCTTTTAGGAGGGCATCGGCAAGGGGCTCAAGCCCGGCTTCTTTGGCCGTTTGAGCACGCGAACGGCGCTTGGGTTTAAACGGTAGATACAAATCTTCCAAACGCTGTTTGGTGTCGGCTTCATTAATCGCCCGGGCAATCTTATCCGTGAGTTTTCCCTGGGAGCGAATCGATTCGAGAATGGTGCCGCGCCGCTCTTCCAGGCCGCGACGGTATTCAAGTTCCGATTCGAGTTCGCGCAGTTGCGCATCATCGAGACCGCCTGTGACTTCTTTCCGATAGCGGGCGATAAAGGGAACCGTATCGCCTGAATCTAAGAGCTTTACGGCAGCTTGGACTTGTTCCGGTTTGGCATGAATTCCTGTTGCAATCGACGAAACGATGCGCTGTTGGGCGGCTAAGTCAAGTTGTGTCATGGATAAAAATCGTGATGATTGAAAAATGAAGCAAAGTGCAAACTATATCGGGTTCAAGCGCCTCGTTAAAGCGGGCAGAACAGAAAAATAGCGATGCGTTGCGACTTTGCTTTCGGATCATTCGGGCGCCGCAGGAGGTCCCTGCGGCGGTTCGTTACAGTAAAAATAATCGCTTAGGCCACACGCGGAACCGTCAGACTTCCTTCGGGCATCAAGATGGTCTTGGGGTGCTCTCCGACGTATTGTTTGGCGACGGCATACGCTTCTTCAAACGAATCGACGGCTGCGGTAAAGAGCATGTCTTTCGCAAGCGCCTTATCCAGCCGCGTCACCAGAATGTAGCGTGCTTTCGATAAGGGTCGCGTAATGGCAAAGGCCTTGTTGGCACCGATTCGGAAATCGTGTTCGAGTTCGCACTTGATAGCCTTCGGCGTCTTTAAACGACGGAAGGTTTCTTCCAAAACTTTCGAACCCGAGCCTTCCTCACAGTCGGCAAAGAGAATGACAACGCCGCCCTTCTTGACGGCACACATGGCGTTATCCATGGTCTTTTGCATCTGATAGACGTTGATGTCTTTCGGATAGCCGCCGCAACTGGCAACGACCAGTTCGGCTTCCTCAGGAATGACGCAGCCGTACACTTCGTCGACAAAGCGGCAGGCCGCCTTGTGAGCGGCAATGTAGTCGCCGGCAAACATCTTAAGGAACTGGTGTTTGGCGTTCAGGATGGCATTAAAGAGAAATAGGGAGCGGCCCTTGGCAAACAGGGCCACGCCTTCCATCTGATCTTCATAAACGGGATTGCCGACGGTTTTTCCTAAGCCGGCATGTTCGTCGAGCATGAAACTATGGTTGACGCGAATGGTTTCCATTGCCGCGCACCCGGGCAAAATCGCCTTGCGTCCGCCGCCGTAGCCGGAAAAATAGTGATGCACGATGGTGCCCGTGAGGATGACGTGGTCGACATCGCAAAGATGTTTGTTGATCCAGACGGGGGTGCCGCGTGAAGTCTTTCCGAAGTATTCGAAGTCATCTTGAACCGTGCACGTGGAGTTGTACATCTTAAGGCGCGAGGCCACCTCTTCTCCGACGGCCGCGACCATTTCTTCGTGCGTCATATCGCGGTGCGAGCCTAAAGAAAAGACAATCTTCATGTCCTCATCTTTGATGCCGAGTCGATTCATTTCATCGACGAGAACCGGCATGAAATCATAACTATTGGCAACGCGTGTCGGATCGTTGCAAATAAATGCCACGGTTTGACCGGGTTTGACTATATTGTCCAAGGAGTCGCATCCGATTGGATGGCGAACGGCGTCCAAAACGCCGGCTTTGACATCGGCCATGACAGGGAACTCTTCGGTTCGCACGGTGGCAATGACATCCGAGTCATCCAAAGAGAATGTTTTACGACCGCGCCCGTAGGCAAAATCATATTGTTTCAAGGACATAAGATGCTCCGTCAGTAGAAGGCGTGTTCCATTATAGGAGTGACAAAAAACCTGCGCTATCGGTCATTCGGAGAAGGAAAGAAAACGGATTGTCTCGTGAAGATCAAGTTGCCCGGGAGCAGAGACTTTCCCGAAGCCTGCAAACGTGGCGCACGACCCGAACTGGCCTCCTGCAATACGCGTCAAGGTGCCGAGTTGCCCCATGGCAATGGCCACAATCGGAGACTTAAGGGTTTTGCGCGCAACAAGCAGGACCTTTAAAAGGCGCAAAACGTCCGACGGCGTTTTAGGCATCACGGCGATTTTCAGAACATCCGCGCCGCCATTCTCCATGCGAGCAAGTTTTTTTAAAAGAGCGCTTTCGGAAGGTGTTTTCGAAAAGTCATGAAAACTTGCGATAACGGGAACCTTCTTTTCGTGCGCCGCCGCAACAAGCGAGGCGATATCGCCGCGCCCGAATTCCACGTCAAGGGCATCGGGAGCGATTTCTGCCAGAAGTTCGATTAGAAGGTTTTTGTAGTCTTGTCGAGACAAATCAGCTTTGCCGCCTTCGCGGCACGTGCGCACAGTAACTAATAGGGGCTTACCTGTTGCCTCACGCAACTTTGAGAGTGTCTTTTTGAGTGCGGGAACGGTGCGATTGCGAAACGAATCGACTCGCCACTCAAGAATATCAACGGGCTCGCTGTCGAGCTCTCGGGCTTTCTCGCAGAGCGCCTTCGGTGTGGCGCCCTCAAGACTGACAAGTGTTTTTACCGGTTTCGGACCGAGCCGGACGCGTCCGACGTTGACTGTTCGCATACATGAGCCTTAAAGTAAGTTCAATCATAATATCGCAAGCACAGTCGATTGAGGAAAAAAAGATGCTCGCAGAGCAAAGCGGTGAACGAATTGACAAATGGTTGTGGGCGTCACGATTTTTTAAAACGCGGTCGCTTGCAAAGGAAGCCGTTGAGCTCGGACGTGTGCGCATTGACGGTGAGCGGATGAAACCGTCTCGAGAGGTTCGAAGCGGGGACAAACTTCAAATCGAACGCGCAGGCGTTCGCTTTGATGTTGTTGTTGCAGGCACTAGCGATACGCGAGGACCGGCGTGTGATGCCCAAAAGCTCTATGAAGAGACTCTTGAATCCAGGCAGAGGCGGGAGCGCCTCTCGCAACTTAAGCGTTATGCCGAGGAGCCGGCTGACTCGATTCGCAAGGGGCGTCCGACCAAACGAGACGCCCGGAAACTCCGGGCGTTCAAGTACGGACAAAGTTAGCCGATGTTGCGTAAAGTTGTCGGCAAGATAACGAAAGTTGCCGACAAAAGCAGAAAAATCAGTCAAATTCTCCGGCCATGTCCGTGCTGGCAAAATCTGTGAGCGGCAACTGAACCGGTAGCCCTGTCTTCTGACTCTTGTAGATTGCAAGGACAAGTTCCAAGGCGCGCCGTCCGCAGGCGCCGTCTACATACGGCTTACGGTCTTGTTCGATAGCCTCTTTCATGTCCGCGAAGATGCGTAGGTGTCCGTTACCGTACACATTGGCGGTTTGCTCCTTAAGAGAGCGGATTTTTTCGTCTTCCGGGCGCTCTTCGTCAAACTGCCAAATGGCAATTTCGTTAGTCGATTCTCCGGCAATCTTGACGGTGCCTTTTTCGCCGAAAAGGCAAAGCGACTCTTCTAAGTTCTTCGGAAAGACGTTGGTTGTTCCTTCAATCGTGGCAATGGCGCCGTTTTTAAAGGAAACGACGGCAAGACCGACGTCTTCTGCTTCGATATAGGGGTGAAAGCGTCGGCGTGTTGCGCCGTAAACGCAGTCGATTTCGTCTCCCATCATCCAGCGGAGTAAATCAATGCCGTGAATGCACTGATTCATCAGGGCACCGCCGTCGCGAGCCCACGTGCCGCGCCAAGCCGCCTGAGCGTAGTAGTCGTGGCTTCTATGCCAAAGAATCTGCACGGTTCCGTGCGAGAGCTTGCCGAAACGCCCTTGCTCTAAGGCTCGGCGCGTGGCCTGCACGGCCTCGTTGTAGCGATTTTGTTGACAAACACAAATCTTGACGCCTTTGGCTTCGGCTTTTTCCAACATGGCATCGGCATCAGGTAGGCTCATCGCCATCGGTTTTTCGACAATCAGATGCACGCCGAAATCCAAAACGGACAGCGCGATTTTTGCCCGAATGCCGCTATCGACGGCAAGACTGACAACGTCAATCCGGTTTTCTTTGAGCATCTGCTTGAAATCAGTGTAGGTCTTGGTTTGGTCCAGCTTAAATTCGTACCGAATGGCGTCCATGGCTCTTTGGCTTAAATCGCACAGAGCAACGACATTCATCCCGCTTCGAATGGCGGCATTGACGTGATTGGCGGCAATTCGGCCGCAACCGATAATGGCAAAATTCATAAAAACTCCAAAATACTTCCCCAACGTTCGAATTGTAAGGTGCCTTTGCCTGAGGGAAAAAGGGACGACAGCCGATTTATGCTTTGTGTGAGTGCTTAAAAAAGGGCGCATACAAGGCGGCAAGCCGCACGGCCTCAAGAAGACTCACAGGACTCGCAACCCCTTTGCCGGCGATGTCGTAGGCCGTCCCGTGGTCGACCGATGTTCGCAAGAACGGCAGTCCGAGCGTCACGGAAATCGTGCGCTCGAAATCCACCATCTTGGTAGCAATGTGTCCTTGGTCGTGGTAAAGCGAGATGACGGCATCACACGACTTGTTCACAAGCGCCCTGTGAAAGACCGAGTCAGCCGGAAAGGGACCTTGAACGTCACAACCGGCTTGCCGCGCGGCAAGAACGGCCGGAGTTATGGCATCGCGCTCTTCGATGCCGAAAAGACCGTTATCCGAACAGTGAGGATTGAGCCCGGCAACAAAAAGACGCGGCTCGGCAATTCCGAGTGTTTTTAACGCATCACTACACTGAAAAATAAAGGTAAGAAGATGGTCTTTTGTGACGGCCTCGCAGGCTTTCTTTAACGACAGGTGTCGCGTTAAGAAAAAGACTCTGAGCGAGCGCACCTGAAACATCGTCAGCGGGTTCTTAACGCCGGCAATTCCGGCCAAAATTTCCGTGTGACCGATGTAGGGAACGTGCGCCATGTGTAGTGCCTCCTTATTAAGGCACGTGGTGGCCAAGGCGTCGACTTTGCCGGCAAGAGCAAGTTTTGCGGCAGCGGCGACATATTCGTAGGCGGCGCGTCCGTTCACGGGACCGGGTTTGCCGACTTCAAATGTATTCGGATCCGCATTGGCTAAGTCCACGAAATTGAGTCCGTCGTCTCGGAGGTCGTCAAGCGCCAGGTCGACATCATGAAGGCAGGGCGCAACGCCCATGGCTTGTGCCGCACGCTGTAAAACACGCCGATCGCCGATGCCGACAAGGCGAGCCGTTTTGTAAACGGTCGAATCGCAGGCTGTAGCGGCAAGAATTTCCGGACCGATTCCGGCCGGATCACCCATGGGAATACAAATCAAAGGCTTCATAGCAATCGGTAAGAGCGTACACAAGAAGGGTAGATGATACCGCTACAATAGGTGCTCTCGGAGGCTTAGCATGGCATGTTCTGTGATTCATTTTCCGGACGTTTTGTTTGTGATTCGGCACGGTCAGACCGATTGGAATCTTCAAAAGAAACTCCAAGGAAGAAAAGACATTCCCTTAAATGAAACCGGCAGAAAGCAGGCGCTTGCGAACGGAACGATTTTGCGAAATCTCCTGGCTAGAGAAGCGATTCCCCTTGACTCCGTTGCAATCAAAGTCAGTCCTCTTACCCGCGCCATGCAAACGGCACAAATTGTCTGTCGTGAGGCGCATCTTCCGGGGAAGATTCTTCCTGTCGACGGCCTTAAGGAACAAAGTTACGGGTTACTCGAGGGCATGACGCACGATGAAATTCGAGAAAAGTATCCGCACTGCTGGTATATGCGACTTCACGACCCGCTTTCGTATACGCCGCCCGAAGGTGAGGCCGGTAGTCTCTTTCAAGAGCGCATCAGTGCCGTGATTGATGCTTGTACGCAAACGACACTTCTTGTCGGGCACTTCGGGTTGTTAAGAACGTTAATGGCCCTGTGTCAGACGCAGGGCATTCGAACGAATCTTAATTTCGAGACCCTAACCGGCAATCAAAACGTCGTCTATATGGTTCGGGACGGCGTTTTGACGCTACACGGAAAAGACGAAATCGGGTAATTGTGCACGCAAGGCAAGAAGAGCCCGTTTGACGGGAGCGGCAAGCGCCTCGGCTTCAATGTCGCTCCAGGCGATCCACTTACCTTTCCCGGGGTCGGTTTTGCCGTCGGGCCAAGCAATTTCGTAAATCCGTGCATGCAATCGGTAGTGCGAGAACGTATGTAAGAACGTTGCGATCGGTTCCCCGGAACACGAGGGCCTCTCCGGTAGGCTCCAAAGACCTCGCCAGACGCCGTTTCCTTCCCGCTTTGTGAGCCAAAGCCGGTCGCCGTGGGTGTAAAGGAGCATGCAGGTTTCTTTTTCCGGCTTAGCGCGCTTTTCCTTGCGCACGGGAAATAAAAGGGGTTGACCGAGCGCAAAAGCTTTGCACCAGGCGCGAATTGGACAGGTTTCGCACTTAGGGTTCGTCCTCGTGCAAACAAGGGAGCCGATATCCATGAGGGCTTGGTTGTAGATGCCGGGATCCTTTTTCGGCACCCGGGCTTGAGCAAATTCCCAAAGCGTTTTTTGTGTCGCAGCGACTTCAAGAGGGGTAGCAAGCGCAAGGACGCGAGCAAAGACGCGCTTGACGTTGCCATCCATAATCGGTGCTTGGGCATCAAAGGAAAAGCTTGCGACGGCCCCTGCTGTACTTTGCCCGATGCCTGGGAGTGTCATGAGGTCTTTCACGTGTTGCGGAAACACCCCGCCCCAATCCCGAACCAGCACCTTGGCGCAGGCAAGAAGGTTCCTTGCTCTCGAGTAGTATCCGAGTCCGGCCCAAAGACGCATCACATCGTCTTCATCGGCTTGTGCAAGGTCTTTTAGGGTCGGATAGGCCGCGATAAAACGGGCAAAGTAGTCCGCCACAACGCTCACTTGCGTTTGTTGCAGCATGATTTCGGAAAGCCACCTTCGGTAAGGATCGGTTACCTGCCAGGGTAAATTGTGCCGACCGAAGGTTTTTTGCCATCGAGTCAGCGCCTGAGAGAAACCCGAAAAGTCATCTGTCGCGACCATAAAAGACCAACCCTTCGCACTTAAAAAGGTCGGCAGGTTTAACAAAACGAACTTGCCGATTGCCGTAAAGAGGGTATGATAGCGGGCAAATCGCCGAGTTAATTCCGACAACTTGCGGGGCGATTCAGAAAATACCGCTAAAGCGTCTCCGCATCAACAGTCGCTGGAGTTACTCCGCACACAGTCATGCGTAAGGCGCTGTCCTAAAAACGCTTGACACACAGGAGTTACAAATGGCCAGCGATTTTCTTTTTACGTCCGAGTCCGTCAGTGAAGGGCACCCGGACAAAGTTTCCGACCAGATTTCCGATGCAATTTTGGACGCCTGCATTGAGCAGGATCCGTTAAGCCGTGTTGCTGCCGAAACGCTTTGCACGACGGGCCTTGTTGTTCTGGCCGGTGAAATTACTACAAAAGCCGATGTCGACTACGAAGGCGTTGTGCGTCGCGTCTTAAAGCGCATCGGATACGTTGATGAAGCCTACGGCATTGACGCGAAAACCTGTCAGGTTCGCGTTTGCTATGACAAGCAGTCGCCCGATATCAAGCAGGGCGTGGATGAAAAAAACGGTGACTCGTTAACACAGGGCGCGGGTGACCAGGGCTTGATGTTCGGTTTTGCCTGTGATGAAACGCCGACCTTGATGCCCGCGGCCATTTACTACGCGCATCAGCTCGTGCAGCAGCAGTCACGCGTGCGCCGTGACGGCACGATGCCGTATCTGCGCCCCGATGCCAAGAGCCAGGTGACGCTTCGCTATGTGGACGGCAAGCCCGTTGCCGCTGACAAGATTGTGCTTTCGACGCAGCACGATCCCGAGTGGAGTGACGGTAACGCTATGAAGCCCGAATTTGTCGAAGCCGTGATTGAAAACATCATTCGTCCGATGATGCCCAAAGAGTGGCTCAAGGACACCAAGTTCCTCGTCAATCCGACGGGGCGCTTTGTCACAGGCGGTCCCCAAGGCGATTGCGGCCTTACGGGACGCAAGATTATCGTTGATACATACGGCGGCTCCTGCCCGCACGGGGGCGGCGCTTTTTCCGGCAAGGACCCCACGAAGGTCGACCGTTCGGCGGCTTACGCTTGCCGGTACATCGCCAAGAACATCGTTGCCGCAGGGCTAGCTCGACGCTGCCAAGTTCAGGTGGCCTACGCCATCGGCTTGGCCGACCCGATGAACATTACGGTTCGCACGTCCGGCACCGGCGTCATTTCTGACGAAAAATTGACGAAACTTGTTTCCGAAATCTTCGATTTGCGTCCGGGCGGCATCATCAAGATGCTCGATTTGCGTCGCCCCATCTACGAAAAGACGGCCGCCTACGGTCACTTCGGACGCGAAGAGCCGGAATTTACGTGGGAGCTGTGTGATAAGGTTCAGGCGCTTAGAAACGCTGCCGGAATCTAAGGCACGGTTTAAACATTCCCGAAAGCAAAACAGCAACCCGCGGGTTGCTGTTTTGTTCTCGGAAAGAGGCGATGAAGACCTCTTTCCGCAGGGACAACGTCGTTACTTAGCGAGCGTGCGCCAGACACAACGGCTCATCAGTTCGAGAGCATTGCCGAGGGTCTTCTCGTCAAAGTCGAAGTGATTGTTGTGGTGACCGGCCTTGCGATTCGTGCCGACCTGAACGTAGGTGCCCTTACCGCCGGCAGCCTGGACCGTGCTCATAAAGTGCGAGTAGTCCTCAGAGGCTCCGAAGCTCTTACGCTCGATAATGTTGTTAAAGACGCCCATTTCCTTGGCTTCTTCAGCAACAACCTTGGCGCATTCCGGATCGGAGGCTCCGCTCTTGGTGCCGCCCATGAGCTTGAGCGAGTAGCCGCAACCCCACATGTCGCCGGCGGCCTTGCCGATACGCTGGACTTCGCCGAACATGTAGTCGTTCAAATCGCTGGTGATGCCGCGGGTCTCGAGAACCAGAACGGCCTTAGGCGGAATGACGTTGCGTCCTTCGCCGCCGATGAGCTTGCCGACCGTAATTCGCGTATCGCCCTTGCCTGAGCGCGGGATAGCGTGCATATTGAGCGTTGCCGTGGCCGCCGACAGGAGGGCATTCTTGCCTTCTTCCGGAGCATTGCCGGCGTGGGCGGGAACGCCTGTGTAGGTGATATCGGCCTTGGTGGTCGCTAGGAAGTTTGTCGTGCCGCAGATGACGGTGCCCAAGTCGGCCGCCTGGAAGCCGATATGCATACCGAAGATGGTATCAACACCCTTGACGGCGCCGGCATCGACCATCGGGGTCGCGCCGCGAACGCCTTCTTCCGCGGGCTGGAAGATAAAGCGAATCTTTCCTTTGAGCTGATCTTTGCAACTCGCGACAACTTCGGCCAGTGCCAAACCGATTGTGACGTGCCCGTCATGGCCGCAAGCGTGCATGGCGCCCTTGTTGACGGAGGCAAAGCCTTCGGCCGCCGGACGGTGTGTCGGTTCATCGCATTCGGTGCAGTCGTTACTGTCCATGTCAAAACGCACGGCCAGGAACGGACCGTCACCGCCGAAGTCCATATCGGCCCAAAAGCCCGTGAGACCGCCTGTCATCTGGGCAACGAGCTCCGAGTCGGCTCCCTGCGCAATGGCGCGTTCCTGATGCTTTTTAAGGACATCCGGTGCCGGAACGCCCATCATAGATTCAACCTTAACGGCGTCTTTACCCATGGTGATTTTGTATCCGAGGCTTTGCATCTTGATGATGGCCTTGGATGCAGTGCGAAATTCCGTCCAGCCGGATTCGGGGTATTTATGCAGGTCACGGCGACACGCAGCCAGACCCGGAATAAGTTCTTTAACTTTCGCAAGCATTGTTTCGTTCATAATCGGAAGAATCCTTTCGTACGAGTACAGGAAATTGCCGGAGGCGCACAGGGCAGGAAAGGCCGTTGTGTCGGAGCAAACCGGTCAAAGTCATTTTACGTTGTTTGAAAAGAAAAAAGGACGAGAAATCAATAAAATGGCGTGAAATCTTTCGGGGTGACCGAACCGAGGGCCTTTGAGCGAAAACTCGGACAAAATGAGATAAAAAACGGCGACAAATCAACGGAAAGTGTGTTGCAAGAGGGTCAATTGAGCGACGGCGGAAGCGAGAAAAAGAGGCGCATCATTTACGAGCTCGGGTTGCGAGAGCGCCTTTGCTTTGCCGCGACGATGGGATTGGCGCTGATTCTTTTAATCGGATACGGGTATTTCGGCGATGCCGAGCACGAGCATCTTTCCATCGGATTCATGGCGCTTTTGTTTTTGCACCTAATCTTAAATCGTAGGCAGCAGGTCTTGTCACGAGCCTCCGAGATTGTCAAAAACGCGCTCGTTTTAGCCGTTTCCCTGTGCCTTGTGAGCGGTGTTTTGCTCTCGCGTTACGATTTACCGTTTTTTCCGAACATCCCGCATGCCGATTTAATCGGAGGCGTTCATTTGGCAAGCGCCTGTTGGTGTCTTGTTTTGGCCGGCGTACACGTCGGGTTGCAGGCGGCAAGTTCTGCAGTTTCTTTGCCAAAGCAACTTCGTTTGCCGGGGCGCATTCTTGTGTATGCTCTTAGCCTTTACGGTCTTGTGACGCTGGTCTCAACGCGATTTATCGTTTATTTAGTTTCGGGAACGGGTTTCGGAGCGCCGGAGTACAGTGCCGCTACACCGGTGTTTTTACTTCAAACATGTGCGATTTTTGTGCTCGCTTTTTGGACAACGGCGCAGTGGGTCCGGCGAAAAAGGGGGTAATCCGATGCAGGAAAAACTTCAAAAAGAAGTGAGCCTTTTAAGGCGACGTATCGACTGCGCCATGGGGCGTGCGCTGTGCGAAGTTTTAATTAAGAAAGCCACGATTGCCGATGTCGCGAACGGGAAGATTATTCACGATGTGGACATTGCCGTCGATGCCGGGTGTATTGTCGATATCGGGCGACACTTGAAGGCCCGGGCCCTGCACGTGCGTGAGGCTAGGGAAGGAATCTATGTTCCCGGATTTATCGATTCACACGTTCACATTGAATCCTCGTTTCTCTCGCCTGCCGGGTTTTCCGATTTGGTGCTTCCCTTCGGAACGACGACAGCCGTAGTCGACCCGCATGAGATTGCCAATGTGGCCGGGAAAGCCGGTCTTGATTACATGCTCAAGGTAAGTGCTTCTGTTCCGCTTGACGTGCGCTTTATGCTTTCTTCCTGCGTACCGGCATCGCCTTTTGAAAGCTCCGGAGCAACGCTTGCGGCCGAAGATTTGGAGCCGTATTTTCAAAATGAACGCGTCTTGGGATTGGCCGAAGTGATGGATGTGCCGGCGGTTTTATCCGGTAATGAAGACATGCTCAAAAAGTTGGCTTTGGCACGCATCTACGGCAAAGTCGTCGACGGTCACGCCCCGCTTTTGTTCGGACCGGAATTGGCTGCTTATGCGACTGCGGGTGTCAGAAGCGATCACGAAGGCTCGACCCCGAAGGAATTGCAGGAGCGCCTTGCCAAGGGTGTTTTTGTCAACATGCGCGAAGGGTCGGCCGCACAAAATGTCGCCGATCTTGCGCCTGGCGTGAACGACATGAATTGGGTAGGTGTCATGCTCTGCTCGGACGATGCCGGGGCTGATGACGTTTCGGTTAACGGACACGTTAATAGGGCTCTTAAAAAAGCGGTTTCCTGTGGCATTAATCCATTGCGGGCCTTAGCGATGGCAGGAATCAACGCTGCGCGGCACTACGGAATCAAAGACAAGGGATTGCTTGCCCCGGGATTTGTTGCCGATATGGTTTGTGTTCAGGATTTAAAGGACTTCTGCGTTCTGGAAGTCTGGAGAGCCGGCAAGGTTGTGGCACAAGACGGAATGCTTTTGCAAAAGGCTCAGTCCGAGGCTGTTCCCGAGTCGCTTTTGTCCACGATGCATTTAGAAAAGGTGTCTCCGGAAGCCTTTGCCTTTAAGCCGAAGGCGACAAGTTCGGTAATCGGTGTGATTCCGGGGCAAATTATTACGGAACGCCGGGAAAAAACGATTCGAAGCGATTTAGAGGGCTTTTTCGATGCGCGGCTTAACCCGGGTATTGTCAAAATCGCTGTTTTAGAGCGCCATCACGCAACAGGTCGCATCGGTCTGGGGTTAATCGATGGCTATACGGCTGAGGGCTCTTTCATGGAAGGCGCTCTTGCCACAAGTGTCTCGCACGATGCGCACAACATTATCGTGGCAGGGGATTCGGATGCTGACATGGCTCTTGCCGTCAATACGGTCAGAGACATGGGCGGCGGTATGTGTGCTGTTAAAAAGGGAAGCGTGATTGCGACACTCGCACTTCCGATTGCCGGGCTCATGAGCGATCAGCCGGCTCTGTCGGTTGCTCAAAAGAAGTGTCTTTTCCGAGAGGCGGCAGTCCGCGAGCTTTCGATTGCCGAGGGAGTTAATCCTGCAATGACACTTTCTTTTATGGCGCTTACGGCCATCCCGCAAATTCGGATCACGGACCGGGGACTCTTTGATGCGGAAAAGTTCGCGTTTATCGACGAAAAACGGTGAGATAGGGATTTTGCTTTAGAATCACGGGACTTTTTCAGAGAAACCTATACGAAAAAATGAACAAATCGCAACGCGAGCAGGACGAAAGGGAGCGGCTCTCCTACCGGCTTTTGCCCGGAGAAGCGCGGCACTACACGGAGCGACTCGGCTCGAAACTATCCTGGTCGCTTTACCCGGCTAAGGAAAATGCGCTTGGGACCGTCGTCTTTTTGCACGGTATTGCCAGTAACGGGAGCCGTTGGGAAGAGTTTTCCGAAAAAAGTTTTCTGCACGCGCACTGGAACATTCTGCGCATGGATCTTCGCGGGCACGGCGGCAGTGTGAGTGATGTTGTCGGGACGCTTGAAATCTGGAGCGAAGACATTCGGGCCATTTTGAAAGATGCCGGGCTGACAAAAATCGTTTTAATCGGCCATAGCCTCGGCGCTCAGGTTGCTCTGAAATTTACGAAGCTTTTTCCCGAATACCTGCGTGGGCTCGTGCTGTTAGACCCGCTTCTTTCTCAGGCATTTACGCAAAAAGCCTTGAATTTACAGAAAAAGAAGCCTTTGATTGTGGCGGTTGATTACACCTCACGCTTTTTAAACGCTTTGGGATTTCATCGGAAGATTTATCCGCAAAATCTGCGTGAGAAAGACAAAGAAGCACGCGTGATGATTGCCAAGGGCGGGAAAGACTTTGAGGACTTTATCAAGCGCTATTCGTCACCCAAGTTCGACATTAAGCTTATCCACATGGCGCAGTACGCGCGCGATGTCATTGAAACGGGACGCAGGACGCCTGATTCAGAAATCTTTACGATGCCGACTTTGATTATCGCGGCACAAACGGGAACCTATACGGATGCCACGATCGTCAAGCGCTGGGTCGACGCGATGCCCTGCGGAGAGATTCGCACCGTGCATTGCGTGCATTGGCCGCTGACTGAATGCCCGAATGAGGTTGAAGGTACGATTCGGACGTGGTTTGACGAGACGGGTCTTCAACCCGCATAAAGCACTTCCCGAAATACAAAAACGCGACCCGACTGGATCGCGTTTTTGCTAAGAGCAGTACACGTTAGAACTTGTACCGTAGTTGCAAACCGTAAATGAGCGAGTGTTGTGTCGTCCACTTGCCGGTACGTTGCGGATTGGTTACGCCAGCATTCTGGTAGTCAGTGCGGTCATGTGCATAGAACTCGGTTGTGCCGAGACCTTGTACCCAGAGGACAGCCGAGTCCACCGACCAGTGCTTATCAAAGTTATACGAGCATCCCAAAGAAAGGAAGAGGCGATCGCCGTCCGGAATGGTCGCAACGCGGTAGGTCTGATCTTTGCCGGCCGCATTTTCTTCGTAGGCAATACCGCCGCGCACGGTCCACTGTTCGTTAATCTTGTAGTCAGCGCCTAAAGCAAAGAGCCAAGTGTCACGATAGTGGTGGCGGATAGGAATGTTTTTAAGCCCATTCAGAACTTGACCAACTATAGGGTTCGAATCCACCTGCGAGTTGCCCGTTGAAAAATTACCACTTTGACGCAGTGTCCAAACCTTTGAATTGCTCCACTTGGCCCAGCGCACGGTTCCCGTGAGAGTGAGGTCATTGGAGGCATCCCATTGCGCAGACGCATAAACCGTATCAGGAGTCTTGATGGTGACCTTGGATGGATATTTTCCATTAAGGCCGCTTATAGGCACAGAAGAATCTCCCCCTAGGTTAATGCTACTTGCATCAGATATTTCAAAATGACCGGAGGCTTTATGCTTAATTGCGGAACGATAAGAAATACCGAAGCGGAAATTATCCGTCGGACGCAACACAAAACCTAAGTTCCAACCCCATCCCCAGCTGTCACCGGTTTCTTCCCCATGTCCGAGATATAGGTTGCCTAACGTGGCATCAAGACCTAATTTAGCCTTGGCATACTGGAGTGAAATACCGCCGCCGACGCTAAAGAAATCATTGGGTTTCCAAGCGAAGCTCGGGTTGATGTCTATGTCCATAAGCTCGGCTTCGGTTCCTCGGTTGCCGTACTTCCAATTGGGATACTGACCGTAGTCCGTCGAAAGACCGAACGGCATGGTAATCCCGAGACCGACCCACCATTCGGGGTTAATCTGGTGCGTGACGTAAAAGTTCGGCAAGAACTCTGTTTTATGTTGCCCATCGTTGGTTGTGCCGGCATCAGCACCGCGTTCAATTTTGACAACCTGATTCATGGAAACACCGGTCACGCCGAGCTGAATCTGTGTGCCGGGCAAAAAGACCATGGCAGCCGGGTTGTAAAAGGGAGCGGAGACGTCATCGCCCGTGATGCCGGAGCCCGCATACGCACGACCGAGTGTCACCACGGATTGTTCAGTGAGTTGAAAACCCGCGGCAAATGCCTCCGTTGTTGCCAGCGCGACAGCACTTAAAACCATTCCGGTCGCCGCAACTTTTTTCAAAAACATAGTAAATCCTCTTTGAAAAGTCCACAAATTTCGAACGCTTGAACGATTCCGTCCGAACGCAAGAGCGCAAGTTTGGAGAAAAATCAAGAGGAAAAAGGGCGAAAAAATTACGTATAAACCCTAGTAAACGGGCATGAAAAAAAGCGCGAAAAATAGTGTATGGATTCGCGCTTGAGATAAGGAATTTCAACTAGAAAAACCAAGATTACATTTTTTCATTTCGCTGGAATTGGGGTCCATCCTGTCGGGCAGGCACGTACATCCGGGTAATAACCTTTTTCTGCTTCGCACCAGAAACGAGTTCCCGGACGACTCGTTTCCGTTGTTTGCGTTGTCGTGCGATAGTCGTAGTCGTATCGGTTCGACGCATTTATCGCTGCTACGGTTGTCCCGGCAAGAAGTGCGCCGAAAAGAACGGGCCCGACCCAGTCCGAGCTATGGTAGTAATAGCGATGATGTCTCGGAGCGGGGCGGTAAAAGCCGCGCGGGTGGTGCATCCGGGGTCCCGGGTGATGCCAGCCGAACGCCGGACCGCCGGGCGGAGGCGGCGGGGGAGCGCTCATGGAGGTTGTAGCCGAAAAGAGCCCGAAACCGGCGCAAAGTGTCGCGCAGATGAGTTTCTTGATTGTCATAGGGTCCTCCGTTTCGATTAAAAGCGCATCAAGAACGCGGTTTTGACAACTATAGCGCCCGTGTTTTGCGGAGAAACGGTTTGGAAACAAACTGAAAAATTTCTTTTCAAAATGCCCCGAAGGGTTTACGAAACCTGAAAATTGTGCAAAATACGAGGCATGGTCACATTCGAACAACTTGAAAAATATCGCGCACCTTTTGCCAAGGAATTGCGCATCGTCCTCGGAACGCTTTTCGTGGCAACGGCCGCTTGCATGGCCGTGACGGTAAGCGACCTGGTTGATCACAACCTCCCGAGCGCCATGGGGAACTTCGGCCTTTTTTGCGTGCTCGAGCGTATTTACCTTGTGGCTCCCAAAACTCTTGCCATCACACGCGGCGGCTCGCCCCGTTGGATTCGGGCCGAGGCCGAGTACCTTGTGAAAAACTTCCCGTGGTATGACATCGTCGGCAAATTCGGGTGGGTGTGCCTGATGATTTCCGTCACGCTTCAGCTTTTGGCTGTTTCCGGGACCGATTAAGTCCCGAATAGGCTATTTCTTTCTTCTTTACCGTCCCCTGTTAGGTTTTTTCTCAACGCAATGTCATTTTCTTCGGCATCCGTACTTGACAAAATCGGAAGATTGCACGCATAATCTCCCCCTCGCAGATTGGAGGGGTGCCCGAGTGGCTAAAGGGGGCAGACTGTAAATCTGTTGGCTTACGCCTACGATGGTTCGAATCCATCCCCCTCCACCAGCGACTTGATCGAACAGATCATTACGTTGTTGAGGATTGCAGTGCGGCCCCGGAAATCGGTTCCGAATTGCGGTTGTAAGCGGGTGTAGCTCAATGGTAGAGCAGAAGCCTTCCAAGCTTATGACGAGGGTTCGATTCCCTTCACCCGCTCCACAAACTCACAAGCGTGCCCGTGTGGCTCAGTGGTAGAGCACCCCCTTGGTAAGGGGGAGGTCATGCGTTCGATCCGCATCACGGGCACCAGAATTTTCTTTTTATTACGTTTTCGGGAGCGTCCCGACTTTTGTTCAGGAGTGAACTACCATGGCAAAGGAAAAATACGAACGCACGAAGCCCCACGTAAACGTGGGCACGATTGGTCACGTTGACCATGGCAAGACGACGC